>Ga0114129_10002318_pt1 | contig 26421 bp, 23 predicted proteins | sample RhiMetdeltSRZDD1_FD_80071 | JGI IMG/M metagenome (GOLD analysis project Ga0114129, IMG submission 80071) | Populus rhizosphere microbial communities from Tennessee, USA - Rhizosphere MetaG P. deltoides SRZDD1 (version 2) (version 2) | ecosystem: Host-associated > Plants > Roots > Rhizosphere >...
CGCGGTCGGTAATGAGACTCACTGAAGTCACATTGCCATAAGGTGAAAAGAGTTGGCGAATTTCGTCTTCGCTTGCTGTGAACGGTAGATTTCCAACGTAGATCTTGCTCATGCTTTCCTTTTTCTAAAGAGAACGAACCTAACTGAGTCCTGAGTATTACACAGAAACTAATTAATTGATGCCTTTTCTTTTTTTATTTCCACCAAATCGGCCCAAATGGGCTCGACTTTTGCTCATAAGAGGAAGTCAGAGCAGGGAGATACGCGAGATTCTCGTCGCATCGCGGATCGAGCTCAAATGCACCACAACGTAGTTGGCGCATCCACCACAGTTGAGCGCGCCGGTCCCCTCGCGAGGAAGGTCCAGGTTGTGCGGACCAACGAATTACGGAATGAGGCGAAGAGAGCCGAGTGTTCGTAACGAAAGTTTATCAACCTGGATTTGTATCTGGTGGGCCAATAGTTTAAGATGTTGAAGTATCGTACCCGTACAGTAAGGATAAAAGTGAGAAAAGGCAAAGATTCGAAAGCAAAACCCTTCCAACATTCTCGCCTGTCATCCCGAGCCGCGCTCAAATATCTGGACGCGCTGCGCGGGGGCGACCGCGAAGAGCGGATCCGGCACACCGCCAAGCACTTCGGCGTCGATCCCCGCCGCATTGCCGGCCTGGTCGCCATGGAATGGGCTCGCGAGAACTTTCCTGGGCTCTTCCAGCGGCGCGCGCGCCAGCCCAAGTTCGGGCCGGAAGAGTTGCTCGCGGCGCTTCGGAAGTACCGCACCTTCAGCGGAACCGCGGGCGCTCTCGACACGACCGCCCTCACCGTGCGAGCGCTCGCCATGCGTTACGGGTTCAAGCGGTCGGAAGACTTGAGAACGCGGCAGGTGGTCTGGACGCGCTGATTTGACCTCTGCGTTATCATTCCTAGCTCTCTGACGCTTCGAGGGAAGATCCGGCGATGTTTCGAAAAGCTGTGCTTGGTCTCCTCCCGCTGTTCTTCATCGCCTCCGTGGCCTACGCCCTGGAAGACCAGGCCCTCCTCTCCGGTCGAGTGACCGACCCGGAAGAGCGTCCCATCGCCGATGTCGTGGTCGCGATTCTCGAAGCGAATGTGCAGGCAGTCACCGACTCGAGCGGCTCCTTCACGATCAAGGATCTCCTCCCCGGCACCTACACAATTTCTATTCATCGGACCGGGTTCTCGCCCGAAACCCGCACCGAGCACATCGATGGCCAAACCGACCTCAAGGTGACCCTTCATCCCACGCCGTTCGCCATGGAACCGGTGGTCGTGGTGGCGACACGGGAACCCATCTCGCCCGAACGTGCGCCGCTGCCTACCAGCGCGCTTCCGGGCGATCAGTTGCGCCGGAACCATACGGTGTCGCTCGCTCAGTCCCTCGAACAACTTCCCGGTCTCCGCGCGCTCACCACAGGTGCCCAGGTCGGCAAACCCGTCATCCGCGGTATGACCGGCCCCCGCGTGCTCGTGCTCGAAGACGAGCACCGACTCGAAGACTATTCGTGGAGCGATGAGGATGGCCCGTCCGTGGACGCTCGCTTGGCCGAGCGCGTCGAAGTCGTGCGCGGGCCGGCAAGCCTCCTTTATGGATCCGACGCAGTCGGCGGCGCGGTCAACGCAATTCCACGACCTCTCCCCGATCCTCGCGAGACCGGGATCACGCATTTCGGGATCGAGGCCTACGGCGCATCCAACAATCGCGAGTTTGGAACCGCTCTCCTGGCCGAAGGCGCTCATCGTCCTCTCGGTTGGCGATTGTTCCTGGTCGGCCGGGCGGCCGAGGACCTGAACACGCCGGATGGAAAGCTCGAAAACACGGGATTTTCCGCCCTGAACGGCGAGGCGGCCGTGGGCACCCGCGACGAGAAAGGCGACGTGCAACTCCGGTACGCCCGCTATGGGGGCGAATTCAAGCTGCTCGAGGCCGAAGGCCCGGCTAACGAACTCGAAGAGGGCGGACCCGAGCGCAAGACCTCGGACGACCGCATTCAACTCACCGCCAAGCGACTGATCGGGGGCCTGCGTTGGGAGTTCCACGGCCAGTGGCAGGGCCACTCCCTCATCGAGGTGGCGGACGAACCGGGGACGACCACCGAATCCGAGCAGTTCAACCTGCTCCTCTCCACCTTCTCCGGAGATCTCCTCACGCATTTCGGCAAAGGCGGGACGATCGGGCTCTCGGGTATGTTCCAGACCAACGACTCCAAAGGTCCTGTACCCCTCGTGCCCGATGCCGACACCAAAGCGGGGGGACTCTTCGTCGTCGAACAAGTGCACGCCGGGGCGTGGGATTTGAGTGCCGGCCTCCGCGGCGACACGCATCACGTGAAGGCAGACCCCAACCCGGACCTCGGCTTCGCCGGGGACTCGCAGGGCGCGCAGGCTTTGAGCGCCAACGTCGGCGCCGTGTATCACCTCAATTCATCCTGGTCCATGAGCGCCAACCTCGGGAATGCCTGGCGTGCGCCGACCCTGCTCGAGCGCTATGCGAACGGACCGCGTTTGAGCGAGGCTCGCTTCGAGATCGGACAAAACGACCTCGACAACGAGAGGGGGGGCACCGTCGACCTAGGCCTTCGCCTGCGGTCTGGTCGCGTGCAGGGGGACCTAAGCGCGTTCGCCAGCAAGTACTCGAGCTTCATTTATCTGGCCTCGACCGGACAGGTGCAGGATTCCTTGGCGGTCTATCGCTACGAGCAGGCGGATGCCACGCTGCTGGGCGGCGAAGCGTCCCTGGAAGTTCAGGCAGGCGGTCCACTCTTGCTGCACGGCCGGGTGGACTACGTGCGGGGGGACAACGACGACCTCGACGAACCCCTTCCACTCATTCCTCCGCTCCGAGGGTTCGTGGGTGGCGACTTGCGCTTTTCCAAGCTCAGCTGGGCCGATGCGTTCGAAGTGGGCGCCGAGACGGAGCTTGTGGACCGGCAGGACCGCTTGAGCTCTTTCGACACGGCCACCGACGGTTACGCGCTCGTCCACGCCCACGCCGGCCTCAACCGTGACTTCTTTGGTCGGAGTTTCCGGATCGATTTGACCGGGCGCAACTTGGCGGATACCAGCTACCGCGATTTCATGAGCCGTTACAAGGGATTCGCGCTCGATCAGGGGCGGAACGTTATCTTGAGGATTTCAACAGGATTGTAGGTTTAAGTGACCGATTTTGGTCACCAAACGACGGCGTTGGGTAAGTCATCCCATAACCCTGACCCCCCCTCGGGCAAAACCCCATTAAGAAAAACTGACAGTTCACTTTCAAAAACTCGAACCAAGGGTTCTTTTTTAACTACCGTTATTCTTCACTAGTTGTCGACTGGAAGGTGTTTGTATATGCTGGCATTTCCTCCCCAGCCTTCTTTTAATCCTTGTCCATGTGTGGAGGGGCTCATGCCCAAGAAACAAGCGAGCGGTGAAGAGATTGTCGAACACTTCGCCAGTCTCCCTAAGGGTGCAGGAAGTGCAGAAGCGCGAGTTGCCGCAACCGCACGTTACTTCCAAGTCAAACCGGAAACAGTGCATCGCCACCTCAAGTTCTGGTGGCCAGGGAAGACGTACCTGAAAGAGTTCGGCACTCAAAAGAGCCGCGTGAAGTGGGATCGACCCACCCCGGAAATCCTCAAGGCCCTCAACGAAGAGGGCAGCATCGCCAAGGCCGCCAAGGCCCTCAAGACGACGACGGTGACCCTCACCAAAGCCATCCAGCGCCATCACATCATCCAGCGATGGGTAGTGGACAAGGACGCCGAGGGAGTGGGAGCCAACGGTCATACGGTCCGCCGAGAGGCGGATTTCATGCCTCAGGCCTAGCTCAAAAGCTTCGGCCCAGATTGGATAGGCCGGGCATCTGGCTGCAATAAGCAAGGTGCCTGGCCGGGCTTTTGCCTATCCGCGGCACCGAGCCGGCTCGCGGCCCTTCTGCCTATCTCCAATACCTTGCCGCGGCGCCCATCCTGTGCGACATTTGCGGTCCTCTCGATTTCTAGGGGATACCCCGTCCTTGGAGGCACGATGCGCTACCTTTCTCCATTCTTTATCGCTATCGCCCTCACCCTGACCGCTTGCGCCAAGAAACAGGAGACGGCACACAAGGCCGATGTGGAGCGTCAGGTCACCACCTATTCGGTAGAGGACTTCTACAAGACCAATGACTTCTTCGGCGGATCGTTCTCCCCCGACAAGTCCAAGATCATGCTTTCCTCAAACCTGACCGGCATCTTCAACGTGGTCACGATCCCGGTCGCCGGAGGCACGCCGACCCCAGTGACTCATTCGACCACTAATTCCATCTTCTCGCTCGGCTATTTTCCCCACGATGAGCGCTTCGCCTACCGGAGCGACCAAGGCGGCAACGAGCTCGGTCACATCTATGTGCAAAACCCCGACAGCACGGTCAAGGACCTCACCCCCGGCGACAAGCTGCGCGCCGACTTCATGGGATGGTCGAATGACGACAAGAGCTTCTTCATCCAGACCAACGAGCGCGACCCGCGGTTCTTTGACTTCTACGAATACGCTGCCGACGGCTACACCCGCGAGATGATCTACAAGAACACGGAGGGCTACGATTTCGGGGCCATCTCCCCCGATAAGCGCTACATCGCCCTGGCGAAGAACATCACGACCTCAGACACCGACATCTATCTCTATGACCGTGAGACCAAGAAGACCACTCACGTCACGCCGCACCAAGGCAGCGTGATCAACAACGCTCAGGACTTCACTCCCGATGGATCCGGTCTTCTCTTCCTGTCCGACGAGGGCCGGGAATTCGCGTCGCTCCGGCGCTATGACATCGCGAGCGGGAGCAAAGCGCCTGTTCTGGAAATGACTTGGGATATCGCGGGCGCGAGCTACTCGAAGCACGGAAAGTATCTCGTGGTGACCGTGAACGAAGATGCCAAGATGGCCTCCCACGTGTACGACGCGAGCTCGATGGGGGTAACGAATCAGGGCAGAACCGTCCAAGCGAAAGAAGTTGCCATCTCCGGTCTGCCTCCGGGTCTCGTCCGAGGCCTTCGCTTCTCGCCCGACGAGACGATGTATGCGTTCTACAACAGCGACGGTTCCACGCCGGACGATCTGTGGATTGGAGAAATGGGCCAGGCGCCGCACCGAGTCACCGACGGCCTGAATCCCGCCATCCAGCGGGCGGACTTGGTGGTGCCCCAGGTGGTTCGCTTCAAGTCGTACGACGGCGTGGAGATTCCGGGAGTCCTCTACAAGCCGCACCAGACGTCGGCCAATGCCAAGGCGCCCGCGCTGGTGCTGGTGCACGGCGGCCCCGGCGGCGAAGCGACCGTTCACTTCTCGCCCCTCATTCAATCCCTCGTCAACCACGGCTATGTGATCTTCGACATCAACAACCGTGGCAGCTCGGGTTATGGGAAAACGTTCTTCCAGATGGACGACCGCAAGCACGGCGAAGCGGATTTGGGCGACGTGGTCGCCTCGAAGACCATGCTCGCCGCGACCGGGTACGTCGACTCGACCAAGATCGGCATCATCGGCGGGAGTTACGGCGGCTATATGACCTTGGCCGCACTGACGCTCCAACCCGACGCGTTCCAGGTCGGAGTGGATATGTTCGGGATATCGAACTGGGTGCGCACTCTGGAGAGCATCCCGCCCTATTGGGAATCCTTCCGTAAGGCGTTGTACGCGGAAATGGGCGATCCGAAGACGGACGGCGAACGGCTACATCGCATTTCTCCGCTTTTCAACGCGGACAAGATCAAGGCGCCTTTGATGGTGCTTCAGGGCGCCAACGATCCGCGCGTGATCAAGGTGGAGTCCGACGAGATCGTTGCCGCGGCGCAAAAGAACGGGGCGCCGGTGGAGTACGTGGTCTTCCCCGATGAAGGTCATGGCTTTCTCAAGAAGCCGAATGAGATCCAGGGAACCACGAAGATCCTGACCTTCCTGGACAAGTATCTGAAAGGAGCGGGGCCGAAGACGGCTTCGAGCTAGTCTATGTCTGGACCCGAGAAGCGATCGCGCAAAGAACGGCTGAAAAAGCAGCAACAACCGCCCACCGCCAAGGTCCGGGCCATTCAAATTTGTTTGGCCCTGGTGGGACTCGTGGTGTTGGTGGGCGCGGTGCGTGCGGTATGGAACAACATGCTTCCGCCCGAACCGCCAAAACTCACCGAGGCGCAAAACAAGGTGCTGAATGACGCGATCGCGAAGAAGGGATTCGACGCGCCGTTGAGCGTCGTGCTCGACGAAAATCGCCAGCTCATCGTGACGTTTCTCTTGGAGAACCCGACCTCGCCGACCTACCTCAAGGGTTATGCACTGGACCGGATGACCACGGTCCGGACAGCCTTGGGCCCGAAATCCCCCGCCAAGAGCTATCGCGTGAACATCAGTGCGTCATCCCCCGATCCCGACATGATGATTCGATGGGGACACGCGATCTATGACAAGGGCGACAGCGTGCACTGGGAGGCGGGTCACTGATGACCCTTTACCCGACCCCTCGCAACACGGAGGACTGAAACATGGAAATGCCTAAACCCACCGATGCTCACAAGAAACTGGAAAGGCTGCTGGGAACGTGGGAAGGAGAGGAAAAGATGCACCCCTCGCCCTGGTCCCCCCAGGGCGGAACGGCCATGGGAAGGGTCGTGAACCGGCCTGCCCTCGATGGATTCAACGTCATCCAGGAGTACGAGCAAAAAGACAAAGGAAAGACGACGTTTCTGGGGCATGGCGTGTTCGAATACAACCCCAAGGATTCCTGCTACATCATGCACTGGTGGGACAACTACGGGTCGCCGGGCAGCAAGTTCCAAGGGAATTTCGACGGAAATGTGCTGACCCTGACCAACCAGGGCGAAATGGGCCATAGCCGCGCGATCTTTGACTTGCGCGAGCCGGACGCGTACGCGTTCAAGATGGACATGTCCCAGGACGGGAAGACCTGGGCCACGTTCATGGAAGGGAAGTATCGGAAGAAGAGCTGAACTTCATCCAATCCAGAAAGGCGCGTGCGTACCCGATGCGCCTTTCTTTTTGCCCTCCACTGTGTCGCTCTGGGCCGAGCTCTTGGCCACTCTTCCAATACGTCTAGAGATTTTAGGGGCCTTCCGCTCAAAATTTGTGGGTGGGCTGCTATAAAATTATTTAATGTCCTTGATTCGCAAATTCCCTATGGTAAAATTTTGATGCTTGACTAGACGCCGCTACGGGGGCATGTCCCTCTTTTCGCAATAGGGACGGACGTTGCCGGCTCTTCAGCAGCAGGTAACGCAACTTAGCTCTGCCATTAGGGGAAATCTGCCGTGTCGAAGTCCATCCAGCAATGGATCGACGAGGACGTCCGTCCCGTTCAAGACAAGCCGCTTAAGTGGTTGTCCGACTATCACTTCTTCAGGGACCCGTCTCGTCCAACCTATTCCGACTTATCGTACTTTTTCGCTCCAGCGGATGGAATCATCCTATACCAAAAGATCGTTGGACCCTCCGACGCGATCGTCGACCTAAAGGGGAAGTCCTACTCCCTTCAGGATGCGCTCAGAGACCCCGGCTACGACAAGCCGAGCCTGGTCATCGGGACGTTCATGACGTTCTTCGATGTTCACATCAACCGGATCCCCTTTCCCGGCCGGCTGACCTACAAAATGCTGGAGCCCATCGAGAGCTACAACCGGCCAATGCTCGATGTCGAAGAGACGATCCTCGAGGACCTTCGCATTTCCCCGGAGGAATGCACGTATCTCCACGTCAACCAGCGCATGGTGAATCGTGTTAACTCGGTCGAGTTGGGACAGTCCTATTACATCCTCCAGATCGCCGATTACGACGTGGATTGCGTGATCCCCTTCGAGCTAAAGCAAAACCAGCCGTTCGACCAGGGGGAGCGCTTTTCTCAGATCCGTTACGGGTCCCAAGTGGACCTCATTATCCCGCTGTCGCCTCGATTCCAATTCACTCCCACTCAGCCCGAGGGCGCCCACGTCGAGGGAGGCGTGGACACGCTCGTTGCCATCCGGCCGCACTCACCCCGGAACGGAGGTCGCTAACATGGCCCTGCAACCATTGCATGCCTTACGTTCCATCTCGCCTGGAATTGCCCATAGTCCCACCCGACTCGATCGTCCGGCCTTTCTCATGTCCTTCCCGTTTTCACTTTCGACCGGGGTGGCGAACAACGCCTGGATGAAGGAAATGCCCACCGAGGATCGGCACGTGAATTTGCGAAAAGCCTATAACCAATTCCTGCAGGTCTACGGATTCATGGCTTCCGAAGGCCTCGTTTATCTGATGCCGTCTCCCTCCGAGTGTGGCCTGCAGGACCTCGTTTACACCGCCAATCTTGGCGCCATCCTCACCCACCTTCCCGATCGCGATGTGGCCGTCATTTCGAACTACTCCTCGGCACCGCGGGTGGGCGAAGCGGCGCTCGGTCTGGACTTCTTCAAGGCGATGGGCTATGAATGCCACTTGGCGCCGACCAAGTTCGAGGGCGAGGCCGAGCTCAAGCATCTCTACGACAATATCTACATTGGAGGGTACGGCGAGCGGACCGATCCCGAGACCTTCGAGTGGATGGAACGTAACTTCGATATGAAGGTGATCCAGTTGGAACTGGTGGACGAGCACCTTTACCATCTCGATTGCTCGGTGTTCCCGGTCACGAGTGAAGACACGATGGTCTGCACGAGCATGTTCGAGCGCGAGGAAATTGCGGAGCTCGAAAAGCACACCAACATCATCGATGTGTCAGAAGACGATGCGTTTTCGGGCATCTGCAACTCGGTGCGACTCTCCAACACGATCCTGAACGGGTCCAACATCCACGAGCTCAAGGTCGGAACGGAAGACTACACGCTCGAACTGAAGAAAAACCGCCGCCTGGAAGACATCGCCAACGAGCTGGCCTTTGAGGTCAGTTATTTCAATTTGAGCGAGTTTCTGAAGAGCGGTGCGCTTCTGTCCTGCATGGTGATGCACCTCAACCGGTACTCGTACGCCTTCAAGCTGATCAGCTAGTGCTCCGCATCGGAGGTTTTGCCAGACCGCCCTTCTCCCGGGCGGTCTGGTCATTATCCCTCCCCCTCATTTTCGCCGAGATCAGCGAGACGCTGATCCACGTCATTGGCACGGTATTCCTGACGCGCGTCGGCGTGGTCGAAGTGGGGGCCGTTGCGCTGGCCGACACGGTTTTTGAGCTCTGCGCCGTGCTTACCTTCGGTATCGTCGACGGGTTGCAGATCCTGATCGCCCGGCGAATTGGTCAAGGGCGGGACCTGTCGGTAGGGGAAACGTTCAATCAGGGTCTGGGACTTCTCGTCATCGTATCGATCGTCCTGACTGCGTTGCTTTTCTGGCTGGCTGGGCCGCTCAGCATGTTCCTGGTGAGCTCGGAAGACGTCGGGATTGCCGTAGAAGAGTTCCTGCGCATCATTGCCTTCGCGATCGGTTTCAACGCGGTAAATCTCGCCTATAGCGCTCTGTTCGTCGGCCTCGGAAAGACCCGGGTACTCATCTGGGCCACGTCAGTACTGGCGGCGACCAACATCGTCCTGGATTACGCACTTGTCTTTGGACACTTCGGGTTCCCGGCTCTGGGCATCCAGGGCGCGGCGATCGGCAGCCTGGGGGCAGAGGTTGCGACGTTCATTTTTCTGACCACCTACGTTCTGGCCCGATGTGATTGCGCCAGATACGGCATTTTTCGCTTTTCAAAATGGGAGCCGGCGACCACCGGTCTTCTGTCTCGGCTCTCATGGCCGATCGCGCTGGAGGCGCTGCTTGAAGGGGGGCGCTGGCTCGCGTTCTTCTTGATCATCGAGCGCATCAGTCCGGTGGCACTGGCCGAATCGAACCTGGTTTACGCCTGTTTCGAGGTATTTCTTATTCCGACGGGAGGGTTCGCCGAAACCGCCTGTTCGATGGTCAGCAACCTGATTGGTCAGGGGCGCACTCGATTCGAGAATCTATTGCGGGAGGTCACGTCGGCTTCGTACGCGATCACACTCCCCATGGTGATTCTGGCCTTGCTGTTTCCGGGAGCCGTTCTGTCGCTGCTCGACGTTGAGGGAGCCCTGAAGGGCGGGGGCGAGGCCAGCCTGCGGGTGCTCGCGCTGGCCATGCTGATCGTGATCCCGGCCGAGATGTGGGCGGCCGCGGTCATCGGCACTGGAGACACGTTCGCATCCTTTTGGATCGAAGCCGTGCTGACTGTCGTTATGGTCGGCGGTTCCTTTCTGGCCGGCAGCTTGCTCCATCTGCCGCTCTATGTCGTTTGGCTCTCGATCCCTATCGCGTGGGCCACCTGCTGGGCTCTGTCCTACGTTTGGATGCGCTCCGAACGATGGAAAGACATCGCGGAGATCTGAAACCATGGGTGTGGCTTTGCTCTTCTTTGTCGGAACGCTGGATTCCCTCGCCGTCCCGGCTGATACGTCGCACGCCGCCGAGTTGCAGTCGCAGGTCGCGGAGGCGACGTCTCATGCCGCCGAATCGCCTTGGACGGTTTCAGCGAGCACGACGGTTTACTTCGGTCACACCATCGATGTGTACGCCGTGCCGGATATCACGGTCGAATACAACGCCCTCCACGTTGAGGGGCGATACAACTACGAGGCGCTTCACGCTACCTCGGTGTTTCTGGGCTGGCACTTCGTATTCGGCGATGATAAGGCGGGGTTGGACGTGACCCCCATGGCCGGGTACGTGACCGGAGGCACGAATGGCCCCGCTCCCGCCATTCTACTCGATGCTCGACTGGGCAGATTCCAACTCTCCAATGAGTGCGAGTATGTTTTCCCGAAGGATGAAGCCGGGTTCTTCTACGACCGGTCGGACCTCATCTATAGCTTCTCCGCAAGCATGTTTGCCGGGCTCGTGGGCGAGCACACGCTCAGTGCTTCCGAGCGCGAATTCGTTCCCGGATTGCTGGTCGGCGCATCGAGCTCTCGATTCGAGGCAACGTTTTACTTATTCAGCCCCGGACAAGAAGAGATGAAGGGCGCCCTCGAGTTCGAACTCGCCTATTGAAGTCGGTTCGGCGATCGCGGGCCGAGTATCGTGGTTCCGATTCAGTTTCTGTAGAGCGCCTTTACCTTCCCCCAGGTGGTCGGCCTTATCGGCGTCACCGCGTCGCAAGGCTCCAGAAGGGGATTGCATCCGTCGCTGCTCGTGCCGCGAATCCCGCCACCCATCGACACCCAGCCCACCCGGGCCGGCTTCACGTAGTTCTCGATGATCGCTTCTGCTCCGGCGCAATTGGCCACCTTCATCGAGCCTGCGGCCGGATGCGGAATGAGCGCCATTGATGACGGCGCATAGGCGGAGACGGTGAAGTAACCGGCCGGCACCATGGACGAAACCTGGCAATTCTCGGGGCTGACCCAAGTCAGGATGTTGCCGGTTCCAGATTGAGGCCAGTTATCGCCGCTGAATTCCAGGTCGGAGCACGATGTCCAGCTGTGCACGATCAGTGCTTCGCTCCCGGGCTTTCCGCGGGTGTAATCGATGCCGAACTGCATGCCGGCCAGTCCCCAAGTCATGTTATCTGATATCTGCGGGACGCCGATGACGTAGACGTTGTAGCGAGCGCCGCCGGTGGCATCTGCCCTCGCCCGGGTGACCACTTGCTCGCCGGAGGTCGGCGCATCGTAGCAAGTGTTGTGATCGTCCGGGGCGACATGAAGGACAATGGCGTTATCCGCGGGCACGAAGTGGTGGGTTATGGGCGGGATCTTCTGGTAATGGCACGGGGCGGCAAAGGGATTGCATCCTTGCGGGTCGCCATCGTTCTGACCGCCGGCGAATGAGGCCCACCCCAGATCGGTTTGATCGAGGGAAAAGGAACGCAAGCCGCATCCCGCCATCCAGACCGTGCCGTCCTCCCCCCCGGTCAGGGAAAGAGTCCCGGATCCCTGCACGGTGATGTCGAACCATCCGGCCACAAACGTGGAATGGTTCTCACACGTCTCCCAAGAGAGCGTGACATCGCCGCCGGGAGAGGGCCAGTCCGTGCTGGGATATTCCTTGTTCGTGCAAGCATGCCAGCCGGTGACCTGGACACCGGCCTGCTCATACCACGCCCCGAAATTGAAGTGATCCATGCCCTCGTAGCCGGCATCGGGTACGTTGACCACAACGTAAGCCGCGTAGTGGCCGCCCGACACCATGGTCGTTACGTGGTTGAGGTCTGGGACATCGTTGCAAGCAGCGCCCGATTGGGGGGCCACGTGCAAGATCAAGGAAGGCTTTCCATCGTGCGCGCGAGCGGAGGGGGCGCATAGCACGCCGGCGAGAGCGGCAATAATTAGACATCGAGCCCAATAACAATGGCGCATGACGACCTCCGTTTCGTCCACTGAGGGGGAGGCCGTGATCTAGCTTCCTACTCTGGACCTGTCATCGACTGGGGTTCAAGGGTTTTTGGAACGCGGGAACGGGGGTCGAACATTTTTGGGAAAACACTAGACAGGGATGCATGTGATTAGTAATATGAGTGGTAACTCCCATTATAGTTGCTAGTTCCACCCGTCAGTCAGTCGGTGTCATGGATGGGAGTCTGATTGCGAAGGGATTGCCTGAGCATCCCCCTTGGGCGCGGGATAGGCCAGCCGAAGGGCCGCCAGATTTGGGGGCGCGGACGCTTAGGGCGGTGCGCTCCATCTGGCGCATGCGAAACGTCCGCGTGGGCCAGGAGGCCGCGCATTTCGAGTTTTTGCACCGCACCGAGGGCTACCGCAAGTTCGGGTTCGGCAGCTTCGGAGATTTCGCGCGCGAATTGCTTCAGACGAGCCGGCGCTCGGCGCGCCGCCGGGTGGACCTGCATGCCACATTAACGGCCGCGCCAGAATTTGCGGATGCGTTCAATGCGGGGCGAGTGAGCGCATGTCAAGTATTGGCGCTGCGACCTGCTCTGAGCAGAGGGAGTCCTGCTCGCTGGCTTGAACTAGCTGCCACGTGCACGGTGCGGGAGATCCGGGAGCACGTTGCGGATTGTTTGGGTCGGGGAGTCGAGGACGCGGAGGATTCGGCCTGGCAACGGGTGACCTTTGCCGCTCCCGCAGCCGCGGCAATCGCTTGGGATCAGGGGATAGAGTGCGCCCGGCGCGTGCTGGGCGAAACAGAAGCCCCCGCGTATTTCTGCGTCGAAGCAATGGTCGCCGAAGCAGGAGCGGAGCTCGAGGGTTTGGATGCCCCGGTGGACGCGACCTTGGGCGCGAGTCCCTCTCTTGAGAGCTCGAATGAGAAGGCGATCGGTTTGGACGGGAAAGGCGCTGGAGGCGTGGATTCGCGGGAATTCGCCGAGCCGCTGGCTGCGGATCGAGCGCGACTGTGTGAGAGCATCCGATTGGCGGCCGCCCAGCTAGAAGGCCTGGGGCCGGGCGAATATGAAGAACCTCATGATGCTCGCGCGAGCTTCCGCTGGCTTCGGGACATGCGACATGTGGACCGAAAGCTGCGACTCTGGCTGGTTCGATTGCTACGGGATGCGGATCGGGCCGGGGTTCTGAAGGGCCTGGGATACGGCAGCATCAACGCTTTCCTCATCGGCGAGCTCAAGATCTCGGAACGAAGCGCCCAACGCATGATGTCGGCGGCCTGGCTCTTCGAGGATAACCCCGCGCTGGTGAAAGCCTTTGCGGCGGGGCGGATCGGGTTGGGACAAGCCTTCATGGTGGATCGCGTGGCGCGGCCCGCGACCTTGGAAGCATTCATTGCCCGCTCTGAGTTCACCACGCATCTCGAGTTCGAGCGTGAAGTGCGCTTTCTGGAACGGCTGGCCCAGTTTACGCCGGGAATTGCGAGGGCATTTCCTGGGCCCTTACCTCACCCGGAACTGGAACCGGCACTGCGATCATGTTTGCGCGAGCGCGGGTGGAGTGAAGCCAGGATTGAGGCGGCTGTTCTGGGTCGCATGCCCAAGTTAGCCCGGGACGCGATGGAAGGCAACCGTGGAAGCGATGCGGCTTCGTTGCGGCGGCTCGAGGTGTTGCTGGAAATCGTTGCCTTGGCGGAGGAAGGAGATTGTCGGATCGATGAGGAAGTCATCGTCCCGCCAACGTTGCCCACGGCCCCCCGGTGGACAACCGTGTCTTTCTGGGCTCCGCGGGATCTGGTGGAGCGTTGGACCCGAGCGATTCAAGCAATTCGTGTTCGATCCGGACCGTTGCCGAGCTGGGCGGCGGCAATCCTTATCCTCGAACACGCGGTGAACGAATGGGAGCGCGTCGACCCTGCTCGCCGGCCCGAGCAAACACCCATCTTCGAGCGGGATGAATGGCGATGCCAAGCGCCGGGCTGTTCGGCCCGCCGGCGCCTCGAGGCGCACCACATCATCTTCAAATCGGCCGGGGGAACCGACGATCCGGAAAACCTCATCACGCTCTGCCACGCTCACCACCGACATGGGATCCATGAGAACCGGCTTAAAGTCACGGGCAAAGCACCCTGGAACCTCAAGTGGCGCATGGGCTCCCCCGGCTACCGGTGGGAGTGGCCCCGCACGCCAAACCAGAATGTTATCCTTGCCGACCCCAGTTGACTCAACGGCGGACACTAAAGGCCAACATCCCGATGACCCTCAGTACTGGCCACCGTATCGGCATGTACGAAATCACCGGCCATCTTGGCACCGGTGGCATGGGCGAGGTCTATCGCGCGCGCGACACCCGGCTCGGCCGTGAGGTTGCGCTCAAAGTCCTTCCCGCCGCCCTGACCCACGATCCCGAGCGCCGGCAGCGGTTCGAACGCGAAGCGCGGGCGGCGGCGGGGGTCAATCATCCCAACATCGTCACCCTCTACTCAGTCGAGGAAGCGGACGGTGTGATGTTCCTCGCCATGGAACTGGTGGAAGGGCGCTCGCTTCGGGATCTCCTGAGCGGACCCGGCATGCCGATGGAGAAACTGCTCGACCTTGCCATTCCCATGACCGAGGCGGTGCATGCCGCCCATCGCCAAGGGATCACGCATCGTGATCTCAAGCCCGAGAACGTCATGGTTACCTCGAACGGCTGGGTGAAGGTGCTGGACTTCGGCCTCGCCAAGCTGACCGAGCCCGATTTTTCGGCCCCCGGGGTCACCCAGGCGGCAACCTTCGTCACCACCGAAGGGCCCAAGGGGACCGTGTCCTACATGTCGCCCGAGCAGGCGGAGGGAAAGACGCTCGACCACCGCACCGACATCTTTTCGCTGGGAGTGGTCCTTTATGAAATGGCGACCGGCCGCCGCCCATTTCAGGGGGAAAGTACGGTTTCGACCCTCTCCGCCATTCTTCGCGACACGCCTCGCTCGATCATCGACCTTCGCACGGATGTGCCCTCCCATCTCAACCGGGTGGTCCAGCGTTGCTTGATCAAGGATCCCGATCGCCGGTACCAAACCGCGCTCGACCTTCGCAATGAGCTGGAGATCCTGCGCGAGAATTTGCGCGGCTCGAGCACCGCCAAGGCGACCAGACCGGGAGGGCCGAAGCGCATCGTCGTGCTGCCGTTCGAGAACCTGGGCGCGGGAGACGATTCCTATTTCTCGGCCGGCATCACCGAGGAGATCACGAGCCGACTGGCCGCGGTGAGCGGCCTGGCAGTGACCTCCCGAACCACCGCTGTTCAGTTCGACCGAACCGGGAAGACATTGCGTCAGGTCGGCTCAGAGCTGGGAGTAGAGTTCATCCTCGAGGGCACCGTGCGTTGGGCCCGCAAGGGAGAGACGAGCAAGGTGCGGGTCACTCCCCAGCTCATTCGCGTCTCCGACGACTCCCACTTGTGGGCGGATCGCTACGATCGCGACCTCGACGATATCTTCGAAGTCCAATCGGAAATCGCGGAACGAGTGGTCAAGGAGCTGGGCGTCACGCTTCTCGAGCCGGAGCGGAAGGCGGTGACGGCTCGTCCCACCGAGAACATGGAGGCCTACCAGGCTTATCTGCGCGGTCTCGATTACGGAGCCCGGGTCGATTACTCCGGAGATAACTTCGAGACCGCAGTTCGGATGTTCAAGAAGGCGGTGGACTTGGATCCGTCTTTTGCTCTCGCCCACGCCAAGCTGGCGTACTTCCACGCGCAAATGTACTTTTTCGGCCACGACCGTGGTGCCGAACGGCTGAGACAGGCCAAGGCGTCGGCGGAGAAGGCTCTGGAGCTGGCCCCTGGGCTTCCCGAGGCGCATCGCGCGCTGGGCAAGTACTACTATTCCGGCCCCCGAGACTACGCGGCCGCGATTCGGGAGCTCGAGAGCGTTCGTAAGGAGCTACCGAATCAGGCCGATGTGCTGGTGGATCTAGCCGCCGCTCACCGGCGGCTTGGCGCATTTGAGAAAGCGATCGAATTGTTCAAGGAAGCGAGGGCGCTCGAGCCCCAGAACGCGGCCCCGCCCTTCGAAATCGGGGTCAGCTTGACCTATCTACGTCGCTTCGAGGAAGCAGAAGTATTGTTTCGACAATCCGTGTCCCTGGCCCCGGATCAGTGGATGGCGTACTCGTTGATTGCCCTCAACCGATTGCGGGGATGGGGGGATTTGGAAGGAACACGCAGCTGGCTCGCGGGGTTCGATATCAAGGAGCGGCGCATCACCCAGGAACCGGTGTGGCATCTCCTGTGTCTTTTCGAGCGGAATTATCCAGAGATTCTTCGCTGGGCAGACATCTGGGGAACGAATCTCGTCGAGTCGCAGTTCTTCACCCAGTCCCCCGATCAAATGCGGGGGTTGGCCTACCAGTTGATGGGAGAATCGGAGAAGGCGGAACGATGTTACCTATTGGCAGTGGACCGCCTGAAACAAGAACTATCCAGGCGCCCCGACGATGCCCGTCTTCATGCTGCGCTGGGCGAGGTCCATGCGGGTTTGGGACAGAAGGAAGAGGCGATCCGTGAAGCCGAAGAAGCGGTGAGGCTCATGCCCCTCTCCCGCGATGCGATGGTCGCCCCGATCATCGAGCAGGTGATGGCCATGGTGCTGGCCGGCGTGGGGGAAAAGGAACGGGCTCTCGACCACGTAGAGCACTTGTTGCGTATTCCATCCTGGCTAACCCCGCACGTGCTTCGCCTCGATCCCCGTTGGGATCCGCTCCGCGATTACCCGCGCTTCAAGACGCTCCTCGAGGAAGGAAGTAGTGCCTCATGACCGACCTCTTTCGCGACATCAAAACCGCGGAAAGTTTCCGCTCCCCGCAAGTCGGCCTCTTCATCGCCCAGCTCGACGATCAAAACCGCCGGCTCGTGGAGGATCTGAAAGACATCACCCCGGCCGAGCTCGAGTGGCAATCCGCCCCCGGAATGAACACGATCGGCATGCTGCTCGCGCATATCGCCGTGGTCGAAGTCTGGTGGATCCATATCGGGCCCCTGGATGCCAAGAGTACCGAGGCCGCTGCAGCGCCGCTCCCTGGGATCCTCGCCATTGGGATAAAAGATGACGGTATGCCGATCGACCCGACCGGCCGACCTCCCCAACATCTGGCCGGCCGGGATCTAACCTTCTACGAAGATTTGCTTCGAAAATCCCGACATTTCACGAAGGAAACCACGGTGTCCCTCACCGATCAGGACCTCGATCGAACGGGATCGCTCAAGCGGAGAGACGGATCCACCGGCACCTACACCAATCGCTGGATCCTGTATCACCTTCTCGAGCACGAAGCGGCTCACTACGGGCAAATCGGCCTCATCCGTCACCAATACAAAGACGCGCAAAAAACCGGCTAAGACTGCCCAACTTCGCGCTTCACCGTGATGGGCGTGGGGTAGGTGATGGGGCCGAGATCCGTATTCACCGTCGGCACCAAATCGAGCCGCACGACTTTCGAATACCCTTCCACTCCGGCCAGCGACAAGCCCAAATCGAACAAATCCTGGGCATTGTGCGTGTACATCTCGTACGCGTTGAACTTGATCGGCGCGGCGACGTCCACGTCCTTGCCGGGCGCGAACGCGTAGGTCGAGTCCAGATTGCCGTCGAGGAGCTTGTTGTCGGCAAGATAAAGCGACCAGGCCATCTTCATCATCTTTGCGGTCACCGAGTTCGAGGACGGGTTCTCGGCCTTCAAGTGCACGGTCAACCCGAGCGGGACATCGTGCGCCAACACGGCCGAGCTCAGCTTGGCTACATCGGTCACGCTGAGATCGCTGTAGGAGGTTTTGCCCACCACGCTCACGCCCGCCACCCGCACGTCGCTGATGCGATCGAAGCTGAACTTGACCTGACTCAGTGCGGCCGTTTGTTTAAATGCGGCGCATCCAAATGCAACGCATCCGCAAAGCGACATCGCAAGAATTGAAGTCATCATCCATCGTGCGTTCATGAATTTGTCACTCCTATTAATTCTCGAGAACTGCGTCCGCTTTGGCCGCCCAAACGAAATCGCTTTCGGTGAGTCCATCGATCTTGTGCGTCCACACGGCGAGTCGCACCAAACCCCAGGCCAGATAGATATCGCCGTGATGCCCCTCCGTTTCCGACATCTCTCCCACCCGTTTCACGAACTCCAAAGCCGGCCGGAATCCTTTAAACCGGTACTCTTTTTCCAAGTGGTGCTCGTTCACCAAACGCCAGTCGTGTCCCAACTCCCGGCAAAGAGCCCGAAGCTCCTCGCCATGAAGGGGCGGTACCCCCCCGCGACAGGGGACACAGTGTTTAGCAGCTAGCCGATCTTCGGGCATGAATGTCTCCTTGGCCACGAACACTATACTTCCCCGGAGGGCTGGATGACTCCGTAGCCGCAACCCTCTATAATTCCGCTGGTTTAACCTGGTAGGCGGCCTCGAAATCGCGCGTCTGCCCGGCCCGGGATCCCCGCCGCACCGGTTATCGACATAACCGATTACGTATCAAGGAGATAGAATGGCAGAAGACGCTCTAGATCGGGTCAGGCCGGCCGCGATCGAAGACGAGATGCGGACCGCGTATCTCGATTATTCCATGTCGGTGATCGTGAACCGGGCCATTCCCGACAGCCGCGACGGTCTCAAGCCTGTGCAGCGCCGGATCCTGGTCGCGATGAACGACCTCAATCTGGCTCCCGATCGCCCGTATCGCAAGAGCGCAAAGATCACCGGTGACGTGACCGGCAACTATCATCCCCACGGTACCTCAGCTGTGTACGACGCGATGGTGCGTCTCGCCCAGGAGTTTTCGCTCCGTTATCCACTCGTCGACGGGCAAGGCAACTTCGGTTCCATCGACGGCGATTCCGCGGGTGCGGAACGATACACCGAGGCGCGGCTCTCTCCGATCGGCATGGAGATGCTGGCCGACCTCGATCGCCAGACCGTTGATTTCCGCCCCAACTACGAAAACGTGCGGGACGAGCCGATCCTTCTCCCCGCCCGCTTCCCCAACCTGCTCTGTAACGGCGCGAGCGGGATTGCGGTCGGTATGGCCACCAACATACCCCCCCACAATCTGAACGAAATCGCCGACGCAGTCTGCGCGGTCATCGACAATCCCGACATCACCGACGAAGAACTTCTGGAAATTGTTCCGGGGCCCGACTTCCCCACCGGCGGCATCATCATGGGCTGGGAAGGCATCCGTAGCGCCTACACGACCGGGCGCGGGCTCATCAGCGTGCGCGCGCGCGCCACGATCGAAGTGATGGCCAACGACCGCGAGGTCATCGTCGTCACCGAGATTCCCTATCAGGTCAACAAGTCGCAGCTCCTCGAAAAGATCGCCGAGCTGGTGCGCGAAGGATCGATCGCCGGCGTCAGTGACCTGCGTGACGAATCCGACCGCAGCGGTATTCGCATCGTGATCGAGCTCAAGAAGGACGCGCCAAGCCAAGTCATCCTGAACCAGCTTTTCAAACACACCCAAATGCAGCAGACCTTCGGGGCCAACCTGCTCTCGCTCGTAGGCAACCGTCCCGAAACCCTCACCTTGAAACAAATGATCCGCGAGTTCGTGGCCCACCGGCGCGACGTCATCATCCGCCGGGCCCGGTTCGACCTCGCCGAAGCCCAAAAACGGGCCCACATCCTGGAAGGTCTCCGCATCGCGCTCGAAAACATCGACGCGATCGTGCAGCTCATCAAGGCAAGCAAAGACCCCGCGGCCGCCAAGCAAGGCCTCGTGGAGCGGTTCGGCCTCTCCGAAGTCCAAGCGCAGGCCATTCTCGACATGCGCCTGGGCCGCCTCACCGGCCTCGAACGCGACAAGATCGAAGCCGAATACGCCGATCTCATGAAGCTCATCGCGGAGCTCGAAGCCATTCTCGCCAGCGAAAAACGAGTGATGGAAATCATTCAGTCCGACATGCTGGATCTCAAAGCCAAGTACGGCGATCGCCGCCGGACCGAGATCCAAGCGGCCGAAGGCGAATTCTCGATCGAAGACTTGATTGCCGAAGAGGACATGGTCGTCACGCTCAGCCATCTCGGCTACATCAAGCGTCTACCCGTGAACACCTATCGTCGTCAGCGGCGCGGCGGCCGCGGCGTCACCGGCCAGTCCACCCGCGAGGACGATTTCGTCGAGCACCTCTTCGTGGCCTCGACCCACGATTACGTGCTCGTGTTCACGAACCTGGGCCGCGTCTACTGGCTCAAGGTGCACGAGATCCCCCAAGCCGGCCGTACGGCGAAGGGCAAGGCCGTGGTGAATCTCGTTCAGTTCCGAGGGGGAGAACGGATCGCGTCCGTGGCCTCGGTGCGGGAATTCGATCCCAACCATTACTTGCTCTTCGTGACTAAAAAGGGCCAAGTCAAGAAGACGCCCCTGACCGCCTACAGCAATCCGCGGCGGGACGGCATCATTGCCATCGGCCTTGATGAGGGGGATGAGATCATCGACGTCGCCCTCACCGACGGAAAACGCGAAGTGGTCATCGCCAAGCAACTCGGCAAAGCAATCCGCTTCAACGAGCGCATGGTGCGCCCCATGGGCCGCTCGGCGCACGGTGTGCGGGGAGTCACTCTGGACGGGCCCGACGACGTCGTCGTGGGCATGGTCGTGCTCCAGCGCGAGGGCGCGGAGATCCTCGCCGTCACCCAGAACGGCTACGGCAAGCGGAGCCACGTCGAGGACTACCGGGTGACCGGTCGCGGCGGTAAAGGCGTGATCACGATCAAGGCCTCGGAGCGTAACGGCCCTCTCATGTCGATCCACGAGGTGCGCCCAGAAGACGAGCTCATGATCACCACACGGAACGGCATCGTGATCCGCCTGCCCATCATGGGGATTTCGCTCCTTGGCCGTAACACTCAGGGGGTGCGGCTCATCAACCTGGAGCCGGGGGACGCGGTGGCGGATGTTGCCCGTCTGATCAGCGAGGATGAAACCGTGGTAGATGGCGGGTCTTTGGTCTTGGGTGATGGCGGCCCCGAGCTGCCGCCTCTCCCCGAGGAAGAAGCGGACGAGGCGGACGAAGGAGAACCCGGGGAGTGATTCCGAAGCGGCGCGAGGAGGAAGTTCGGGTTTCCGACTCGACGATTCGGCGCCTCTCGACGTACTACCGAATCCTGGCCGAGTTCGTGGAGCGCAAGGAAACCACCATCTCCTCCTACGATCTCGCCGAAGGATCCGGCGCCACACCGGCCCGCGTGCGCAAAGACCTCTCAACATTTGGACAGTTTGGTAAACGCGGCACCGGTTACGACCCGCGCCAACTCTTCGCCGAGATCCGTTCCATTTTGGGACTGGATCGCAAATGGGGAGTAGGACTCGTCGGGGCGGGGAATCTCGCCCACGCTTTGGTTGCCTACAAGGAATTCGAGCGGGAAGGGTTCGTGATCGAAGCGGTTTTCGACAATGATCCTGCCAAGATCGGCCAGCTATGGGGTAAGCTCTTAGTCGAACCGATGGAGAGGCTCGGTTCTCTAATCAGGGAACGCAAGCTCACCATCGGTATCATCGCCACGCCGGCGGGGGCGGCGCAGGACGTCGCGGAGCGGCTGGTGAGCGCGGGCATCCAAGGCATCCTCAACTTCGCTCCTCGCAAGCTCACCGTGCCCGATCACGTGACGCTCAAAAACGTCAATCTCGCCATCGAATTGGAAGGTCTCTCATTCGCCTTGAAGTAGGGCCGAGGTGAACAGCGTGTCTCAAAGTGTCTTCTCCGACTTTCTCCACTTCGCCGGTTGGTCGTTCGCGTTCGGAGTGGCGTTCGTGCAGATGGGAGCGTTCTATCTTCTCGAGCGTCCCCGCCTCAACGGCGACCCGAATCCACTGCGTCGTTCCATTCTTTCCGCCATTCTTCGTGGCGGCGTGGCGGGAATGGTTTCCGCTCTCATCGTGTTCGGACTCTGGGTGCCTCAGGTATGGTCGCAGATGCACTGGGAAGTTCTTGTCGGGCTCGAGATCCTGTTCGGCTTGGTTCTCATCGAAATGGGCCTGGCCGGGGTCGCGATTCGCGCGTCGCTCATGAGCGTCACGCATCTCCCCGAAAAGCAAGCGCGACTCGCGCTGGTCATGATTCGGGCCGGGATGCTGACCATCGGCTGGATCTATGCATGGGCGTTTGCCACCCACATGCCGCATGGTCCGGGCGAAACGCTGCTCGCGGTGTCGCTTCTCGGAGCCGCGCTCTTGGCACTGGGACTGAACCGCGCCGGCGATGTGCCGGTGAAGAGTTTCGATCGCCTGATCGACGAATAGCTGCCGCCGCCGCGGATGCGTTCAGACGCCGCGCCGCGCCGGGTCCCAGATGTGCTTGTGGAGCTGGGCCTGAAAGCGAACCGGCAAACGGTCCTCGAGAATCCAGGACGCGAGGTCCTCGTAACCCAGCTCCCCGAACACCGGCGAAAAAAGCACGACGTGCCGGGCGGCCAGATCGCGCCCCCGCACGGTTTCTCGCGCCCACTCGTAATCGAAGCGGTCCGCGATCACGAACTTGATCTCGCCGTTCGCGGGCAATAGGTCGAGGTTCTCCCAGTGCATCTTGTGCGTCTCGCCGCTCCCTGGGCATTTCACATCGAGGACGACGCGCACTCCGTCCGGCACCACGGAAATGTCGCGGTGGCCCCCCGTTTCGATCATGACCTCGAAGCCTTCACTCAATAATCGGCGGCAGAGCTCAGGGGTTTCTTTCTGGAGCAGAGGCTCGCCCCCGGTGATCTCGACCAACGAACATCCGTAAGACCGCACGCGCGCGAGCACGTCCTCCAGCTCCATGGGCACGCCTTCCGTGAACGCGTACTCGGTGTCGCACCAGCGGCAGCGCAAATCACAGGCAGTGAGCCGCACGAACACGCATGGCCGGCCGGCCTGACTGGACTCGCCCTGAATGGAGTGGAAGATTTCGGTGACTTTCATGGCTCGTAGTACCCAGGCCGCCGGGCGACCAATTGCGCGAGTATAATCCCTTCCTCCTCGACAAAAATGCGATCAAGACGCAAACGGAGGTGGGATGGACACCCATGAGTTTCGAGAGGCCGGTCACCGGCTGGTCGATTTATTGGCCGATTTCCTGGACACCGCGGAGAGCCGGCCCTTGTTCCCTCGCGTTGAGCCGGGCGCGGTGACCCGGCTCTTCGACGAGCCCCTGCCCACAGAGCCATCGTCTCTCGACGCGGTCATTGATGCGGTCGAAACCAACTTGCTCCCCAACGCCACCCAGCTCAGCCATCCCGGATACTTCGGTTTGATCACCCCGAGCCCGCTTCCGGCCGGGATCCTCGGCGACTTCATCGCGTCCGCACTCAATCAGAACGTCGGGGTCTACAGCATTGGCCCCGCCGCCACCGCGATCGAGCGTCGCACCGTCCGCTGGCTCACCGATCTGGCCGGCTTCGGTCCTGAAGCCGGCGGCAATCTCACCTCGGGTGGCACGATGGCCAACTTCATCGGCCTCAAGCTGGCCCGGGATGCGGTTACCGCCGATCGTGCGCAGCACGAAGGCATTCGTGGCGAATGGGCGGCGTATACGTCCGAGGAGCGGCACGTCTCGGTGGACAAGGCGGTGGACGCGGTGGGTCTCGGGCGCGATCGATTGCGCATTCTTCCCACCGATGATCGTTTCGAGATCCGGGTCGATGCGCTCGAAGCAGCGATCGCCAAGGATAAGCGTGAAGGCATTCGCCCGCTCTGCATCATCGCCATGGCCGGCAGCACCAACACCGGAGCGGTGGATCCACTCGCCCACCTGCGTCGCATCGCGGACCGCGAGGGGGCGTGGCTCCACGTGGACGCTGCGTACGGAGGCGGCATGCTGCTATCCAGAGAACATCCGGGAGCATTGGAGGGCCTCGCTCTGGGGGACTCGATCACGTTGGATCCCCACAAGTGGTTCTATGCGCCACTGGACGCGGGAGCCATTCTCGTCCGTGACGCGCGCCGGCTCACCCACTCCTTCGGAATGAAACCCGCGTATCTCACCGATCCTGTCGATGCCGAGGGTCAACGGTACGATTACTACGTGCACGGGTTCGAACAATCGCGGCGTTTCCGGGGGCTCAAGGTGTGGATGGCGATGAAGCGATACGGCGCGAACGAGATCGGACGCTGGATCGACGCCAACGTCACCCAAGCGAAACGCCTGTACGACCTGGTGGTTGCCCATCCGGAGTTCGTTCCCGCGGTGGCGCCGCGCATGTCGGCGATGTGCCTTCGCTTTGCGCCGCAAGGAATCGAAGAACCCCAGAGCGCGCAGCTTCATGCGGCGGTGGCCCGCAAAGTGGAAGAAAGCGGACGGTTCTGGATTTCCACCACCGTGCTCAAGGGGCGGACGTGGTTCCGGGTGAACCCGGTCAATGTGCGCACCCGGCTCGAACACATGGACGAGCTGTTCGATCTTCTGGTCGATTTGTGCGCCAAAGAGCGCGCGATAGCTTGAGAAGGAGTAACGACCATGCGTATTGGAGTGCTCGGTTCCGGGAATGTAGGGCGAGTCCTGGGCGCGGGATTAGCGGGCCTCGGTCATCAGGTGATGCTCGGTTCCCGCGATCCGGGACAGGAGAAGCTCAAAGCGTGGTCCAAGGAAACGGGCCCCAAGGCATCCACCGGCACGTTTGCCGAGGCCGCGTCCTTCGCCGAGATTGCCATTCTCGCCACACTCTGGGCGGGAACGAAGAGTGCTCTCGATCTGGCCGGGCCGAAGAACCTGGACCGGAAAGTGTTGATCGACGCCACGAACCCACTCGATTTCTCGAGCATCCCGCCCACCCTCGTCGTATCCGGCAACGATTCCGCGGGCGAGCAGGTGCAGCGCTGGGTTCCCGGCGCGAACGTGGTCAAGGCGTTCAACATCGTGGGCAACCAGCACATGGTGAAGCCCTCGTTTCCCGGCGGCCCGCCGGACATGTTCATTGCCGGCAACGATGACGGCGCCAAGGCAAGCGTGACCGGCCTCTGCAAAGAACTCGGTTGGTCCGTCGTGGATCTCGGCGGCATCGAGAGCTCCCGTTATCTCGAACCCCTGGCCATGATCTGGATCCTGCATTACGTTCACACCCGAAGCGGAAACCACGCCATGAAGCTGCTGAAGAAATGAGGGGAGGAATCTGGTCCACCCTGCTCCTCATGGCCTGGGCGACCCCGGCCGGAGCTTGGGGCGCGGACGGCCATCGTGTGATTGGGGAGATCGCGTGGCTCAGTCTCGACTCCGCCACCCGTGACAAAGTCAAAGAGCTCTTGCCCCAGGGGCGTTACCAGACCTTGAGTGAGGCATCGGTGTGGGCGGACCAATATGCACGCGGGAAGAAAGCCTACGCCTGGCTCGAACCGTTGCACTATGTCGATCTGGATCCCAAGGCTACCCATGTGGTACTGGACTCAGTCAACTGCCCCAACGGCAATTGTGTCATCGAGGCGATTCCTCGCTTTGCCCGGGTACTCGAGGACTCGAACGCCACTCGCGACGCGCGCATTGAAGCACTCCGGCTCCTCACCCACTTCATTGGTGACATTCATCAGCCCCTCCATGTTGCTTTCGAAGACACCTGCGGTGGGTGCACGGTCCGTGTCAATACTCCGGATGGATGGATGTCGCTTCACGAGCTCTGGGACAGCGAGCTATTGAAAGAAGATTTGAAACGGCGTTATGAAAATGAAAACGCGCCGGAACAAAGCGACGAAGAGATAATGAAGACCGACCTCACGCCACACTGGCGCCTCCTCGCCCGCGAGCTGGTGAAGGCAACCGTGGATCCAAAGTCGGGCAGCAAAGACACCGTCCGGGAGGCCGCCTCGGACCTGGATCCGCGTGCGTGGGCGGAAGAATCCCTGCACCTGTCGCAGTCCCTGTTCTTTCACGCCTCGGGGGACATTTCCGATGATTATCTTAGCGATGCCATTCCCGTCATGGAGACGCGCCTCCGTGATGCCGGGCTGCGACTGGCCGCCGTGTTGACTGAAGTATTTTCCAACCAGCGCCTCTTCTCGAAAGGAACTCCATGAGCACGATGAACGACTCCAGCCGAACCCGCATGGCCCCGATCGAGATGAGCCCGGCCGTGTTCCGCCGCCTCGGTCATCGGGCGGTCGATGCGATGGCCGATC
>Ga0114129_10002319_pt1 | contig 26420 bp, 21 predicted proteins | sample RhiMetdeltSRZDD1_FD_80071 | JGI IMG/M metagenome (GOLD analysis project Ga0114129, IMG submission 80071) | Populus rhizosphere microbial communities from Tennessee, USA - Rhizosphere MetaG P. deltoides SRZDD1 (version 2) (version 2) | ecosystem: Host-associated > Plants > Roots > Rhizosphere >...
CCTTTTCGACAAAACAGAAGAAGTTGGATTAAAAGAGTGCGTGCAGATACCCTGCCAAACTGTGGAGAACTACCGGAGGGTACATCCCTCTCGTTGAAAATCTTGAGAGATTGAAGGTTCGACATACGCGTTTTTAATCGTCTTAACTATGAGGCGATTTAGAATAAGCACATCAGCCATGCGGATACTGATTGTCGAAGATGAAAAGAAGGTCGCAAGCTTCATCAAGAAAGGTCTGCAGCAGGAGGGATACGCAGCCGACGCCGTATACGATGGTTTCGAGGCCGTGCACAGCACGAATGCATTCGATTACGACTTGATCATTCTCGACCTCATGCTGCCGAAGAAGTCGGGCCTGGACGTTCTGCGGGAGGTTCGATCAAAGAACCCGAAAATCCCCGTACTCGTACTTACTGCGAAGGGTACCGTGGGCGATAAAGTGGCCGGTCTCGATGCCGGTGCCGATGATTATCTAATCAAGCCCTTTGCGTTTGCGGAACTATCAGCCCGAATCCGGGCCCTGCTCCGCCGCGGTGTCCAGGAAAGCTTGCGGCTCCAAATCGCAGATCTTGAAATGGACATCGCCTCCCGTCAGGTCCGCCGAGCGGGCCAGAACATTGACCTTAAGCTAAAAGAGTACGCGCTGCTCGAGTTTCTTCTCCGTAACGCCGATCGCCCCGTCACGCGAACGATGATTGTCGAACATGTCTGGGACATTCACTTTGACAGTGTGAGCAATGTCGTCGACGTTCATATCAATTCTTTACGAAACAAGATCGACAGAGGCTTTAACCCGCCTCTCATCCATACCATTCGCGGCGTCGGATATATGCTCAGCGATCGCCAGAGTTCATGAAGCCGCTCACGTTACGCACCAAGCTGACACTTTTTTACTCCATCACCGTCAGCGTGCTCTTAAGCGGATTCGCTCTGATTTATTACCGCGTTTTGAGTGTCGGACTCGATCGCAATCTCACGCAAGAGGTTTTGGATCGGACCTCTGGCTTGCGCGGCTATCTTCGATTCGAAGAGGGTAAGCCGGTGTTTGTATTCGATCCGACCGACTTGGACGAGATCACTTTCATCAACACGTCAACACGCTATTACCAGGTATACGACGTCGAGACCGGTGCGTTATTGTCCGAATCAGATGAGCTTCGGGCAAGTGGCGTTCAGTTCTCTCCATCCGACATCGCTCATTACGTGCAGACTTCACCGTCCTTTGTTGATCTTCATACCGACCAAGGCAAACTCCGCTTCCGAAATGAGGTTGTCCCAACACCTGAAGGAACCTATCTGCTCCTGGTAGGAGCTTCGGCAGAACGGGGAGATGAAGCCGTCAATTCGTTTCTCAGAGCGTTGGCGTGGCTGATGCCGACCGGCATATTGCTTGCGGCTGTCGCATCATGGTTCATGGCCGGAAAGGCTCTGAAGCCTGTTGCAGCGCTGGGGGAAGCTGCCGGCGAAATCGCCGTTTCGAGCCTCGATCGGCGTCTTCCTGTCCGCGGCACAAATGACGAACTCGATAAGCTTGCTATCCAGTTTAACCAGACGCTCGAACGGCTGGAGAACGCTGTCGGCGAAATGAAACAGTTCACTGCAAGCGTCTCTCACGAATTGCGTACGCCGCTGGCTGTGTTGCGCGGTGAAGCGGAAGTCGCATTGATGCATTCACGTTCGAGCGAACAATATCGACGCGTTCTCGCAAGCCAGTTGGAAGAATTCGAGAAGCTCACTCGAATGATTAACCATTTGCTTACCCTCGCTCGGGCCGAGTCCGGTGAAGTCCAACTCGCCCGCGAAAAATTGAATCTTTCGGCGCTCGTCCAAAAGCTCACAGAAGATTTGGAACCAGTAGCGGCATCGAAGCGATTAGAACTTTCCCACCATTGTGCAAAGGACGTCATCATTAGTGCGGACGGAGCATGGATCGAGAGAGTTGTTTTAAACCTGATCGATAACGCGATGAAGTTCACGCGACCAGGAGGACACGTGCGGGTAATCGTGTCCAGGGAAGAAAAGCGCGCGACTCTTGAAGTAAATGATGACGGCACAGGCATCGCACCCGAAGCTGTACCGCACGTCTTCGAACGTTTCTATCGTGCGGATCCCTCACGTTCTAATCGCGCAGACGGCGCCGGTCTAGGACTTAGTCTTGTGAAATGGGCTGTGGATCAGCATCAGGGCTCAATTCATCTCGAAAGCAAACCGGGCAAAGGCACTCGAGTCGTTGTAAATTTTCCAAAAAGTCGAACAGATTAACCACATTTAATGTGTCGTTAATCCCGGATTAATCCGAAGCGCGTTTAATCGACCAAGCGGTGTTAGGCACCGAGGAGTTTTAATGAAAGTCGATTATTCGCGATTCGCTTTGATTGCCGCCTTGATGTTAACGCTACGCGTAGCGTCGGTGGGTAGCCAGAACGATAAAGCGAAGAGTAACCCACCCGCCGCTCCCCAGGCGAAAACAACCCAGCCAGCGACACATTTCACCCAGGGTACGATCACTTCGATTGACGGGAACCGACTTGTCATTAACAGGCAGGTTCGCGGCAAGGCAGAACAGGCGGCCTTCACGTTGAACTCCCAAACGCAGCGTTCCGGAACCTTAGTTGCTGGGACGCATGTGTCTGTACAGTATCGCGAAAACAATAATGAAAACATCGCGGCAGCAGTACGGGAATTGGCGTCGGAGGCTCCGGTCAAAGGCGGCAAAAGCGCATACAAGCCTCGATCGAAGAGCTAGGGTCCCCCTTCCTCCTCCCAAACAGGCGCCAAACTTTGGCGCCTTTCTTTTTTCGGTCCATTTTGGCGACGGCCGCCGTCAAACAATAAAAGTGTGTCAATGTTCGGAGGAAAGCCATGGCAAAAAAAGATTTGATTGGAAAGAAAGTTGCAGTCCTTGTTGATGAGGGGTTCGAACAAGTCGAACTTATCAAGCCTCGTAAGGCTCTTGACAGAGCAGGCGCCGAAACTCTGGTTGTTTCTCCACAAGAAACCGAAGTTCGCGGCTGGAATATGAAGCGGTGGGGAAAGTCAGTCGCCGTTGATATTCCACTTGATACCGCAGATCCGTCACAATTCGACGCACTCCTCCTGCCCGGCGGAGTAATGAATCCTGACAAACTGAGGATGAATCCGAAGGCTGTCGAGTTCGTCAAGCACTTCGCTGACGCAGGCAAACCGATCGCGTCAATTTGTCACGGTCCATGGACCCTCATCGAGGCCGGCGCCGTCAGAGGACGGACACTCACCTCGTGGCCATCGCTCCAGACCGATATCCGTAATGCAGGAGGAATGTGGGTGGACCAGGAGGTGGTCACGGACAAGGGAGTCGTCACCAGCCGTAAACCCGATGACATTGGGGTATTCAACAAGAAAATGATCGAGGAGTTCGCTGAAGGCGAACATAAAGGTCGCGATCGCCAGGTTGCGTGAAACCTACTCTAATATTGGTCGAAAATCGTCCAGAGGCCGAGGCTCGAGTTTTTCGCGCGTTATCGTTCGCGCGCAAGTGTTCCATCGAAGTAACGCCTCATCGTTGTTGCCGGGCGGCCGTAGCCGCTCGGCTTTTTCATAGAGGCGCATAGCTTCTTGGAACAGATCATATGCCGAGAAGTCTGATCCAGGTGCCTCGCTACGCATATACAGGCGCGCCTGCCGTTCAAGGAGAATCCCCTGATAGTAGGCACGCTGATATTCATCGCTGAGCTTCGGAAGTATGGACCATGCGCGATCGAGCTTTTCAGTGATGTTATCTCCAAACTGCTCTGATAGCGCCAGTAGCAGTACGACAAGCGCGAGCTGATGCTGTGGTTCGACTGCAAGGATGTCGAGGCAAATGCTCTCCGCCTGAAGTGGTTCATTCAGCAGACGGTATCGCTCTGCGCGCTCGAGCGCTTGCGGAATGGCTTCCGCAGATAGTTTCTTGAGTTCGAATTCCATTCTTTGCTATTCCCCGCTTAATAAAACTTTCAACACACCTCGCTGGTTTGCACGAGCGAAAGCGCGTGCAGCCAGCCGTAGAGGCATACTTTCAGAGATCATGTCCGTCACATTCACGGATCCTGATTGAATGAGATTCAGTGCCGGCTCGAATCGCCCACATCGTGAACCGATCAGCGTGATCTCATTCACGATCACCGAAGCCGTATCAATTCGGACCAGGCCGTGAATCGTCGATTTCATGAACAAAGTCCCACGCGGTCGGACCATATGTATTGCCTGAATCAAGCCGGACTCAGATCCCGTGGCATCAATGACCCAATCGTACGCCTTGGATGGATATTTCCGATTTGCGGTTATAGAGTCGATGCCCGCACGTTTGGCAATCCTCAACTTTTCTTTGTGGCGCCCGTACAAATGGACTTTGAGCCGGCGAGCCGTGAGCACTTGAGCGATAAGAAGTCCGAGTTTCCCATCGCCCACGACAGCCATCACTGCTTCATCTGGAATATTGGCTTGATCAAGAATTTCGCACGCGGCGGCCACAGGCTCGACAAAAACGGCAGCTTCATTAGGGATCGAATTCGGCACCACGTGGAGATTTGCTTCGGGCAGGGTCAAATATTCCCGAAATGCGCCCGGATGCCGGACAATCCCGAGGACCCTGCGGTACGGACAATGACGACTGAGCCCTCTACGACACCAATCGCACTTACGGCATCCAAGGTTAATTTCGCCAACAACCCGCCGGGCCAACAGATTCGGATTATCAGCGTCGATGACTTCCCCGACGAACTCATGCCCCGGCGTGCCCGAAAAGCTGTAATAGCCATGCTGAAGCTCGAGATCTGTGTTGCAGATCCCACCAACCAGCAGCCTGATCAACGCGAACCCGGACGGTCGGGTTGGGCGTCGGACACTACGTACATGTACTCGCCGATTTTCAAGATGTACGGAAAGCATTGTTGTTAGTCGATCTATTGTACGCGCTATAGAGGACAGGTGGAATGGGAGGTGTTATCCGCGCCGGTTATCCAGAGGCCCCGTTGTTTCCGTTAGGACGGTGCTCGAGTTCTTCTCGGACGTCGGCCATAACGCCAGTGCGTTCGCTCGAATGCAGCTCTTCATTCATGCGCCGTAGTGCGACTCCAACCACATCGCGATGATGAAGTTTGCTGCCGAACTCGTCGCTGAGTTCGAGCCACAACTCGTGGACCAGATCGACGTCTTCCGGCCACAATCGGGGCGGATGCGGACCAAGGTTGACGAAAATAGAAGGCCGATCGGGTGAGATGATTTCCATAGAGAATGCGTGCCGGGGTTCCGGCAGCTTCTCCCATGCGTTGCCGATCCGCCGGGCAAGTTCCTCCGAATCCATTCGGGCCGAAACGCCACTTACTAAGCGAGAGGCCTTTAAGGTGGCAGCAGTTTGCACCATTGCGTCGAAAGGATTGACGCCTGGCACAGTCAGCAGTTCCACAGGTTTTCCTTCTTTTTCGGCAATCGAAACTACTCGTGTGAAGAGTTGACGTTCATAGTCGGTAAACAGTTGGTCCTCGCTCAACGCATACTCGCCGCTTCCGGCTGTCGAGACCCCTCGTATGGTCATCACAACGATGTCGTGTTTCCGGCTGTTTGTCTTCTGAAGAACAGTCTGCAGATGCTGCATTCGGCTGTAATCCCGGACGGCAACCAGAACACAGCCCGGTCTGACATGGATCGATTCCGTCGAAATCTCAGGGCGCAAATCGAGATTGAATTGCTCCAGAACCCCCTTTTCCTTTTTCTTCCTCGCTCCCCTCCGTTCGGAAATTGTGAAGATCGTGAATAACAACAGAGTGAACGAAATACCGGAGAGTGTGGCTACTCTTTTCGAGAACAGGTTGGCCAACGCCACCAGGAGCAGCACGAACGTCGTGATACCAAGGCCGATAGGAATCTCCGTGCCGCGGATCTTCAGGTTCAGCGGCATTTTGTATTCCTGGTCGTGGCGCTGGAAACGAAGCACGAGAACACTGAGCGCTTTTAGAAAAAAGCTCCACACAATTCCAAACGCATATGCTTCACCAAGCGTATACGTGTCGCCACGACTTGCAATGACCGTCAGTATCTGCAATACGGTTATCAGGTTGATGATTCGGAACGTCGTACCGAAGCGGCGATGCGGTTTCTGAAACCATGGGTCTAGTACACCGTCTTCCGCTACCCGATTCATCACCCCGTTGGCCCCGATAATCGACGTGTTCACCGCACCTGATAGGATCATTACCCCGACGATCACAACGAACATATGAAATGCCAGCCGCAGTAGCTCCGGCCCTACTAGAAAGTTCGTCAGTCCGCCCAGCAGATTTTCCGCATAGTTCAGCCGGACATTATCCGGAATGATCATTGCGGCCAGTAAGGTAATGATTCCCGTCGAAACGACAGCGTAAATGCAAACGATGTTCCCTGTCCGATAGAGATTCTTGAGTTTCGGGAACGAGATTTCGCGATAGACCTGAGCGAGGGTTTCGAAGCCGCTCATTGAAAGCAATGTGTGGCCAAATGCAATGATGATGGCCACCATTGGGATCGTTGGCCAAACAGTACCTTTGAACCATCCTAGTCCTTCATCGCTGAACTGAAGATTCGATGGAGTTGGCGGTGGAGGAATTTGTGCTGGTCCACGCTTCAACAGCGTGATACCGCACCACACAAGAAAAATAACCACCATTACGGTGGTCACCTGCATGATTCGAAGCGCTTTCGTGCTCGACTCATGGAGGCCCTTCAGGTTGTACCACCAGAAATAAAGTGTCACCGCCCCCGCGAAGAACACCGCGAACTGATTGGGCACAAGGTGGAACTGCAAATGAAGAAGCTCGCTCGTTTCGTTAGCCAAACGACCGAGATACTGGCCGGCGCTGACGCTGCTGATAGGGCCCGTCAGCACATAGTCGAACATCAGCGCGGAAACGGAAAGCCTCGCAATGAACGGCCCCATGGCGTCGCGGACCACTACGTATACGCCGCCGCGTACGAACATACTGCTGCTTTCCATGTAGATGGAACGAACGGCGAAGCTGAAGAGCATTACGCCGAGGATGAACCACGGAGCACTCTTTCCAATCGCGTGTTCGGCAATTCCGCCGACATAGTAAACGGTCGAACCGAGGTCATTCAGTACGATTGCAGCTGCTCGCCAAAAGGAAATAAACGCCAGCATAACCGTACTGGCGACCACGACTTTAGCTGTGGTGGTCCGCTGTTCGGATAACGTGCTGCTTTTCTTCATTATTTGGCAGGACTAAGCACGGCAAACCAACACGGTAAGGGCTATCCGATAAAGAAGTCATAAATAATTCCTCATGATTTTATAAAATGTGTTGGCTATGGAGGGGGCAGGCTCTGCCCCAGGAGGTCTTTCGATTGTCCGCTCAACAACGGTCCACTGCCACCCGAGTCGTGGTCGCCAGCACGGTCATGCTGTCCTTCATCAGTTTCTGGCGTGGGGCTGCGATCGTTCTCAGTGATCTGGCATCATCCGCCTTTTATGCCGGCGGCATTGCGGAAGAGGCCATAGGGAGAAGCGCCCCGTGGTTCATCCTCGGCGTAATGCTGTTCAGCTTCGCCGTGCGTTCCGTATATCTGGAAAGCTGCAGCATGTATGTCCGGGGAGGCGTATACGTAGTGGTCCGCGACGCCATGGGCCCGTTCCTGGCACGGCTGTCAGTCTCCGCACTCATTTTCGACTACATTCTGACTGGACCCATCAGTGCCGTCAGCGCGGGTCAGTATCTCGGCCGTGTCATCAATGAAATCTCCGAGATGTTGAACACCGGAATGACTGTTCCGCCGGATCAATTCGCCGCGGTTTTTGGCATTGCAGCTACGATCTACTTTTGGTGGAGCAACATCAAAGGTATTCACGAGTCCAGTTCAAAAGCGCTTCGGATAATGCAAATCACCACCGTGATGGTGGCGATGTTCTTAATCTGGTGCACGATCACTTTATTGCAGCGCGGACCGGCGCAGATTCCTCCGGCACCGTTGCCGGCGAACCTTCAATTTGGAGAACACGACCTCGGCTGGCTCGCGGGGACAAGATGGATCCAAATTTCTGCGGTGGCGATCATAGTGGCCTTTGGACATTCTCTGTTGGCGATGAGCGGCTTTGAAACGCTTGCTCAGGTTTATCGTGAAATCGCATCCCCGAAATTGAAGAACCTGAAAATCACCGCCAACATCGTTTGCGGCTTTGCTGTCGTTTCCACCGGCGTCATCACGGTTCTGGCCGGAATGATCATTCCAGATTCGATCAGGCCCGAGTACGTCAACAACCTGTTGGGCGGCCTCGCCATGCATCTTTCGGGACCGCAATTGCTCCGGCTTACATTTCACATTTTCGTTGTCGTTGTGGGCGTGCTGATTCTGTCCGGTGCGGTCAACACCTCCATTATTGGTGCGAATGGCGTACTGAATCGGCTGGCCGAAGATGGCGTCCTGACGGCATGGTTCCGAAAGCCGCACAAGAAGTTCGGAACGTCTTACCGGCTGATCAATGCGATCGTCGTACTACAACTTGCAACAATCATTGCGAGCCGAGGCGAAGTGAAATTGCTCGGCGAAGCGTATGCCTTCGGCGTCGTCTGGAGTTTCTTCATGAAGGCGCTCGGCGTATTGGTGCTGCGCTTCCGGCGGCATGACCAGGAATACAAAACCCCGATCAACCTTCATATCGCCGGGCGTGAGTGGCCGATCGGACTGATTGTGACGACTCTGGTTTTGTTTTTCGTCGCGGTCGCTAACCTGTTTTCCAAAGAAGTTGCAACGATATCCGGAGTGGGTTTCACGCTTTTGCTGTTCGTCGTTTTCACAATATCGAGCCATCTTAACGCCAAAGACCGCCGCGAAACCAAGCAGGGTCTCGAGCAATTCAATCTCGATCTGCGCCCGGAGATCACAACGGGCACCGGTGCGATCCACGCCCGTCCCGGTTGCATTCTCGTCGCCGTACGGAATTACAATCGTATGACGCACCTCGAGAATGTATTGCAAAAGACGAACCTGCGGCGCCACGACATTGTGGTTATGACCGTGCGCGGAATAACTACTGGCGCCGGGGAATACGATCTAGCCGAAAACCAACTGTTTACCGACGATGAACGCGAGTTATTCACTCGTGTTGTCGCAATGGCCGAAAAGGAAGGAAAGACTGTCGATCTCTTGGCTGTACCCGCAGTCGATCCGTTCGATGCGATGGTTCAGACGGCAGCAAAACTGAAGGCTTCTCGCCTTGTCACCGGAGTATCGGCGCGCATGGACTCGGAGGAACTCGCGCGCCGCATCGGCGCCGCTTGGGAAAAGCTGCCCGAGCCACGGCATGCATTTTCATTGGAAATCATCACGCCCGACAGGCCGTCCACATTTGTAAACCTGGGACCGCATCCACCCAGGTTATGGCCCGAGGACGTGGACCTGGTTCACGAGATTTGGCTCGAATTAAGCGATAAATATGCGGGAGCGAAGGTCCACCATCGCGACGTGGTCGGTGTTGCACTTCGACGTATGGCTGAGCAGCTCAATTCGCGCGAACGTGACGAGGTCGTTCACGACATTTTGGAAGAGATCGAGCACCGCAAGCCGGCTTTCACTCCGGCAAATGGAGACGGTAACCCACCCACGGCTCGGTGAGCAGGTACTTTGGATTCGACGGGTTCTTCTCGATTTTCTTGCGGAGCTGATTCATAAAGACTCTCAAGTACTCCACTTCATCCCCATAATCGGGTCCCCACACAGACTGCAGCAACTTCGTGTGGGGAATGGGTACGTTCGGATGCGCCACCATGTACTGGAGAAGCTCGAATTCCTTCGGTGTGAGCCTTGCCTCACGATTTTCTACAATCACCCGGCGTAGGTTGAAATTAATTTCGACGTCGTCGAAACGAACCACCTGCAGGTCGCTCGATAACTGAGGCGATCGGCGAAGCGCTGCCCGGATGCGCGCAAGCAATTCCGGTGAACCGAAAGGCTTGGTCATGTAATCATCGGCGCCGGCATCCAAAGCCTCGACCTTATCGGACTCTGCATTGCGCACCGTAAGCATAATGATGGCAACGTCGGAAGACGAGCGGATGATGCGGCAAGTCTCCAGCCCGTTCATTCGGGGCATATTCATATCGAGGATCACGAGATCGAGCCGCTCGTCTCGTATTTTCTCGAGTGCCTCTTCCCCGTTGCGAGCGTCGACCACTTCATAATCTTGGGCCACAAGCGCCGTCCGCAGCACTCGACGAATTTGAGGGTCGTCATCCACGATCATGATTCGGGCCGAAGGCATAGGTTTGTGAATCTATTTTGCCATTGGAATCGTCGCCTGATTGCTACACCCAGTTATGACTTACCACTTGCTTTGAGATCCTTGATGATCTCCCGGCTGGCATTAAATCCCGGCGCGCCGGTGATGCCTCCACCAGGGTGCGTACCGGCTCCGCAGAGATAGAGAGCCTCTATGGGTGTGCGGTATTGGGCCCAACCCAAAAGCGGGCGGAACGCGAACAACTGGTCGAGAGCGTGCTCACCGTGGAAGATATGCCCCCCGGTGACACCGTATGTCCGCTCGATATCAAGCGGTGTAAGGATCTGCCTGTGTACAATCAACTCACTAATCTTAGGAGCATACCTGCAAAGGGTCTTCAATATTGCGTCACCGAGTTCATCTCGTCGGGTGTTCCAATCACCGTTCTTAAGCCGGTACGGCGCGTATTGCATATGTATCGACATCACGTGAGCACCGTTCGGAGCCAGTGACGGATCCGTAAGTGATGGGATCGTAATGTCCAGATAGGGCCGCGGCGAGAAATCGCCATATTTTGCTGCATCAAAAGCTTGCTCGAGGTAATCCGTGTCCGGACCGATTTGGATTCGTCTCGACAGGTCTCGATTCGCATCTTTAACACCGGTGAATTTCGGCAGGGCCGATAATGCGAGATTCATTTTAGCAACGCTTCCCGCAGCCCTGTACGATTGCACCTTCGTCATGAAATTGGGTTCGAGCTCACCCGGGTCCAATAACTGGAGAAACGTCTGCTGCGGATCGGCGCTGCAAACCACGATACGCGTTTGAATCTCCTCTCCGCTTTCCAGAACGACCGAAGTCGCGCGTCCATTTTTTACGCCAATTCTAATGACCCGCGCGTTGGTGCGTATCTGTGCGCCTGCCGACGACGCTATCGTCGCAAGCGTCTGCGTTATCGATCCCGGTCCACCAAGGACAAACCGACCACCTTCTCCGAGCGCCGCCTGCCTGAGCAATCCGACTGATGTTCCGGCAGACCGTGGCCCGGCAAACGACCCGAAAATCCCTTGCGCTTCAATCGTGGCGCGTAGTAATTCGGACTTGAACCATTCCGCAGCTAGGTCGGCAATAGGCATAGGACCCCACCGCAGGAGACGATAAGCGTCCCGACTTTCAAGGCTACGGAACCTCAATCCGACTTTGCCCAAATTGAAGTAGTCGTTAATTTTCAGATTGTCGATGTCTGGAGGAACGATCGAGAGCAGTGGAGCGATGACCTCCCCCAGCCGCCGCAATGTTGAATCGAACTGCGGATATTTCTCTGCGTCCGGCGGAGATATCCGCGCAAGATCGTTTGCTGCGGTTTGTCTTGGGTCTTCGTAAATACGCAGCGCGTTTCCATCAGGATGCAGGACAACGAGCCCAACGGCCGAACCAAGGGGTTTCAAGCCGTACTTCGGGAGTTCCAAGTCTTCCATCACTTGCGGCAGAAGTGGGCCCGCGACGTGAGCAACTCCCGGGCAGCGGAAGCCGGGATATATTTCTTCAGTAACAGCTAAACCACCAATAATGCTGCGGCGCTCGATAATGAGAGGCGCGAAACCGGCTTTGGCCAGATAGCATGCGGCGACCAATCCATTATGACCAGCGCCAATGATGACAACGCGGGTTTCGTTCGTCATCACCGTTTCCACTCATGCAAGATTTTCCTCGCAGCGTTAAGGCCTGGAGCGCCCATGATGCCTCCTCCCGGGTGCGTCGCCGATCCGCACAGATAAAGATCGTGTATCGGCGTACGATATTGCGCCCATCCTGGGACAGGTCGCAAAAAGAACAGCTGTTCAAGCGACAATTCCCCTTGAAAGATGTTTCCTTCGGATAAACCAAACCGTCGCTCGATATCGAGAGGTGTCAACACCTGACGCTGCAGAATGATATTTCGCAAATTCGGCGCGTACTCGGTAAGGGTGTCGATGACAGTATCGCCGAACTCGTCCCGTTTCTCATCCCATGTTCCCTCTTTCAAGTGATACGGCGCGTACTGAACGAAGCAAGACATGACATGCTTGCCCGCTGGGGCGATCGACGGATCTGTCAGGCTGGGAATGACAACGTCGATATAAGGGCGGCGCGAGTAGCGGCCGTACTTCGCATCGTCGTAAGCCCGTTCCATGTAATCCACTGAAGGTGAAATCGAGATCGCGCCGCGAAGGTGTGCGCCGGGACCAGGAAGACATTTGAAATCCGGTAATGCATCCAAGGCGAGGTTCACTTTGCCAGAAGAGCCCCGGAATTTGTATCGCTCGACATCTTCGACAAAATCGGCCGGAAGATGTTCTGCGCCCACCATCTTGAGAAACGTTAGCCTCGGGTCCACGCTCGACGATACGATTTTTGCGCGAATCTCCTCCCCATTCTCCAGCAGAACACCCTTTGCGTGGCCGTTCTCAACCAGGATTTTCGCAGCCGGTGACTCCACCCGAATCTCGGCTCCAGCCTCTCGCGCAGCGGCTGCAATGGCATTCGAAATAGCTCCCGTACCACCGCGCGCAAACCCCCAGGAGCGGAAAGCGCCGTCGATCTCGCCCATGTAATGGTGAAGCAGCACATACGCAGTTCCGGGCGATCGCACCCCTAAGAAGGTTCCAATGATCCCCGACGCCGACATCGTAGCTTTGAGTACATCCGTCTCGAACCACTGATCGAGAAAATCGGCGGCGCTCATGGTCATCAGTTGCACTTGGTTGTACTTGTCCGGGTTCGGTAGTTTTTGAAACCGGCGTGCAAGTGAAAGGAGATCTCTCAACCCTTTCACCGCTAATGAAGTCGGGTCGGGAGCGGTCATTGCCAGAATAGGCTTAACAAACCGTCCCATTTCCACCATTGCCTTGCCGTACTCGTCGTACGCCTCAGCATCCAGTTTCGAGTGACGTGCAATCTCAAATCTTGTTTTCGCGTGATCGTTCACTCGCCAAAGGTAGTCACCATTTGGCATCGGTGTGAACGTACCGTCGAGCGGGAGGATCTCCAGCCCGTGCTTCGGAAGATCGAGATCTCGAATGATCTCCGGCCGAAGCAGTGAGACAACATAGGATGCGACCGAAAACTTGAAACCGGGAAAGACCTCTTCGGTAACGGCGGCGCCTCCGACCAGATGCCTCCGTTCGCAGACCAACACCTTTCGCCCTGCTCGAGCAAGGTAGGCCGCATGAACCAATCCGTTATGTCCGCCGCCGATGACAACGACGTCGTAGTTTGAATTCATCATCTCAAAGCGAGAGTTGCATAAAGACAGTGTCGATCCAGCGATCAAACTTGAATCCGACGCCTCGTAGAACTCCTGCGTGCTGAAATCCGAACTTTTCGTGCACTCTTATAGATGCCGTGTTTTCGCTGTCGCCAATTACAGCGACGAGTTGACGGCAACCCCATTCTTTACACGCAGAAATCAATTCCCTCAGAAGGGCCGCGCCAACACCGCTTCCCAGATGGCCCGGGTGAATGTAAACGGAATCCTCCAATGTGAAACGATACGCCACGCGAGTACGGTACAGCGCGGCATACGCATAGCCGACGACAGTGTTTCCCGTCACCGCGACAAGGTACGGCAGATTGCGGCTTACTATTTCAGAGCGCCTGCGCGCCATTTCCTCGAGGCCCGGCGGATCGATTTCAAATGATCCGGTGCCGTGCAAAACGTGATGTGCATAAATTTCAGTAATTGCAGCAACGTCGGAATCTTTCGAGGCGCGAATCTCGATTTGGGAACTCATTTAGGTCAACCTCGTTTCAATTCGCCGGTCCGGTATCAACCAAATCAATACGACCACGGCATATAGGACCAATGCCATCCATGGAAAATAGAATGCCAGCGGAATCGCGATCGCGTAAAGAAAGAGCGACAGTTTGCCTTTCATATCGTTGCCCACTGCCAAAGCCAATTTCGAATCCGGGCCCTGAGATGCAATGATGGAATTCTGCAGGACAACATACGCGAGCGCCGCCAGAACCAGCACTACTCCGTACAGCGCCGTTGGCAAGGATGCGAAATGACTCTCACCCGTCCAGCGCGTTAAAAAAGGCAGGAGCGAAAGCCAAAACAGCAAATGCAGGTTGGCCCAAAGAATTTTTCCATTAACGCTTCCACAGGTCTGAAGCATGTGATGGTGATTGTTCCAGTAAATACCGATGATAACGAAGCTAAGAACGTACGAGATAAACGTAGGTATCACGGGCTTCAATGCCGCCCAGCTTGTTCCTTCCGGTATCTTTAAATCAAGGACCATGATTGTGATGAGAATCGCAATCACCCCATCACTGAATGCCTCTAGACGCCCTTTATGCATCACCTGATCTCACTTGTGCTCACCGGATTCGGAAGCGGCAGACATGGCTGGCTTCAGTATGCTTTGAAATAAAAAAGGATAGCATTAATCAGATCGTGGAGTGGTTGGGGGTCCCAATTCGCATCCCACTCTCGTTACTTCCATAAACTTAAGATAGAGTTATTCGCATGCCTATCGGGACTGCGTTCCACGAGAAGACGTTTGCGCTGTGCGAAAGCTTGAACTATCGCGAGTGGTCGGGTTACTACACGGTCAGCGTGTATGAAACTCATCATGAGCACGAGTACAACGCGATTCGAAATGCAGCTGCGCTGATCGATATTTCCCCACTTTTCAAATATCGGATAACGGGACGCGATGCCACTCGCTTTGTGGATCGTATCGTCACGCGCGATATGCGAAAAGTGTCCATTGGCCAGGTAATTTACACGCCCTGGTGTGACGAGAGAGGAAAGGTAATCGATGACGGCACTGTTTCCCGTCTCAACGAGAACACGTACCGGTGGACTGCCGCGGATCCGAACCTCCGCTGGTTCCGGCAAAACGCTCAAGGAATGGAAGTCGAAATCGAAGACGTTTCAGAGCGGATCGCCGCACTCGCCCTGCAAGGACCCACGTCCGGATCATTGCTGAAGACTGTGGTTGAAGCGGCCGATCTTCAAAATTTGAAGTACTTTCACGTCATGCAATGCAGCATCGGCGCTGTTCCGGTCGAGATCTCGCGCACCGGGTATACGGGTGACTTGGGTTACGAGATCTGGATCCCATGGAACCGGGGTCCACAAGTCTGGGATGTCTTAATGAATAAAGGGCGCGCATTCGACATTCACCCCGCCGGCATGTTGGCGCTTGATGTGGCGCGTATCGAAGCCGGATTGTTGTTAATCGACGTCGACTTCAACAGCAGCAAGAAGGCCGTTATCGAGCAACAGAAATATTCACCTTACGAACTGGGTCTTGGGCGCCTCGTGAATCTCGACAAACAAAAGTTTGTCGGCCGCGCCGCACTGATGACAGAACAACAATCCGGCCATTCGCGAGAGATTGCAGGGTTGGAAGTCGATTGGCCCAGGCTTGAACGAGTCTATGAAAAGGTGGGACTGCCCCCCTCAATACCGGCCGCTGCGTCACGCGTTGCAGTGCCGGTTTACAAGCATGGAAACCAGATCGGCAAGGCAACTTCGACAACGTGGTCGCCAACATTGAAAAAACTGATTGCCTTGGCCACGTTAAAGCGGGATTTTGCCAAGGTGGGCACACGGCTTGAAATCGAAGTGACAGTAGAAGCCGTGCGACACCGCGTGCCGGCGACCGTAGCGAAAACACCATTCTTTAATCCGAAACGAAAGATCGAAACCCCCGTGCCGTGACACTCAAGCAAATCATCGAAAGCTACGATCCCACGGCTCCCCTAAACACGGCGTCGACGATCCCTGCTTCGTGGTACGTGAATTCCGATGTGGCTGATCTCGAACTCAAGACAGTATTCGCACGGTGCTGGCAAGTTGCCGGACGCGTGGAACAGCTGCGAAAACCTGGGCAATTCATCACATGCGAAGTTGCCGGCGAACCGCTGGTCATTGTCCGCGACAACGATGATGTAGTGCGGGCTTTCTTTAACGTGTGCCGGCATCACGCCGCGGCAGTCATGACTGAGCCGGAGGGCGAGACTACTCAGCTCCGCTGTCCGTATCACGGATGGACATACTCTCTCTCTGGAGATCTGAAGAGCGCGCCTGATCTTGGCGGCGTCAGCAATTTCGATCGAATGTCGATGGGGTTGGTACCTGTAGAAATCCGATTTTGGAAGGCCTGGGTACTCGTGAAAATCGATACACGTGCCGTTCCGACGCCCGACATTCCAGAGCTTGATGTGAACGGCTTGCATTGGTTGGAGCGGCGCCGCTATATCGTCGAATGCAACTGGAAAGTCTTTGTCGATAATTATCTGGATGGAGGTTACCACGTTCCGCATCTTCATAAGGACCTGGATGCCGCGCTCGATTATTCCGAATATCAGATCGAGATCGGCGAACGGTTCTGCCTGCAGTGGAGCCCATATCGCGGGGGAGGCAGAGCTCTTTACTACTGGATATATCCCAATTACATGATTAATCGTTATCCCCGCGCGATGGATACCAACGTCGTTGTGCCTCGCGGTCTGGATCGAACCGAAGTGATCTTCGACTTTTATTTCAGCGACGTTTCAGATGAGGCGCGCGAGCAAAATCTCACCAGTATCGAGATGAGCGAACAAATCCAGAACGAGGATCTCGCTATCTGTAAATCCGTTCAGCGCGGCCTCGGCTCTCGCGCATACGCTGCTGGACGACTCTCCGCGCGACGAGAGGCCGGAGAGCACCTTTTCCACCGGTTGTTATACGCGGATTTAAGATCGAGTGTGTGACCTCTTGCCCACCCAGTAAATCAAGGCACCGATGCCCACCAGACACGCGCTCGAGAGAAGGAGCTTCCCGACAGCGAAGAATTTGTTGGGTTCATCAGATGGCGGAATGCAGGCAAGAATACTGGAAATAATCGTTGTAAAAAGACCGAGAATGGCGAGAAAGATCGCCATGGGCTTGCCGCCTGGAATCCGCATAGTTTCGGGAGCGGCAGGTTCATTCTGAAGGCGTATCACCGCAGAAAACATGTACAGAAACGGCAGGAAATACGAAATGATTCCCATTCCAACTAAAAAGTCGTAGGCGCCCTTTACTGACGTTCCTGCTTGTCCAAGAAAAATGAATACGGCTGCAAATGCAGCCTGTACAGCCATCGCAACGTAAGGAGTGCGCCACTTCGGATGTACACGCCCAAAGGCGGAGGGCAGAAACCTATCCACACCGGCAACAAATGGCAATCGTGACGAAGCCGCAAACCAAGCGCTGACGCCCCCAATGCTGCTGAACGTTACGAGAATCGCGGCAAAGGGCGTGGCCGGCTCCATCCCGATTCGTGCTGCAACTTTACTCATAGCTTGCATAAACCCTTGCAGGCCGCTCACTTCTTCTGCAGGTAAGGCGGTCAACACGCTGAAGGTGGCGACTATATACATCACGGTAATGATCGCACCTGCCGTGAGCAGCGCCCGGGGAATGTTGCGGCGGGCGTCTTGAATCTCGTCGCCCATTGTCGATGCGCCTTCCATCCCGCCGAATGCAAACGCTACCGTGGACCAGAAGAAAACGTTTTTCAGGTCGATGGTGGGCAAAATGGCGCCGCCTCCGAAGTTCGTCGCCGACCCGAATCGAAACCAGGCGAGCCAACCCATTACGATGAGCATAAAGGCGGGAAGCCAGGACCCAAGCGCACCCAAGTTGTGAAGCCACTTCCCGATGTTCAAACCGACGACATTAAGCGTGAAACCAAGCAGGAGTCCGGCAAGAGCGACTAGGATGAAATACACTTTGCTTGTTGAAAGGTGTTGCCACCGATCGCCACCTAAGAACAAGGCGTTTCCGGCCGCGAAGTACAATACCGCTGGATAGTACGGAAGGTTGGCGGTCCAATACATCCACCCCGTCATGAAGCCGGCGAACTCTCCGAAGGCTTTTTTGCTCCACAAATACATTCCGCCTTCTTCCGGGTAGCGCGAGGATAGCTCGAGCACGCACAGAGTCAGCGGAACAAAGTAGGCAAGACAGCCTGCGATCCAAATGATGATGGAACTTGGCCCTGCCGCCGCGGCCGTGGCCACCCACCGAAGGCTTAAGGCGGTGACGAGATAGAAGAGGACGAGATCTCGGAATCCCATCGCCCTGCGCAGGTGAGAACTCATCATGAGCGACGTATTGTAGCTGGGTACTCCGCGAATGCGGGCAAGGTTTATGCGGGCCGCGGTAATCGTGACGACTCGGCGCCCTGGATGTCACGCAAAGGCAGGGATACGATGAACGTCGCACCTTGACCTTTGCCCGCGCTTTCGACGTGAACCGTCCCACCATGCAGCTCTACCAACTGTCGGACTAACGACAGGCCGATACCCAAGCCGCCATGTCTTCGTGATTGGGACGAATCTGCTTGTCGAAATCGTTCGAACACGTGAGGCATGAATTCGGCGGGAATACCTTCTCCGGTGTCCGACACTCTCACGATCAATCGCGTATCGGATCGGTCCAGCCTGACCTGGATTCGTCCTCCCGAGGGTGTGAACTTCACAGCATTCGTCAATAAATTCGAAAATACCTGCTGGAGCCTCGCCGTGTCGACCGCAGTCTCAACCGAATGGACGCCCCGCCGCACTGAAAAGCGCACGTCGACTCTCTTTTCCTTTGCGACTGCCCGGACCGAATCCACGGCGGCACGGACTATTTGCAGCGCGTCCGCCTGACGTAAATCCAGCCGAATTTTGCCGGCAGCGATGTGGGAGACATTAAGAAGATCATCGATGAGCTTGATCTGCGCGCGCAAATTGCGGTCGATGATGTCGAGGCCGCGTCGCTGCTGCCCCGCGTCCATGCTGCCGCCCCGGAGCAACTGGACCCATCCAAAAGCCGAAGTTAGAGGTGTTCGAAGTTCGTGCGACAGGGTTGCCAGGAAATCGTCTTTGGTCCGATTGGCTTCCGCCAGTTCCCGGTTCGCCAACCCGAGCTCGACGGTGCGCTCCTGCACTCGTTTCTCTAACTGATTGTGGAGTTCACGTAATTCGATCTCGGCCTCGCGGCGCTTACTGACGTCGCGTGTAATCTTTGCGAATCCACGATGATTCCCTTCCTCGTCGTAAAGAGCTGTAAGTACGACATTGGCCCAAAATCTGCCGCCGTCTTTCCTGACACGCCAACCTTCATCTTCGGAGCGGCCCTGTTTCAAAGCAGTTTCCAATTCACGGTTGGGCCGGCCGGCCTGGATGTCCTCGGGCCGGAAGAAACAAGAGAAGTGAGAACCAATGATCTCGCTAGCCTTATAGCCCGTCAGGCGTTCTGCCCCATTGTTCCAGGTCATCACGATTCCGGAACGATCGAGCATAAAGAGTGCGTAGTCTTGGATTTCGTTTACGAGCAAACGGTAGATTTCTTCAGTCTTACTCATGGGAGAGTTCTATTATTAGCGTACCACAAGCAGAGACGCGCAGCTGTGCTCATGCTCCGGGTGGTGCGCCGTATCGAACCTCTTCCAGAAACAGACCAGAAGCAGGGGCCGTCCAAGCAGCGATATCGACTTTAGAGTCGCAATCCGCATTAAGAAGTTGTTGAAACTCATCCAAAGTGAGCTCGTGTTTCCCAAGCTTCACCAGAACGCCCACAATGCGTCTGACCATACGCCATAAGAAATGGGAAGCCTCAATTCGGATCTGTATGATGTCGTTATCCGTTTCGATTTCGGCTGTTCCGACTTCTACGATTGTGGATTCGCTGGGGCGAGACGTATCCGCCGCCCGAAAACAAACGAAATCATGACGCCCCGGCAGCAAAGATATGGCGCGTTTCATGCGGTCCACATCCAGGTCGTCTTTGACCCACCAGACTTGCCTTTTCGTGAAAGCCTGTTTGCGCCGTGATATTTGATAGATGTAAACGCGTGATCGCGCGTCGTGTCGCGCATGGAAATTACGATTGGTCCGTTCAACGCGCAGGATTGCAATGTCTGCGGGAAGTAGATCGTTGAGACGGCGCATGATGAGATCGGGGCTTGGGCTTTGCTTCACTGCCGAAGCAAGCTTTATGTGCATGACTTGCCCCAAGGCGTGGACTCCTGCGTCCGTGCGGCCTGCACCTTGCATTTCGACATCGGTACGGAATACATCACGCGCCGCTTCCCGGAGCTGCCCCATCACCGTCCGTGCATTTTTTTGTTCCTGCCAGCCTCTGTAGCGCGTCCCGTCATATTCAAGAAGGACTTTGAAAGTTATCATGTGCTATATAACTCCGGGTTACATGGAAGCCATCAGAGAGACCCCTGTTTCGCCACGGCAGCGAACCCGAAACATCGTTTGGTTTTTTGCGCCCACGATCTTTCTCAGCGCGTTCCTCTTATTTTGGTGTGAACCGATGGTGGGCAAAATGATGCTTCCCCTCCTTGGCGGCGCCGCCTCAGTTTGGATTACGTGTGTCCTGTTCTTTCAGCTGATGCTGTTGACAGGGTACTTTTACGCCCACGCTATTGAACGATATGCCAATGTACGCATGCAAATTCTGATCCATGCGGCATTGATGCTCGTCGCTGTCGTTTTTTTGCCGATTCAATTCACGGGTAGACCTGATGCTTCGGCCAGTGCCCATCCCACAATGTGGCTGCTCGGGAGCCTAATTAAAGCCGTTGGCCTTCCATTCTGTCTCGTTTCGACGACTGCACCACTGTTGCAGAATTGGCTATCCAAGACAGCCACCGTGTCCGGACGCGACCCATACTTTTTGTACGCTGTGAGCAATGCAGGCAGCCTGCTGGCGCTGATTATCTACCCCGTCATCGTGGAACCATCGTGGGGAGTTCGGCTTCAGGCAGCATACTGGTTTGTTGGGTACGCAGCGCTACTCGCATTAGTAGCATGCGGCACCGCATTGCTATGGATGCAGACACGCCACGTTTCTCTTATGCGATCAGGCCCGACGCCTCGCGCAGAGCGCCAGAGGACCGACTGGGCCGTGCGCTTCTTTTGGCTGGCCGCCGCATTTGTGCCGTCGGGGCTCATGCTGGCTGTGACCAACCACATGCTTCTCAACCTTGCCTCTGTGCCGTTTCTCTGGGTTGTGCCGTTGGCGATTTACCTGATCACATTCATGATCGCGTTTGCACGTAGACTTCGAATCTCGCTTAAAGTACTTTCGGCAGTTGTTCCACTCGTTTTGCTCGTTCTTTCACCGCTCATCGCGGTTTCAAGACCCGTCGGGAACCGCCTGGTCTGGTATGTGCTCGGCTCTCATATGCTCGTTCTGCTGGCAGGCGCGCTGCTATGCCACACAGCTCTTGCTTCACGGCGGCCCGACAGCAGGCAGCTGACGGAATTCTACTTCTGGATTGCGCTGGGAGGCGCGCTAGGTGGAGTTTTTGTAGCAGTCATAGCACCGTTCGTTTTCAGCACAGTGGTCGAATACCCGCTACTGGTAATGGCGGTTGCGTTCTTCCGCCAGGCACGGGAGCCGGACGAGCCTGTGAACTGGGGTGATTGCATCCATCCCGCCGTTGTGGGTGCCCTCGTTGCTCTAGCGTGGTATATCTTCAAACGGCTGAGGATCGACATCACGCACGATCTAAAAACATCGCTAGGTGTGGATGCGGTAATTGTCATAACTGCATATCTCGCCCAGCGGCGGCGTATCCGATTTGCTCTTGCCTTTGCGATATTGGTCGCTGCCTACCGGATTGCCTTGCCCGGTTTCCTGGACCGCTATCAAACGCTCTACATTGCGCGCGACTTTTTCGGAATTAAGAGGGTTGCCTACGATCTCGACAGCAACATGAAAAAGCTGCTCCATGGTGACACCCTACATGGCCAGGAAAGCCTCGATCCGTTGTTGTCGGGTCAGCCGATCTCGTACTACCACGAGACGGGACCCGTCGGCGACATCATGAAAGTCATCGCCGGAAGGCCTGCACAGCATGTCGCGGTTGTGGGACTCGGAACGGGCAGCATGGCCGGATGGGCGCGGCCTGACAGGCATATTACGTTTTTTGATATCGATCCGCAGGTTTATGAGATCTCACACAATTTTTTCACTTACCTGAGGCGTTGCGCCGCACAATGTGACGTCATTCTCGGCGATGGAAGGATTTCGATCGAGAAAGCGCCTGACGGCGAGTTCGATGTTTTGATGCTTGACGCGTTCAGTTCGGACTCGATTCCTGCACACCTCGTATCTCGAGAAGCAATCCAGATGTATCTGAAGAAGATCAAGCCAAACGGCATGATTCTCTTTCACGTATCAAACCGATACATGAACGTCGAGGGCCTCGTATCCGCCATCATTGTTGACGCCGGGCTGCAGGGTCTCGTGCGATATGACGACAACGAAGAAGCCATCGGAAAGACTACTTCGGATTACGTCGTGGCAGCGAGGAGTGAGGATGACCTAGACGATCTTGTCGATGACCTCAATTGGTCGACTGTCGAAAAGCCTGCCCGCATCAAGCCCTGGACAGACGACTATTCCAACATGCTAGCCATCCTTCGCCGCCGATAAACGGCGTAGAGGACGTACAAGCAGCGTCAGCACGAATCCGATTGCAAGAAGGACGGCCAGGACCTGGAGAGGCGTGTTGTAGACGTGGGCTTTGCTGGCTCCCTCCGCTAATCCTGCCTTCGCACGATTAGACAATTCCGTAATGATCACTGGTCCAACGACGGCTGCCGCACTCCACGCCGTCAGCGTTGCTCCGTGAATGGCACCGACGTTTTGAGGACCGAATATGTCGGCGAGGAAAGCAGGAATCGTCGCGAACCCGCCGCCGTACATGGTGAAGACTGTGAACAGGCTTGCGAGAAACAGGGGCCAGTTGCCGGTTCCAGCCAGGGTGGGGATCAACAAAAACAGAAAAAACTGCACAACGAAAAACACTGTGTACGTATTGCGTCGACCGATGTAGTCGGAACTCGAAGCCCATAGAAATCGTCCGCACGCGTTGAAGACGCTGATTAATGACACGATCACGGCCGCCTGCGCGGGTGTCTTTGAAAACAGATCCTGCATCATCGGCGAGGCTTGGGCGAGTATTCCAATGCCGGCTGTAACGTTGATGAACAGGATGCCCCAGAGTAAGGCAAACTGAACCGTTCGAACCGCCTGGTTGCGAGAGACGCTCCGGTTCGAAATCATCTGGTTTGCTCGTACCTGCGGCGTCCAGCCCTTGGGCTTCCAGCCTGAGGGCGGGGGCCGTAATATCCGGGCGCCAATCAACATGATTACGAAGTAAGTCACGCCAAGCGCGATGACCGTTCGGGCGACTCCGAACTGATCCATAAAAAACACATTCAGGTAACCTGCGAGAAATGCGCCTCCGCCAAAACCCATAATGGCCATTCCAGTCGCCATGCCGCGCCGGTCGGGGAACCACTGCACGAGGGTGCTGACCGGCGAGATATATCCGAGACCGCACCCAATCCCGCCAATCACACCCATTCCCAAGAAGACCAATATCGCTTGCCTGGTAACGAGACCCACACCCCCAAGGAACAGGCCGAAGCCAAAAAACACGGCGGACGCCGTCGCGGCAACGCGCGGCCCGCGACGCTCGACCCATGGGCCGCCAAATGCTGCGCTCAAGCCAAGCAATACGAGAGCAGTTGTAAACGTCGTATAAGGCGGACTGAACCACCAGGGCTCATTCGGCAATAAAGCCTGAATCGGCCGGTTAAAAGTGCTCCATGCATACACGGACCCGATGCAGATATGTACCGCCACGGCACCCACAGGAATAAACCACCGATTGAACTGCGCCTGACTCGGCCCGCTGGCACCTTCGATTTCAAATTCACGAACGGTCATAAGATTGGCGGAGAATATATCACTCCGGTACAATCCGCGAAAACGCCCTCAAAGGAAGTACTCATGTACAGGTCTCGACGTGATTTCTTGAAATCGAGTTTAACCGGCCTGGCATTGGCGGCTATGCCGCAGCAGCCCCCACGCGGCGGCATGACGCTACTCAAAGGTGGACGCGTTCTGTCGATCGACTCGAAGGTCGGCGACTTCGATCGCGCCGACGTCTTGATCGACGGATCAAAGATCGTGATGGTGCAACCGAATATTCGCGCCGCGGCAGCAACAATCGATGCATCAAACATGATTGTCATGCCGGGATTCATCGACACGCATCGGCATGCATGGGAAGCTCCATTACGCAGCATCCTGCCCGATGGCTTGCTCAGCGATTACACGCGCGACATCACCGGAAAGGCACGCGCACTATACCGCCCCGAAGATGCGTATATCGGCGACCTGGTAACGGCCCTGGGCGCGATCAATGCCGGCATCACAACGATGCTCGACTGGTCGCACATCGGCAATAGCCCCGAACATACGGATGCCGCAATTCGCGGGTTGCGCGAATCCGGGATACGCGCCGTGTACGCGTTCGGAGGCGGTGCCCCAGGACCGGCGAATCAGTTCCCTCAGGATATCCGGAGGCTTCGCAAACAATACTTTTCCTCTGAAAACCAATTGCTGACGCTGGCCATGGCAGCCGGGCTGAATACGGCGGACTGGGCCGTTGCACGCGAAGTCGGCGCGCACATTACGGTCCACGTAAACGGCGCGAATCAACTGGTACCCCTTGCCGATTCCCTGCGTTCAGATCTGACATACGTACACGCGAATAATCTCACTGAAGCGGAGTGGCAGTTGGTGGCCAAAACCGGTGGCAACGTGTCCGTAGCCGGGCCGATCGAAATGGAGATGGGCCACGGGATTCCCGCTATTCAACCAGCATTGGATCATGGAATCCGCCCCAGCCTGAGTGTCGACGTTGAGACCGAAATGCCCGGCGACTTCTTCACCCAAATGCGATCCGTTTTCACACTTCAACGCATGCAGCGCCTGGCTCGCGAGCGTGCCGGCGAAAAGAATTTACCGCCACTGCTCACCGTTCGTGAGGTTGTCGAGTTTGCGACGATCGAAGGCGCGAAAGATAATCGCATTGATAACAAGGTTGGCAGCCTCACACCGGGCAAGGATGCGGACATCATTCTGCTCCGAACAGATCAAATCAATGTAATGCCGGTAAATAATGCTTATGGCGGCGTGGTGCTCTCCATGGACACGAGTAATGTTGATACCGTTCTCATTGCGGGCAAAATCGTGAAGTCGCAGGGTAAGCTGGTTGGTGTCGACATGAATCGAATTACGCGTCTCCTCCACCAATCACGTGAATATCTGGTCGCGAAGGCCGGCCTGCACTGAATTGACACTCGATTCGTTTTCTCCAGATTACTCAACAGCGCGTCGTCGCTTTCGGCAAGCCGTTATCCAAGCCGGTGGAAAACTGGAGAGCATCGGCGTGGATGTAAAAGGCCCCGAAGGCGAAGAGCTAAGCATCGATATCGGTTGGTTCGGATCGGATGAGCCCAGAAGCGTAGTGCTGCATTCAACCGGGCTTCACGGTGTGGAGGGCTTCGCCGGATCAGCCGTTCAACTACAGTTCCTCGAGGATCCTGTCCGGATGCCGCCGGGTTCCGCGATTGTCTTGACTCACATCCTTAATCCGTACGGAATGGCGTGGCTGCGACGCGTGAACGAAAACAACGTCGACTTGAATCGGAATTTTCTGAGCGATGACTCGTATTCCGGAGCGCCGAGTGAATACGCGCGGTTGAATAGCTTTCTGAATCCATCGAGTCCACCTGCAGTGGATCTGTTTGCGCTTCGTGCACTGCTTCTACTTGCGCGGTACGGAATGGAGCCGTTGAAGCAGAGCATTCTGGAAGGGCAATACGACTTTCCAAAAGGACTATTCTTCGGCGGAAAACGCCTGCAGCAACCCTTAAAACGATATCATGTACTAATTGAACAAATGATAACTAACGTTAACAAAATAATAGCTATTGATGTACACACCGGTATTGGTCCTTACGGCCAGGATTCGCTACTCGTAAATCGACAAGAGTATGAGCGGCTGCGAACTCTGTTTGGCGAAAGAGTCAGGGCAATGGAACCCGATCGAGGTCCCGGCTACCGGATTCGCGGCGGCTTATCAGAACTGATCACCCATGCCCTTCCTCATGCCGAAATCGATTTTGTCGGACAAGAGTTCGGAACATATGGCCCTACAAAAGTTCTTCATGCTTTACGTGAAGAAAATCGCTGGCACCATTACGGAGGAAGTAATTTGCGTCATCCGTCGAAGTATCACTTGAAACGAATCTTCTGCCCCGACGATGCATCCTGGCGGCATTCGGTATTAACGCGAGGGCAAGA
>Ga0114129_10002320_pt1 | contig 26415 bp, 26 predicted proteins | sample RhiMetdeltSRZDD1_FD_80071 | JGI IMG/M metagenome (GOLD analysis project Ga0114129, IMG submission 80071) | Populus rhizosphere microbial communities from Tennessee, USA - Rhizosphere MetaG P. deltoides SRZDD1 (version 2) (version 2) | ecosystem: Host-associated > Plants > Roots > Rhizosphere >...
ATGTACCAGTCGCTGCACACGACGGTGATCGGGCCCAAAGGCGACCCCGTCGAGATCCAGATCCGGACCTGGGAAATGCATCGCATCGCCGAGGAAGGCATCGCCGCCCACTGGCTGTACAAGGAAAAGAAGACGGGCAAGGACAAGCTCGACGAGTCGCTGCTGTGGCTGCGGCAGCTGATCGAGACGCAGAACGACACGAAGGATCCTCGCGAGTTCCTCGACAGCGTGCGCGTCGATCTGTTCCCGGACGAGGTCTACGTCTTCACCCCCAAGGGCGACGTCAAGGCGCTGCCGGACGCGGCCACGCCGATCGATTTCGCCTTCGCCGTCCACACCAAGGTGGGTGAGCACTGCGTGGGCGCCAAGGTGAACGGCAAGCTCGTCCCGCTCCGGACGACGCTCCGGCAGGGCGACATCGTCGAGATCGTCACCTCGCCCAACCAGCATCCGAGCCGGGACTGGCTGAAGTTCGTGAAGTCGACGCGCGCGCGCACGAAGATCAACCAGTGGCTCAAGATCGAGGAGCGTGCCCGCTCGATCGAGCTGGGCCGCGAGCTGTTCGAGCGCGAGGCGAAGAAGTATCGTCTCAATCCGGCCGCGCTGCTCAGCGGTGACGAGATGCAACGCGTCGCGTCGGATCTCGGCTACCCGACGCCCGACGACGTGCTCGCGGCCGTCGGCTACGGCAAGGCATCCGTTCATCAATTGCTGAACAAGCTCGCGCCCGGCGCCACGCTCGACACGGTCGAGCGGCCGCGCGCGGCGGCCGCCGGGACGCGGCCGAAGACCGACCAGGGCGTGCGGATCCGCGGCGTCGACGACCTTCTGGTCCGCTTCGCCAAGTGCTGCAACCCGCTGCCGGGTGACCAGATCGTCGGCTTCATCACGCGCGGCCGCGGCCTGACCGTTCACGCGCGCGACTGCCTCACGGTGGCCAAGAGCGTGCTGGACCGCGAGCGCCTCGTGAACGTCGAGTGGGACGAGGAGACGCCGCCGCAAGAGGCGGCCAAGCGCCCCGTCCGCATCGCGGTGTACATCGGCAACGACCGGCCGGGCCTGCTCTCCGAGATCACCGGCGCCATCGGCAGCAAGAACGGCAACATCACCAAGGCCGAGGTCACGGTGACCGACGATCGCCGCGGCATCAACAACTTCGTCGTCGAGGTCGCCGACCTCAGCCAGCTGCAGGACATCATGAGCGCCATCCGCGACGTGCCCGACGTGATCAACGTCGAGCGCGTTCGCGGGCTATAGAGTTGGGGGGCCCCGAAATGGCCCCCCAGATTGTTCACCCCCAAATTGTTCAGGCGAGAGGGCTACGCCCCCTCGGACTCTCCAGCCATCGCTCGGCGTGCCCCAGCGAAGCCGTGGCGCGCCTCGATCAGCCGTGACGCGAGCGCAGTTCGAGGCGCTCGTCTCGCGGGCGATGCGCAGCCTGCCGCGGAAATTCCGAGAAAAGATCAAGAACATCGCCGTCGTGGTGGAGGACTGGGCCGACGACGAGACGCTGGCCGAGATGGGTATCGAGCCGCCGGACACGCTGTATGGCCTCTACCGCGGCGTCGACCTCACGCGGCGCGACGGCTCGTACGGCAACGTCCTGCCCGACGTCGTGACGATCTACCAGGGACCTATCGAGGAAGACGCCGCGGACGAAGAAGAGATGGCCGAGATCGTCCGCGAGACGGTCGTCCACGAGCTCGGCCACTATTTCGGTCTCGACGACGAGACCATGCACCGCATCGAAGAGGGCGAGGACTAGCCGGACGCGGACAGCGCGCGACACGCGGCGCGCACGACGCCGAGCGCCGAGCGCGCAAACAACGCCGCGATCGCCAGGCCGATGGCGATGTCAGGCCACGCGGAGTCGGTCGCGGCGACGCCGGCGGCCGCCACCAGGACGCCCACATTCGCGGCGACGTCGTTGCGCGAGCACAGCCAAGCCGACCGCATGTTCACGTCATCATCGCGTCGCCGCCACAAGAGCACCAGACAGAGCGCGTTGGCGGCCAGCGCAAGTGCTCCGACGCCACCGATCACATTCGCGGTGGGCACGACCCCCAGCACGAGCTTCGATACGGCTTCCAGCGCCACGCCTGCGCCCAAGGCGCCCATGGCCGCGCCTTTGGCGAACGCCGCGCGCGCCTGCCACACCGGCCCGCGACCGATGACCCACAGGCTCAACGCGTAGACGAGCGTGTCGCCCAGCATGTCGATCCCGTCGGCGAAGAGCGACGTCGAGTGGGCGGTGACGGCGGCGCCGAGCTCGACCACGAACATCACCGCGTTCACGGCCATGACGGCGGTCAGGATCCGGCGCTGGTGCGCGGGCACCTCCCTGACGTCGCAGCACGCATCCATCGCGGCTGCATTGTGTGGCGCCGCGGCGGTGTCGTCTAGCCCCCCGCTCCAATCCCTGGCCCCGCCCCCCGGCGTTAAGTTTTGTGTTGACAAGCACTTTCAATTGTTCTTAATGTTTCAGCAGATGCTGAAAGCCCGGGAGCAAGAGAAACATGGTGAAAACCGGGGATATTCGGCGACAAGTAGCTCAGCGCCTGCGGGAGCTCTTCCCGAAGGCGAAGGGATGGGAGGAGCTCGCCGACCTCCGGGCTGCCGGCAAACCCGTGGACGTTGCGGTGCAATTTCGCCTGGGCGACGCGGAGCGACTCGTGGTCGTTGAAGTCAGCTCGCTCGGCCAGCCGCGACAGATCCGCGCCGCCGTGACCCGTCTGGCCGAAGTGCGTCGGGAGCTGCCGACGGCGTATCCGGTCGCCGCCGCCACGTACATCGGCCCCCAGAGCGCGCGGATTCTCAAGGACAACAACCTCGGCTACCTCGACCTGTCCGGCAACTGCTACCTCGCGTTCGATCACGTCCTCATCGAGAAGGAGGGCAAGCGCAACGTGCGGCCCTCCACCCGTCCGCTGCGCTCGATCTTCGCGCCGCGCGCGACACGCGTCGTGCGCGTGCTCCTGACGGAGCCGCAGCGCGCGTGGCGTCTCGAGGAGCTGGCGAAGGCGGCCGAGGTCAGCCTGGGCCATTCGCACAACGTGATCAGCCGGCTCGAAGACCTGCGCTGGGTGGAGCGTGATCAGGCGCAGCGCATTCATCTCGGCAAGCCGGCCGACCTTCTCGAGACCTGGCGCGAGTCCTACACGTATCGCGTGAACGAGATCGCGTCCTACTTCGTCCCCGAGCGCGTTAATCGCCGTCTGATGGCCGACGTCGCGCGCGCCGCCGCCGCCGAGGGGCGCCGCTACGCGTTCACCCTGAGCGCGGGCCTCTCGCTGGTGGCGCCGCAGCCGCGGCTCAGCGGGTTGCACTGCTATGTCGAGGGTGATCCGGCGCCGCTGGCGGCGGCGCTCGGGCTACGCCCGGCGCAGGAGAGGGACGGCGCCTTGCATCTGCTGGCGCCGTACGACCCGGGCGTGTTCTACGGGGTGCTGGAAAAGGCGGGCCTCAAGGTCGTCAGCCTCCCGCAGCTCTATGTCGATCTCGTCGGCTACGAGCCGCGGGGCGCCGAGCAGGCGGAGCACCTGCGCCGCGAAGCGATGGGGTACTGAACAGCACTTCGATCCGCGATAGGCGACAGGGAGGGAGGTGAAACCTCAATGGCGAAGAAGAAGAAGGCGACCAAGAAGAAGAAGAAGTAACGAGGTTGCCATTACCGGTGGGGGGTGGCGGCCCTTCACCAGTCACCAATCGGGAGGGGGCACCGCCCCCTCCCGTTTGTGCTTCCGTGCTTAAATGACCTTCGTGACTTTGCCGGCCTTCAAGCAGCGAGTGCACACGCGCACGCGCTTCGCTCGGCCTCCCACCAGCGCCCGCATCGAGACCAGGTTGGGCAGCCAGCGCCGCCGTGTCAGCTTGTGAGCGTGACTGATCGAGTTGCCGACGGCGGGATGCTTCCCGCAGACATCGCACCGCTGAGCCATGACCACTCCTCGAGTCGGATTGCGGACCGCCTGAGCCGGATCGCGTACCAGGAAGTGCGCGCCGCGAACGGCCGGGACCAACGACGGTTTATACCACGGTGACCTCCAGCCGGCAAACACACCCGCCCGTCGGCCTGCTGACGCCGCTGCAGTACGTGAAAGGCGTCGGGCCTCACCGCGCCAAGCTGCTCGCGCGCAAAGGCCTGGAGACGGTCGGCGACGCGCTCTTCCACCTGCCGATGCGCCACGAGGACCGCACGCACTTCACGCCCCTGCGGGCTATTCGGCCCGGCGAGAGCGCGACGTGCTCGGGGACGGTGCTCGCGGTCAGCGCTCCGCCGCCGGGCCGCTCGCGGCATCCGCTGCAAATCGTGCTGCGCGACGAGAGCGGCTATGCCACGGCGAGCATCTGGGGGCGGCCGTGGATCGCGCGCTCGGTGCAGCGCGGCCAGCGCATGATCGTGCACGGCCGCGGCGCGCGCTACAAGGACAAGATCACTCTTCACGTGCAGGAATGGGAGACGGTGGACGCCGCCGACGACGAGCCGATTCACGCCGGCGCGCTGGTGCCGGTGTACTCGAGCACGGAAGGGCTGCCGCAGCAGGCGCTGCGCTCGCTGATGTGGCGGCTGGTCGACGCCCACGCCCACGAGGTCGAGGAGACGCTGCCCGATGCCGCGCGCGCGCGCCGCCGTCTCATGCCGCTCGCCGAGGCCGTGCGCGGCGCCCATTTTCCCGGCAACGAGGCCGAGCGCGCCGCGGCCGTGCGTCGTCTGGCCTTCGACGATTTCCTGCTGCTACAGCTCGGGCTCGCGATCTTGCGGGCGCGCACCACCCGTGAGCGCGGCGTGTCGATGCGGCCGCGCGGCGAACTGCTCGAGCGTCTCCGCTCGAGCCTGCCGTTCGCGCTGACGGCGGCGCAGGAGCGCGTGTGGGACGACGTCCGTCGCGACATGGCGGCGCCGTATCCGATGCACCGGCTGCTGCAGGGCGACGTTGGCTCGGGCAAGACGGTGGTGGCCGCACTCGCCGTGTGCGCGGCCGTCGAGGCCGGCTATCAGGCGGCGGTGATGGCGCCCACCGAGATCCTGGCCGAGCAGCACCTCGCGACGTTTCGCCGTCTGCTCGAGCCGCTCGGCATCGGCATCACACTGCTCACGTCGGGGCTGAAGCCGCGCGAGCGCGCAAGCCGGCGCGCGGCGATCGCCGCGGGCGAGATCGGCTGCGTCATCGGCACGCACGCGCTCGTGCAGGAGCCCGTCGCGTTCAAACGTCTGGGTCTTGCGGTGGTCGACGAGCAGCACCGCTTCGGCGTCCACCAGCGCGCCCGGCTGAAGGGGAAAGGTGAGCGGCCCGACGTGCTGGTGATGACCGCCACGCCCATTCCGCGAACGTTGGCGCTCACGCTCTACGGCGATCTCGACGTCAGCGTGATCGATGAGCTGCCGCCCGGGCGCAAACCCGTGAAGACCGTCGCGCGCACCGAGAGCACGCGCGCGGGTATCTACACGTTCCTGCGCGATCAAATCCGCGAAGGCCGCCAGGTGTACGTCGTCTACCCGCTCGTCGAGGAGTCGGAGGTCGTCGACCTGAAGGCGGCCACCGACATGGCGCGCCACCTGCAGCGCGACGTCTTTCCGGAGCTCACCGTCGGCCTGCTGCACGGTCGGCTGTCGAGCGAGGACAAGGATGCGATCATGCGGTCCTTCAAGGCCGGCGCGATCCAGGTGCTGGTGGCGACGACGGTCATCGAGGTCGGCATCGACGTGCCCAACGCGTCCGTCATGCTCATCGAGCACGCGGAGCGGTTCGGCCTTTCGCAGCTCCACCAGCTGCGCGGTCGTGTCGGGCGCGGTCCGTGGAAATCGTTCTGCATCCTGCTCACGAGCGGCCGGCTCGGCGAGGACGCGCAGCGGCGCGTGGAGGCGATGGTCGAGACCAATGACGGCTTCGCGATCGCCGAGGTCGACCTGCAGCTGCGTGGCCCGGGCGAGTTCTTCGGCACCCGCCAGTCGGGGTTGCCGGAGTTTCGCGTGGCCGATCTGCTGCGCGACGCCGCGATCCTCGAGGAGGCGCGCCGCGAGGCGCAGACGATCATCGCCGAGGACCCCGACCTCAGGCAGCCGGCGCAGCGCGGCCTGCGCCAGGCGCTGCTCACACGCTGGCGCGGCAAGCTCGACCTCGCCAGCGTGGGCTGACCGGTGCGAATCATCGCCGGCGCCTACAAGGGTCGTCGGCTCGCGACGCCGCGCGGAGCGACGACACGCCCGACCGCCGACCAGGTCCGCACCGCGCTGCTCGACACGCTGATGCCGTGGCTGCCCGAGGCCCGGCTGCTCGACCTCTTCGCCGGCGCCGGGGGCGTGGGGCTCGAGGCGCTCTCGCGCGGCGCGGCGCACGCCACTTTCGTGGAGCGCGACGCGCGCGCCGTGCAGGCGCTGCGCGCGAACGTGACGACGCTCGGCGTCGAGGCCGCCGCGCGGATCGTGCGCGACGACGTGCGGCACGCGCTCCAGACCCTGTCGCGTGACGGCGGGCGCTTCCACGTCGTGTTCCTGGACCCGCCGTACGAGGGCGACGACGGCACGACGACCCTCGAGGCGCTCGCCGGCCTCGATCTGCTCGCCGACGGCGGCGTGGTGGTCGCGCAGCATCTGACCAAGCGCGCGCCGCCGCCGTCGGTCGGCGCGCTGGCGGCGTTTCGAACGCGGCGGTTCGGCGAGACCACGCTGACGTTCTTTCGCCGCGACCCCCCCGGCGCCGGCGGGCCGGAACGGTCAGCGCCCCCGCCCGACGCGTGAGCGAGGGGCGCGCGCGGGCTCGGTCTCGCGGGCTCGTCGACGCGCTGGCCGCGTGCGCCGGCCGATTCGGCGCGGCGGCGCGCCGAGAAAAGCTGGAGCTGCTCGGCCGGATCGCCCCCACGCCCATCGCCGGCGCGCGAGCACTCGGTCGCCTGCACGAGGTGCTCTGTTTCGTTCGTGCGTACCCGGACGACGCCGTGGTCCAGGACGCCGCCGAGCAGGCGCTGCAGCAGTTCGGCGCGCGGGTGCGCCGCCTGACGCCGGCCGCGCGCGCCCGCCTGCACGACTCCGGCATCGCCGAGACCGATCTGGATTATCCGTTCGGGCTGCCGATGACGCGGTGGCTCGCGGCGCGCTTTCCCCGCGACGTGAGTATCGCGTGGCGCAACTTCGACGGCGGAGAGCGGCTGGAGGAGGCGCTCTCGCTGCTCGTGACGCCGACGGAGACCGAGGCGCTCACCGAGGGCGGGCTCGGATGGCGCCGCTGGCTGCGCCTCGCGGGCGGCGCGCGGCGGAGCGATCTCGACGTGCTGTTACGGCTGTTCCGGGCGGCGCCCATCTCCGACGACGCGCGCGACTGGCTGTTCGAGTCGCTGCAGCTGCCGATCCTCTGGCGGCTGCGGGGCGCGGCCGCCGCGCGCACGCGCCTGCGCTTGTCCGGCGCGCCGGTCGTCGCCCAGCGCACTCCGCTGCGTCGCGGCGGCCTCGATCTCGCGCGGGAGATCCGCCGGGCGCCGCCACCGTTGCGTCGTGCCGACCGCGCGCTGGCCGACGCCGTCATCGATGCGGCACGGGCCTCGATGGCGACGCGCGCGCGTGAGCTGCACGCGTTCGCCAGCCCGAATGCCGACGACGTGCTCATCGCCGATCCGGGTGACGGGCTCCGCGTCGCACTCGTCGGGCTCGCGCCCGACGACCGGCTGCCGCTGGACGCGTATTACGCCTACCTCGCGTTCCGCAACGGCATGCCGATCAGCTACGGCGCCGGCTGGGGATGCTTCGGCACGTTCGAGTTCGCGCTCAACATCTTCGAGTCGTTTCGACAGGGCGAGTCGGCGCATCTCATCGCCCACATTCTGCGCGCCTACTACCGGCTGTTCCGGATGCGCTGCGTGCTCGTCGATCGCTCGCAGATCGACGAGTCGAATCCCGAGGCGCTGCGCTCCGGCGCGTTTTACTTCTACGCGAAGCTCGGCTTTCATCCGGTCGATCCGGAGATCGGCCGCCTCGCCGCCGCCGAGCGCGCGCGCATCGCGCGCGATCCCCGCTATCGCTCGCCGCTCGCCACGCTCAAGCGGCTTGGGCGCTCGAATCTCGCGCTGGCCATCGACGGCCGGTCACCGGCCACGCCGGTGACGGGCAGCCGGCTCGCCGCCCTCGTCACCGATCACATCGCGCGCGCGTTCGACGGCGATCGCCGCGCCGCCAGCGCCGACGCGGTCGCGCGCGCCGCGCGCGCGCTCGGCGCGACGGGCTGGCGTCGATGGCCGCCGCCGGAGCGGCGCGCGTTCGAGCGGCTCTCGACGCTCGTCGCCTTGATTCCGGATCTCGCGCGCTGGCCCGCCGACGAGCGCGCGCGACTGCGCCGCGTGATGCGCGCCAAGGGCGGCGTGAGCGAGGCGCGCTACGTCGCGCTGCTCGACGGCCACCGGCGACTGCGCGAGAGCCTGCACGCGCTCGTGCGCGAGGCGCCCGCGCCTTGACTTTGTTTCGAGCCCGCGGCTACGATGCGCACAAATCCGCGACCGAGCGAGGGTGATTCGAGTGGCCAAGCGCGCCGTCTATCCCGGAATGTTCGATCCGCTGCACAACGGCCACGTCGACGTCATCCAGCGCAGTCTCGCCATCTTCGACGAGGTCATCGTCGCCGTCGTCGCCAATCCATCGAAGCAGCCGCTGTTCACCGTGGAGCAGCGGCTGGAGATGATCGACGAGGCGACGACGAACCTCGGCGTCGGCCCGCACCTGCGTATCGTCTCCTTCGACGGGCTCCTGATCGACCTCGTCGCGCGCGAGCGCGCCGACTGCATCGTGCGCGGGATCCGCGCCGTGTCCGACTTCGAGTACGAGTTCCAGATGGCGCTCATGAACCGCAAGCTGCGCTCCACCGTCGAGACGGTGTTCTTGATGCCGCACGAGAAGTACACGTACATCTCGTCCCGCCTCATCAAGGAAGTGGCGAGCTTTGGGACGTCGGTGGCCGGCATGGTGCCGCCCGTCGTGGAGAAGCGCCTCACCGAGAAGTTTCCCCTCAAGTGATGCTCGCCGATCGGCTCAAGACGCTGGCGCCCTCCTCGACCCTTGCCGTGCAGGCCAAGGCCCGCGAGCTCCGCGCGCGCGGCATCGACGTCATCTCGTTCGGCGCGGGCGAGCCGGACTTCGACACGCCCGAGCGCATCAAGCAGGCCGCGCTGCAGGCCATGCGGCGTGGCCAGACGAAGTACACGGAAGTCGGCGGCGTGCCCGAGCTGCGCGCGGCCGTGTGCGCCAAGCTCAAGCGCGACGACGGTCTCGAATACGTGCCGGACGAGATCCTGGTGTCCTGCGGCGCCAAGCACACCCTCTACAATCTCGTCACCGCGCTGCTCAATCCCGGCGACGAGATGCTCGTGCCGAGCCCGTTCTGGGTGTCCTATCCCGAGCAGGCGCGGCTCCTCGGTGCCGTGCCGGTGTCCGTGGAGACGCGCGAAGCGACGGGGTTCGACCTCGATCCGGACCGCCTGCGCGCCGCCGTCACGCCACGCACGAAGCTGATCGTGCTGAACAGCCCGAACAATCCCACGGGAGCCGTCTTCTCGCGCGAGGCGCTCGAGGCCGTCGCGCGACTGGCCGTCGAGCGCGGGCTGTGGGTCGTTTCCGACGAGTGCTACGAGTCCCTGACGTTCGAAGGCCGGCACGTCTCCATCGCCTCGCTCGGTCCGGACATCAAGGCGCGCACGGTCGTCGTCAACACGTGCTCGAAGGCCTACGCGATGACGGGGTGGCGCATCGGGTACGCGGCGGGTCCGCGCGCGCTGATCCGCGCGATGACGGACGTCCAGAGCCAGGTCACCTCCAATCCATCGTCGGTGGCTCAGTGGGCGGCCGTCGAGGCGCTGTCCGGGCCGCAGGACGATGTCGCCAAGATGGCCGGCGAGTTCGACCGCCGACGCCGGCTGATCATCGCCGGCCTGAACGCGCTGCCCGGCGTGACGTGCGTGATGCCGAAGGGCGCGTTCTATGCGTTCGCGAACGTGTCGGGACTCTTTGGACGCACGTGGACACAGGGCGAGACGCAGACACCGCTCAAGGGCTCGGTCGACGTGACGGGCTTTTTGCTGGAAGCGGCGCGCGTCGCCGTCGTGCCGGGCCTCGACTTCGGATCCGACGCCCACGTCAGGCTCTCGTACGCGACGAGCGACACGCTCATCAGCGAGGGGCTGACGCGGATGAAGGCGGCGATCGCGACTCTTTCATGAGGCCATGGGGGGCCCCGAGGGGGGCGACGCCCCCCTCAGACTCCCCCGGCCCCACCGCTCGGGGCGTCGCGGCGGAGCCGTGACGCCCCTCGATCTCGCCCTCGAGGCGGCGTCGCAGGCTCGCGTCACGCTCATCCTCGGCACGAGCGATACCGGCAAGACGTCGCTGACCGCGCGCCTGGCCAGTGCGCTGGCCGCGCGTGGCGAGCGCGTCGCGGTCGTCGATGCCGACGTCGGCCAGTCGGAGATCGGGCCGCCGACCACCGTCGGTCTGGGACGAGTCACCGGCGCGCTGGATCGCCTCGGCGACGCCCCCGTGTGGGCGCTCGAGTTCGTCGGCGATACCTCGCCCGTTCGCTACATTCGCGAGACGGCCGAGGCGACGGGCCGGCTCGTACGCCGTGCGCTCGAGGCCGGCGTCGATCGTGTGCTCGTCGACACGGGCGGCCTCGTCGAAGGGCCGCTGGGGCAGGCACTCAAGCGGGCGAAGATCCGCGCGGCCGACCCCGACCTCGTGCTCGTGCTGCAGCGACGGCAGGAGAGCGAGCCGATCGCGCGTGCGCTCGAGAGCGGCACGCGGCCCCGCGTCGTTCGCCTCACCCCGTCGCCCGCCGTGGTGCGGCGGACGGCGACGCGACGCCGCGAGCATCGAGAACGGATGCTGCGCGAGTACTTCGCGCGCGCCGAGACCCTCACGCTGCCGACGACCCGGGTGCCGCTGCGTGACCGCCGCGGTCAGGCCGTGACGGAGGCCGCGGAAGGCCTGCTCGTCGGTGTGCTCGGCCAAGACGGCGAGACGCTCGGCATCGGCCGAATTCGCGCGTACGAGCCCGACCGCATCGTCGTCGACACGCCGGTGGCGGCCGATCGGATCGTGAGTCTCGTGGCGGGGAGAGCGACGGCTCGCGGATGAGCGCCGACGCGCACGGCCGAGCCGCGCGCGTCGGCGCGGCGGCCGTTACTTCGTGCTCGAGCTGGAGCTGCTGCTGCCGCTGGGCGAGGTCGTCGCCGAGCCGCTCACGCTCCCGGACGCGCTGCCACTCGCCGACGGCGACGTGGTGGTGGTGGTGTCGGTCGACTTCGACGTGGAGCTCGACGTCGTGTCCGACGAGCGCGGGACGGTCGTCGTGCCGGGCGAAGCGGACGGGGTGGTGCGGTCGGGCACGGTGCCGACCCGCTCGGTCTCGGTGCGATTGCACGCGACCGTCATCCCGCCTGCCAGCGCGAGCGCACAGAGGCCCGATAGCAATTTCTTCATCGCCGATGATCCTCCCTTGTGGGGTGTGTTTCGACCTGGGCCCCAGAGTGCAACGCCCATGCCCGTGGTACGATTCGGGCCCGCGTCCCGTCACGTAAGCAAAGGAGATTCGCGGACATGAAGCTCGAAGGCTCGTACGACGTTCCCGCACCACGCCAGACGGTGTACGACGCATTTCTCGATCCGGCGCGGCTCAAAGACGCGATCCCCGGCTGCGAGAAGCTCGAGGCCGTCGGTCCGGACGAGTACAAAGCGACGATGAAGGTCGGCGTCGGCGGCGTGAAAGGCACGTTCGAAGGCAAGGTCAAGCTCGCCGACAAGAAGCCGCCCGAGTCTTACAGGATGGCCGTGGAAGGAAGCGGCGGGCCCGGGTTCATCCGCGGCGACACGCTGATCACGCTGAGCGACGCCGAAGGTGGCGGCACGCGAGTTGCCTACAGCGCCGACGTTCAGGTCGGAGGGCTGATCGCCTCGGTGGGGCAGCGCATGCTCGGTGGCGTGTCGAAGATGCTGGCCGATAAATTCTTCGGCAAGATGTCCGAGCTGCTCCAGGGCAAGTAGTCGGTGGCTGCCCGCTACCTCGAGCCGCGGCTCGAGCGTGCCTCACGCGCCGACATGCGACGGCTCCAGGCGCGCAAGCTGCGCGAGCAGATCGCCCACGCGCGCGCCCACAGTCCGTTCTATCGTCGCAAGCTCGCCGGCATGCGGCCCGTGAAGACGCTCGACGATCTTCGGCGGCTGCCGTTCACGACGAAGGACGAGCTCAAGGACAACCAGGCGGCGAAGCCGCCGTGGGGCGATGTGCTCGCCGTGCCGTTCGACGACGTGCTGCGCATCCACATGACGTCGGCGACGACGGGCCGGCCGCTCGCGTTCCTCGATACGGCGGACGACTGGTACGGCTTCTATCACTCGTACGCGCGCGCGCTGCATGCGTTCGGCGTGCGGCGCTCCGACATGGTGATGGCCGCCTTCTCCTATGGTCCGTGGATCGGGTACTGGTCCGGCTTCTACGCGGCGCAGGATCTCGGCTGCCTCGTCTTCCCGGCCGGCGGCCTGTCGACGGACCAGCGCATCGATGCGCTGCTCGCGTGGCCCATCACCGTGCTCGGCTGCACGCCGTCGTACGCATTGTTCCTGGCCGAGCAGGCGGCGAAGAAGGGCATCGATCTGGCGAAGGACACGAAGGTGCGGCTCACCTGGCACACGGGCGAGCCCGGCGCGTCGATCCCGGCCACCAAGGCTCGGATCGAAGCGGCCTTCGGCGCGAAGGCCTACGACCTGCCCGGATTGACGGAGATTGCCGCGTGGGGCTTCGAGTGCGACGCGCGCGCCGGCCTCGTGCACGTGAACGAGGATTATTGCCTGCCCGAAGTCCTCGACGAGGCGGGTGAGCCGGTGAAGCCGGGTGAGCGCGGGGAGCTCGTCTTCACGAGCCTCTACCGTAAGGCGATGCCGCTCATCCGCTACCGGACGCGCGACGTGGTCCAGGTCGCCGACCGGCGCTGCCCGTGCGGGCGCACGCTGCTCGCGCTGGAGGGCGGCGTGCTCGCGCGACTGGACGACATGAAGAAGGTGCGCGGAATCATCGTGTATCCGCGCCGCGTCGAGGAGCTGGTGCGGCCGTTTGCGGGCGTGGACGAGTTCCAGATCGTCTTCCGGCGCCACGAGGGTCTCGACGACATCGTCGTGCGCATCGATCCATCGCCCGCGCTCTCGCGCAGCGAGTGCCATGGCCTGTGTGGCCAGCTCGCCGACGCGCTGCGCGTCGGTCTCGGCATCCGCGTCACCGTCGAGGCCACCGAGCCCGGCGCGCTGCCGCGCTGGGACCACAAGGCGCGGCGCGTGAAGGACGAACGTACGGAGGTGCCGTTTTGAAGGCGGCATATTTCAAGGAGCACGGCGGCAGCGACAAGATCATCTACGGCGACTATCGCGATCCCGTGCCGGGCGCCGCCGACGTCGTCGTGCGCGTGAAGGCGTGCGCGCTCAACCACGTCGACATGCTCCTGCTCGATGGGCGCTTTCCGCCGCCCGAGGGCCTGCCGCACGTCAACGGCTGCGAAGTGACGGGAACGGTGGAGGCGCTCGGCGCCGGCGTGCAGGGCCGCAGCGCCGGCGAGCGCGTGACCGTGTTCCCCGGCTTTTCGTGCGGCGCCTGCGAGTTCTGCCTGCGCGGCGAGCGGACCGTCTGCCTGCGCTACGGTTACCTCGGCGCGCACAAGGATGGGGGCTATGCGGAGCTGGTGAAGGCGCCGGCCGCCAACGTCCTGCCGCTGCCGCCGTCGATCTCGTTCGAAAACGGCGCCGCGGTGCCGCTGGCGATGCTCACCTCGTGGCACGCGCTCGTCGCGCAGGCGCAGCTTCAGCCCGGCCAGACCGTGCTCGTGCAGGCGGCGGGCAGCGGCGTGGGCAGCGCGGCCATCCAGATCGCGCGGCTGATCGGCGCGCGCGTCATGACCACCGTCGGCAGCGACGACAAGATCGACTTCGCGCGCGGACTCGGGGCCGAGCACGTCGTGAACTACCGCACGCAGGACTTCGTCGAGGAGGCCAGGAAGTGGACGGGCAAGCGTGGCGTGGACGTCGTCGTCGAGCACATCGGCGGCGAGACGTTCGAGCGCTCGTCCTATGCCCTGGCGCGGCTCGGCACGCTGGTGTCCATCGGCTCGCACGACACGCACTGGGGCCGGCTCGATCTGCGCCACGTGTACAGCAAGAACCTCAAGGTCGTGGGCACCAACCTCGGCTCGATCGTCGAGCTGCGCACCGTCCTCGATTACGTCGCGTCGGGGCGGCTCACCCCGGTCATCGACCGAGCCTTTCCGCTGAAAGACGCGCGCGCGGCCGTGCAGCACGTGCTCGACCGGCGCAACAAGGGCAAGGTCCTGCTCGTCCCTTGACGCTGGCGGCCCTGCTCGAGCGCGCCGCGCTGCGGCGGCCACACGCCGACGCCGTCGTGGACGGCGAGCGTCGCCTCACCTATGCCGAGCTCGCGGTGCGAGCGCGCGGCCTCGCGGAGGGTTTCCGCCGCCTGGGCGTCGGACGCGGCGATCGCGTGCTGCTGGTGCTGCGCAACCGGCTGGAGCACGTGCTCGCGTACTGGGCGTTGCAGCTGTCGGGCGGCGTGCCGACGCCGGTGAACTTTCGCCTGGCGCCCGGTGAGCTGCGCTACGTTCTGACCGACTGCGGCGCGCGCGTGGCGCTCTGCGAAGCGTCGACCGCCGCCACGCTGGCCGAAGCCGCCGACGGGAGCGCCGTCCGCCTGGTTGCCGTCGGCGACGGCGGCCCGCGCGGCGCGCTGCCGTTCGACGAGATCGCGGCCACCCGGCCCAACGCGCCGCTCGACATCGTCGCCACCGACCTCTCGCTCCTGCTGTACACCTCGGGCACCACCGGCCCGCCCAAGGGCGTGCCGCGCACCCATCTCAATCACTATGCGGGCGCTGTCGCCCACGTGGTGCAGTGCGGCTATACCTGGCAGGAGCGCACGCTCGGCGTGATGCCGCTCTACCACACCATGGGGATTCACGCGCTCACGAGCATGGCCGCCATCGACGGCTGCTTCGTCTGCCAGCCGGAGTGGAGTGCCGGCACCGCGCTCGCGCTGATCGGCCGGGAGCGCGTGACGGCGCTCTACCTCATCCCCACGTTGTTCTACGATCTCGTGCACGCGCCGGGCGTCGCGGCGGCCGACGTCACGAGCGTGCGCAAGCTCGCATATGCCGGCGCGCCGATGCTGGCGCCGCTGACCGAAGCGTGCGTCCGTGCCTTCCATCCGGCCGTGTTCGTCAATCACTACGGCTCCACCGAGATCTACACGTTCACCGTGCGGCCCGACGTGGCGGCCAAGCCGGGCTGCGCCGGCCGCGCGGGCCTGCACAGCACCATTCGCGTCGTGGCCGCCTCCACCGACCGGCGCGTCGGCCCCGACGACGTCGTGATGCCGGGCGACAAGGGCGAGATCATCGCGAGCCTCGCGTCCGAGGAGGCGTTCGCCGGCTACTGGAACCGACCCGATGCGGACGCCAAGGCGCTCCGCGACGGCTGGTACTTCACCGGCGACATGGGCTGGGTCGATGACGAGGGCGAGCTCTACGTCGCCGGCCGCGTCGACGACATGATCATCAGCGGCGGCGAGAACATCCACCCGGTGGAGATCGAGGACGTGCTCGCGCGCCATCCCGAGGTGCGCGACGTCGCCGTCGTCGGCGAGCCCGACGAAAAATGGGGCGAGCGCGTGGTCGCGTTCGTGGTGCCGAAGACGGCCGGGCTCGAGGCGGCGGCGCTCGACGCCTTCTGCCGCGCGGCCACCGATCTGGCATCGTTCAAGCGACCCCGGCGCGTGGTGTTCGTGCGGGAGATTCCCAAGACGGCCTCGGGGAAGATCCTGCGGCGCCTGCTGCGGGATGGCCAGTACGCGGAGATCACGACCTCTCCCACAGGGAGCCAGCGATGAGCGAGTTCCTCCGAGTCGAGCGCAAGGGACCGGTGGCGACGCTGTGGATCGATCGCCAGCCGAAGATGAACACGATGACGGTGGCGATGCGCAACGAGTTCCCCGGCATCTTCGCGGGCCTCGAGGCCGACGAGGGCGTGCGGGTGGTCGTCGTGCGCGGCGCCGGCGGCAAGGCCTTCAGCGCCGGCGGCGACGTCGCCGAGTTCCTCACACTGGCGCCCGCCGATCTCGAGATGTGGGGCGACACGCTGACGTCGGCCGAGCGCTTTCGCAAGCCGGTGGTGGCCGCCATCGACGGCTACACGATGGGCGCCGGGCTCGAGCTGGCGGTCGCGTGCGACTTCCGCATCGCCACGCTGCGCTCGGAGTTCGCCTTCCCGGAGGTGCGGTTGGGCATGATCCCGGGCTCGGGCGGCACGCAGCGCGCCCTGCGGCTGATCGGCATGACGCGCGCGAAGCTCTTCATGATGACGGGCCAGCGAATCAGCGCGGAGCGCGCCGAGGCGTGGGGGTTGATCACCCAGGCCGTCGCCGACGACAAGCTCGACGAGGCGGTCGGGGCGCTCGCCAACGAGCTGGCCGCGCGCGCGCCGCTCGCGCTGCGCACGCTGAAGATGGTGCTCAACCGCGGGGCCGACGCGCCGCTCGAGACCGCGCTGGAGCTCGAGCGCAAAGCCTACGCGTGGCTGCGGAGCACCCACGACTACGAGGAAGGTGTGAAGTCTTTCGTCGAGAAACGACCACCGCAATACCGGGGGCGATAGCCATGGCACAGACGCTCGGCCTCATCCTCGCCAACCGCGCCGTCGTGCTCGGCGCGATCAAGGCTCGCGACCTGCTCGACCAGGCGGTGACCGCCGAGTCCTCCGGCGTCTTCGACGCCGTGTGGGTCGGCGACAGCCTCTTGGCCAAGCCGCGCCTGGAGTCCGTGGCGTTGCTGTCGGCGCTGGCCGGCGTGACGCGACGGATGCGGCTCGCCGTGGGCTGCCTCGCCACGTTCGTGCACCGCCATCCCGTGCTGTTTGCGCAGCAGTGGGCGAGCCTCGACGTGCTCAGTGAGGGCCGCGCGTGGCTCGCCGTCTGTTTGGGCGGGCCCGACAGCGCCAACGCCGCGCAGGCCGCCGAGCACGCCGTCATGGGCATCGCGTCCGCCGAGCGCGTCGAGCGTCTCGAAGAAGGCATCGTGATCCTCCGCACGCTGTTCGGCGCCGACAACGCCTCGCACGCCGGGCGCTTCTATCGGTTCGACAACGTCGCGCTGCAGCCCAAGCCGGTGCAGCGGCCGCTGCCGATCTGGATCGCGTCCAATCCGACGGCACTCACGTGGAAGCAGGGTGCGAGCGCGTCGACGGCGGTCGTCGAGCGCGGCTTCCGCCGCGTGGCGAAGTACGCGGACGGCTGGATGACGAACAAGCTGAGCCCCTCCGAGTTCGCCGAGCAGTTCGGCCGCATCCGCACGATGGCCAAGGAGGAAGGGCGCGATCCGGCGGCCCTGGGCAGCGCGCTCTACCACAACATCAACGTCCACGAGGACCGACAGGCCGGACTCGAGGAGACCAAGAAGTTCCTCGACGCCTACTACTCCACCAACTTCACCCCGAAGTTCGTGGAGCAGTGGACGATCACCGGCGATCCGAAATCCTGCGCCCAGCAGCTGCGCGCGTACGCCGAGGCCGGGCTCGGCCACATGGCGCTCCGCCTGGGTTCGTGGGACCAGCGCGGCCAGCTCGCGCGCGTGCTCGACGAAGTGATGCCCGCGTACGGCAACCGCTGAGACGAGGAGACGCGTATCGAGAGACGGGGTGGCTGAAATAGCGGCCGACTGGATCTTCGACGGCGGACGCATCCTCACGCTCGATCCGCGGCGCGCGGTGGTCAGCGCGCTCGCCGTCGCGGGCGGGCGGATCGTCGCCATCGGCAGTCGCGCGGACATGCGGCCGTGGCGCGATCGGCGTACGCGCGTCGTCGACCTCGCGGGCGCGACCGTCGTTCCGGGCCTGGTCGATGCCCACGCGCACCTCGACCGCGAGGGACTGAAGTCGATCTATCCGTCGCTGGCGCGCTGCCGCTCGGTCGCCGACATCCAAACGACCGTGCGGCGGCTGGCCGCGCGCACGCCGCGCGGCGAGTGGATCGTGACGATGCCCGTCGGCGCGCCGCCGTTCTACCCGGATCCGCCGCAGACGCTCGCCGAGCGCCGCTGGCCCACGCGCGCCGACCTCGACGCCGCGGCGCCGGAGCATCCCGTGTACATCCGCGGCATCTGGGGCTACTGGAACCGGCCGCCCGTGACCTCGGTCGCCAACAGCCGTGCCCTGGCCGCGGCGGGCGTCACGCGCGACACGACGCCACCCAAGGGCGTCGAGATCATCCGCGACGCCACGGGCGAGCCGACGGGCGTGTTCGTCGAGCACAACCTCATCCAGGTGATCGAGTTCACGCTGTTCCGCGCGGCGCCGCGCTTCACGCACGCCACGCGCGTGGCCGCCTTGCGCGCATCACAGCGCGCCTATGCGGCGCGGGGCGTCACCGCGATTTACGAGGGGCATGGCGTCGCGCCCGAGGTGCTCGCGGTCTATCGCGAGGCCGCCGAGCGTGGCGACTGGCGGTTGCGCGCGACGCTCGCACTGAGCCCGACGTGGCACGGCGCGCGCGAGGCCGAGCGCGCGCTGCCCGATCTGGCCGCGTGGGCGGGCGGCCGCGGCCTGGGCGACGATCGCCTGCGCGCGCAGGGCATCTGTCTGCATTACGGCGGTGATCCAGAGGTTGCGCGCATCCTGCACGCGAGCCAGCCGTACACGGGCTGGGCGGGGTTCGTCGAGAGCGCGAACTCGCGCGAGGACTACATCGCGCAGGCCACGCTCGCGGCGCGGCTCGGCCTCCGCGTCAATACGCTCGTGACGCGCTGCCTGCCCGAGGTGCTGGACATCTGGGACAAGATCGCCGCGCAGACGCCGATCGCGCCGCTGCGGTGGGTGCTCGTGCACCTCGCGGCGGCGACGCCCGATCAGCTCGCGCGCATCCGCCGCCTCGGCATCGTCGCGACCACCAACCCGATCTCGTACCTGTATCGCTCTGGCGCCAGCGAGGCCGCGCGTGCCGGCGGCACGGCCGACACGCTGCTGCCGCACCGGAGCCTCGCGCGGCTGCGCATCCCGTTCGGCATCGCCACCGACAACAAGCCGGCGAACCCGTGGTGGGCGTTCGCCGCGGTGGTCGCGCGGCGTGACATGGCCTCGGGCGCGGTGCTCGGCCCCGCCGAGCGGCTCACGCGCGCGCAGGCGCTCGCGGCGCTCACCACCGGCGGCGCTCATGTGACGTTCGCCGAGCGCCAGCGCGGGCGGCTGATGCCGGGGTACGCGGCGGATCTCGCGGTGCTGGCGCTCGATCCGCTTCGCGCGCCGCTCGAGGAGCTCGCCGAGCAGACGGCGCGGCTCACGATGGTCGGCGGCGAGGTGGTCCACGGCCCCGAGGACTGAGCCGTGCTACGGTCGGTGGCGGTGAACGGAGGGAGCCGATGAGCCAGGGGTTCATGGATCTCCGCGCGTGGGTCGCGCTGCTGGAGAAAGAGAACGAGGTGCGGCGGATCCGCGCGGAAGTGGACTGGGATCGCGAGATCGGCGCCGTCTCGCGGCGCGCGCTCGAAAAGAAAGGCCCGGCGCTGCTGTTCGAGGCCATCAAGGGATACCGCCAGGGCCGCTGCACGCGGGTGCTGACGAACGCGCTCGGTGATCGCCGCCGGCTTGCGCTGGCGCTCGGCTTTCCCAAGGACGTCGGCAATGCCGAGCTCGTGCAGTACGTGATGAAGAAGAATCGCGAGACGATCGCCCCGCGGATCGTCGCCACGGGACCGGTGAAGGAGGTCGTGGTTCGCGGCGATGCCGTCGATCAGACGGAGTTTCCGGTTCCGAAGTGGAACTTCCGGGAGGGTGGGCGCTACATCCACACGTTTTCGGGCATCGTCACGCGCGATCCCGACACGCGGGTCATGAACGTCGGCATCTATCGCGGCATGATCGGCAAGAAGAACACCACACCGTTCCTGCTCATCAAGGGCGGCCAGCACTGGGGCGCCCACTTCGTGAAGTACGCCGGCCGCGGCCAGGCGATGCCGGTGGCGTGCGTGATCGGCTGGGATCCGATCATGCCATTTCTCGCCGGCTCGCCGATTCCCACGGGCGTCTGCGAGTGGGACGTGATGGGCGGATACCGCGGCGAGCCCGCCGAGCTGGTGCGCTGCGAGACGGTGGACCTCGAGGTGCCGGCCTCCGCCGAGATCGTCATCGAAGGGGTCATCTCCGACGACCCGAGCACGTACGAGCTGGAGGGGCCGTTCGGCGAGTTCACCGGCTACGTGTCGGACGTGCCCACGCCGCGCCCCACGATGAAGATCACCGCCATCACGCACCGGCGCGATCCGATCTTCCAGGGCTGTCTCGAGGGGACGCTGCCCGGCTCGTACAGCGAGAACAGCGTGATGTCGTCCGTGCAGCGCGCGGCGATCGCGTGGAACATCCTCACCGGCGCCGGCATCCCCGGCATCCGCGACGTCTACGTCCATCCGATCACCAATGGCGTGAACGTCTGCGTGAAGATCACCAAGCACTATCAGGGGCAGCCCAAGCAGATCGCCGCCGCGCTCTGGGGCAACGCGGCCGCGCAGTACCGCTACAAGCACGTCTGGGTCGTCGAGGACGACATCGACATCGCGTCGTACGAGCAGATCGACTGGGCGGTCGCGCATCGCGTGAACGCGGGCGAGGGCGGCATCGTGATCTTCCCGGGCTCGTTCGGCTCGCCGATCGATCCCTCCACGCCGCTCGAGGACCGTAACGTGGCGCAGCTCGGCACCGGTCTGTGGAATCGCGTGCTGTTCGACGCCACGCGCAACTGGAAGTTCGAGCGCCGCGCCGAGTGGGGCGGCGAGCGCTTCCCGCCAACGGTCCGGCCCTCGCCCGACGACGAGACGCGCGTACGTGAGCGCTGGGAGGAATACGGGCTCGGCGACCTCTAACTCAATTGGAGGGGGCCGCGCCTGCGAGCGTTGACAAGCGGGCACCCTATCCCGTCACGCGACTGACACGGACGCGCCTCGCCAGCGCCACAACCACGCGATTTCCGGGCACGCGGCGCCTGGCGCGGACGTTGCGTTGCGCCAGTGGCGTGAAGCTGAAGATCGCCGCCGGCGCGCTGTACGCGGCCCTGCTCGCCATGGCCGCGTTGGCCTACGCGGAGGAGCCGAAAGGATTTCGCGACGTCCCGTGGGGCGCCTCCGAGGACACGCTGCGCTTCCGCCTTCCGATCCAATCGTGTGACGTGATCGATTCCAGCGTGGATTTCGGCAGCCGCCGCTGTCGCGCGGCGGGCAGCGTGACGTTCGGCAAGGTGACGCCCAACGCGGTGTTCTTTTACTTCCGCAACGACATGCTCGTGGCCTGGCAGATCACCACCGCGCCGCGGTTTCGGGAGACGGTTGCGAAGTCGCTGCTCGCGAAGTACGGCACGCCAACGACCGTCTACGAGGGCAACCACGTGACCTGGAGGGGCCCCACGAGCGATCTGGAGTTCGTCGGCGGACCCGGCTACGACAGCCTCGTCGCCGTCACCAAGGCCGAGCTCGCCACGCGCGACGCCGAGCGCCAGGAGCGCGCGCGGCGGGCCAAGAAGCGCTAGGCCGGAATCAGAAACACGCGCGTCCGTCGGACGCTGAGCGTCTCGGCCTCACCGACGTTCGGCGTCGCGATCGAGACGCGAAGCCCTCGACGCGCGGTGATGAGCACCATATCGGCCCGGCCGTCCCGCACGAACCACGCCCGGTGACCGGGACGCAGTGACCGGCTCACCGCCAGCCCCGCCCAGCCGCTGATCGGCCGCCAGCGAAGCCTCAGCGGACGCAGCAGCAGCGCGACGACGAGCAGCGCCAGCGAGGCCACGACGATGGTGCGCGCAGGTTGCTCGGGCAGGAGCTCGGCCGTGATGGCGAGGAGCACGAGCCACGCCGCGAGCGCGTCGATCCAGCGCAGATATCGCGCGCGCGAGATCCACGTCTCCACCGCCGTGGGAACGGGCGCCGTCGGCGTCGCCATGGCCCGAGCCTAGCATGGCCGCGCCGCGGTCCTGCCGCGCGCTACGCGACGCGGCGCTGCCGGGCGGCCGCGCGAACGTCTTCGTCTTCCTCGACGCCGACGCGGTAGCGATAGACCAGCTCACCGCCGAGCCAGCCGGAGATGGCGACGCCGATGACGCCGACGATCGAGAGCACGAGCGGCCAGGGCGAGTCGGCGGCCACGCGCGTGCGCACGAACCAGTTGACCGCGAAGATCGCCACCGCGGCGAGGTTGAGGATCATGTGATAGGTGCCGATGCGCGCCGCGCGGCCGGTCAGGCTCAGCCAGTCCACGAAGCCCGGGATGGCCGCCAGGAGCGCGCCGATGACACCGGCGCCCACGTTCCAGAATGCCGCCGTCCGCATGGAGTCGCGGCCGGTGGCGGCATAGATGATGTCGAAGACGAGTGCCACGACCCAGAGCCCGAGCGGAATGACGACGAGCATCGGGTGGATCGGATGCTTTCCGACTCGCGCGCTCGTGAGACCCATGCGGCCCTCCCCGTAAACAGACTTCGAATTCGATCGGTGCATCGGAAATGCCAGCGAGGCGGTGCATCGAAGTGCCAGCGAGGGCGGGTCAGGAGCCCGCGGGGGCGGCGACGGCGGGGCGCAGCACGAGGCAGAGCGGGATCGTTGCCAGCACGACCAGTGCGACGAGGCTCAGTGTCAGCGGCACGCCGCCGGAGTCTCCGACGAGCCCCCAGACGGTGGGCGCGAGCGCGGAGGCGCCGACGCTGACCGTGTAGTACAACCCATAGGCTCGCGAGCGGCGCTCGGTGGACACGAGATCGGCGACGGTGCCGTAGAGCACCGACGACGTCCCGTTGAGGGCGATGCCGAGCGGGATCAGCACCGCGAGGGCGATCGGCAGCGGCGCGCCGACCACGGTGAGGATGAGCGCCGTGGTCGCGGCCTCGGTGATGACGACGGTGCGCACGACCCCGACGCGATCGGCGACCACGCCGCACACGAACTTGCCCGTCGCCCCGCCCGCAAACACCAGCGCGAACGCCAGCCCGACGCCGCCGACGCCCAGCCCCTTGGCCATGAGGATGAACGGCATGAACGTGAGAAAGCCGGTGCGCGTGGCGTTGTCGATCATGCCGATCGCGCAGAGCGCGGAGAAGCCGCGTGCGTCGCGGATGCCCCAGCCGCGCGCGGCGCCGTGCTCGCCCGTGTCGCGCAAGGCGGCCGCGCCGGCGCCGAGGCGGCTCAGCGCCGGCACGATCGCGAGGGCGGCCACCACGCCGAGCACGCCATAGGTGGCGCCCGCCGCGCGCCAGCCGACGAGACCGGCCAGCACACCGATCGCGGCGGCGACGCCGGCCTTGCCGATGTCGCCCGAGAAGTTGTACGTGCCCAGCGCGGTTCGCCGCGACCCGTCCTCGTACGCCTTGGAGACGATCGACGAGGACAGCGGGTGCTGGACGCCCGAGCCGAGCCCCGCGCAGAGCAGCAGCGCGAGCAGCGCGGCGAAGCCGCCGGCCCAGCCGGCGGCGATGAATCCGAGCGCCGTGACGGCCGTGCCGAGCGCGAGCACGCGGCGCTCGCCGAAGCGCTCGGCCAGGAAGCCCGCCGGGATCTGGAACGCCGACATCCCGCCCGTGTACGCGGTGCGGATGAGACCGACCTGCGAGAACGTCAGGCCGAACTCGCTCGCCCACAACGGCAAGAAGACGTACAGCGTCTCCGAGAAGCCGTCGTGCAGGAAATGGATCGTCGATGCGGCGAGCAGCACCGCGCGGGGTCGGTTGTTCACGGCCCGATCATCCCCGGGCGCGCGTCGCGGTTCAAGTAGAATACCCGGCGGATCGAGGAGGCCACGCGCATGCCGATCAGTATCACGCGTGTGTACACGCGGCTCGGGGACAGCGGCGACACGGCGCTCGTCGGCGGCCGTCGTGTTCCCAAGGACTCCGCTCGCATCGTCGCGTACGGCACGCTCGACGAGCTGAACGCCGCCGTCGGCCTGGCCCGCGTGTTCAATGCCGAGCGTCTGACCACGCGCGGCACTGCCCGCGAGCGTCACCGCTGGCTCGACGAAGTCCTCAAGAAGATTCAGAACCAGCTGTTCGATCTCGGCAGCGAGCTGGCGACACCGGCCGACGCGGCATATAACGGCATGTTCCGAATCGGCGAGGGCGAAGTCACGGAGCTCGAGCAGTTGATGGATCGCTGCCAGAAAGACCTGAAGCCGCTGAAATCGTTCGTGCTGCCCGGCGGCGGCCGCATCCAGGGCTTCCTGCACCAGGCGCGCACCGTATGCCGGCGCGCCGAGCGCGAGATCCTGGCGCTGTCGCGGGCGGAGCCGATCGGCGAGTGGCCGCTCCGCTACATCAACCGGCTGAGCGACGCGTTCTTCGTCCTCGGGCGCTGGGTGGGCAAGCACATGGACGAGCCGGAGTATTACTGGGAGCGCGGGCTGTCGGCCCACGCGCGGCCCCGGAGGGCCAGATGAAGCCGCAGGCGCTGATCGCGGGCGTGCACGAGTTCCCCGAGCGGAAGACCACGAAGAGCATGCTCGAGATCCAGGCGCTCTCCGCGCGCGCCGCGCTGGAGGACGCCGGGCTGACGAAGAGCGACGTCGACGGCTACTTCACCGTCGCGTCGAACCCGGGTATCGGCCCGCTGCCGATCGTGGACTATCTGAACCTCAATCCGAAGTACATCGACGGCACGACGATCGGCGGATCGTCGTTCGTCGCCCACGTGAACCATGCCGCCGCCGCCATCGCCGAAGGCCGCTGCCGCGTGGCGCTGATCACCTACGGCAGCACCTCACGCTCGTCGGGCGTGGCCGTCGGCACGCGCGAGCGGATCTCCGGGGATTATCTCGATCAATTCGAGGCGCTCTTCGGCACCTCGACCGTCGGGCTCTACGCGATGGTGGCGCGGCGCCACATGCACGAGTACGGCACGACGTCGGAGCAGCTCGCGGAGATCGCGGTGGCCACCCGCACGCACGCGTCGCTCAATCCGCTGGCGCTCTATCGCGACCCGATCAGCGTGGCGGACGTGCTGAAATCGCCGATGATCTCAGCGCCGCTGCACTTGCTGGACTGCTGCGTGATCACGGACGGCGGCGGCGCGCTCGTGGTGGTTCATCCCGACCTCGCGCGAGACCTGCGCAAGGCGCCCGTCCGGCTGCTCGGCAGTGCCGAGGCCATCGCGCACACGTCGGCGGGCCGCCGCGACTTCCTCGTCTCCGCCGCCGCGGAATCCGGGCCCCGCGCGTTCGCCGAGGCCGGCGTGTCGCCGCGCGACGTGCAGATGGCGATGATCTACGACTCGTTCACCATCACCGTGCTCGTCACGCTGGAGGATCTCGGCTTCTGCAAGAAAGGGCAGGGGGGCGCCTTCGTGTCGGGCGGTCGCATCGCGCTCGGCGGTGAGCTGCCGATCAATACCGACGGCGGCGGCCTCTCGTCGAATCATCCGGGGATGCGCGGCATCTTCCTGGTCGTCGAGGCCGTCAAGCAGCTGCGCGGCGAGTGCGGCGAGCGCCAGGTGAAGGACTGTCGGGTGGCGCTCGTGCACGGCACCGGCGGCGCGCTCGGCAACCGCCACTCCGGCGCCACGCTGATCCTGGGGAGAAATTAGCAATGACGGAATACACGAAGCCCCTGCCCGAGATCACCGCCGAGTCCAAGCCGTTCTGGGACGCGTGCGCGCGCCACGAGCTGCTCGTCCAGGAATGCCGCGCGTGTCGCGCCGTGCAGTACTATCCGCGCGGCGTCTGTGCCGCGTGCTGGAGCGCGGACGTCGAGTACAAGCGCAGCACCGGGCGCGGCCGCGTGTACACGTTCACGGTCACGCACCGCACGCAGGCGCGCGGCTTTCGCGACGAGTTGCCCTATGTGCTCGCGTGGATCGAGCTCGACGAGGGCGTGCAGGTGATGTCGAACATCGTCGGCGTCGATCCGGCGACGGTGAAGATCGGCATGCCGGTACGCGTGACCTTCGACGACGTCAAGGAAGGGCTCAGCATCCCGAAGTTCACCGCGGCGTGAGGAGGCGACGATGACACTGCGCGCGGGGCTCGCGATGTTGCTGGTGCTGTCGACGGCGGTGTTGATCGTCGCCCTGTCCACGCTATCGGCGCAGACGGCCGGCGAGCGGATCGGCCAGGTCAGCTTCCCGACCTCGTGCGCCGCCGCCGTGCAGAAGCCGTTCGAGCGCGGCGTCGCGCTGCTGCATTCCTTCTGGTACATGGAGGCGGCAAAGGCGTTCACCGCCGTGACGCAGGCCGATCCCGACTGCGCGATCGCCTACTGGGGTCTGGCGATGAGCCAGTGGACCCAGATCTGGGCGCCGCCGCAGCCCGCGGCGCTCAAGCGCGGCGTGGAGGCTGTCGAGAAGGCGAAAGCGGCCAACGCGAAGACGGCGCGCGAG
>Ga0114129_10002322_pt1 | contig 26405 bp, 26 predicted proteins | sample RhiMetdeltSRZDD1_FD_80071 | JGI IMG/M metagenome (GOLD analysis project Ga0114129, IMG submission 80071) | Populus rhizosphere microbial communities from Tennessee, USA - Rhizosphere MetaG P. deltoides SRZDD1 (version 2) (version 2) | ecosystem: Host-associated > Plants > Roots > Rhizosphere >...
AGGTTCTCAGCGAATTGCTTATCCAATATGTATGTGATGGCGTAGTCTTCCCGATGCCTTACTGCCCGTCCTGCCATCTGAATGATGGTACGGATGGCATGCATGGCGTACCAGTTACCGCCACCAGGAGCGTACAGCCTAGCACCTACCCGCTTATCACCCTTGTTGGGCCACGGTACCTTAGCGATCACCTGCACTCTGCAAAGATCGTTAGGAAGATCAACTCCCCTATCCATACTAGCAGCGATAAGTACAGCACCAGGGTAAGCTTTATATTCTTCAAGGGCGGCATCTTTAGCCCTAGAATTAGTGTAGGTAACAAGACGCCGCCGACTATGATCGTCAATACCGCTACCGGGAACATGATGGCGGAGTACTTCATAAAGATACAGAGCAAGTTCGTAAGAGACAGTGTGGATAAGAATACGCTCATCGGGATGCCTCTTTAGCACTCCATTGATAGCTCTAGCCAACTTGGGCCGCTCTGTATCTTTGTTGGTATTCGTCACATCAGCTAGAGGTACCACGTGGACAGGACGATTCTCTGCCGGGAAGTTACTCGGGACATCTAGCAAATCGTATGCCCTACCAGTGAGGGTTAGCCCCAACTCATCCGCCATCACATCACCAGTGAGGATAGTAGCGGACATAACAAGGAACTTACGCCCGTTCTGCCAGAGCAACTCTTCCCCGTGTTCCCTCACGAATACTGGTCTAAAGATGACGTCCCCTCTGTGCTGGTACCCGTCATACACCCACTTGCCTCTCGGGATAGCTAGCCTGACTCGCCGCATCTGAGCCACAAGATCACCCATATACTTAATCTCACGGATGGTCTGGCGGTCAGTAGCTTCCTCTAGTATGGGCAGTGTATCAAGGTATTCCTGAGACTTCGGCAATGCTTCATCATTGATCCACATCGCCCATGTGTCGTCTTTAGTCTTATACTTAGGAGGGGAGATATGTAGCCGTTCCATCCGACGATTAGTCAGGTGTAGTTCTGTGTGATTGAGTAGCTCTGACTCTAGTACGTCAGCCTCGTCCAGCACGTACAAATCTCTATTACTAAAGCGGCGAGGCCCTCCACTATCCGTGAGCAGATATGAAGAGTTAAGGACAGCCAGTCTCGCTGAAGTTGCAGCCCCTCTAGCCCTGATGTATGGACAATGGTTTCTGTTGTCACACCAGCCACAGATCCCTGTCTCGTAATTGAACGTGCAATCATGGGCGGTCACAGCCTCATCAATACTATCCACCTCTTCTCCCATCTCACCAACCATGCCCATAGTAGTGAGATAGTTTCTACGACCCTTTAGCACCTTGGCATACGGGAAGTCCCTAACGAACTGGTCCTGTAGTGCCTTGGTGGTACAGCTATAGATGGTCTTCGCTCCCAACTTCCGAGCTATCAACTCGGCAATCAGCGTCTTACCAACCCCTGTAGGAGCCTGTAGGAATACCACGTCGTTAATAGGGTGACCATTCCTCCCCCGGAACCGATCAACAACATCACTAACGATATGCTGCTGTGATTCCAGTCGGGTAGGGTCCACCCATGCGGGGAGAGGCTCAACCATCTAGATAATCCTTGGTCATATGCTTTACCACAGCCCTTATACCATCTAGTTTGGCTATCATCACAGCGTTGTCCGACATCAAGTCGCCCAACCTGCTCACGATGTTATAGACGACCCTACGTTCTATGTAGTCAGTGTTTCCCTTAACGTAGTTAGCAGCCTTCTCTAGATCCTCTTGGGTTACTAGCTCAGCCATAGATAGCTCCCAGCCGTTCCACAAGAACCTCAGCCCACTGAGCATAGTCTTCAGGGTTATTCTCTGCCCACTTGTCGAGATACTTATTGATATCCTCTTCCTTATACCTAACAGGCTTAGGCCCGGGAGGGAGAGGCATATCCATACCGATAGACGGTGCTGGTCCCCTTGCCGGGTACTGATGGGCTTCAGCTATGTAGTTCTCAGTAGGCCGTTCAATCATCCTGGGTGTGTGTCCGTTCAGGTTCACATCATCCTTGAACTTGAACATGGTGAAATGAGAGCCTGCCTTAATAGGAGCAACCTCAGCGTACCCTTCCTTGACCAGCCGCATCATAGCGTTTCGCAACTGGCGACTTCCGCCATACGTGGCAGTGTCCATCAGTTCCACGCCATGTTCACACAGGTACTCCCAAATAGCAACTACAACGTTCTCGTCATCCTTCCAGGGGTTGCGGCCCCGTCGATTGGTTGCCCATGCTAGAGCATCAACATTCTGTCGGGTAGTCTTATACACCTTGCCCTTCAGCTTGATATCTCTCACCGTACTCTCCTATCGTCACTTTGTGTATAGGGTCGACAAATAGCGAAGGGGAGCACTAAGGATCCAGCCACGTACCGGGGGCTATATAGTACGTAGGATCGACTTAGCACTCCCCTTCAACTAGACCATCTTAAAGATGCTATCCCGGTTAGCATCTACCTACCTACCTGGGAGGGTTATAGTGATGGTCTAGATATACCACTTAAGATGGTCCCCCGGGAACAGCTAGTACGTGGGCCAAAGAGTAGCTGCGCCTCAGGCTACTGCTACAGCCTCTCTAACCGCTCCCAGGGGGTATGACCACCATGTTACACGCCCGTGCGACACATGCCAACCTGCGATCGCCGGCGGACGAAATTACCCTGCTCTCATACCCCCTCTCATACTTGCTCTCGACGCATGATCGTTTCTATAGCTGTATACTGAGCGGCTAACCATCGTGCTGCCAGTAGACGACGTGGGGGCTTATCTATTAACCAATCTGCCCACTGCTGATATGGCAGACCGGATAGGTACAAGAAAGCCGCTCGTACTTCTATTGGCTCTATAGTCAAATCTATGTCGGTGGATGATGCAGTCAAGTCCACAGGCTGATTCCCTGGTGATATATCTGTATGTTCGTACTGCCGACTGTACGCAGGTGGTCCATATAAGGGTCTTGTATCGGGCGAGGGTATTCCGGAGTCCATCGGGGAAGTCATACTTAGTCTCCCAGAAATCGTCATCTCGTCTAACTCTTGACGTCACGATCTTCATTCCTACGCTCGCCTTGCCCATCTTCATTGGTGGGCGAATCTGTAAGTCCATGTTGTAGGGGTCCTCGTTTCCGATGATTGGGATTCAAACACCATTCATTCACGCACCATAACGAACCTCTCCTGAAAACGCACCAAGGCTCCCCATCCGGTGCGAATAACACACTAGATGGGGAGCCATTGGTTTGTGAGTCGTCGGGATTATGAGTAGGGATTGATAGTCCTGTTCTAGATGTGGCTGTTCTAGCTGCTAGCCATCTCCAACACGATCTGGCTGGCCCTGACCTTCATGTCAACGAACCGACCTGGCATGACTGCCCTATCGGCCCGCTGTAGACCAGCCTTATCGACCTGCCTACCAACCTTCACGCCCGACGCATGGTCGATGTACTCCGTGAAAGCATTGTAGGCGGCCCACCCGTTGTCACCAGCCAAGCGCACGTTAGTATTGCCCTCGCCCTGGTACATGATTCTGATATCGCCACGTTCCCGGTTGCGACGTGTCTTGGCAATGTCGGAAAGCTTGATGTCGTTTACAGGGTAGAAGTGGTCAAGGATCTTAGTAAGAGCCTTGTCTCCATCCACACTGAGCATCGCCTCTGCGTTGGCAATGGTGGCTTTCTCGACTGCACCTAGGTACTGCTGTGCAACCGCTGCGACCTCCATACGCTCATCGGCATTGCGAGTGTGCTTCGCCTTGATAATCTGGCTAGCACCCTTCATCGCCATCTGGACTGCGTTAAAGCACGCAACCCTGACGTTGCTATACCCGATGAAGTTGGGGAGAGTCCCGTCGAAACTGGTAGCGACAAAGAGACCACGCTCAATAGTGTCAGCAATCCCTTCCGGATCGATGACAAGATCGGGAACCCTCACGTAAGCGAAGAACTTCCGCCAGTTAGGAGAGTTACCGACAACCTCAACATGCGATCCATCGGGATCCAGACCAGTGAAGTCGTAAGCCATCTCAAGAATCTCACGACGCTGTTTGATCTGGAAACCGGGAGAGTGAACACCTAGTGTTCCATAGCGATCACTCTTCACAGCCTGCCAATCCTGCAACTCTTCAAACGTACCGTCTTCGTTACGTGTGTAGAGCATGGAGGGGATAACAGTGTCGTCGCTACCCGTAACCTTGAGAGCCTCGCTCAAGCTTGCATTGACAGGAACAATCTCGCCAAGCGTATGCCAAGGGTGGCCACGGGTGATGTTGGCAGCCATGAGAACCGGACCGTCACTAACGTCCAAGAGAGCAGGCATGATACCTGTTCCTTTCGTGGGTAGGGGTTCCATGAGTGCCCAATGACCCTATTCAGTTGTCAATCGGGGGCCGGATACTTGATGGGCACCCGATGACAGCCTACCCCGTAGAGATCCGTTCTACAACCTAACTTCCGAATTCCCTGGTCAGCAGGTTGGGGGCCGGATACAGAGGGTCATGCGGAGGGGGATGGTCAGGGGTACGGAGGGGGATGGAGAGCATGGATCGAGAGCCGAGTCCCTAGCTGGGGGTCACACTGGTATCTGCCCCTCCATGCCATTCCATGCTGTAGGCCCGTAACGCTCTGACCAGGGGAAACGTCAAACAGCCTGTCCAGGTCCCGTTATACAGCTATTTACAGGTCGGGATACGGTCAACTTGCTTTCTTAGCTTTGACCTCATCTAGCGCAGTAAACATGCGCCGCTCAAAGACAGTAGGATCCTCAGGAACATCACCTGGCTTGTGTCCCCACCTGTCATTCATGATGGTCCACATGCTGTCGATCGTCTTTGGTGATGCAGTGAACTTGCCCCTAAATCTCCCAGGGAACTTTAGCTCCCAATCGGCTGTCATTCGCTTAGGCCGTAACTCTTCACACCATTGCTGGTAAACCCTTAGCGCTTCCTCTACCTCTACCTCTCGCAATGCCCCTTCACTGTTAGGGAGCATGTTGCAAGTAGCCAACATCGCAACCTCGTCTGTATGGCTAAAGGTAGAGAGCATGTTGGCAACGAGAATGTCAGGCCGGTCCTTGTTCCTCTCTTTGAACTTCCTGGCTGTCACTCTCTGTTGTGGAGAGATAATGCCTATCCATACCTTACTCATACCCACCTTGTTTAGGTATAAGCGAGTGGCCCATATGCGTCTGATGATCAAGGTTCTCCAACACCTTTGACATGTAGGCTTCATGCACTGGTAAGGGACATCTAGATAGGTACCATCTTCATGTTCACCAAAGAGTCTGAGATTAGCTACGTCACAGCTAATTGTCACCTGTGCTCCGGGGGTGCCCTCGGCCGAAAACGAACAGACGTTCCCATGTCACAGAAACCGGTGTAGTAGTTATCTAGTATCTCCGGTATCTGTGACACTCGGCGGAAGCCAGATTACACCCTGTAGCTGTGACAATCCAGGCCTTGACCTGTAAATATCAGCATGTACAGTAAGAAAGCCCCGGAGAATGAGTGCTCGATACGTCCGTCACTACGTATCTAGAAGCACCGTCTCCGGGGCTTTACTTATGATGTGTGTGATTAGCTCTTCCTGGTGATCTTGTGGCGGGTATATGAGACTGCCCTATACGCATGGTTAACAACACCAATTACCAGCCACATCAGCACGATTGTCCACCACATCAGCATCAACCACTCACCCAATGAGAACTGCTGAGTGAGCACTCCTACAATTTCCAACATCTTGATCAACCTGCCTTTCTCGGGTTCTGACTTCCCGGCTTGCGTAGTCCCTTACCGTGATGCTTACCACGCTTCAGGGATTCGTTGTACCTATAGGTCCGATCAGCTAGCTTTACCTTCATCCTTCTAACATACTTTGACTCTGCCATTATGAACCTGCTTACGGGGCCTTCCTGATGTCTGCATAACGGGTAATCACTAGCACATGCTCCCCATTATGCTGGACGATTACCTCGTCTAGCCCTGTTTCTTGGCAGTAGTGAACGGCTCGGTTAAGGGTATAGAGCGTGAGATGTTCACCAGCATCCCATACCTTGCACTTGATCTTTCCCTTATAGCTAGGCTTAGGCATTACTCACCCTCGACTTCCTAGCCTCCATGATGACCTCTCGCCTATCGTTAGCTGCTGTCTTCAATAGCTCTGCCAGGTGATCGGTAACATCAGGATCAGAGACAGAAATACTCACTGCCCAATTGTCCATCGTGATCATAGGAGTGTTCCCACTTGTAATCCGATGGATCTTTGTCTCCTCTGTCAGTCCAATACTAATACTATGCATCACTCACTCCTAGTCTCTATCGTGGTCAGCTAGAGGATTAATATCATCAACTAACGGCCACACGTCACTTAGTGGTTGTTCTAGCCTGCTCTCTTCCGCTGTACGGAACTGCACATCCTCTGCCTTAACATTCCTAGTATTCATCTTGTATCGGTAGTATTCCTCGGGGGTCATGTTCCCCTTATCTTGGTTACATGGATCACAAGCGAGAGCGAGGTTCAGTATGTTATCGCTACCACCTCTACTCTTGGGTATCTTGTGCTCTAGCTGTAGATCCTCTTCCATGAATATCTCGCCACATAGGTAGCACCTAGGTCCGTCCATTATGATCAACCTGCGGCGCTTTCTCCTGTTGGCGCTACTACTACCGGGTCTACTCTTACTCACCTCCCTAGATCCTTCCGTTTAGAATGTCCCTTGCCCTTCTACAACTAGAGCGTTTACAGACCCCCAAAGGGCCTGCGTGGAACCGAGTATGATACAGGTTACGTTGGTGATGTAGCTCCGCTTTAGTTGCATCGAGTAACCGGGAGAGCCTCTCTATCTCTATCTTCTGCGCATCCTGTACAACATCTAGTGCTATGAACTCTCCGGTATCTGGCCCACGACCAGCAGAAATGTCGCTCACTCTGGCTCTCCACCTTCCTTGTCATGTATCGGATATCTACTGTTTGAGTAGATGGTAGACAAGGGAACGTCAGTCAACTCACTGATTGTCTTAGGTGTAACTCCCCGTTGTCTGAGTTTGTTTACCAACACTTGTATTGGGGAGTTAAGCTTGTTGACCTGACCTAGTAACCGCTTACGTTTAGCTTGTAGGGTTGCTAGTTCCATTAGTAGCTGTAGGCGTTCCCTGTCTGTCTCTGACAGGTCTGGCATAGGGATCAAGTGTACAGGCTCGGGCCGGAATTCCGGCGGCTCACCAGGATCTAGGCAGGGGTGCGGTGTCCGCTCGCTCCGGGCCGTCCAGAGCCTCAGAGAGATCCCTTAAACGCAGAAACCCCCTAGCCCGATTGGACTAGGGGGTTTCTTATGCGTATGGCTATGTAGTGGTGTCTCTATGGCTTACCACTGGCTCATCGGAACGGTATCTAGGTTCGTTCCTCATCCGTTCCACCCATTGCACAAAGTCAGGGTTCAAACGGTCAGCATCAATGACCATAGACCGTTCCTGCCTAGCTAGGTACTCAGCTAGACCTATGGGATTGGTTGATGTGCGAGGGTGAAGGTGTGACCACTTCATAGCTCGTCGGTTCTCACCCTTCATGACTTCATCCCTGTCATGGCGTCAGCTTCCCGACCTTTCATGATGAGTAGCAAAGCCTCATCGCTAACAGTCCATCCGAGAGTCTTGACTTCAGTGTGCGTCATTTGCCATCTACCGTCATGCTCTCGGTAGTAGACATCAAACGTCTCGCCATTCTTCAGCGTCACGGTATGGATGGGTGTATCCACTGTTCATCATCCTTTCTTAGTAGCTAGTTGCTACTGAGACACCCAACCACCTAGCAACGTTGGTAAGTGGTTAGGTGTCAGATTCCAACTAGCCCATCATGTAGTGCGGTAGGGATTCGTTATCCATCAGTCCGACATGATGTGTGTCTGCCCAATTCTTACGGCCACGCTTGCCTAGATCCTCCTCGTGATCACTGAAGTGATGAGGATGGAACGGAGCGGGGAAGTCATAAGTGGTAGTGGTCCTGAAGAATTCCCTAGCGTCATGGCAGATCATCTCTGCCTCTAGGTTGATGACTTCCTCAAGGATGCGACGCATCATGGTCAACTCTGTCCAATCATCACCTAGCCTGAAGTGGACAGTACGATCAAACACACTACGTCCAGCATCACTCAGTGAGCGGGTATAGCCAGGGAATGAGTCACTATCGACAGCATCCCAAAGGATTTGGACGTAACAGTGATCGCTACTAACGCTGTAGCTTGCAAGTTGGAACGTCCAACCTGGCTTATAGATGAGCCGAGACACCAGTTCCCTCGCATCATCCGTATTCATGTTTCACCCTCCCAGGTGTGTTAGCAGTCACCGTTGCAGTAACTACTAGGAAGCGCTCAGAACCCTCTAGATCGGCCCTGAGCGCTTCTAACTAGCGACTACTGGTGTTGACGTACCTAGCGAGCCACATGACCGCTAGAACGCTTAGAGATGCCCATACAAGTGCGTAGACGACAGGCATCACTCTGTCCCCACGATGGTCAGATACTCAGCACCACCCTGCCGGCTGTAGTAGTAGGGCAGTCTTAGTTCCCTGAGTATCTGATTCATGCCACCTTGATCACTCACGCTTCCCCATCCAACACTCAGATAGAGAGTGCTTAGGTCAGGGGAACCGTCATCTTTGAACGTCACGCTCAACATGTTGTGTCCGTCATGCCAGACGTCCAGAGTCTTTCGGCCGTTGGTATCTGTGCTGTGATAGCTGACCCAACTGTTACCACTTCCTGCGTTGCCTGCTTTGTGTGCTAGCTGTGAGATCCTCATGAGTGGAACGACCATGTGCCAGGCATGGGAGCATCAACCGGAATGTTCCACTCGTGCCTATCCCATGTCACCTTAGCTGTAACATCACGCTTGTTTGTCCCGTGATGTGTGTAGGTGACTGTTGCACAAGACTTGATTGCCTCAGCCTTATCATTATCACTGAGATAGTATTCATAGCCTTGTGTGCTTCCACACTTCTCGCACTTCCTACGATCCTCATGCCAGATGAGTCCATAGACAAAGCCAGCGTTACCGCTCTGTCGACGTTCACTGTCCGCATACTCTGCGACGAACAGGCTCAACTCGCCATCCTTTGACACAACAGCATGTGAACCAAAGAAACGGTTATTGAGTGCGATGAGATTGTGGAACAGGGAATCCATAGCCTTTATGACCTTATCGTCACTCTGGCCGTAGTAGCTTCCCAACTGCCACACTCTCTCTCGCATCGCAGTGATTGTGTCGACAGCAGCATCTGTCAACTCAACTACTCGGGTATCCATAGCTTTCCCTCCCAGGGATTGACTACTCTTCAGGCTGTATCCGTCACGACACAGCGACAGGCCCAACACCATCTCGGAGCGGGCCTGTTTCGTATCTCCACATGGGAGGAAAGGATGAGGAATAACTACAACCTACAGCCTGTCATCACGACGGTTGGTGGGGCGCTCGTTATTCCGTTGTCAAGGTGCTGTGATCCCTAGCCGTTCTGTCCGGATCACTATCAAGAAACCGTCTCCATCCTACCACGGTCCCTACACACTTGCAACACACCCTTGCAATACACCCTAATGTGGCACGTGTCACACCCTGAGACTGCAACACACCCTGTACGTACTCTCATGCTTATCCACAAGGGTGTGGATAACAACTATTTATGCTTAATAGAGCACTATCTCGCCCATATCACATCATAATCGCCCCATATCCACTACATATCGCGTCCATATCTAATACATACCTATATTACTATCTATCATCATCATCATTTGATCACATCACAACACAGCACACACAACACACCAGCTCACTCACTCATCATTCCAACATTCATTTACCCATTCGACATCACATCACATAGTCTGTTTGACCCGGGTCAGCCCCTCGGGGGGAGGGGGGGAGGGAGTGTTATCCACCTGTAGACAGGTTTATGAAAGGGACATACGGTATGGTCATGCCCAAGGAGATGGCTGCCTATGTCCACCCCATATGTATGCCAACAATGTAGATGCAATAGGTTCATAACTGACTGTCGATACTCATTCCACCCCCGACCGTTAACAGAAGCCAAAGATCGTTGGCGAGAAACCGCCGACAGAGCAGGACTACCCACATGCCCGCCAGAACAGCAGCCACTCCCCAAGAGAAAGACAACTACAAGCAACTCCGAATCGGGGGAATGACCCAAGCGGAAGCAGCAGACTTCGTTGGGAAGTCAAAGTCCTGGGGCAAGAAAATGGACGCCCAACTAGGACTACGAGACCAAGTCCGAGAAGCCCGCTACTACAATCCCGAAGGGGAAATACGTCCCCTAAAACGGTCTGAGCTATCCCCCGTAGCTCTGGACTGTCTAGAGGACTTCGGCCGGTTCCGTGCTCGGGAGTTTGGGCGCATCTCATCCCCTTGGCAGGAGGAAGCCGCTCAGATAGTCAGGGTTAAGCTAGCCACTCCCTACAAGGAATTCATCGTAGTTAACGCTCCACCTGGCGGCGGCAAGTCCACCCTGTTCACCCATGACATTCCAGCCTGGTTGACAGCCCGATCCCGAACCCTACGAGGGTTCATTGGCTCGTCCACACAGAACATGGCTGGCAACTACACCTTCCGGCTACGTAACACCCTTGCCAGAACGGTTCCTGTAGAGGCCAAGTCTGAGGACCTCGCTTTAGGACTCGCCTATGATGCTGAGTCCACGATGACACGGGACTATGGGATCTTCCGTCCTGATCCTGCTATCGGTGCTCCCTGGTCCCGTAACTTCTTCACAGTCGCACAGTTCGGTGAGATTAGTGTCGATGAGAAGGAATCAACCTGGGCTGCATTCGGTAAGGACTCAGGGTTCCTTGGCTACCGTGTCCACATCATTGTGTGGGACGACTTGTTCCGGCGTGAGGACATGCTCGGCATCAACAAGGCCGAGAAGCTGGAGAAGTTCTACATGTGGTACGACGATGAGGCTGAGACTCGTCTGGAACCAGGTGGTGCTCTCATCCTTCAGGGGCAGAGGTTGGGGGCTGACGACATCTACGCCTACAACCTGGACAAGCGTACCTACGCTGAAGATGATGAGGACATTGAGCTATACGAACTCGGGGAGGAACAGGAGCCCACCGAGCGGAAGTACTTCCATGTCATCTTCAAGGCTCACTATGACGAACTTTGTGACGCCGCCATAGACCCGCATGTCCATTCCCGTAAGGCCAAGCCATACGATCCTAAGAACCCATTGAACGAACGTGGGCATGCCCCTTGCCTACTGGATCCTGTTCGTCTTCCTTGGCGTGAACTGCGCTCCAAGATGAACCACCCAACCTCCAACTATAAGGTGGTTTATCAGCAGGAAGATGTTGACCCGGCTGATGCCCTTGTGCCCAAGTTCTTTATTGACGGTGGTACCTATGAGAACCAGGAGTATGACGGGTGCTGGGATGAGGACCGCGGGCCTAATCAGCTACCGAGACTCCTAGCCAAGCCACCCAAGAATACACTCATCAAGTCCATCATTACAGCGGACCCATCCCCATCTAAGTTCTGGGCTGTTCAGTGGTGGCTATATGTCCAGCTTCCTACTCACGAACACTTGATGGGCTACCGGTTCCTCATGAACCAGGTGTTCACACCAATGGGGGCCAATGCTTTACTCGATTACGATACGGATACCGGTGAGTGGGAGGGCCTGTTAGTTGAATGGAAGGATACAGCTAAGAAGCTTAAGGTCCCGGTAGACTTCTTCATCCTGGAAGTCAATGCTGCTCAGAAGTTTATGAAGCAGTACAAGTTCTTCAAGAACTGGATGAAGGACAACCAGATTAAGCTGAAGTCACACCATACCCATATCAACAAGTTGGACTCCAAGATTGGTGTCACAACTATCCGTAGCCAGTACGAATATGGGCGTGTTAGGCTCCCCGGCAACCGAGACGGTCGTTACGTATCGGAACCTCTCTATAAGCAGGTAACTCACTATCCGGATGCCATATACGATGACTGTGTTATGGCCCACTGGTTCCTTGAGTATCAGCTTCAGTACATCGTCAAGAAGAAGCGTACAAGATCCATTCTGTCTAAGGACATGCCATCTTGGCTTAATAGGGAGCCATCTTACGCATGAAGTACAGCGTGAAAGAGCCTGAAGAGATCCTAGCTCTCTACAACGAACGGCAGCTTTACTACGGCAAAGACATCGCCCGCATGCGTAAGATGCAGCGGCTTATGAACAACGAGATGGACGTTCCTCTCCCTGAGCTTACGGAAGGGGAACAGAATCTCGTCGCCAACATTGCACTCCGGGCACAGGACAATCTTGCAGAGCGGATCGCTAGTGTTGATCCCACGATGCATTGGCCGAGCAAGAATCCTGGTACTGATGCTGCCGATAAGCGTGCAGTCAATCGTCGTCGTATCATGCAGGGTTGGCATGAAGAGAACGACATGTACGCCATCAGGTCTAAGCGGGCGAGACACTTCCTGTCATGGGCCTGTAGTCCTGTCGTCGTCAAGCCTGACCCAGTAACTAGACGGCCGAAGTGGGACGTGCGTCGTCCCCTCGAAACCTTCCTGCCACCTGGCTCCTATGACGAACTCATCCCTATGGACATCATCACCTGTGATGTCTACACCTATCAGCAGCTTCTTCAGTTCTTTGACCATGAAGCTATCGGTCAGGTAACCAAGCCGCCGAACTGGAACTGGGATGATGATATCCAGAACTACAGCATCGAGTTTGAGGTTCTAGAGTACATCGACTCTAACGAAATCTCCATGATCCTAGTGGGTCATGCTAACGATCCTCGGGCTTACCGTCGTGGAATGCCTGGCCTACGTGGCGCTGTACGTATCCAGTACGCTCCTAACCTTGCCCACCGTCCTCTCGCTGTTTGTCCCGGGCGTATCTGCCTAGATGAACAGCTTGGTCACTTTGACGGTATCGTTGGCATGTACCAGGCCCGTGCAGCTATGACAACCCTTGCTGTTATCGGGCAGCGTAAGACTATCTGGCCGACTGTTTGGTTCCAGGGCTTCCCGAATGATCCCGAGGAACCCGATATCACTCAGGATCCCGATCCCTACCGTGGTATCCCTGGCGTTGTGGCTCACGGTCAGATGAATCAGCAGTCCCTTGATCCCTCTCTCCGTACCCTGGAATTCATCGACATGATGGAGGAAGGGGAACGTAAGGATGCCGGTATCCCTTCGGAGATGCTTGGCTCCCAACGTACACATATCTCAGGGCGACGTGGCGCTCAGGTTATGGGTGCCACTATCGACTTCTCGGTTGCTCAGGCTCAGCAGCGGTTTGCACGGTCATCTAAGGAAGAGAACAAGATCGCTGTCGCTCTCGACAAGGCGTTCTTCCCTAAGAAGAAGACGTTCTTCATCGAGACAAGGGGTTACATTGGTGATGTTACCTACACCCCTGCTGAGATATGGGAGACTGATGGTCACGTAGTCGAGTACCCTTTTATCGGGGCTGATCTACAGAATCTCCCAGTTGAAGGTGGACAGCGAGTCCAGATGGAGTCTATGTCCATCGAAACCTTCATGACATACGATCCTATGATCAAGGACGTGCCAGCCGAGATTCAGCGGCTTGATCGTGAGGCTCTTAAGCGGGCATTCAAGGCTATGATATTGCAACTGGTTGCTAATCCCGATCCGAATTCAGGTATCCAGCCAATCCATCTTGCTAAGCTAGATCAGAAGGTCGAAAAGGGTAAGGAACTACTGAAGGCTTTCATAGAAGTTGATGAGGAAGTCCAGGAAGCGCAACAGGCAGCAGCAGAAGCAATGGCTGCCCAACAAGCAGGCCAGGGTGGTGGACCTGGGCCGCAACCGGGAACCTCTACTCCTGGTGCAGCCGGTACACCTGATGCAGCTTCCCCAATCCCGGCGCCACCGGACTCAATGGCGAGGTACACGCAACTTCTAGGTAGTCTTGGAACCGTCCAGCAAGCCCAAAAGTACAGGAGCTAACGATGGCTAATATTCCCAAGGGTAAGGGTAACAAGTGGGATACTGATCCTTATGGTGGTACGAACCCGGATGGCGAGACGCATACCAAGTCTCCTACCGGTAGCCGTCCTACCCCTGCTATCCCCCGTCCTACCTCTCAGCCTGCTGCTACTCCCGGTGCAGTCAAAGCACCCATCAAGCACACGTCCATGCCTGCTCCCAACAAGAAGCGCCTCACTTCTGCGCCCAAGAATGAGGGTGGCGGCAGCTACTAGATAGGAACAGACGATGGGTGATAACCGTGGTGGTCCCCGTACAGGTTCGGTTGGCGGTCAGTACCCCAACCGGAAGGATATGCGTGCGCCAGGGGCACCTATAGGACCTTCTAACCTTCCTGCTTCTGCTCAGTATGGACAGGGTGTACAGCAGGCTCAGGGTCTACGTGTCACGCCGGCAGGTCCTCCATCTAGCCCTCCATCCCCTCAGGGTGGAGGACAGGGACAGCCTATGTTGGCACCTGGTGATGTACCAGGCTTGGGTGACCCTACAGCTAACCCAAATGAGCCTGTGACTGCCGGTTTGCCTATCGGTCCCGGTGCAGGACCGGAAGCACTAGGCATCATGACGCAGGATAGTCCCGAACTGGGTATCGCCCGTCGTCTCTTCCTTGAATACCCTAATCCTGACCTTCGTAACTACATCGCTTACCTGGAATCAACCCTACAGTTCTGATGCCGAGCGATCCCGCAAACACCAATCCATTCAACGAGATACGCAACATTGAAGCTGTCATGTTGCGTCGTCGTGGTATCGAGGCGCAGGTCAGTCAGTTCACCCCAACGTCTGCTGCTCTTTACGCCAACTATGCCCGTGACTACCCGTGGATGCAGCCGGGTGTGGTCCGTGCTGCTTCTATGGCTGGCTACTACCCGAATAACCCTGACATGGTTAGGGTTGCAGCTACTTCACTAGCAGAAGCAGTAGCCTCAGGGCGTATCAATACCGGCAGTCGTACCCGTGCATCCGAGCTAAATCCTGGTCGTCTTGATCCCCAGCTTGAGGCATCGGGTTACTTGCCTAGCCGCCCTCCTCCTGAACTGGTTGATGACCCGCTTAAGGAGTACAGAGCCAAGGGTTACATCGACGAGGACAACAACCTGGTCCGTCCCGCACGCCCTAAGTACTCTGGCCGGAGGAATGGTAAGCCGGTTTGGGAGTACGAGAGTGACGAGGATAGGCAGGCTGATAAGGAATTCAAGGACCTTCTCCGCCTGATTTCAGATAACGAGGGGTCCACTAAGCCTATTCCCTTTATGCAGGACGGGGACTGGTACAACTTCCATCCTAAGACCGGCAACACTGAAGTCATCAAGAGGGGCGACATCAGGACTGCCCTACTCCAATCACCCATTAACCGTGCAGGATCAGTACCAGTACTGGGTGAGGCTATTCAGGGTGTCCAGAACGTCGTGGAGCCGGCCTATCAGGTTGTCCAGCCAGTTGCCCGTACTGCTGGCATGATCGCCAATGCGCCTATCCAAGAAATCCAGACCACCGGTCGAGCACTTCATGATGCAGTAGGACGTGTACAGCGGGAAGGGTTCGCTGCTGGCCTTAAGAGTGTCGGTAGGGAAGCCATTACCGCTGATCTTTCTGAGACTGATATTGCTATTGCTACCGAGGGTCTACTGTCCGGTGAAGATATAGATACAGGATCAGGGTTCTTTGTGTCTCCTACTTCCGAAGTTGCCAAAGAGAGAATGAGACGGGAAGCGGAACATGGACAGATCGGTGGGCACAACATCACCTGGGGACGATGGATTGCTTCCGCTGTTACAGAGCCCGACACTGTTCCGTTTGATGTCATGTCCGGTTTCGTGGACTTCTCTATCCAGCTTGCAGATCCAACTTCTGTTGGACTTGGGAAGGCTGGACAGATCCGGAAGGCTCGGGGACTCTTTGAAGCTGAAGCCTTAGATCCACATCTAGCTGCTGGCATCCTTGGCTCTCGTGGTCGTCGCCCGTTTGTCGATTTCACTACTGCTCAGAAGGTGTTCGATTCACCTCGTGGTGCCAGAGCGGTTGAAGACATCACTTCCACAACCTCCGCTTACCAAATCGCTAAGAAGCTGAACAGTGGTAAGCTAGAATTCAAGCATGATCCCGCTTTATACGATGATCTTGCACGTACTACTGAGTCATCGGAAACCCGAGCTATCCTCACTGATGCTATTGATCGTGGCGAGATCCGTGAGGTAGCTGATGTAACATCATCGTGGGGCCACGGTATCGCTGCTCATGTGCGCCCGCATATGCCTCGTTCTCGTCTTATGGACAAGATGCCGGGTATCGGTACTCATCTCCGTAACCCGGTAGAGACTATGAACCAGGTTATGCGGTCCTTCCGTAACGTCAATGCTCCGGAAGAGGCGCTAGAGGAAGCCTTCAACAAACTCTCTACCGCCCGCACTAAGTCCGGCCGTCGTAACACCATCATGGAAATCTTCGGCTCCGGACCTAACTCTCTCCTTGCTCAACATAACATCCCTCAAGATGTTGCTGATCAGATGATGAGGCTCTATAAGACCAGCTTTAATGAGATGTGGCGTGGCCTTGTAGATGAGATGGGTGTAGAGGTTCCTACCTGGGAGAAGATGCTTGCTAACGGGGAAGAGACTCTTATCCCCGGTCCCCATGCACTCATCGAACTGGTAGAGGATTGGATGCCGTTCCCTGATCCTCGTGCCTTACGGGAGATTACCCGCCGCTTCCCTACTCTTACTTCCAAGCTTCCGGAAGATGGTGCTCTCCGTACTGCCGTAGAGCTTCCCGGCGCCTTTGTGGACTATATGCTGCAAGAGGTTTGGAAGCCTCTAGCGCTTGCACGTGGCGCATGGTTGGTCCGTGTACTGGGTGAAGGTCAGATCCGTATTGCCGCTGATGGGCTTGACTCTCTGTTCTCGGGTCATCCTCTGGAAGCGCTCGGGTTCATGCTGTCCAAGAAGAAGATCCCTACCGGCAAGATCCCAGGTCTGAGAGACATCGCTCCCCGTATCCCTAAATCTATCCAAGGCGAGAAATGGGACGAGGTTCTAGAGTACGATAGCTCCCTGTCTAAGGTCCATAACTGGGCGCATCGTCCCGGGGCTGCCGAGACAACTACCCAAACAACCCTTTACGCTAAGGGTCGTCATGCTGATCAAGAGTATCTGCATGCGTGGGCTAGGCAGCTAATGAAGTTCAACTATGACCCTGTCTACTCCCGCTGGATCAACTCCAACTCTCTAGATGAGATGATGGATTGGATGCAGCATGGTGAAGGTAGAGGGTTCGTCAGAGAACTACAGGAAGCCTTCCCTGGCAACCTGGAAACTCCTGCCCAACTTCGCACTTACTTGGACCAGATTGATCAGCGGTTCCAGTTCCTTGCTAAGGGTAACACTGACATCTTTGACACCCTCCGCAGTGGGGAATGGACTGATGCTGCCGGTGAGACTCACTCCATCTACCGGTCTGGCTCACTAGCAGATGGCAATCCTGAACTGAACCCTGAATTCACCAAGTATCTCTCTCAGTTCATGGACGACGGACCTAACGTGGTTGTCGGTCGTATGCAGCAGGCCCTACGTGGCAAGTCCGACTATCCGGCCCTTAAGCGTTACGCTGTACAGAACTTCCTGTATGGCGCTATGTCTAAGTCTGAGAACCTTCTGGCACGTGGCTCTGTGTTCCGTCAGCAGTATGGACGTGAGCTATCCGACTTTGTTCAGTTCGGTACCAAGGAAGCACGTGAGCAGCTTATCTCCAAGGCTCGCTCTCTCAATGTCCCGAACCGCACTCTCAAGCATATGGAACATCTTGCCCGTACTAAGGTAGAGGGTAAGCTGAACCTTGATGAGATGGACATGCTCGCTAAGGGTCGGGCGATGGACAAGTCGCAGAAGCTTCTTTACTCCTACGCTGAGCGCCGGCAAATCTTTGACATCACCCGCAACTTCTTCCCATTCGGTGATGCATGGTTTGAGGTTATGTCTACCTGGGGCCGTCTTACCCGAGAGACTATGGGTAAGCCTGTGCGTCGTGGACAGCAGATTATCGAGGGGTCTATCAACAGCGGGTTCTTCCACGAGAACAGGTTTGGGGAACTGTCCTTTACCTACCCGTGGGTGGGAGCACTTACCTCTGCCATTACTGGAGCACCTATCGACATGGAAGGTAGGGTTCAAGGTCTGTCTATGTTCGGGGAAATCATGCCGGGTTTGGGACCTGTTGCCCAAATCCCTGCTGCATGGTTCCTTAAGGACAAGCCAGAACTAGAAGCCTTGGAAGAGGTACTACTCCCGTTCGGTGCTCCTGAGGGTGAAGAGATTACCGACTGGAAGACCTATGCTCCTGGTTGGCTTAAGACTGCTCTCTCTGCTGTTGGCATCAAGACTAACGATGACAAGCGGCTTTACGAGAACACTGTAGCCCAGCGGGCACAGCATCTTATGTCTACTGGTGAGTATGGCTATACGGCCGCAGAGCAGGCTCGGGTATGGCAGGATGCTAAGGCATCAGTTGACAAGGTCTATTGGATCCGCTCTATCGCCCAATTCTGGCTTCCGGCTGCTCCCTCTCTTGAGTGGTATGTAGAAGACAAGTCGGGTAAGCGGCTATCAGCCGTTGTTCTGGCTGAAGAGTTTCACAAGATGGATAGCGAGGACTTTGATACCTCTGTCGCCACGTTCGTAGAGAAGTATGGAGAGGACGCAATTGGAGCACTTGTCGCAGCATCAGCAACCGCCGTCCCTGGATTTCCAGATTCCAAAGAAGGACAGGCATGGATTGATGATAACCCTGAACTTGCTGGCAAGTACCCCCTTGTGTATGCCCTCTTCGCTCCCTCCGGTGAATTCGACATAGACACCTATACCCGCCAGTTTGCCTCGGGAGATAGGCGCTCACTATCGGCCAAGCAACAGATCGCTATGTCTGCTGATTGGCTTAACCGGTACTGGCGTAGCAAGCTTATGGATAAGATGGGTGTCAACTCATATGCTGATATGGATCAGGAACAGCGTAACGCCTGGGAAGAGCTATCAGCATTGGTTGATGAAGAGTATCCGTCTGCTGTCGTCGGTCGCATGGAGAAGCCAGAGATTGATGACATGATCAAGCAACTTGAAGTTGCAGGTCAAGATAAGGATATCCTTGCCACTCCTGCCGGGCCTGCGCTCACCGAGTACCTACAGTTACGTGTAGATGCTCAGGGGCTGGTTGACGCTCTGAAGGAACGTGGTGCAATTGATCAGAACATCAAGGGCTTCACTAAGGCCAAGGCGTTGCGACCTATCCGTGAGGCACTAAGGTCTGAGGCACAAGCCCTGATCGATAAGTACCCTGCATTCCAGCCGCTTTGGGAACAGGTCTTTAGTAGGGAACTCATTAAGGAATAACGATGCCTGTTGATTACGGTGGACGGTACTACAGACCTAGACAACCTGGCCCTACTACTGGTACCACTACGCCTACTAGTCTTGATGATGCTGCTGATGAGATCCTTGGTGGCCTTGGTGGTGGTGCTAGTGGTGTTCCCCAGCCCATTGGCGTAAACGTTGGGTATCGTGCTGCTGCACCCGCTCATCTATCTCCACACTATTACCCGCACGGGTTCTCTTACACCAAGCGAGACATAGGTCCTGTTGCTCGCTCATCTTCACGTCAAGCGAACATCTCCCCTCGTTACTATGCTGACATGGAGTATGCGCCTGCTAACTTCACTAGTAACGTCATCCGGGATCTACAGTCAAAGCTAGCCTTTGTAGGTCTGTATGACCCTAATGCCAACGTCATCTCGGGGGACTGGGGAGAGGAAACCGCTTCTGCATTCCGGCGCCTGTTGGCTTACGCAAACCAGCATGGCATGACGTGGCAGACAGCCCTTGGTCATCTACGTTCTCAGGTTGAAGGTAGTGGTCAAGCGGGCGGCAAGATGACCATTGATGAGTTTGGCAATATTGTTAGTGCTGAGGAAGCTGCTGGTCCTACACGGGCACCGCTAGTCACTCGTACCACTGACCCTCGTACCCTTGAATTAGTCCTGAGAGAGACGTCCATGAACCTACTTGGCCAGGCTCTTTCTCCTGATCAAGTTCAGATGATGACCAAAGCCTTTAACGACATGGAAGTTCAGCGTCAGCAGGAGGCATACGATAAGCAGTTGACGGGTGGCTCAGTGGTCGATATCCCGTCTCCTGAAGCGTATGCTCAGGCAGAGGTTGAGGCTAAGAATCCTCAGGGTGTTGCTAACTACCGTGGTCTACAGTACATGAACGAGGCTATGCAGCTTCTAGCCTCTCCCGCTTGGGGGATTGGCTAATGCCTGGCTACGGTCCTGGTACACCTGCATACGATAACCTGAACCCCACCCTTCGGCAGATCGCTAATATGATCATGATGGAGAGTGGTGGCCGGGTTTGGATCGGGTCAGGCTGGCGGTCAGGTCAACAGCAGGCTCATCTTTACAACGAATGGAAAGCTGGGCGGCATGATGTTCCTCGGGTAGCTCGACCTGGCACATCACGTCATGAACACGGTGCTGCTATTGACTTTGGTGGCGACTTGCGTCTGGCCCAGCAACTTGGCCGTAAGTATGGCCTGGTGTTCCCGATGGACGACGAGCCTTGGCATGGCCAGCTAGGTGAAGGCGTACAGGCTAGTGGTGAACCTGACTTCAACAACATGGGGATCCAATACAATCTGAACTACATCGGTGGCGGTCCTATGGCCCGTCCTGAGGACGTGCTCGCTAACCGTATGGCATCAGTTATGTCGGTTATTGGAGGGGACGAATTCACTTCCGGGGCCAACAAACTCCTTGATCCATTAGAGTCTGCTCAGCAGTTCATTCAGCCTACCTCTGAGAACGTTCAGGATATGGTTGATCCGACTGGCTCTATTAGCGGTCAAGTGCCTGAAGCTGGTGCCCACCAAACTGCACCTCTATCTCCCACTCAGTACTCACAGCCTGTAGTCAGTGGCACTAACCTCCAGAACACTGATGTCCAAATCCAACCGGCTGGGGATAAGGGTCAGCTAGGGGCTTACGCACAATCGCTATTCGGGCAGTACGGGTTCTCTCCGGAAGACTATCCTGCTCTAGTAGCACTCTGGAATAAGGAATCAGGGGACCCGGGAGCGGGTTCTAGCCGTGTCACATGGAACCCTCTGGCTCAGAATCCTCGTTCTACAGCGTTCGGTATCGCCCAGTTCCTTAACGGGACATGGGCCGGTACTGGCTTCCAGAAGTCCACTAATCCTCAGATTCAAATCCAAGCAGGGTTGACGTACATTAAGTCCAGGTACGGGAATCCTCGTAACGCCCTAGCATTCCACCTGCGGAACAACTGGTACTGATCATGGCATCTACCGCTGAAATGGTCGCAGAACAGTACCCATTCTTCCAGTTCCTTCTTGCTGATCCGGAAGTGGGTCCACTACTTACACGTGCAGTCGATCCTCTGACTCCCTATTCCCCTCTCAAGTTCCAGGCCGAGCTAATGAATACTGGCTGGTTTAGGACTCGATCGGCTAAGCGTCGTGAGTGGGAGATTCTACAGAACACCGATCCTGCCGAGGCTTGGCGTCGTCGTCAGGAATTCGGGTATCAGGTTAAGGATCTTACTACCAAGCTTGGTTTCGATATGACCAACGCAGAGTGGGACTGGATCACTAACTACAACATCATGGAGGGGATCGAACCTGGCTCTGCGGAGTTTAACTTCTACCTGAGGAACCACCTGTACTCCACGTTCGGATCAGGGGTTAACAGGCTGGTTAACGGTTCGATTCTTGGGGCTGCCAATCAGATTCACAACATGGCAAAGGGTGAGTACTTCACTCACCTACCCGAGAATGATGTGTATGGTAATGCTATCGACCTGGCAATGGGTTACAAGGATGAGAATGCTATCCGCTACATGTTGCAGTGGCATGCACAGTCCCGTTACCCGTGGTTGCAGGAAGAGCTTGGTCGTGGCAAGACTATGCGGGACCTGTTCTCATCTCATCTGCAAACCATTGGTGATGAGTGGGAGGTAAGTCCCGACTCCATTGATCCTGAAGCCCACTTCATGCAGTCTATCATTGGCCGTAATGATCCGGGATCAGGTATCCGTCCAGCATCTCTGTACGAAACTAAGGTGCTTGCTAGGCGGGATGGCAACTTCTGGAAGACATCTAAGTCTAAGCAAATGGATGCCAGCGTTACTAACTTCCTCCTTAGCCAATTCGGGAAGCGTGCATAATGTCTGTGATGCCGGTAGATATGAGAGCCGTCTACCTGACGGAAATCCTTAGACAGTATGGTCTGTCCTCACTAACTGATTGGGCTACTGAGGCCATCATTCAAGACTGGTCACAAGAGCAGATTATCCTTGAACTCTACAAGCGGGAAGAGTTTAAGAAGCGGTTCGCTGGCATGTTCGCTCTTGAAGCTGCTAACCGTCCACCTATCTCTGTAGATGAATACATCGCCTACGAGAAGTTTGCTCATGCCAATGCTGCTATGTGGGGCATGACGTTAAGTAAAGAGGAAGTGGATAACCTGATTGCCAATGAGGTTTCCAATGTCGAACTACAGTCACGGTTCGACCTAACCGCTGAGGCTATCTTCCAGTCTGATGACGAGACTCTCAGCGAGCTAATGAGGATGAACCCGGCAGCAGATACCGGGAACCTCATGCGGTACTTCATGAACCCGAAGGCTGAACTCGGGGCGCTACAGTCGCAGTTCCGTCAGGCACAGATAGCTGGTGCTGCACTCCGTACCGGCTGGGGACAACTAACCCAAACTCAGGCACAACGGCTACAGGAAGTTGGCCTGACTCGGGAGCAGGCTCAGGTAGGGTTCACTGAGCTTGGCCGTATGGAAGAGCTATGGCACCCGTTCGGGTTCAATGAAGAGATCATCACGCAGGATGAGCAGATCGCTTTCCTTGCCGGTGATGTTGATGTAGCCACTAAGATCGAACGTCGACAGAGACAGCGTATGGCTGAGTTTGAGGGTTCGGGTAGCTTCGCCCAGGGACAGCAAGGTTTCGCTGTCGGTGCAGCAGAAAGCTAGACAACTACCCTCCCCATACGGCATACTCCCCACAGCTACCTAGAGCTAGACACCCTCCGGTATCACATCTAGGTTGTCAGCAGTAAAGCCTCCACCTATAGCCTCCGTATTAGGTGAGTAAGGCACGACGGAGAGACAAAGGAATCATGGCAGATACTCAGGGACAGAACGATCAAGACAATCCTGGCGATCTTCGTAAGCAACGGGATGAGCTATCCAACGAGAACAAGGCTCTTAAGGATAGACTTACGGCTTTGGAGCAGGATGAGCAACTTAGGGATGCAGGTCTAGCGCATCTTAGTAAGCGTCAGCGGCGTACCATTCTTCGTGAGCTAGCTGAAGAGGGTACAGAATTCTCCGGTGATGCAGCTAAGGAAGTGGCTAAGGAACTTGGCTATAAGACCGAACCTGAACCCACTACCACGACTACGACTACTTCATCTACTGATACCCCTAGTGGTGACTCATCCGGTAACGGACAGAGCACTACCACTACAGATGAAGGTGAAGACGTGGATCCCGACGATGCTCTTGCTGCTTTGGCTGTAATGAATCGTGCTCGTGGACAGTCTAGTTCCACTCAGGTCAAGGGTGACTTTGAGCAGGAAATGAAGGGGACTAAGTCCAAGGAAGAGCTTACGTCATTGCTTAGGTCTAAGGGTCCCCGTCACGGGATGATCCATGAGTGGGATGTTCCCTGAGTTAGACAACCCATAACCGGAGGGTAATCCAGTGGGTGACGTCCTTACGACCACCACTACACTAGCTAACCAGGTCACTACTGCTTACGAGCAGTACGCATACTTCGCACTTCGTGATGAGCTTTACTTTGATGCTTGTGCTTCCATTAAGCCGGTTGCACAGTCTCATCGTGGCTCCACGGTCCAGTTCAACATCTACAACGAGCTTGCACCTAAGGTTTCGGTCCTTTCTGAGACTGCTGATGTGGATGCCGTTGCAGTGTCCGACAGCATCGTCACTGTTGCTCTGAACGAGTACGGTAACGCTGCTCTTACCACCGCACGTGTGCGTGGGCTTTCGTTCCTGATGGTGTCCGAAGATGTGGCTAACATTGTTGGCTACAATGCCGGCATCAGTTTCGACTGCCTTGCCCGTAACGTGCTTGTTGCTGGCTCTAACGTCTACTTCGGTAACGGTGGCGCTGGTCCTCGAAACTCCCTTGTTGCAGCCAACACGCTTAAGGCTGCTGATGTGCGTCGGCGAGTGGCTAACCTTTCGTCCGACAATGTTCAGCGAGTCATGAACGGGCACTACAAGGGTTTCGCTGCTCCTGAGGTTCTTGTTGACCTTAGGGAAGAGACGGGTACTGCCGCTTGGCGGGATCCGCATACGTACTCCCAGCCTGAGCAGATTTGGAACGGGGAGACGGGCCTGTTCGAGGGCGTTTCATGGATCGAAACCCCTCGTCTTTCTGCTGCCAACTTGGCTACTGGTCAGGGTGGTCCTGGTGGGTTCGTTGATGGTGGTGCTGCCGGTGGTGCTTCCGGCAACTTTGACGTGTTCCCTGTGATCATCCTCGGCAACCAGGCGCTTGCTAAGACTTGGTCTTCGCTTGTGTCCGGCCCGATGCCTAACACGGTGCTGGGTGAGGTTACGGATAAGCTGCGCCGGTTCGTGCCCGTTGGTTGGTACTGGCTTGGCGGGTTCGGTCGTTTCCGTGAGCAGGCCATCCGTCGCATCGAGGTTACTACCTCTATGGTTAAGTGATTCTTCCTTAACCTTCATATCGGTAAGGCTAGGCACATGGGCCAGGATCACTCTGTGGTCCTGGCCCACTTCCATAAGGAGTAACCTTGGGTAAAGTCCTTTCAACTATTCTGCAAGGTGGTCTACAGAAGCAGGTCATTGCTGATGATGATCTTATCTTCTGGCAGCATGATGTAAATGTAGCTATTCCTAATGCTACTTGGACTCCACTTCCCTGGAACCGTGCAGTCACCACCCTTGGCGAAGACGTACCTAGTAAGCGGTGGGGAGTATTTGCACGGCCAACTGATGTTGTGCCGTCACCAGGTGTTGCTAACTTTGCAGCTACTACTATCGCTGCTGGATCCGATGCTGCTGCACTTCCTCAGGGTACTATCAACGTTGTCTCCACCAATGCTGATCCGGTAACTGGTACACCTGCATTCGCTACTGCTGGTTATCTTGTCATCCGTGCTACTACTCTTGGTGGTGCAGATACCGTAGTTAAGTACACCGGTAAGACTGCCACTTCCTTTACTGGTTGTACTCTCGGTACTGGTACCATGAATACCGGTAACATTGTCCGTCAGGCTAATGTTACCTTTGAGAAGGTCGGTAGTGGGCTTGCGGCTATTGCTGAGGTTGCATGGGCCAACAACGCTACTGGTCTTAGGGGTATCCGCTTCCGCTTCATGGATGGTGTCTTCAACTTTGCGGGTGGGACTACAGTTGTTGGTGCAGTTGCTGCTGCTGATCCACTCATGCATATCCAGACAAGTGAGCAGCCGATCAATACTGGACAAGTACCCGGGGCTAATACTGGCGGCATTATTGAAGTCTACCAATCCTCAACTGGTGTGCTTAATAGTGTCTTCCTTAACACTGAACTCTCAGCACCACGTCTTGTTGCTGTAGACTTCTCCCCGGTTGATATCTCCACTATCTCATAATGCCTACCTTCACTCCACCCGTAGAAGTTGGTCCTGCATCAATTGGTGGCGATCAACATCCTTTGTGGCCCCACTTTGGTAACTACGATGTGGGTGTAACTGTGTGGCGTGATCAGAATGGCAACTATCATCAGAGCCAGTTCCCGTATCAGGGTGGCTATGTCAATCGACATTTCAACCATGATCAGGTTACGACTGATGTTGATGATGATGTGGAGTCCCTAGCTAACGCAGTAGAGGTTTACATGGGCGGGGGAGTATACCCCATTACTCAACAGCAAGCAGATGATCTTACTGCTGCCGGATACGGAGCTAACATCACACCATGAGACGAACCATTCTATCCATCATCGCTACGCTAGCTATCGTAGTTGGCGTTAATCTAGGATTCGTAGATCCTGCTCTTGGTCACTACCTGCCGCCCGGACAGTGGTACACGCAGAGCGACGCATGCACGCACAGCGTCATCTACGGCAACTTCGGCGACGGCTTCGCTCAGCTGAAGTTGCTCAGCGACGGCTGCTCCATCTACACCACGGTTGAGGTAACTACGGCTCATAGCGGACACACCCACGTCCAGCCGTGCAGTGTGGGGGCTGCCATCTTTAATCCGGCTCCACATTGCTTCCTAACTGGAGCCACCGACCATACCACTATCCAGGCG
>Ga0114129_10002324_pt1 | contig 26403 bp, 15 predicted proteins | sample RhiMetdeltSRZDD1_FD_80071 | JGI IMG/M metagenome (GOLD analysis project Ga0114129, IMG submission 80071) | Populus rhizosphere microbial communities from Tennessee, USA - Rhizosphere MetaG P. deltoides SRZDD1 (version 2) (version 2) | ecosystem: Host-associated > Plants > Roots > Rhizosphere >...
ACCGGATTGTCCGTAATAGATCAGATTCGAGGTGTATTCCGTTACACCGTGTGTGATCTCATGCGCCACGACATCATCCGCTGCCATGGTATCGCCATACACGACCTGGGAACCGTTCCAGAACGCATTCCGGTAACTGACACCATAGTTCACCGTGGAGACGATTGTGCCGCCTGCATTATCAAAGCTATTGCGACCGTGATGCGTGTTATAGAAAACAAATGTATCCGCCGCGTAGCGATGCGCGGCATCCGCGTCCAGGTCCGCGCCGTTGGTGCAGCTGGACTGGGTTTGATCGCACAGGAAATAGCCAGGCAGGGATCCGCCCCCGGCAGCCGTATAGGTTCTGCGGTTACCGGTTGAGGACGGAGGCACCGGCGTTGGCGAGGGTCCGGGTGTAGCGGACGGTCTGGGCGTGGGCGAGGGACCAGGTCCGGGTGTCGGGGTAGAGGGAGGGTTCGCGTTCCGATACAGAACGATCAACCCCGTATTATCGGCGATCAGCATATCGGGCAGGCCATCGCCGTTCACATCGCCGATATCCAGATCTTCCGGGTAGTAATTCGGCAGGGTGTATAACAATTCTGAGCTCAGGATGCCGTCACTTCTCTGCAGGAACAGGCCGGCACGCAGCCAGCCACTATGGACGGTGACTACATCCGGCAATGTATCGAGGTTCATATCGGCGATCGCAACGGGCTCAGGAATATCGTAGGCTGGGTATGAGATCGAAGGATCCAGCGTTCCATTTGCGTTTTGGGCAAAGACCGCGATATTCGAGCTGGGTTTGTTTCCACCGTAGCTCAGGATGACATCCGCGAGCCCATCTCCTGTGACATCGCCGATCCCAATGCCGCCACTGAGACACGTCGAGCTGCAGGCGCCGATGGAGTAATTCACCGATGTGTTCAGTGTATTGTTGGAGTTTTGGAGATAGACCATGATGTTGGGGTTCAAACCCTGCCCGTTCATTTTCACAACATCATTCAAGCCATCCCCATTGACGTCGCCGATGGCAATGTCATCATATCCGGCAGAGACGGATGGATAGGTCGTCATGGGGTTGAGTGTGCCATCTGCTTTCTGTGTGAAAACACCGATCAAGGCACTGTTCCAATGAGCCACCACAACGTCGTTTCGGCCATCATTGTTGACGTCACCGACGGCGACCGCGTCGGGGCCCGTGCTGGCTGTATAGGCGAGGCGGCTGGCAAAGCCGCCATCACTTTTTTGAATGAACACACTGATCTTGTTATCGTAGAAATCTCCGGTGACCACATCCTCGAGTCCATCGTGGTTGACATCACCCACCGCCAGGCTTTCCGCGCGATTCCCGCCGGCGTAGACACGGGGCTGTGTGAGATTCCCATCATTGGCCTGCGTGAATATCAGCAGGACGGATTGTGCGCCTGTACCCGTTCTGACCGATACGGCGACGTCTTTTCGGTCGTCACCATTAAAGTCACCGCTCCCCACCCCATACGCGTTTTTGCCGCAGTTGAATTGTTTATAAGGATGGAACAGGGATGGCGAATCCGCTCCACTGCTGATGGAACAGCTGATCGAGGCGATGTTGGTCAGTTGGAAATCTGCCGTCACGGCGATATCGGGAATGGAAGCTGTTACCGTGAAGCTTCCTACCGTGCTGTTTGCAGTAAATGCGGGTGCCGTCGCGATGCCATTTGCATTGGTGAGGGCCCTGGCAGTAGAGGAACCAGAGAACGTGCCGGTTGCACCTGCGGAAGGCGCTGTGAACGTCACCTCCATGCCGGCGACCGGTGCACCCGGAGCATACTGGACCAACACCTTAAGAGGATCGCTGAATGCCGTGAGCACCTGCGTGGCCTGCGGAGAGCCGCTGCTGACGGACACGGCGGGGAAAATATTCTTCAACAGGAAGCCAGCGGTGGAGGAAATCCCGGTGTGAGAGGCATAGACTGTGTAGGGACCCGAGGTGCCATTGGCGGTAAAGACAGGTGCGGTCGCGAGTCCGTCACTTCCGGTCGTGACGCTCGTCTCTCGCGAGGCAGAATTTGCAAACGTGCCGCTTGCGCCGGAGGGAGGCGCCGTGAACTTTACAGTTTTATTCCCGACCGGGTTGTAATATTGATCCGTCAACCGGGCGACCAGAGGCAGGTTGAATGCAGTCAGCGGTACAGCTTCCTGCCCGGAGCCGCTGATCGTGGTCAGGATGGCGGGTGCCCCGGTCGAAATGTATTCCACGGCACCCATATCGCAGGGCGCCTCACGCGGAACGCCGCGCTGATCCTGAGAGAGACAGGTACCAGGAGCGGCCGGATCGCCCTTCGCAATCACCGGGCTGTTGCCTGGAATGAGATGGAAGCCTGGCCAACCGATCAGTGTGGAGGTAAGCAGCGGATTGACATTTTTTAGATTGCCCGTCTCTGTGGCGGCGTTGCAACTCGTAATGTTTCCAATCAGGCTGTAATTCAAACTATCGAACGGATTGCTGGCGAGTGCATAACAATCCGCTGCCGTGACCGTAGCAGAATTATTGGAGACGATGCTATTGCGCAGGTTGTACGTGCCTGTGCCCGATTTTATATAGAGACCACCGCCATTCTGGGCCGTGTTATAAGCAATGGTCGAATTATTGATATTGACGGTCGCGCCTGAATCCAATAACAGACCGCCACCATTTCCGGCAGCGCTATTGCCGCTAATGGTGCTGTTATTCAGAGCAAGAGTGTAACCAGATTGAGTATAGATGCCACCCCCACCTGAATTCGTAGAAACATTGTTGACAAGGGTTGTATTGTTTAACGTTAGAGATCCGCGATGGGAAATCGCGGCGCCATTATAAGAGGTGGAAACAGCCGTGTTCCTGTTGTTGACAAAAAGACTGTCATTTACAACAACAGTTCCATAACTGACATACAACCCGGCTCCCCCATAGAACTCCACCGTATTATTGCGGATGATCACATCCGTCAACGTCATTCCGCTCGCCTGAATATAAATGCCTCCCCCGAAACAATTCTCGATAATGAAATGCTCGATGACCGTGCCGGGTTGCGTTGACTCACCAAGGATCTGAATCCCGCGCAGAGAATTTCTTCCATCGATGACCGAGCGCCCTGTCCGCTCGGTAAAGGTTGCATTCCAACCCCCGGAGAGACGATAGTTGGAGTTGGATAAGTTCACAACGTAGTTGGAAGAACCGTTATAGGTTCCCTCGGCGACAAAGATCGAATCGCCGGCCACCGCTTTATTAACAGCCGCCTGGATCGTCTTGCAGGGGCTCGCCTGGGTAAAGCAAGTATTGCTATCAGAACCATCCGGAGAGACAAACCAGGCTGCGTTGGTCAGGGTGAACTGTGCAGGTGTTGCGATCCCGGAGACTGTCGCATTCACAACATACATCCCCGTCGTTGTGTTGGCGGTGAAGATCGAAGCAGTGGCGATGCCATTTGTATCTGTCACAGCGCTTGTCAGATAGATCTGCGTATTCGAAAAAGTACCAGTGGCGCCCGAAGCCGGCGCGCGAAATGTGACAGTTATCCCGCCAACGGGGGAACCCACGCTATCCAGGACCAGTGCCTTCAAGGCACTGGCATATTCCGCCTCGATGGCGGCGCGTTGATTGGATCCCTCCTGGATGACGAGCTTTGCGACCGGACCCGGTGTTTTGTATTCGTAGGCGCCGATATCACAGGCACTCCCTACAGGCCGGGTCACTCCCCGTCCATCCTCTGCCAGACAGGTAGCCGGATCTCCGGCATCGATGGCAGGACTGCCGGCGGCAAGCGCAAAGTACCCCGCCGCCAGCCAGGGTCCCAACCGGGGATCCACATCCACCTGATCGGTGGCATCCGGGGTCATATAGCAATTTGCGCCCAGAGGGCCAAAAATGTTGTGCCCAAATGACGCGAACGCGTCGGCGCTGGAACTATAACAATTCGCGCCATAACGAGTCGCCGTATTCTTGGCAACGATCGAGTTCCTGATCTCGATCACCCCCGAACCAGTGCGGTAAAAAGCGCCACCATCGCCCTCGTAGATGGATGAGCTCGAGGCTGCATTTTCGGTGATGGTGCTGTTATTGACAAAAACGCCACCATTCGTGTTCACGTAGATGCCGGCGCCGCTGCGTGCCGTATTGTTGCTCACGATACTGTTATTGAGATCCAGGCGTCCATCCACAAAGAAACCGCCGCCGCTGTAGGAGTTGGTTATATTCCCCCGGATCGCACTTCGATGGATCGTGAGGATAGCTCCGGTGGAAACGGTGACTGCCGGGCCAATTCCGTTCGTGATCTGCAACCGATCCAGAGTAGCTCGAATGGGTGGGGTCGCCGTACCGGGAATGATCTTCAGGATCTGCCTGGCACCCTGACCGTCCAGAGTAGACAAACCGTCCTGGACGTTGAACGACTCATCCCAGCCGCCGCTGATCGTAATGTTATTCTTATTTGTGATCGTCAGGATGGGGCTTGTTGTGCCGGTATACGTGCCTTTGGCGACAAAGATCGTTCCATTATTCTGAGCCTTGCTAAAGGCACCTGGAACCGTGGCGCAAGGGGAAGCCGGCGATGTACAGAGGTTGGAATCACTTCCCGCCATGGAAACATACCAGCCTGGACCGGCAGTTGCCAGGGGCGCGGGTGCATGATGATCGTCAACCTGATTAATATGGAAACTAACCTCACCCGTTTGTGCATTGACCAGCACCAGCTCGCGGATCGGCTGAGTCCCATCCTTGGCCGTCACTTCGATGTGCCAGACCAGCTCTACGGGACGCGTACTGGCCGTCAGGATCGACTCGTCAAAAATCGACAATTCGGGATCGCTGGCAGTTAATTCCTTCCCATCGATTTTGTACAATTCTGCGATCTTCTGGAGTGCCGTCTTGAGCGCCTCCTGGGCACGGATCGCGGGTTTCGTGTCCAGCACCAGGTCCGATGACACTTCCCCGCTGATCGAAAGCAGCTCCCCTTTGGCGTTCATGTTGACGATGATCTTGCCGCCGATGATCGGGATGCCTTCATACATTTGCTGGTAATGGACAACGTCATTGCCCTTGCTGTCCTTCCCGGACTTGACTGGCAGCAATTCCTTTTTGGGATGTTTCAGCCCAAATTCCCTGCCATATACACTTGCCATCTCGATGGCGCGTTCCTGGGGCGTGACTCCTGTCAGATCGGTGACGCCGGCTACCGTCAGCGGGTCCCCGGCGCCGATGAAGGATACCTTGCCTGTTTCCGGGTTGATGCCGCGCTTTGGCTCATGCTTCCCGGCAGGAAGCTGCCCCATACTGCTCTGCGGCGTGGCGAAGACGGCTCCCGAGAATGCCATCGACGAAATGTAAAGTGCGATCAAAATCCCTGAAAAAATCTTGCGAAGATGTGACTTCATTGTGTCTCCATGATCCGACGATGTGCTGACAGCTTTTGCGATTCCCTATCGTTCGTAGCAGCAAGAGTGTGAGAGAGCAAATTGTGCCTGCAAATGTATTCTTCCTTTGCAAGCCCTCACGTCTTTCGACCAGATCATTTCGAGGCTTTCAATGATCTGCCCGCCCAGTCTACGAGCATGAGTTTACGCAGATTATCGGCCGTGAACAAGACGATATTCGTCACTTTGAGGTTACAGAGTTGTTAATGGGTCCCGGGTTGCGTATGCCGGTTCAATCAAAGCCCGTCTCATTTCTGAGACGGGCAGGTTCATTTTTTAAGGCGCCGTTTCGATAATTAGCTGCGGTGCATTGGCTCCTGCCTCACGGCTGGCCAGGCTGCCGCTGATCTCGACCGCCGGCGTCAAGCCGGAACCGTCAATGGTCAGATCCTTTTCCAGGTTGATCTGAGAATTCAGAGCAATCGTCCGCCCCGCCAGGGAGGGATCGAAGCCGATCGTATCGCCGAGGGCGGCATTCAGGATCGCCTGCCGCAGAGAGCCTGCGCCGCTGTCATTGCCATTCGTAACGGTGAGCGTCGCGGCATACACTGGCGCGGACGGCACCACGCCGAGGAGCCCAACCAGCAGGACTAGAATCAGAACAAGCCGGACAATGGCAGATTTCGGAAAATTGACAAACATGTGACTCTCCCCGGGAGGGATTGTCTCTCCCTGTGTCGATGAACGGCTGGATGATTTGTTCCTGAAGGGTAAAGAGAGGTACCGGAAACAAGACGACCTGTTCAATCTGCAGGTTACAGTCGTAGCCCCGTAGCTTCAATACAAATTCATATTAAATCAAAAGCCCATCTCGTTCCCGAGACGGGCTTTATTCATGAGGATCTGAGGTAGGAAACCTGTGCTGAGCGCATCCTAGCTGTGTACTTATTTACCTGTCTACTTCCCTCATGGCTTCTCCAGCCCGTGCGCCGTAAGCAGCGGTTCATTCTCGAGGATATCGTTTGTCCTCCCATCTGCTACGATCTGGCCCTCATCCATAATGATCGTGCGCGGGAAGAGCTCCTGCACCAGTTTCATATCGTGGGTGGAAACCAGCATGGTAATCGGCAGCTCGCGCAGCAGGTTGATCAACGTCCGGCGGGCGCGCGGGTCGAGGCCGGCGGAGGGTTCGTCCAGCACCAGGATCTGTGGCTCCATCGAAAGCACGGTCGCGATCGCGATCCGCTTCTTTTCGCCCACGCTCAAATGGTGCGACAGGCGGTCGCGAAAACCGGACATCCGCACCGCCTCGAGCGCCGATCCGACACGGGCTTCCACTTCCTTCATCGGCAAGCCCATGTGCAGCGGACCGAACGCCACATCCTCGAACACCGTGGGCGAGAAGAGCTGGTCGTCCGGGTTCTGGAAGACCAGTCCCACCATGGCACGGACCGCCGGCAGGTTATCACGGGTCAGCCGTTTGCCGCCCACGGTCACTTCGCCCTGCCCGTTGAGGATGCCATTCAGGTGCAGCATCAGCGTGGATTTGCCCGCGCCGTTGGGTCCCACCAGCGCGACCTTGTCCCCCTCACACATCTGGAACGACACGCCGCGCAAAGCTGAAAGCCCATCATGATACGAAAAATGCAGATCACGAACTTGTAAAACAGTTGTCATAGGCGTCCCACCACTTGAAAGAAAAGGATCGCAAGCAAGACCAGCGCAACGGTGACATAGTCGCGGCGGCGCAGCTCGTGCGGATTGATCGTCTGCATGTGGCCGCTATAGCCACGTGCCAGCATGGCGTTGTAGACCCGGTCGCTGCGCTCGTAGCTCCGTAAAAAGAGCTGCCCCGCCATATGACCAGCGATGCCCGCCCGCCAGGCGACGCTCCCACCGGACCGTTGGCCGGGCGCGGCAGCCGAACGGGATTCGCGCGCCCTCATCAACCGGAAGACCTCGTCTGCCAGCACGAAAAGATAACGGTACAGGAAGGCAATGATTGTCGTGAGGATCGACGGCACACGCAGATGCTCCAGGGCGTGGATCAGGTCCGGGAAGCGCGCCGTCGCCACAAGCAGGATAGCCATCTGCACGGAAAGCCACGAGCGGATGAGAATGCTGACGAAACGCAGGAATCCCGCGTCGGTGATCGTCAGGTCCCAGAATAGAAAGTGGAACGTGGAAAGAGGTTTGCCGGGGATTGAGAAAAGTACAGTGAGGGCAATGAGGGCAAATGGCAGCGCGACGAGGGAACGTTTAACTGTGAAGCCGACGCCGAGATCTGAAAGCAGATTCGCCAGGAGCAGGAAAAGCCAGGAGAGCCCGAACGTGATCCAGGCGCCGTCGGGCAGGAGGGCGTTCGACAGAATAAACGCAACCGTCACCACCACCTTGACGCGCGGGTCGAGGCGGTGAAGAAAACTGTTCGTTTCGTGATAACGGTCAAAAGCGTCGAAATGCATATTATAAGGAACGATAGTCGATATTCGAGCTTCGATGATCGACTTCCGAATATCGACTATCGAATTACGATTTTGCCTTCATCCCCTGCCCCAGCAAAACGATGATCACGCCCACGACGACGATGCCAATCATCCCGGCAACGATCGTAGAGAGAGCCGTTTCTCCCAGAAAAGGCACGGTGTAATTGGAGAGGATCGCATACGGAGCGGAGACGCCTTTGCTCAGAAAACCCAGGTCTCCCGCCACGCGCTCCAGCCCATCGGGGTCCGCGGAGGCAAGAGGGGATAACAGGACGACTGCAAGCGAAATCAACACGCCGGCCACCACCCAGCCGCGGCTTCCTTGCGCCGAGACAGAAGTCTCGCCAAGTAGATCTGGCCGCGTTTGAAGGATAAACGTCAGAGCCGCGACAGTAATGAACGCCTCTCCCAGCCCGATGAGTGCATGGACGGTCAACATCGCGGGGATGACAACCTGTAATTGCGAAGTCCCGCTTAACCATAACTGCAGGGAAGTAAAAAGTGCGCCGGCCATCACCGAGAGCCATGCCGCGACTCCCGCAACGGTTAACCTCACCGCCCGGCTTGCTGTAGAGCTGCCACGATACAGACCGTATCCAATCGCTGCGGTGATAAGCCCCATATTCAGGATATTTGCGCCCATCACCAACAAGCCGCCATCTTGAATGAGCAGCGCCTGCACCGCGATGACCGCAGTCATCACCAGCATACCGGCCCACGGGCCCAGTGTGATGGCAGCCAGCGCCCCGCCGAGCAGGTGACCCGACGTCCCGCCCGCCACCGGGAAGTTGATCATCTGCGCCGCGAAAATGAATGCGGCCATCACACCCATTAACGGGATCTGTCTTTCGCCCAACGACTTGTTCGAGCGAGACACCGCCATGCTTATGGTGATGGCGCTGATCACCCAACAGACGATCGAAACGGTAAAGCTCAAAAATCCATCGGGAATGTGAAGGGGTTCCGGGGAATACAACATACTCTCTCCTTATTGTCTCGAGGGCCTCACGAAGGTCTCTTGCACCGACAAACGGTCCAACCTTCGCCAGACTTTTATTGACAAGCCGGGCACACGCCAAAAAACGTCATATGACTATCAATACGCACAAATCCACTGGTCGATTCCAATTTCTGGTAAAGCTGCTCGAGCAGTGAATGTTCCACCTGCATCTGATCGCCACAGATCCTGCAAACGATATGATGATGATCGTGCCCGGCGATCTCATACATTAAGTGACCATTACCCTTCTGCGAAGCGCGTGCCAGACCGTTCTCAGCCAGGAACTCGAGGGTGCGGTAGACAGTCGGTTCCGTGAGGCCCGGCAGATCCTGTTTCGCCTGCCGGTACACTTCGCGCGGGGAAAGATGCGTCCCTGCATGATGAAGGGCATGCAGGATCGCCATGCGCTGAGACGTCATTCGAAAGCCGCGCGCGCGCAGCTGAGAGGCATATTCAGAAGTGCAGGACATCGGGACTCTTATTGCAAGTTTTTGCAATAACCTTTGATATAGTATACAGGAAAGGCGGGATTCTTACTTTAATGGCATGTTAACGCTGCCCGGTGGGGTGCTCGCAAGGGTTTCTTTGCCGCGCATTACGCGGATTTCCGCAGATTTTTTGGAGAGTTCGCGTAAATTGCGGCTGCCTTTTTGAGATTGCAGAAGGAGTGAACTGCGAAGTCTCAGGGCTCCCAGAAGAATTGGATCAAGGCATACACGTATGGTTTGCCGCTTACGTATTCGATCCCCATCACCCAGGTTTGCCAGTCGAGGTTGCCGTTGGCTTGTGTACCGGGAAAATGGATGGAATAGAATTCGTTCTTATAGGGCCACTCCAGTTCATAGGTTGCGCCGCCATGTTTGAGCTCGTTGCAATGGAGGGTGTAGGGCTGGTTAAAGGTCCGGGTCAATTCAGGCACAACTACATCGTGGAATGAGCCTCGTTTCATGGCGCCGCTGCCAGGCTCGGTGCCCCAATCCACCTCGAAGGTGGTTTCAAACAGGAATTTGGCATGTTCCGGCTTATAGGTGATGACGGTCCCATCGCGGAAAAATGCGACATCCATCCCGCGCGCCGGACTGACGAGCGTGCTGAGCAGAAGTCCATCGGAGGTGAGGATTGCCTTCTTAAAAGACTCGATCAAGGCGGTCACTTGAGGATCGCCGCAAATCGTAGCTGGATTTGGATAAGCGACGGTCGTGCCGGGCAATGGGGTTCCAACCGGCTGGGCAGGTGTGGGCGGTGTACCAATGAACAGAGTGGATGTCGGAAGGGCAAGGAAGGTCGGAGTTGCCGGTGCCTGTGTCGCAGGCGATGCACAGGCCGTGACGACCATCACAGTAACCAAGCCCAATAGAAAAGCCGAAAGCATTTTGATGTTCATCTTCGTCTCCTCTTGTGATGATTATATCCCTCGACAAAAAGAAAAACGCCAGGGAGCTAGCCTGGCGCTATCGTGTGATTTCATTGGATTACGGTTCCCCAAACGCAACCACAATCATGTGCTGGTTCAACAACTGCGGCGATCCCGTGTCTCTTCCACTCACGATCTGACCCAGGGTGTAGCCACCAGCGAGCGGTACATCCTTGCCGAGAATATCCTGAACCGCATCGATCTCCGCCCCGGGGTGAGATTTCAACAGCATCTCCCAGGCAATATCCACCAGGATAAGGGCAAAAACAGGCTTGCTTCCCTCGAGCTGCTGCAATGCCTGCTGGGCGGCTTGCTGCGCCGCCTGCTCGCACGCAACCCGGCTGCCGACCAGAAGATAAGCATCCGCGCCATCGCGCACGGGAGCGTTCATCCGGAAACTGCCGTCCGCTTCCACCCGAATCGGGGAGCGGATGACTAGATGCTCTCCCTGTTCCACCCCCAGCGGGTATAAGCGCGCCAGATGGCTGAGAGGCGGGAAAGCCCACTCGCGGGCAGGATACCCAAAGAGCTGGGCATAGGTTTCCGAGGCAGGGCGTCCGTCGAGGGTGCGGAGCCAGAAGCCACGGGAGCGAGTCACCCGGAACTGGCTGCCGACGGGATTCCAACCGTGCGCCGCGCCCACGCCTACGCGCAGATTGCCGCGCAGGAAGGCAGCTGTCAGGGCGCCTGTTCCGTTCTGAGGACCCGCGATCTGATAGGAATGACCGCTGTGCAGGTCACCGGAGGAGAGTCCGCCTGCCAGCGGAACGGGTCCACTCGAAAGTGCGGTGCACAGTTGATCCGCATCGCCGTTGAATCCATCGGCAAAGAAAAACAGTCCACGTGTATCGGTTTGATCCGCAAGTTGTTTCGATAGCTGGGCGCCGGTCTCGCGTCCGCTCTGGGCATAGCCGGGCATCCAACGCGTTTCCGCCTGAAAATCCCCCGCCAGCAAACCGACCATCACCGAGTTGGGATGCAGTCCGTCCCCGCTCAGGCAAACCGGACTGCTGAAACCAATCATAGGAGTATCGCCAAGCAAACCGGATACACCACTGACGACTTCGCGCGCCTGATATTGATGCGAGGCAATTACAAAGCCAAAGCTCGGCGACCCGGACCCAAGCTTGTTCAACGCCTGATGCGTTGCCTGCAACCCGGCTTCGCGTCCGTTCAGTGCCTGCGCGTGACCAATGGAGGCTGTAAGCGCCATATCCTCTATCCTTCCGCGACCGGGATCGTAAAGTGGAATGTGGTGCCCCCCCGGAACTCGCTCTCGAACCAGATGCGTCCACCCTGCATTTCGACCAGGCTCTTGGTGATGTTCAATCCAAGACCCGTGCCCGGCGCTTCGCGTGCTTTGGAATCCTCGGACCGGAAAAATCTCTGGAAGATCTTGGACTGATCTTCAATACTGATGCCGATTCCGTTGTCCTTCACCCAGAGATGGACAACCCGCTTTGCCCCTTCGGGGTCCCACTGGTTATTCGTCGCTTCGGCACCCACGAGAATCTTTCCACTCTCCGGTGTGTACTTGTGCGCGTTGCTGATCAGGTTCGTGAGCACCTGTACCACGCGCAAACGGTCTGCCCAAACCAGGGGCATGAATGGCGTAAGCTGAAGATCGACGGTCTGACGTTTATCATCGATCTGCCTCTTCGTGGAGCGCATGACTTCATCTACAACATCGGCCACTTCCACTGGCTTAAAGTCCAGGCGTAAGCGATTCGCTTCGATCTTGGCATTGTCGTTGAGGTCCGAAACCAACGCAGACATACGCTCGACGTTGGAACGGATCGTGCTCAGGAAATTGGCTTGCATTTCATTGACCTGTCCCACCGAACCAGCTGCAAGCAGCTCCGTATAACCCTTGATGGAGGTCATGGGGTTCTTTAGTTCGTGGGCCACAAAGGAAACAAAGTCGCTCTTCGCCAGGTTGGCACGCTGGACCTCGTTATACAACTGGGCATTTGCAATGGCGATCGCGGCACTGTCACTCAACGCGTTGAGAAACGACAGATTTACCTGCGAATCGCTGGTGCTTTCGAGCAGCAGCAAACCGATCACCTGCGCTTCGCGACGAATGGGGACGATGATCTGGGTATGGGCAGAAGGCAGAATGCCTTTCGCACCATTCTCATTGCCAAGTAATGAGATCTGACTGGGCTGGTTCCTTTCGATCGCAGAACGAAGTGTAGGAAGCTCAAGGGGCAATTCGGCTTCCTTGTCCGGCACCAGGATGTCATCATAGCCCTGGTGCGCCATCAGACGAAGTCGGTCACCCTCGATCATGCCGATCAGGCCGGCTTCCGCGTGGGAGCGCCGCATGGCCCATTCGAGCGTGGTGCGCATGGCATGAACCACCTCAAGGCTTGCATTGAGCTCACGCACGATACGTCCCATCACCTGCAATTCTTCCACCCTCTCCTCCAACTCCTGGTCTGTGAGGGCGAGCAGGCGGGCGTTTTCGATCGCCACCGCTGCCTGACCTGCAAACGCGGTGAGCAGGTTCTGATCGTCTTCCACGAACGGCAGCCCGTCGCGGCGGTTGATGACTTCGATCACACCAAGTACACGGTCCTTGATCTGCATGGGGACAGCCAGGAGGGCGCGCGAGACAAAACCGGTCTGCTTGTCAGTCGTTCCAAAGTGAGATGTGGAACGCTGACCGTCGTTCTCAATCACCGGCGCCTGCAGTTGCACGGCGCGTCCCGCGATCCCCGTGCCTGCCGGGAGGCGCTGCCCCAAGAGATTTCCGGCCACCGGACCCGCGGTCACGCGGAAGATCAGGTCACCGGTCGGTTCATCCATCAGGAACAGTGTGCCGGCTTCAGAGTTCAAAATGTTGACGGCATTCTCCAGGATATTCCGCAGGAGAGGCTCCTGCTCGAGCGTGGAGGTGAGCTGGCGGGTGATCTCGTTGAGAGTGGAAAGCTGATGCGCTCGCTGCTGCGATTCCTGCAGCAGACGGGCCTTCACGATCGCGCCCACGGTTTGATCAGCAATGGCCTGAAGCAGATCAAGCTGAGCCGTTGTATACGTGACCGTGGCGTCACTGCTGCCTACACTCAGGGAACCGATGGTTTCCGCGCCCGAATTTAGCGGAACCCCCATCCAGGCATAGACGCCCTGCACCGAAGGTGTGATATTCCTCGCACGACACTCACGCAGATAATCCTGCGTCAGGATCGGGCGTCCCTTGCGGATGATCTCCTGACCAAGTCCCAGGCTGGCAGGCAGGGGCTGGTTTTCGCGGCTGCTAATTCGTTCGTAATCATCCACGCGGAAGCCGTAGTAGAAGTAATTCGCAGCTTTGTTATACAGCGTAATATGGAAAAGCGAGGCGGGGATGATCTGCGAAGCCTGTGTAAAGATCAATTCCAGCACATCGTCGAATGTGAGTGTGACATTCACACCCTGCGACACGCGCGTCAGCGCATTCATTTCCTGCACCCGGCGTTCCAGGTCCACCACCGTCTGCACCCGCGAGATGGCAACCGAGGACTGATCCGAGATGTTATCCAGGAAGTCCAGGTCCCTGGGCGTATACACCGTGCCGGAAAGGGGCGTCCCCAGGGCCAGCCAGCCGACAGGACGTTCCTCGCCCGGCAATGCCACGAAGAGGCGCGCTCCCAACAATGACAGGCGCGCTTCATCGCCACGGATCGCCATGGGTGGGCTGATGGTATCGAGATAAAGAGGGATGCTTTCCTTTTGGAAGTACTGCACCAGGGAACTATTGGAGGAAAAGCGAATATCGCTGGTCGGCCGTCCATCCCCATTGGCGAGCGCCACATACTGATCGTTCAAAGAGTCATACGTGTAAATGTGCAAACGATCCGGAACCAGGCTGCTGGAGATCTGCTCCCGCAGTACGCGGCTGATCGCATTCAGGTCCGGCGCGTTGGTCAGCTCATGGCTAAAGGCACGGATTCGTTCCTCGTAGGCACGCTGTCCGCGGAAGAAGGTGCTGTCGACAAGCACCTGGAGGCGGGTGCGCAACGGCTCGAGCAGCACAGCGATCAAAAACACCAGACCACCAATCAGGTAGGGGCTGTTGGAGCTCACGAAGTTCGAAGCTATCAACCCGACCCCTGTGACGAACAGACCATACGCCGCCACAGCCAGGACCGTCAGCAGGAAATACACCATTCCCTGGCGCACCCAGTAATCTGTGCGCAGGAGGCGGAAACGCAGGATCACATAGCCGTTCGCCAGTGGGAAGAGAATAAATGGGACAAAGAGATATGGATTGAATGGAACGGCTGTCTGCGATCCCCCTACGTTCCGCCAGGAAGAATATAACAACCAGAATACAACCGGCCCGAACGCAATCACCACTCCAAACAGGATGGTGCGCGCCTGGCTTTTTACAACCGGCGAATGAGAGAAAAAGGCGTGGAAAGTCAGCGCTCCAAAATAGATCAACGCCGAGATCCCGACAAAGATATAAATATTCCGCCAGGAGACAAAGTAGGCTGTTGGGTTTTGGAAATCATACAGATTGGAAAACGCCATCACTGCCAGGCCGATACCGATGACGTACCCAAACCAGCGCAGGTAGGGGCGACGAAGCAGAAGGCGCGATTCCTGGGGAAAACAGAGTGCCAGATCGATCAGCGCCCCGCCGGACATCGCGGCAGCCAGTGTCCACACATACGTAAAATAATGGAAACTGTACAGATCATAGAGCGCGCCGATCACGAGGGCCACAGAGGTGGTCATTATCGAAAATGCCCGACCGGCAGATTCGGTTCTGCGCAGACCGAAGATCCACAGGCTGAGACCAAGAAAGACCAGGCTCAGGGCCATGGGGATAATGAAGAAGGCAATGAGATCAGAGCTTGAAAAGGCCTCGAGCGTCACGTCCACCGTGCGAACGTCGCCTTCCGTTGTCCGCATTTCGACCGGAACGCTCTGACCAATTTGCAAATTAATCAGAGTATTATGCAGATCTTCCCCATTCGAAACAGGCTGTCCGTTCACCGAAACGAGCTGGTCACCGATTAGAAATCCCTGTTCATACAACGCCCAGTGATCCCCCGGCACACGCGTATCTGTGCCATTCAGCACCATCGTCTGCTCAAAGAGTCCGCCGACGAATGGATCGTTCTGCCAGTCCAGCCCGAGGATCAGAGACGCGCCAAAGATCAGGACAGCGATTGTCTGGTAGATCAGGACAAGCCACTGCGTGAATTTGCCAAGAGCATCATTGACACGATAATTTTCGTTCATAACCTGATATTGTCCGGCAGCCAACAGGAACGCTCCGCAATCAAGCTCCTGGAAACCCTGGCTGACATTCGACAGAATTTTACACTAGTCCCCCAGCCCTAACTATGGTACTTTCATAACAAAGAAGCAAAGATTAGTATTCGTTAAGAAAACGTCCCGAAGATTATAGTCTTCGGGACGTTACAGGCTTCCGACTAAATATCCAGGTTTCTGACTGCTTTTGCGTGCGTCTGGATGAATTTGCGGCGCGGGTCCACAGCGTCGCCCATGAGCATGTCGAAGGTGCGGTCCGACTCTGCCGCGTCCTCGACCGTGACGAGCAGCAGGGTCCGGTTCTCGGGATTCATCGTGGTCTCCCACAGCTGGGTCGGGTTCATTTCTCCCAGACCCTTATAGCGCTGCAGGCTTGCCTTTTCACCAACCTCCTTGACTATCTTATCCTTTTCCTTGTCCGTGTAGGCGTACTTGACCTGATTCTTGTACGCAATGCGATACAACGGCGGCTGGGCGATATACAGGTGCCCGTCTTCGATCAGTTGTGGCATATAGCGGAAGAAGAAGGTCAGCAACAGGGTGCGGATGTGACTGCCGTCCACGTCGGCGTCGGTCATGATGATGACGCGTCCATAGCGCAGGCCCTCCAGGTCGAGGTTATCGCCGATGCCCGTCCCCAGAGCCGAGATCAGCGCACGCACTTCGTTGTTGCCTAGTATTTTGTCAAGACGGGCTCGCTCTGTATTGAGGATCTTACCGCGTAGAGGCAGGATCGCCTGGAAGTGGCGATCGCGTCCCTGCTTGGCAGAGCCGCCGGCCGAGTCACCTTCCACGATGTAGAGTTCAGTCTTTGACGAGTCGCGTTCAGAACAATCTGCCAGTTTCCCGGGCAGGGTGAGCGACTCGAGCGCCGACTTGCGGATGACCAGATCGCGTGCCTTGCGGGCTGCATCACGCGCCCGGGCAGACGTCAGACATTTGGCAATGATAGCTTTTGCAGCCTGTGGATTTTCATCCAGAAAAGTGCCGAACCCATCCCCCACTGCCTGCGTCACAAACGTCTGCACTTCTGGGTTCATCAGTTTCACTTTGGTCTGCGACTCAAACTGCGGCTCGGGGTGTTTCACGGAAACGATCGCCGTCAGACCTTCGCGCGTATCATCACCCGAGAAGTTCGGGTCTGCATCCTTGAGCAAGCCGTTCTTGCGTGCGTAATCGTTGATCACACGGGTCAGCGAGGAGCGCAAACCGGTTAAGTGAGTACCACCATCTATGGTGTTGATCGTGTTTGCAAAAGAATAAATCGACTCGGTGTAAGAATCTGTATATTGAATAGCCGCTTCGATGCCGATAGCGTCGATATCTTTTTCCACATGGACAACCGAGTGCAAATTCTCCCGGTTGCGGTTGAGATAACGCACAAAGGACGTCAACCCGCCTTCGAAGTAAAAGGTCATCTCCCGGTCGTTGCGCTCATCCACAAAACGGATGCGGACGCCGCGCGTCACGAACGCCATTTCACGGAAGCGCTGCACCAGTGTGTCAAAACGATAATCGATATCTTCGGTGAAGATCTGTTTATCGAACTTAAAACTCTGCTTGGTTCCGGTGACGTTGTCCTTGACCTTGCCAATCTGTTGGATCTTGCCTTGGGGGACGCCGCGTTTGTAGCTCTGCTGCCAGAGTTTGCCATCGCGCTTGATCTCGGTGGTCATCCACTCGGAAAGGGCGTTCACCGCGCTCACACCCACACCGTGCAGACCACCGGAGACCTTGTACCCACCGCCGCCGAATTTGCCGCCCGCGCCGATGACAGTCATGACCACGTCGACAGTTTCCATCGGTTTGCCGTTCATGTCCTTTTTGGTGGGATGTGGTCCCACCGGGATGCCGCGTCCGTTATCTTCAACCGTGACGCTGCTATCTGCATGGATGGTAATATCGATGTTGGAGCAGAAACCCGCCAGTGCCTCGTCGATGGCATTGTCCACCACTTCGTAGACGAGGTGATGCAATGCCTTAATATCTGTACCACCCACGTACATACCGGGGCGCTTGCGGACGTGCTCAATTCCTTCCAGTGCTTGAATGGAGCTTACATCGTAATTGATCTGATTTTCTTTTGTCACAAAAGCCTCCAAAGTAATAGATAAAAATTACACACGAGGTGCCGGCATTTGCCTGTGCTGCAACTGCTCGAAGACCCGTTGCAGCCAGGTATTCATATCCCGGTAATAGACGAAGCTCGCCGCCAGCAATGCTGTGGTGATAAAGGCATGTCCAGCAATGCCCACCAGCAGCATCCACGAATCGCCGGATGGAACGCTCCACAGATAATTCAGCCCGGTCGTCAGCAGGAATACACAGAGCACGAACAAGGCGCTCGTTGGCAGCGTAAAGCGCGCCATCCTGAGGCTGGTGAAGATCGAATAAAAAGCATTCTGCCTGCGCACAAAGATCCCATGCGGGGTGAAGAACAACGGCACAATCAACCAGAAAGAGAAGAACAGGGCCAACAACAGGATGCCGCTTGCGAGGAGGGGGCTGAGCAGCGTAAGAAACGTGAGGACAACCATCGCCGGTATGAGAATCACCATCAAACCGACAACCCAGATAAAGGAGAGCAGCACTGTTTGGACGATCGCCCAGGACAAGCTGATCATTGTAGCCCGGTTCGCCTCACCCAGGGCAATGCCCGATACCGAGCGAAAGTAGAGGCCTCCCATCATCCAGCCAATGACTGTGAACAGGAATGCCAGCCCCAGCAATCCCGGGAGAGAGGTGACCTGGAGAACGTCCTGGGAGCCTAACGGAGTCCTGACAGGCATTGTTTGTGCCAACAGGCTCGAAATCCCGACCGGGAAGGTCTGCAGCCTGCCGATCAGACTCAGCAGGTTGAATCGTTCCACCATTTCGCTGAACGTAGACTGATAAACGCTGAAGCGCTGCAGATCCGTAGACGAGGTCATTGTGGTGCGCATCTGGCTGAACGCCAGGTTGAAAAATGGATCGACCAAGCCGCCCACGCTCAGGCGCGGTCCGAACCATAGAAATATATCTAGCAGGAGCGGCAGGAAAATCAGCCAGACGTGGCTGGAAACTGCATAAAACCCGTCCCTTAATGAACCCAACACACCAGGCGGCGGGGGAAGTTCTTCCAGATTCTTCCTGTTCATAACCAGTTGATTCTACCATATTGCCCCTCCTCTGGCACCGGAGGAGAAGTGAAACTTACGCTCTTCGCCACACACCCGCCCTGGCTATGCCAGGGGAGTACACGGAAAACTCTGTGTTTCTGTGGCAATAAATCTCCAATCCCTCCTTTTCGCCGCCCCTGGAGGCAGGTACAATGCAAATATGAACGATCAGAGGTATTTGCCAGATGCGGACCGGGTTGGGATGCTCACATCCACGGTCTTGCTGGCATTTGCTCTTACCCACCTGATCCAGGCTCCCGAATTTAATGTCGAGATCCAGCTGCCGGGCTTTTTTTTCCTGCTGCCGTTGAACCTGCCCGCGGCGATGAGCGTGTTGACAGCCGGCCTGACCGCGACCGGGATGGATTGGCTCCTGCGCGATCATCCCTCGCTGGGCGGCCGCCAGACCTACCAGTGGTGGCTGCTCCCCACGCTGACCACGTTTGTGATCGGCGTTCCGCTGTCCATCCTGCCCTCCGGTGCAGCATGGTGGGTGAGTTTCCTGATCGCGGGCACCTTTCTGTTTTTTGTGTTTGTGGCCGAGTATATCGTGGTCGACCCGGGGGCGCCTTATTACGCCATTTCCATGGCGGGTCTGACCGCCATTTCCTATACCCTTTTCCTCGTGCTGTCTGTTGCGCTGCGTTATGGTACGATCCGGCTTTACATCCTTGCACCGGGTCTATTCCTGGCGGCTGCACTCGCCAGCCTGCGGATTTTGCACCTGCGTAGCGGGCAATGGGAATATGCCTGGTCGGTTGGTATTGCCTTCGTATGTGTTCAAATTGCGGCGGGCTTGCATTACTGGCCGCTTTCCCCCATCCAATTCGGGTTGATGCTGACCGGGTTGCTGTATGGTCTCACCAATCTTGCTGTGAACCTCGGTGAAGATCAGCCCGCCCGCCGCGCGATCATCGAGCCAATCGTCGTCATGGGGCTGTGCTGGGGACTGGCAGCATTCCTCCAATAATAATGAAGCAAGAACTCATGTTATCGAGGAAACACTGGCAGGAAATGCTGAACCACGTGGAAAGTCATGCTCCTCTGGAAGCCTGTGGAGTACTGGCGGGTAAACAGGAACGGGTGGAAAAAGTGATCCTTGTGCGGAATCAGGCGCAGAGTCCCGTGCGATTCGTGATGGATCCCTACGAACAGTTGCAAGCCTTCGAGTGGATCGACTCGCGCGGGCTGGACCTGTTGGGCATCTTCCATTCACATCCATCCGGACCTCACGCTCCCTCCGAGACTGACATCGCAGAGGCGGCTTATGAGGTGGTCCACATCATCTGGTCCAAGAATCAAAACGCCTGGAGCGCGCGCGGTTTCTGGATTGAGAATGGCAGGACGACGGAAGTATCATTACAAATTGTGGACTAGAGAAACCATATTGCTCGCATTGTGTTTCAGGTCTTATATCGACTCGGAGGATCAAACATTATGCAGATGCTGATCGGCATTGGGGTTGTCATTCTCGGGTATATTCTGGGTTCCATTCCTTTCGGCTTATTAATTGTAAAGATGAAAACAGGCAAGGACGTGCGCAACGTCGAAAGCGGGCGCACAGGCGGGACAAATGTGGTGCGGGCAGCAGGCTTTGGAGCGGGACTACTGACCGCCACATTGGATGTTTTAAAAGGCGCGGCATCCGTGTGGCTTGCGCAGGCAATTCTTCCGGAAAATCATTGGGTCCATGTGCTGGCTCCTCTGGCAGCGATCCTAGGACATAACTATTCGCTCTTCCTGATTCGCCGTGATGAAAATGGGAAGCTGCGCTTTCATGGTGGAGCGGGAGGGGCACCTGCCCTCGGCGGCGCGATGGGCTTGTGGCTCCCCATCTTACCGATTGTGCTTGGAGCCGGCGCATTGATCTGGTTCACGGTGGGAATTGCTTCCCTGACAACGATGGCGATTGCACTGGTTGTGACCATCGTCTTCGCAATCTATGCGGCACAGGGAATCCTGGATCCGCTCTACGTCTTGTATGGAGTTGTTGCCGAGCTGTTTTTGGTCTGGGCACTGCGGCCCAACATCAGAAAGCTGCTGTCAGGCAACGAGCGTGTGGTCAAATTCAGCCTGAACGGGTGGCTGAGAGCGCGCAAAGAAGCGCGTGCAGAGTCGCAGAAACAACATGATTCACCCCCCACTTAAGGAATCAGCCAGCGGCGCCTGTCCTGGCGTACGGTGCCAGGGGTGCAAGGGTTATACGGATTGTCCCGGATTTTGAATGGATGGCGCCGACATGAGCAAACGCAAAGCCGATCCGTGCAACTTCATGAAATTCGCGGCTAAAAGCTCGCACGCTTAATTTCGGGGAGTAGCATCTTTATCAGCTCATTCCTTGAAGCAAGGCTCTTAGGTTTCTCTGGTGCAGGGTCTGTGCCAATCCCCCGAGATAGACGCGGCTTTTTCCACATTCTTCGATCGTAATCTCATCCAAAAGCTCGACCGCATTTTTACGACGCGAGGCTGTCTTGACAGCCTTCTTGATGCAGGTAAGGTAGTTCAGATTTTCCTTTACCGCCGCCTCGATCTCGCCGCGCAGGATGATGTCGCCATGTCCCTGCACGATGTTTTCCAGTCCCATGCGGCCGATATGCTTGATGGAAGCCATGATCTCGTCGATATCTCCATCGACAACATAGGGGAGCGGCATGAAGGAATCTCCAGCAAAGAGAATGCGATCCTCCTCCACCAGGACGGCAATTCCATCCGGGCTGTGACCTAGCGCCGGCGAAATGATCAGATTCTTCTTACCCACCCGCAGGGTCATCTCGCCCGCTGTAAATGTCATTTGTGGCAGGACGACTTTCACCTGACGGAGGGCCGGGTTCTGCTTTTGTGCCGCTTCCAAAGAGGGGATGCCACGCTCGATCAACAGGTCGCGGCAGCGTGCATGCGCGATCACGGTTGCGCCTGGAAAAAAACAATTGCCCCAGGCATGATCGGCATGGTAATGTGTATTGATCACGTACCGCACCGGTACATTCAATTCATGTTCGATGAACTCCCGGATGCTAAGCGTCTCGTCTGGCAAAGCCAGTGTATCGATGACTACCGCCCACTGCGGGCCCGCTACGACCCCCGCTGTTACCTGGGCATAAACTTCGCTTTGGAACCAAAAGACATTTTCAGAAACTCGTTCTCGGTGCATTCATATCCCTTGTCGATTTTTGCTATTGATAGCACAAATAAGGGCGAAAATCAAGTTGATTAGACAAATTTAAGAGAAAATTTGCATTTTCGAAAGGTATTTTGGGGCTGCTGCTTGCTTATGAAGTATTGCCGTGATACACTTTACTACGTATGACGAAAAGCCTGCTAATCGTGAGTGCAGATACAAAGTTCGCACAGGTACTGCTCCATGGGCTCGAGCAGGAAGGCTATCGCGTCCAGATCACCAGCGGTAAGGGCGAAACAGTCGTGCGCGCCGACGAGGAAAACTCGTCGCTCGCCTTCCTGGATATGGATTTGGGGTACCGGGCTGTCCTGGAGACCGGTCAGGCGCTTCGAATGCTGAACCCGGACATCAGGCTCGTGGTCTTCTCGCGCGAAGGGACGACTCCCATGCTGGATGAGCTCCAGCCCTGGACGCTCTCCCCCAAGCCATACTTTTTACCGGATGTGTTGAACATGCTAAACAATAATTCGAATGCTGCTCCTCAATTCTCCAATACCCCCGATCACAGGGAAGTTCAAACGAGCAACTCAGCACTTCCCTGGCTGCAGGATGTGACCCGCGCCGCGCAGCATCTGACACGCCTGACGCTGGAGTCATCGGCGCAGGCTGCCCTGATCACACGCGGCGACAACCTCTGGGCCTATGCCGGTCAGCTTTCGCAGGGCGCGGCAAAAGAACTGGCAGTTGCGGTTACCCGTCACTGGGATGGACAAAGAGGCAGCGACCTGTTGCGCTTTGTCCGTTTGGAAGCGACCAAGGCAGAGCATATGCTCTATGCCACGCGCCTGGCGGATGACGTGGTGCTGGCCCTGGTCTTCGATGCAGAAACACCGTTCAGCACCATCCGCTCCCAGGCCGGACAGTTGGTAAATCGCCTGTCCACGCAAACCCCGGAAGTGGCTGAGCCATCGACCAATCAGAGACCGCTGTCAGCTGCCTATGATGCCCCTACAGAATATGTGGAGGATGAAAGCAATCAGGAACTGGACATCCCAAGCATTGCGGATATTCTTTCCGATGTCCCGCCTCCCCGACCCGACCCGGGGGCCCGTCCCCTCCCTTCGGAAGAGCAGGAAGATTTTTCACCAACTCCCATGCCTTCACGCTCGCGGCAATATAGTCGTGAAAGCTCACCGGCCGTACATAACGATTTACTGGTATCCAATCAGAATACGGATCAGACCGTGGAGCATGTCGTCGAAGATTTCGACGCGACGATGCCTTCCCGGTCGCGACCGCGTCCCGAGACGCCGGTCCGCAGACCAATGCCGGGCGAACTGGATGAGACACGCCCGCATTCGATCACCGAGGTGGCTGGACGCGTGATGCTCGAGCCGATCTCGCCCGGACTATATAACCTCACATATGCTTGTTTGCTGGTCCCGCGCTTCAGCAATCATTATCTGACCGGCGACATGGCAGATCGGGTCTCTGAATGGCTGCCTCAGATCTGTATTGCCTTTGGCTGGCGGCTGGAATATCTGGCGGTGCGTCCGGAATATGTGCAGTGGGTGTTGAATGTGCCTCCGGCCACATCGCCAGGCTATCTGATGCGCATCATCCGCCAGCAGACCTCTGAAAAGATATTTGTCGAATTTCCGAAATTGAAGCGGGAAAATCCCTCCGGCGATTTCTGGGCGCCGGGATATCTGATCATGGGCGGCACACAGCCCCATCCCCCGCAATTGGTCAAGGATTACATCAAGCAAACCCGCACGCGGCAGGGCTATTCGCAACCAAGGAATAACATCCCCTCGCGCTGACGCTGACTCATTTTGGCATCATAAGCGCGGAGTATAATACCTCCGCGTTTCTATTTAATTGCTTAAGGTTCGTCTAGCAGTTGCACTGCAGGATGCCCATTCCTCCTCCGACGGTGCAGCTGCCGGAGCAACCAATGACATTGAACAAATACTGATAACTGGATCTTCACATGCCTTCTACCCTTTACTTAATTGACGGGCACGCACTCGCCTATCGCATGTACTTTGCACTGACCGCCGGTGGCAGCAGCGCCCGCTGGCAGACATCCAAGGGGGAGCCCACGGCAGGCACCTATGGCTTTGCGCGCGAATTGCTGCGCATTATCGAACAGGAAAAACCGGATTACATCGCTGTCGCTTTCGACACCGGCAAGACGTTCCGGGATAAGATCTTCCCCGCCTATAAAGGTACGCGCGCCAAAATGCCGGATGACCTCAGCCCGCAGATCGGGCGCATCCGCACCATGATCGATGCCTTCAACATTCCGCGTCTTGAGATGGAAGGCTACGAAGCAGATGACGTGCTTGGTTCCATCGCGCGCATCATCGCGCAGCAGGGACTCGGCGTGAAGATCATCACCGGGGACCGTGATCTGCTCCAACTGGTCAATGAACGCACCACCGTTTACCTGGCTGGCGACGATCAGAACTACATCACCGATGAAGATGTGGTCAAAAAGCTCGGCGTCCCGCCCTATCAGGTGGTGGACTTCAAGGCACTGGTCGGCGACAAGTCCGATAACATCCCGGGCGTGGCAGGCATTGGGGAAAAGACCGCGGTCGCGTTGATCCAAAAATTCGAGACCCTCGATAACATCTATCAAAATATCGACCAGGTGGAAAACCGCTGGAAGACAAAACTCGAGCAAAACCGCGAGAATGCCTTCCTGAGCCGCGAGCTGGCACAGATCAAGACTGATCTCAACATCAAGCTTGACCTCGAACATGCCAAAGCCCGTGAATTGGACTTTTCGGCCGTCGAGGCGCTTTTTACAGAGCTGGAATTCCGCTCTCTGCTCAAAACCCTGGATCGTCTGGCAGGGAAGCCTGGCCCCATCACGGGTGCCGTAGCCCCATCTCTCAAGCCCGGCGAACAGATATCGATGTTCGCGAATGAAGCCGCGCCTGCGGTCATTCATACGCCGGCAAACCCGCTCAATATCGACGCCAAAATCGTTGATACGGAGAAAAAGCTTGCCGCCCTGGTCAAAGAGCTCAACAAAGCAAAAGTAATTTCTTTCGACACGGAAACCACCTCCACCGAAGAGATGAAAGCCGGGATCGTCGGTATCTCCCTGGCGATCAAGGAAGGCGAAGGCTTTTACATCCCTACCGGTCACAGCGCCGGGACGAACCTGCCGCTGGAACAGGTTCTGGCTGCGCTGAAGGGTCCGATGACCGACCCAAAGATCGGTAAGATCGCCCATAACGCGAAATATGATTTCATCGTCCTGGCGCGGCATGGGCTGCGCGTTTCGCCACTGACGTTTGATACCATGCTAGCGGAGTTCATCATCGACCCATCTTCACGCAGTATGGGCTTGAAGAATATGGCTTTCAATAAGCTGGGCGAAGAGATGACGCATATCGAGGAACTGATCGGCAAGGGCAAGAAACAGATCACGATGGATGGAGTAGCGATTGAGTCCGCCGCGCCCTATGCCGTGGCAGATGCGGAAGTTACGCTGCGGCTCATGCCCATCCAGCAACAGGGACTGCGACGCGTCAACGGCGAAAAACTTCTCGAGGAAATCGACCTGCCTCTGACCCCGGTTCTAGCGGATATGGAGATGGCAGGCATCTCGCTCGATCTACCGTTCTTCCAGGAGACTGGCGCTCGGCTCGAAAAAAGGATGGCTGAGATCGAGAAGCAGGTCTATGAAGTGGTCGGCAAGCCATTCAATATCAATTCCACGCAACAGCTCTCAGATGTCCTCTTCAACCAGCTCGGGCTCGAGCCGCCCGACCGCGGCAACAAAACTGCAAGCGGACACTTCTCCACGGCAGCCGGTGTGCTCGATCTCCTACGCGGCAAACACTCTGTTGTCGATCAAATCCTGGAACACCGTGAACTCTCCAAGCTCAAATCGACCTATGTGGACGCGCTGCAAGCGGCGCTGAATTCAGAAACAGGTTGTGTACATACATCCTATAGCCAGATCGGCGCGGTCACGGGCCGCTTATCTTCATCGAATCCGAATCTGCAAAACATCCCCATCCGCACAGAGGAGGGGCGCCGCCTCCGCCATGGATTCGTCGCCAGCAAAGGCAATGTGCTGCTCTCGGTGGATTACTCGCAGATCGAGCTGCGCATCGTCGCCCACATGGCGCAGGATGAAGGCATGCTGGCTGCGTTCCGTGCCGGAGAGGACATCCATGCTACAACGGCAGCAGCCATCTATAACGTCGCGTCGGAAGCCGTTACCAAAAATATGCGCCGCCACGCCAAAGCCATCAATTTCGGTCTCATTTATGGCATGTCTGTCTTTGGTCTTACGCGCACAACCGAGTTGACTCTCTCCGAAGCGGAAACCTTTGTGAAGGCATATTTCCAGAAATTCCCCGGAGTCAAAAAATATCTGGATGGCATCCGCAAGCAGGCTGCGCAACAAGGATATGTCGAAACACTGCTGGGGCGCCGGCGTTACTTCCCGGCGCTGCAGGGCAAAGCCAACGTCCAGGTCAAAAACCGTGAGGAGCGTGAGGCCATCAATGCCCCGGTACAGGGCACCGCCGCCGACATCATGAAAATCGCCATGCTGAAGATCCCGCCCGCCTTGA
>Ga0114129_10002325_pt1 | contig 26400 bp, 19 predicted proteins | sample RhiMetdeltSRZDD1_FD_80071 | JGI IMG/M metagenome (GOLD analysis project Ga0114129, IMG submission 80071) | Populus rhizosphere microbial communities from Tennessee, USA - Rhizosphere MetaG P. deltoides SRZDD1 (version 2) (version 2) | ecosystem: Host-associated > Plants > Roots > Rhizosphere >...
CATTCTCGTCCAGCCATTGGTTCGTGAAAACGGTTCGCGTTTCGGTACTATCCTTCACCCGGGCGTTCACAGTCGCTCCCTTATCCAAGAGGAGCTTAATGAAATCGAGGTGGTCCATGTCGCCTTTGCGCACCGGATAGTCGCCATTCTCGATGTTGCGGTTATCTGTGGCCAGATACAACGGCACCCAGCCACCCTTGTTGGCAAGGTTCGGGTTTGCGCCGTGGTCCAGTAGATACGCGCCAAGCTTGTAATAGCGGTTTTGCGTTGCTACAAGCAAAGCGCTCCAACCATATCCCGACACCTGATTCACATCGGCTCCTGCAGCCAGAAGGACCTTTACGGATTCGAGATCGTTGGATCGAGCGGCATATGTCAAAGCCGTCAACTCGCCCCCGTCGATCGGTGCCGGCCGGCGGAACCCTCCGGCTCCGTCGTCCTGATTATCGTCGCCAACATTCGCACCAGCGGCTGCCGCACCGGCACCGCCTGCTCCGCGCTGGCCTTGAGCTCCACCGCGCTGACCTTGGGCGCCGCGCTGGCCTTGTGCAGCAGCTCCGCCTCCCTCGTCGACTTGACGAAGCGCGCCGAGATCCAATGCCTGTCCAGCGGCAAGCGCCGCTCCTTGTGCAGCGACTTGCTTTCTCGGATCGTTGGCTTTACCTAATGCCGGGCCTCGTCCACGCGCCGCGGGGTTTGAGCGTGAGTTGATGTCGGCACCGTGTTGGAGGAGGAACTGGAGAGCTTCGGGATGCGCTTCGTCTGCTGCCCACATTAACGCAGTCGTTCCGCGCAACGTTTCCTTGGCATTCACGTCCGCGCCATGATCGACCAGTGCCTTCATCGCGTCGATTTTTCCCGTACGCGAGGCGGCCATGAGAGGACTTCTTCCCAACGGCAGGCGCTCATTTGCATCGGCTCCCGCACTCAGTAGAGCTTCGATCATTGGCGCATCGCCATTGATGCTCGCCAGCCACAACGGGGTCGCGCCTTCGCGGTTGGCGGCCTTCGCGTTTGCACCAGCCCGAATCAGCATATCCGCCAGTTCCTTGTCTCCACGGTACGCAGCCCAGTGAAGCGCCGTTGCTCCATCCGGCTGAGGCGCGTTTACGTCGGCGTGCTGCGAGATCAGCGTGCGCACGGCTGCCTTGTCTCCCCGCATTGCTGCATCGGCAACCTGGGAAGGCACGGCACTGAAACTCACAGCCGACACCGCAAGGACGACCACAACTGTTCCCAGAATGTGTCTTAGATTCATTTTTGTCGTCTCCCTTTATAGGTTGTCCAGGCGGCCCGTGCTGTCGCCAATACTTTCCTGGTGAATATCGAATTTATCCAGAATGCTCAAAAGGAGATTACCCGTTGGTATCGTCTTCGTTGGATACGCCAGGTGGCGTCCGCCTTTGAGCTTTCCATTCAATCCTCCGGCCACGACGTGAGGCACATCGTAATGGAGATGTTGATTGGAATTTCCCATGTTGGTGCCATAGAGGACGAGCGAATGGTCAAGCAAAGTCCCGTCGCCGTCCTTGGTCTTACGTAAATTCTCAACAAGATGAGCCAGCATCTTGATGTGATACTGATTGAGCTTCGCGTACTCGGCGATTCGTCTCGGATCTTCGCCATGATGCGATCCGCCGTGGAAGCCTAGCGTAGGCGCTTCGCTGTCCGGATAAGTTCGGCCCGTCAGATCGCGAGCAAACAGCAACGTTCCGATGCGAGTAATATCCGCCTGGAATGCAAGCGCAAGCAGATCGAACTGCAGCTTTATGTGTTCGTCAAATGATTGCGGCACGCCAACAGGAACGCTCATATCGGTTGGCGCCACCGTCGAGGCTTTCATTGCAATTTGCAACCGACGTTCGATCTCGCGAACGTTCTCTGTGTAATCATCGAGCCGCGAGCGATCGGAAGGGCTGAAATCGCGCCGCAGCCGGGACAGGCTCCCGTTGAGCGAATCGAGGATACTGCGATCTCTCGCTCTGCGCTGTTCTCGCTGTTCGGCCGTCGTGCCGTCTCCGAACATGCGCTCGAACACCACTTGCGGGTTCAGTTCCATCGGCAGCGGCTGTGTCGGCGAAGACCACGAGATCGTATTGGTGTAAACGCAGCTGTAACCCTCGCCGCAGTTACTGGAATTCGCGCCGGGATCCTCGACTGCAAGTTGCATAGACGGCATCAGCGTATCCTGGCCGATCTTTTGCGCGATGAGCTGATCAATCGTCGTGCCGGCGTAGACATCGGCGCCGGCGGTTTTCTTGGGTTTGTTCGCGCACAGAAATGCTGCCGCGACCCAATGATCGGCGCCTGTCACACCCGGCGGAGGTTCTGCCGAGCGGGAATGCAGACCGCTGATGAGCGTTACCTGATCCCGGTAAGGTTCGAGCGGTTTGAAGCAAAACGTATACTCGAAATCCGTACCTTCCTTGTTGGGAATCCAATAACCGGGCGCCATGCCGTGTGGTACAAAACAGCCGACGAATCGAGGCTTCGGACTGGCTGCCGTTTGCGCGAGTGCAGTTGCAGCCGGAACCATCGCCTCCAGCAAGGGCAGAGCGAGCGCGGCGCCGGCGCCGCGTAAGATCGTCCGCCTCGGAATATGCTTCTTAGTAATAAACATGATGAATGCTCTCCTGCTTAACTGATTTAACGGGCCGCCTGTTCGGTGGCGGTTTTCATGTTCATTTGAAACGCCGGGCTTTTAACAATGCCCAGCACGAGCGTCGAGAACCGGTAATTGCTGGCAGCTGAGTCGCGTACGATGGACCGTACCAACGGCATGTCCTGGTACTCTACGCCGCGGCCAAGCGCATAAGTCAGCAGTTTCTCCGACACGACGCGCACGAATTGATCTGAACGGCCCATCAACGCGCGACGCAAACTTGCAACGCCGTCGACTTTCGTTCCATCGACGAGTACGCCGCTCGCATCGATAGGCGAGCCCTCGTCCTGCGTGCGCCATCCGCCGACCGCATCAAAGTTTTCGAGCGCAAGTCCAATTGGCTCGAATATCTGATGGCAGGTATTGCACGTAGGATTCGTGTGGTGCGCTTCCATGATCTGACGCATCGTCGGCGTCTTCGCGTTTCCAGCCGTGTCCGTGGCGGCGATCTTCAATGTCGTGTCCACGTTTGGTGGCGGATCGGGCGGACTCACTCCGAGGAATGTCTGCAAAAACCACTTGCCTCGCGTGACTGGTGAAGTGCGCGCAGCATTCGAGGTTACGGTCAGCAGAGCCCCCTTACCGATAAGACCGCGGCGCATATCGAGTTCGGGTGTCAGGGTCACACGACGAAACTGAGGGCCGTAGACGTTCTGAATTCCATAGTGCTTCGCCAGCCGTTCATTGACGAACGTATAGTCGGCGCTCAACAGATCCAGGATGCTGCGGTCCTCGCGCACGATGCTGTCGAAGAAAAGCTCGGCTTCCTGTTGAAACGCAAGGCGCAGATTGTCATCGAAATCAGGAAAGAGATTGACGACGGGCTCGGTGGTTTTCAAGGAACGTACGCTCAACCACTGACCAGTAAAATTGCTGATGAGCGCTTCGGATTTCGGGTCTTTCAACATCCGGCGAACCTGTTGTTCAAGTACGACCGGATCCCGAAGTTTGCCCTGCGCGGCTATATTAATGAGTTCATCGTCCGGAATGCTGCTCCACATGAAGAATGACAACCGCGACGCGAGTGCGATATCGCTGATACGGTAGCTCTTCCCGACTGCAATTCCTGCCGGCTCGCTCTCGCCGCGGTAGACAAATTCGGGATCGGTGAGAATACGTTGAAGTGCCGACTCGATACCTTGATCGAACGATCCACCTTCATTGCGTCCGGCGAGATAGAAATCCATTAATGACTCAAGATCGGCAGGTGTCGCAGGACGCCGGTACGCGTGCTTAACGAGTGTCGAAATAATCGTTCGCGCGCAGGTGCCTTCTTCACGAGCACTGGCCGGACGGCACACAAAGATTTTCCTGCGGCTCGGCGTGTCGTTCGCGCCGACGGCACCGTATGGCCCTTCAATCTGCACCTGTCCAACGTGCGGATAGAATTGAAAGCCCGGGATCTCGCCCGGAGTGTTCATGGTTCGCTGAAATGGTTTGTTCAACTCGCTGCCGGGCACGTCATTCGTTGCGATGAACGTTACACCGACAGTGTGTAAGCCGGCTTTCACCGGAATCCGAGGGCTCCTTCCGCCATTTCCTCGGGTGTTGGCGATCTCTCGATCCCAATCGAACATCTTTACGCGCTCACCATCAACTGTAACTTCCAGTTGCTCGCCCTTGATCTGGCCCAGGACGGCCTGGAAGTAACCGGTCACGCCTTTAACGGTGAACGTGTATTCCCCATCGGCTGGAAACTCATACTTGATGAGCATGCCTCCGCGGGTTCCGAACGGCAGGCCTTCGATGTGGTGGTTCTGTGCTGTATCCGAAGGCGCTTCGAATACCGCCTGCGTTGCCGCCGACACATCGCCGATGGCGAGACGGCTGATCTTGCCGGCCGCTGAAAGGTACGCTTCCATCAGCGCAGGCGACATTGTCAAGGCACCCGCAATATTGTCGAACCCGCGTGTTGAATCGTCCGCCGGCAGGAACTTCGTGGCGTCCACTTCAAGTGCGAGCAGGTCACGGACTGCATTTGCGTATTCGGTGCGATTTAGACGATGGAGACCCGGCGGTGGCAAATTGGTGACTGCACTTCGATCGAGTTCACCTTCCATCCAACGGATCATGGATTCCATCGTGGCTGGATCGGGGCGAGGCCGGGTGGTTGGCGGCATCATTCCCGCGCGGAGTTTCCTGACGACTTTTTCTCCGATCTCGGCATGCGCTCCGAGGTTTGCGAGATCCAACTGATCAAGCATCAAGTTGGCCGTCTTCGCTCTTGCGTTATGGCACCCCACACAGTATTGGTCGATCAGCGCACGTTGTTTTGCAACGTCCGGGGCGGCTGACGATTGAGATTTAATATTTGAAGCCTGAGCCGATGAACCGGCTCGTCCGGGCGTAACTACCGGGTTCGAGGAGGAGTTCGATTGCCGTGCCGTTTGGCCGGATTGGCCAGACACGAGCGCAACCGACATCGCCGCCACGCAACCTGCTGCGAGTAGTCTCGTGTTCACAGATGTCCTCCGTAGTCACGAACTTGTTGCCGTACTTGTTCGTCAAAAAATACCGACGCCTGGCAAGCAGGTCCGCCCTCTGCAGGTTCAGGAGCCGAAGTTCTTTATTATCTACTTCGTACACCGGAATTATGTCAAGAATTCTTTGTGTTGCTTCGATGTTTTTGAGAGTTTACGAAAAACCACTGGACGTGCCAGAGTCACGGCTGGAAAGCAAGTCGGAAATGCGCCTCAGAGTTGATAGTTATTCAGCCACGCACAATCCTAGATTGTGTACTCTGGTTTATCCATATGCGTGCGTCCGAATTCGTGAATTTGGCCTATTTTGCTCTTCTCACGGCGCTCGCTCTGATATGGAAGTTCTCGCGACAGTCGAGGGGCAAGGCCGTCCTTATTGGCTTGGCCGGCTTGTTGCTCAACGGGCTGGCGGCGGCCTCCAACAACTCCGTGCTTCGCGACTGGATGCCCGTCGCCCTTATGCCGATCGCGTACTGGCAGTCGGGCTGTTTTTTTCAGCAAGCAAATCCAAAGCTTCAAGCGGTGTTCGAGCGCTCGGAAGAGCAGTTCGCGAAGCTGCTGCATGTCAATGTGGCGGAGTGGGCACAAACGCGACTCGGAACTCTTCTGGAGCTGGCATACGTGTTGTGCTACCCCGTGGTCCCGTTGGGAGCGGCAGCGCTTCAGCTAGCAGGATTAAGTGATCACGCGGATAGTTATTGGACGGTCGTTCTGCTATCGACCTATCCCTGTTATGCCCTCCTGCCTTTTATTCAACTCCTCCCGCCGCGTCTCGTAAAAAAGGTTCGTCAATCCGATGAGTCCCGTCGAAGGTTTCGCCGGTTCAATCTCTGGCTCGTCCGGCATGTGACACACGAAGCCAATACGTTCCCGAGCGGTCACGTTGCAGCATCCGCATCCATTGCCCTGGTGCTGCTTCGATTTGCTCCCGGCGTCGGCGCAGTGTTCGTACTTGTTGCGCTCGGTATCGCCTTCGGATGTGTTGTGGGCAGGTACCATTACACGGTTGATGTGGGCGCAGCCTTCCTCTTGGCGGCTACGATGTTTGCACTCGTGCTCTCATGACGCGGGTGAAACCTAAATATGTTTGATTGGCACAGACGGTCGTGCACGGACGCAACGATCTCCGGAATGGTGCCTTCGGTCGCGGCGGCAGGGATGATACTTGGATCGGGCGGAATGACTGGGCGAATGATCGGCTGCTGTAGCTGCTCCCGGACATCCATCATCCAGCCGAATCCACGAAATACGTACGAAAGGAAAGTGCGATCCACTTCATCGATCCCAAGAAGTTCTTGTGCAATCCAGGCGCCGAAATCCGTGTTAGGGGCAATTCTTAGTCGTCCGCTTCGATTTGGTTTTTCGATTCCTTCCACGAATGCGATTTGATACATCCGCTGAACGATCTCTGCACGGTGTTTGCGGTGCTGCGGTACTTTCAGCTTGCCGGTGTCGATCGCCTCGAATACAGGCGCAAGATAAATTGCGGATCGAGGATCCAGTTCGATGCGATTGGTTCTTCCGGCGGCCGCTATTTCTGGATGACCAAACGCAGGAAGATCGCCGGCGATAACGCGCTGGCGAATCAGTTCGTCTCGCCGGCTCGCTGGAACCGTCTCAAGCTTTGCTACGAGCTCTGTTAAGCCGGTAATCGCACCAAAATGCCGTGCGCAATCGAGGGTCATCTGGGCTGCCGTAAAGATATCCGACACCGTTTTGGTATGAAGACTGGCTAGATATCGCGCGACCATGTTCGATCCGGCAGAGCCGTGGTGGATTTGTATCGCACCTAGCGTTTGCAGAATGCGGACTTCTGCATCGTTCATATTTCGTCGCAGCAGGAGGCTGTAAATGCCTTGAAACGGATCGCTTTTTCTTGTGGATTCCACGAAAAATCGTGTCTGTCGAATTAATGAGGAGGTGCTGCGGTTCGGCTGCCGGCGCAACAACGATCGCATATAGGACGAGCACGCGCCCACCGCTGCGTTTTCTAAGTGAACGCTGAGAAGGTCCCGAAGCAGGTCCGAAGGGGGCCTCGCGCTGTTCACCTGCTGCATTTCATGCTTAGCCTTTCGAATTGATGCCATGTATTGCATCGAGGCATCAGCGGCAGCAGTAGGAAAGACCGCCATGAACTTGGCCAATGTGGGAAGGACCCTGGTTACGGCGGCATCGAAATTTTCTGAGAGGAGCAGTGAAAAAGACCTGCGTTCTGCCAGCGTCGCAAAGCGGCCAAACAGTCCAACGAAGATTGCACGGACGGCATCGGCCGATCCTGTTGCGATATCTTCTTCGAGTAGACAACCGCGCATTCCAAAAGCTCGAATGCTCAAGTCGACCGATGCGCCTTCACACGCGATCGTCCGCTGATAACGTATCGGGTTTGCCAAGACGCCGGTTGAGGGCGGCATGCTTTGAAAGCGCTGCAAAGCGGCAGCGATTTCGGGATCCGTGGTCTTGATAATGGCTTTGGTGACGGGATTATATTCGGGAGCGGCAGGCAGCTCTGACAGAAACGCCGGCGATCGTTTGGGCACGCGTCGAATCCTCCACTTCGTTTTATAGCGCGCCCTTTATCATTGACATATTTGATTCTTGCAATCATTAACATTGACGATATGAATAATCGAAGCTCGCCGTTAACGTTTCGGTACAAACAGAATCGACTCCACCAATTGAAGGGATTTTGCGCCGTAGTCGAGACGAGAAGCGTGTCGAAGGCGGCTTCACGACTGAGTCTCACTCAGCCCACGGTATCTTTGCAGGTTCAATCCTTGGAACGGGAGCTACGAACCACGCTGTTCGAACGGCATGGACCCAGGCTCGAACTAACATTTGAGGGAGAGCTTTTATACGAGCTGGCCCGCCCTTTGGTAGAAGGCTTCACGGCATTGGACAAAGACTTCGAGGCGAGGCGAAACAACGTCGAACGGGGCCAATTGTCGATTGCGGCCGGGGAGTCCACCATCCAATACGTACTTCCTCGAGGTGTCCAGCAATTTGCCTCCGAGCATCCAGGTATTGCGCTCACGCTCAACAATGTCACCGGCCAGCAGGGACTGCAGCAATTACGTCAGCGCTTGGTTGATTTTTGTGTCGGCCCGATTCTCGACACGCCTGCCGATATCGCTTTCGAGCCCGTCGTCGCATTCGATCCAGTGCTCATTGCTGCCCTCGGACATCCGCTCTCGAAGTTACGCAAAGTTTCGTTGCGCGACATCAGCCGATATCCTTTGATTTTGCCGCCGCGGCATCTCAGCACCTGGCGGCAGGTCGAGATGGTATTTCTGCAGCGCGGCTTGCGGTACGAAGTTCGGCTTGAAATGGGTGGTTGGGAAGTCATCAAACGTTATGTCGAGCTTGGGATGGGCATCTCAATAGTGATGAGCGTCTGCCTCACAGGCCGCGAGCGTCTTGAAGTGATTCCCGTAAACCGGTACTTTCCGAAACGCGTGTACGGAATCGTTCGACTGAGTTCCCGGGCCCTTTCTCCACAGGCGCGCGACTTTATTGCGACGTTCAAACGGAGCCTATCGAAGTCCGCCAATAAGATAATAGGATAGTGAGACATGCTGGACTTGATTGAAACTCTTGCTTCCGAACTGGAGCGGCCGCGCGAGCTGTCGGCCAGGGTGTTGAACTATATCGGTGGAACGTATGGGATTGATCATGACGCCATCGGCGCATTTCTGACCGATGAGTTATCGAAGCTGGAGGACTATGAAATCGATTTGATTCTCTCCCCGGTATTCACGCCGAGGCTGAGTGATCAGGCGATCTTCGCTGAACTGCTCGGCGGCAGTTCCGTGGTACGCGAGCAGTGGCCGCGTTTGGTTGAGCGGCTTGCAGCCCGTCCCACGCGCGCACGACTTGTGACTCCGGATGCTCGGCAACACTCGGTAGCCCTTCGCGAAGTAATCATCGAACGATATGTTTATCGCTTACGATTGGACGGTGCGGTGCACCCGTCGGTATTCGAACTGCTGGAAAAAATTCCTCAGGCGGCGGACTACCCGATGTTGAAGTCTGTTGCCCGCGCTGCGGTTTGGGAGAACACCGGCCGCCGTGAGATTCTCGTTCGATATCTGGCGAACGCTCCCGGCACTGGAAATTACAGTCTTCAGGACGCGATCGAGCTGCTCAATCTTGTGGAAAGCCGCAAGCCTGCCAATCTCGAGGAGTTGCTCACTAGCATTCCTCGGTGGCAGGAAACGATGCGGCAACAACTCAATATCGCCTCAGCCGGCAAACCCTTCTTCAGCGAACACGTGGAAGCGCTGCATGGTGGCGGCAGAGACCAGCGGCAGTATGATCCGCGCATTTCCTCCAAGGAAAACGACCTCGCATTTCTCGATCGCCTGCAAAGCGTCTTGGAGAGCGAGACACGCCGCTAGGCCGTCGGGAACCGTTCGTCTAGTAAAGTAACGGAAATGTCCAAGTCCGCTCCCGCTATTGACAAGCGCCGGCACTGGTCGTGGACCGGCACAATCTTTGCCCTGGTTGCAGCCGCGCTTTGGGGGCTGACACCGGTGGCGACCAAAATCGCGCTCGACGGTTTCAGCCCGGAGCTTTTGGGAGTCCTTCGACTCGCTCTGGCTGCATTACTTTTTCGGCTGATGGCCGGCAGTCGTGGACGCTGGTTCGTCGCGGATCCGTGGGCCTGGGTTGCCGGAATTGCTCTCGCTTTGGATTTCATTCTTTACAATTACGGCGTCCAGAGAACGGCTGCGAATGTGGCGGGGCTCGTGATCAATATAGAGTTGATCTCGACGATTGCCTTCGCTGTCTGGCTTCTCGGCGAACGTCTCACATTCCACCGAGTACTTGGTTCTATTGTGACGCTTGGCGGTGTTGTTGTCGTGACCATGGAAGGAATGCGATTGTCCGATTTCATAGACGCCCATCGCATGCTCGGCAACATACTGGTCATGAGTGCAGCCGTCGCATGGTCTTTGTATGCGGTGGCGCAGCGACGCGTACGATACGGCAGCAATTTGTTCGAGCAATTGACACCTATTTTTTCGGTAGCGGCGCTAGCGACGGTGTTTACGGTCTTCCGGAGAGAGGCCTGGACCGTTTCTCGTGACATCAAGCCGATACTCATGTTTCTCATCCTCGTGTTACTCGGCACAAACCTTGTGTATTGGATTTATGCGCGTGCCCAGCAACTCGTGGACATGACGATCCTGTCCATAATGTTGGCCACCATTCCCGTTTTTGCTGTCTTGTTCGCTTATGTTTTCCTATCGGAACCTGTAACCGCTCGCCTGATTATCGGCGGGGTAATCATTGTTGCGGGAATCAGCGTGACCGCGATGGAACCAGCAAAAAACGCAACACAAAAAGCACAAGAGACGCAAAAGAGAAGCTGAATCTGATTTATGACTCGGCCCATCAAGCCCTCGACTACCAATTGTCGCAAATTGTAAAAATCCCTGGCCCCTTAGCGTTGGTGTTTTTTATTTTCAACGGACGCGAGCTGAGGTAGAGTCCCGTCAACTTTTTCCTTTGACTGAACAAAACGGCGACGTGAGTTGGCGCGCACTTTCGCGGACTGCACTGAGCCACAGAATTGGGAGCGGGTATGAAATCTTCGAGACTTCTACTTTCCTCATGCATGGCAGTCCTGGCAATTGTAGTGGCGGCCTCGCCGGTGCGGGCCCAGTCGGCCAGTACTTCGGCATTGACAGGCACGGTGTCCGATCCGACCGGAGCTCTAATTCCCGGTGTGACGGTGATGGCAACCGCAGTTGCCACGAATCAATCGCGAAGCGCCGTCAGCGACGAATCCGGGGTGTATCGATTGTCGTTGCTGGAGCCGGGTGGGTACCGCGTGCGGTTTAGTTTGCCCGGGTTTAAAACGGCTGAGGTCAGTCCCGTTGCTTTGGTTGTGACGGAAACAGTTGTGTTGAACCGGACACTGGAAGTTGGCGCTCAAAGCGAGCAGGTTACGGTCGAGGCTACAGGCGAAGTGCTTCAAACGGCAACTGCAGCTCTCGGAACGACAGTCACAGGAACTTCCATCACGAATCTTCCGCTCAGCAGCAGAAATTTCACGGCCGTGTTGGGGATGTCGACGGGCGTTGCCGTGGATGCCACCAATGGAACTTCCTACGGTCGCGGTACTCAGAATATGAGCGTGAACGGAGCGAGTCCCGACAAAAACAATTTTCAAATGGATGGTGTGTCCGTCAATAACGCGTCCGGAAACAATGCGGCAGCGGAGGCGGCGGGGGGGCTTTACACGGGCATTGCAGTTCCGAACCCCGATGCAATTCAGGAATTCAAAATCCAAACGTCGACATACGACGCAAGTTACGGCAGGAATCCCGGAGCAAACGTTAACGTGGTTACCAAATCCGGGACGAATCAATTCCACGGCACACTGTTCGAATTTTTCCGGAATGAGAAACTCAACGCGAATGATTTCTTCTTCAATCGAGATAGAAACCCGCTTACCGCTCCGAAAAAGCAAATACTCCGGCAAAACCAATTTGGTGGAAGTTTTGGCGGCCCGATCAAGTCGGACAAATTGTTCTTCTTCGGCAGTTATCAAGGGACTCGTCAGCGAAACGGAGTCGCACCGCAGGGAACGACGACCGCCACGTTGTATCCCGTTCCGGACAATCGCGAGGCCTCCGATTTTGCAGCGCGATTAGGCGCGGCAATGTGTGGGTTCGGGACCCGAGGGCTCGCGATCGCATGTGACGGTTCGAACATCAACCCCGTCGCAATCGCACTGCTGAGAGTAAAGCTGCCGGATGGCAGCTACTACATTCCCGGTTCCGGTACTAGTGGAACGGTGCAAAGGCTGTTCAGCAAGCCGGCGAAATATACGGAGGACCAATATGTCGGAAACGCGGATTGGATCGTTACGGCAAAGCATTCATTGCAATTCCGCTACTTCCAATCGAACAATCCGTACGAATTCCAACTAGGCAACAATCAGTTGCCCGGTCGTGTGCAGAAAGACAACCGCAGCAACACCTCCGGCGTCATTCGTCTAACGTCCGTCCTGAGTCCCGCGGTAGTGAATCAGGCAAGGGTGTCGGTCCAACGCATCATTCAAAGAGGAAGCGACACCGTCCCGTACACGCCTCAGCAGATCGGCATGAAACCAATGGTGGACATCACGTGTTGCAACGGAACCACTCTCGGCACGTACACGCAACCGCCGGTAATGGAGATTACAGGAGCATTCAGCCTTGGCGGTGGTCGAAATCCTTCGAATTCTCCAACCACCCAATTCCAGTACGCGGACCAGTTTTCCTGGACCAAGCACAGTCACACGTTTCGCATCGGCGGCGAATTTGAAGACATCCGCTGGCCCCTGACCTTTGGCGGCTTGGGGCGTGGGACTTTGTTCTTGAACTCCTTCCCTGATCTTTTGATTGGCCGTGCGGGTTGCGCGCCTGCGGACACGACGTGCAGCGTAACGAATCCCGGGAACACAACGGGCGTGACTCAGAGCAGTTTCAATCAATGTCTATTCTGCGTGCGGAGCACGGTGAATGGCATCGTCCACAACTATTCACTCAGGAACCAAAACTTGTTTTTCCAGGACGACTGGACAGTCAGCAATCGGCTGACACTCAACCTCGGTGTCCGTTGGGAGCGCAATGGTACGCTTGCGGACAAGTACGGCAACTTGACGAATTTCTGGTCTAGCGATTTACGCTCGGTGCCGATTCCGCCAACCGCGTCTTCTTTCACGGATCCCAATAGTTTTATCGGCTACGTCGTACCGAACAACTATGACGATCGGCCAATCCCCGAGGGTCATGGTCCGCTTCCGCCAGGTGTCCGGGTGTTTGACGGGAAATTCACGGCCCAAAACAGAATTCCATTAAGCAACTTTGGTCCGCGGATCGGTGTCGCTTGGCAACCACTCGACGGTAACCGCTTTGTCGTGCGAGGCGGTGCCGGTATCTTCTACGACCGCATCGGCATCAACCGCCTTGTTCACGCCGTACAGGAAGGACGGCCGTATGCCGACACAACTGCACTGCAGAATGACATAGCAAGCCTGCAAAGCCCATTTCAAGATCGGCCATTAGCGTTGTTGCCGCGGTGGTACAACTTCAGCACGCTGACGGGGTCAAACTTCAATTCGCCGTTCTATGATCACATACAGACTCCTCTGATTCGCCAGTACAACTTGGGCGTTCAGTACGAGTTCATTCGTCAGTACGTTCTCGAAGTTGCCTACGTTGGATCGAGCGGGATCAACATTGCCGACTACAACCACAACATCAATACGTCGCGGCTGGCGAGCCCGTCGAATCCGATAAACGGAATTACAACCAACACGTCCGGGAACGCCCACGCGCGGGTGCCATATCTGGGCTTTTTAGCCAATGGTCTCCAGCAAAACGGCTTCGATGGTGTTTACAACTACAACAGTCTGCAGACGACGGTCCGCAAGAATTTCTCGAAGGGCATTGGTTTCCAGGCAGCCTACACCTGGAGCAGGAACCTATCGAACGTGGGATTCGATGCGGCAAACCTGAATAACCCAACCGATTTGTGGCAGCAGTATGGACAGACGCCTTACAGTCGGCCGCACCGATTCGTCGTGAGCTATCAGTATGAGTTCCCATTCAAGGGCGACGGAATGCTCGGCAACTTCGTCAATGGTTGGTCCCTTTCGGGGTTGACGCTCCTCCAAAGCGGTAATCCGCTCACACTCTTCGACAGCCGCGGCGGTACGGTCTGGGGAACACCGAGCAGCGGAACGGTGGAGGGCGGGCTTAGTCGCGCTCAACTGTGTCCGGGATCTACGTATGCTGACATCGAAACCCAAGGCAGCGTAAAGGAGCGCCTGGGCAGAACTGGAAATGCGAGTGTGAAACGCTTCTTCAATCCTGCCGCCTTCTGTGCACCTCCGACGATCGAGGGCGGCACGGATTTTGGTAACACGGGCGTCGGAATCGTTCGGGGGCCGGGCCAAGCCAACTTTGATTTTTCAGTGACGAAACTGACTCGAGTCGCCGAGGGTCACACCGTACAGTTCCGTGCGGAGTTTTTCAATTTGTTCAACCATTCACAGTTCGCAATTCCAGTGGGGGCCGGCGCAGGCGCGCCGAATAATCAAACTCTCTATTCAAACAACGCGAACTTGTTCGGCGTGATCACGTCGACATCGGTGAATCCGCGATTGATCCAATTTGCATTGCGGTATCAGTTCTAGCAGACCAACATTACTTCGGGCAGTCCGATGAGGACCGCCCGAAGAAGTCCGTCGCCGCACATGCAAAGTCGACTTCCGTCTGAACACCGGTCAACATTCGCCGCTTCTTGCCGGGTGCAGACAGCACGTATCCCAGCTCGGGCCGAATTGTTTCAACGTTTAGTCCTGTGCCATCCGGAAGATTCAGGAATTGGCCCCGGCGCAATATCTTCAGTTCAACGTCAGGAAAATCCCGCTTGACGATTTGTTGAATTGGCGGGAGGAAAAACTGAAAGTCTCCCAGGGTCGCTTGACCTAGCGAGTTTTGCAGTCGTTCTGCATCATAGAAGGCTACGGCTACCCCTCTCGGTCTTCGGATCGGGCCCGTTTTTTCAGCCATGAACGCTGCACTTTTGGTGCTTCGGATTTTGCTGGCCTGCTCTGCGGCGAAGCCCACACCTAGAATCGCGACAGTCACCAGCACCGCCAACACGGGTTTGCTCATCGGCGCGAAGTTTACGATGGGGTCGTTATAAAATCCGAAAATCATTTTGATTTATTTGTGGAGGCAGCGTAATGAAGTACATGTTACTGGTCTACTTGGACGAGCAGGCCTTGAGCGAATCGGAACGCCAACAGTGCTATGTCAAATCCGCGCAGCTGGCTCAGGACATTCATAAGAAGGGCCAGTACCTGGATGCATCTCCTCTGCATCCAACGTCGACAGCAACCAGTATCCGAGTACGCGAAGGGAAACGCCTGGTGACAGACGGCCCGTTTGCCGAGACCAGAGAACAGCTGGGCGGTTATTACCTTATTGACGCAAAAAATGTAGATGACGCCATTGCTATTGCCGAAAAAATTCCAGCTGCCTGCTGGGGAACTATCGAGGTCCGGCCAGTAATGGAGATCGCCGGGTTACCAACGGAGTAATTTGATTCTGTACCAAAAAACGTCAAGACGGTGACAGCGATCAAACTGTCACTTTTTTGACGTTTTTTTAGCTGGTGAAAGGAGCCACCGTGCAAAAGACGTTAAGAAGCGTTGTTGTGAGTTTGACTGCTATCGCTATCCTCTATGGAATACCGGAGGTGACGCTTACGCCGCCGGTAAATGCTGCACAAGTTTGGAACTACACTGCGTTGGGAGATTCGCTCGCTTTTGGAGCGCTGGCGTTGCCCCTGCGAGGCTACACCTTCCTTTACAGAAACGCCGTCGCGAATGGCACTGGAAATACAGTCTTGCTTTACAACCTGGGTGTTCCGGGATGGAAGAGCGCGGATTTGTTGAATGCGTTGCGTACGTCGTGGTCCATAAGAGTTTTGATTGCGACGTCGCGTGTCATCACTTGGGATATCGGTGGGAACGATATGAATGCAGCGCGTGGAAGCTACAAAGCGGGGACATGTGGCGGGCTGGATAATCAACAGTGTTTGAAGGACACCGTTGCCCAGCTGAAAGTAAATTGGGACGGGATCGTTGCCGAATTGCATCAGCTACGTAATTTTGATCGCACTACCATTCGGACCATGGACATCTACAATCCATACGTCACGGAGGACATGGCTGTGGGAACCGATTTCGAGGTTTTGAAGTTCTATCTGGATGACGTGAATGCGTACATCGCGGACAGATCCTCTAAAGAACACGTCGGCCTTGCGTGTGTTTATTGCTCATTCAATGGACCTGGCGGAGATGTGGACCCGAAGAGCTTGGGCTACATCGCCTTCGATGGTTTTCATCCTAATGATGCCGGACATGCCGAGATAGCAAAACTTCTTGCCGCGCTTGGATACTAGCCGGCTGCGCTGAAGCCGCATGTCTTTACTCTCTGTGCAAACTGTCATACATTGGCCGCCGAGGTGAACTATGGCAAGGCGGATAACCAATGTCGGGGCGATCGCTTTTATTCTACTTTCAGCGGTGCCTCTCATGGCGCATCACTCCTTCGGAGCGGAATACGACGCGAACAAGCCGATCACATTGACGGGTGTGATCACGAAGATCGAGTGGACAAACCCACACAGCCATTTTTATCTCGATGTGACAGATGACAAGGGCAAAGTCGTGAATTGGAAGTTCGAAGGGTATAACCCCGCGGTGCTGATGAGGATCGGATGGAAGAAAGACGTTATGCTCAAGCCGGGCGACAAGATCACCGTCTTCGGATGGCAGGCGCGCGACGGAGGAAATTGGGCGCATTCGCGTGAAATTACGCTGGCCGACGGAAAAAAACTGTTCTTCGGTCCGCCGGCCGGCACCGGTGATGGCGGCAATCAGCCTGCAGTAGAGGTGCGGCCATGAAGCGTTATCTGCTACCTTGGGTCCTTGCTCTTGCACTGCCATCGTTCCCTGCGTTCGCACAGACGAAAGGCCCTGCAAACACCGCCATCCCGCGCGGGCCCGATGGAAAGCCCGACCTGACGGGCGTGTGGCAGGGAGGGAGCACGCAGAAAGGATCATGGGAAGAAGCAAACCGGGGAGTCGGAGTCGGCGGCAGCGGCCGGGATCCGTCTGCGCCACTAACTTTGTCTTCGAACGACCGGCCTGCCGGTCGTGAAGGCGCACCGTATCAGCCTTGGGCCGCTCAGAAAGTAATGGAGGCCTTCAACAGGAGAGGCATCGATGACCCGACCTCATTGTGCCTACCGGCGGGTCTACCGCGAACCGTCATGTTGGGACTGTTCCCGCAGCAAATCGTGCAGACACCGAAGCAGATTGTCATTCTCTATGAATACATGAACGTCTTCCGGGTGATTCCGCTTAACGAAAAGCATCCCGATGATCTGCTCCCCAGTTATCTGGGTAATTCTGTGGCTCGTTGGGATGGCGACGCGCTTGTCGTAGATGTTATCGGTTTCAATGACAAGACATGGCTTGCGGGGACCGGCACCTTTCATTCGGACGCGTTGCACATCACGGAACGCTACACACGCGTGGACAAGGATCAGATTAATTACGAAGTCACGATGGAAGATCCAAACGTATTCACGAAACCGTGGACCCTCACTTCGACTCTCATGCTGCGTGAAGGTACGCGTTTGGAGGAGTATGTCTGCGCAGAGAACAATATCGATCCGGAACGGTACGAAAAACTGTTGAAGGATGGCGTGAAATTCACGAGGTAGTAGTCACACAACACAAAAATCGGCGACGGAACACAAAAAGCACAAGAGACACAAAGGGGCAGCCATTCCCCTCCTTGCAAAGGAGGGGTGGATGCGACATCAAAATGATTTCGCGAAGCCTCCTCTGCTGGAGCGGACGGGGTGGTCGCTCACGAGAAACGCCACGTGTCAGTGACCGCCCCCTCTGCGCCGCTTGTGCGTTTTCTACTGAACCCTCCGCTGCTATTTTTTCCCGGGTGTTGGCTTAGCGGTCGGTGTTGCAGCGGTTGCCGGCGTCATCGCGGCCGATTCCTGGTGGAACACCGCCAACCATTTGCCTCCCTTATTTGTCCAGACAGTTGATGCCCACGTAGGACTAAGAATCGGCTGTCCATCAAACGTTCCTTTCCCCGTCCAGCGATACATATGGATGACCGTATTGTCATTGACCCAGTAGAACTGCGAACCATCCAAATTCCAGCTCTGAATCTTTGCCTGTTGCATCATCTTGTCGAAATCCGGTGAGTTGACTTTGTTAATGCCGCCTCCGTCAATTCCGACCGCTTCCGGTACGAGATTGGCATGGAAGGTCTTCATATCACCTTTGGCAACTGCGTCGTTTATGGCACGTTCGCTCGCAACAATTTGTTTTTCGACCGCTGCGTGGTTCGAACCTGCGGGAGCTTGAGCTAAAGTTGTTCCGACCGTGAACAGCAAACAGAACAGTACAATCCGTTTCATACTCCTCCTTAAGGCAAGACTTTCAGCCATGAATGTTATTCGGCCCAGTAGGATAGCCAATTCCTTGCGGTTCGCCTATACTCAGCACAAATTTCAATCGTCTGCAGGTCCAAGAGAAAGGAAAGCCATGGTGAATAAGCTTTGGTTTTTAGTCGTTGTGGTTTTCATGACATTCGCGACTCCTTTGATGGCTCAATCGCTTAAAGCGAAGGTCGACATGAAGGCGCCTGCCCCGAAACTTCCGAACGGAAAACCTGATTTCAGCGGTGTCTGGAACCGGCCGGGCACGCAGGACTTGACCCGAACGTTCACGAATGCGAACGGCACAAGTAATAAAGGAGAGCCGAATCCGCTGCCGTTTACTCCATGGGGTCAGGCACAATGGGACAACTACGATCCCGTCAAGAACGGCGACTACGCCGGCAGCTGCATGCCATTTGGCTGGATTCGATCGTTCACGCCGCATCCTATGCAGATCCTTCAGAACAACGAGTACATCGGTTTTCTTTTTGAGCAGAGCACGATGTTTCAGGCCGTAAACACCGAAGGCATGCCGCATCGCAAGGACTGGCCGCCAACTTGGTTTGGCGACTCCCGTGGGCATTGGGATGGCGATACGCTCGTCATCGACGTGATGAACTTTAACGGTTTAGCAAAGCTGGGAACCATTGGCCACCCGATGAGCGACAAAGCGAAGCTGACGATGACATTCAAGCGTCCGGACATGGGCCACATCGAATTTAAATGGATTCTGGATGATCCAAAAACATATACGCGTCCGATCACTAACGAGAGAGTTTTCGTCCTGACGCCTGATGTCGAGCTGATGGAGTACTCCTGCATGGAAGGTAACCTCCAGTCGCTAATCGACGGTGTCATCACTCCATGGACGAGTCCAAAGGATAAAGATGCGAATGTTCTGTATGGCACGCAGCGGGACTGGCCGGCCTACGATTTGACCAAGCCACAGAAGCTTGCCGGTGTCATTAAGGAAGTCAGCTACCATGGCGCGCCTCCACTAATGAAAGTCGAGGTGGACAAGAAAATATTGACGATCGTGCTGGCCCCACCTCCTCGTATGGAATTTCGCGGGCTGTCTGACGAAATGTTGAAGGCAGGCGAATCGGTGAACCTGGTCGCGTATCCTAGCAAGCAGAATAAGGACGAACTCCGGGCAGAAAGCATCACGATCGGCAAAATGACAACGGAGCTCCGTTAAAAATTGGAAATTGGACGGGTCCAATCTGAGATTTCGAATTTCGAATTTGAGATGCAGGATTCGTCCAATTTCAAAATTTGAATTTTCTCCTCCTTCGTAATCGATTTACTGCTCTAGACTCGAGACGTGCGCACAATTCGAATCACCGGTATAGCTTTAATCGCGCTGCTCCTGGTTGGAGCGACGGTGATGCACGCTCAGCGCTTTCGGCAGCGTTTCTTTTTCCCGAATGAGGCGCCGCTCACCGAGGTCGTCATCGCGCGCTGGCAATACACTGCGTTCGGAAAATACGGCGGCACCGGCTGGTCCCACAACTACCCCAGCTCCGACCAGCATTTTGCACAGGTGCTTTCGGAGGCGACGAGTATCGATGTGAAGAATGTCTCGTACCGCATTGTCGAGTTGGGTAGCCCTGAGGTGTTCGATTATCCGTTTGCCGTTGTTTCCGAACCCGGAGAGATGGCTCTCACCGACCACGAAGTGGAGAACCTGCGACAATTCATCGACCGCGGTGGTTTCGTTCTTATGGACGATTTTGATGGACCGCGAGATCTGGCAACCTTGCAGCGGGATTTACATCGAGCGTTTCCGGACCGAGACCTTGTGCGATTGACGATCGACCATCCGATCTTCAACACGTTCTACCAAATCGATGCTCTGAACATCACTTCGCCTTATCTGGTCGACGGCGAACCGATTTTCTACGCGCTGATGAACAAGGACGGGAGCGTCGGAGTGATTGCCTGCTACAACAATGACCTCGAAAATTTTTGGGACTACATCGATCGCGGTGCGTATCCGCTGAAACCATCTATCGAAGCTTTCCGTCTCGGGATCAACTTCGTTGTGTACTCGATGACGCACTGAAGGGAAGTAGCCACAGAAAGCAAAGAATCCGTTAATGTTCAATTCCCGATTCCCAATTCCCATCCGACGGGAATTGAGAATTGGGAATTGAACATTAACGGATTCTTTGCTTTCTGTGGCTACTTTCTTTGCACGTGTATTATCGGTGTGTGCGCGTACTGATCATCGGTGGAGGGTTCGCGGGGCTGAACGCGGCGAAACGACTGGGCGGGGTAGAGGGCGTCGAGGTGACGCTAATCGACCGCCGAAATTACCACGTGTTTCAGCCGCTTCTTTACCAGGTTGCAATGGCAGGCTTGAGTCCGGCCGACATTGCGGCGCCGATCCGCAGTATGTTGTCTGAGTACTCGAATATCCGAGTCTTGCTAGGCACTGTTCAATCCTTGGACCTGAGCGGTAAGACTGTCGCAACAGACATAGGTGAGTTCTCATTTGACTATCTAATCGTGGCTTGTGGTGCGAGGCATTCCTATTTCGGTCACGACGATTGGGAGAAGTATGCGCCGGGTCTGAAAACTCTCGAGGATGCGACCGAGATTCGACGGCGTTTTTTGACGGCGTTCGAAGAAGCCGAGCGAATTACCGATGAGGAAGAGCGGCGCAAACTCTTAACCTTTGTGATCGTTGGTGGCGGACCGACAGGGGTGGAACTCGCCGGTGCGATGGGCGAGGTGAGCCGTCACACTCTCGCAATAGACTTTCGTTCCATTAATGCGGGATCCGCGAGAATCGTTCTGATCGAAGCAGGGCCGCGGATTCTCCCATCATTCTCCGACAAGCTGTCGGCACGGGCCAAACGCGATCTCGAACTGATTGGAGTGCAGGTATGGACCGGGAGCAGCGTGACGTCAATCGACGAGAATGGAGTTCAAGTCGGAACGCAGCGTCTTGAATCGCGAACCGTGCTTTGGGCCGCAGGTGTTCAGGCATCGCGTATCGGTCGGCTCGCCGGACTGGAAACGGATCGGCAGGGACGTGTGGCAGTTGAGCCCGATCTTTCCGTTAAGGGTCACCCGAACGTTTTTTTTGCCGGAGATCAGGCAATGTTCAGCCATCAAACGGGTAAACCGCTGCCTGGGACGGGGTCGGTGGCGATACAACAAGGAAATTATATTGGCCGGACTATTGTCAATGAACTCAAGGGGCGTCCGCGTCATCCATTTCACTTCGTCGACAAGGGACAGATGGCCACGATTGGACGCAAGCGCGCGGTCCTGGAAATCGGCTCCATCAAGTTGTCGGGCTGGTTCGCGTGGGTCGCGTGGCTTGTGGTTCACATCTATTATCTGACAGGATTCAGAAATCGCCTTCTCGTTGTCCTTCAATGGGCATGGTCATACATGACCTGGGGGCGTGGAGCGCGGCTGATTATGGGTGACCGTTAAAACCGGACGGATTCTTTTGCCTTTTGTGTTTTTTGTGTTCCGTCCAAATGCTCGGTATGATGCCCACACTATGAAACCCTACATTCCGGTTGCGATTCTATTGCTGCTGTCTGTCGGCGAGGCGGCGCAGCAAAAACCTGAAAAGAGCAATATGGAATTGGTCGGCTATAACGACCTGCAAGCCCGAAGCGCCTATCAGCCGACCATACACAAACAAGGAGACCGGTGGTTCGCGTACATTGGTCACCACGGCGGTTCGCAGCTCAACCCGCTCACAGGTAAACAAGAGAACAATGGTACGTCCATCGTTGACGTAACAGATCCGAAGCAGCCGAAGTACATCGCTCACATCCCTGGTGAGGCTCCGACCCCCGGCCCAGGGGAGTCCGGCGGTGCGCAGATGGTACGTGTATGCGACGGGAGTCAGCTGCCGCGCGCCGACAAGAACAAGGTATACATGCTGCGCAGCTTCGGCGGATCGGCGCATGAAATTTGGGACGTGACAAACCCGGCGAAGCCGAACCGAGTCACAATTGTGGTCAGCGGGCTTCGCGATACTCACAAAAGCTGGTGGGAATGCGATACGGGCATCGCATTCCTCGTTTCGGGCTTGCCGGATTGGCGAACGCGCCGCATGACGCAGATCTACGATTTGAGCAACCCCGCCGAACCTCTGTTTATTCGCAATTTCGGTTTGCCCGGCCAACAACCTGGCTCAACCGGTGCCGTACCTACCGAATTGCATGGCGCCATTTCTACAGGCACGATGGGGAATCGTGTCTATTTCGGATATGGCACGGGCGCCAATGGCATTGTTCAAATTGTCGACCGTGAGAAACTTTTGAAAGGACCGAAAGAGCCGACGGAGGGGAATCTAATCTATCCACAAGTGGCGCGGCTCGACCTTCCTCCTGATATGGGTGCGCACACGGCGTTTCCATTATTGGGTATGGAACTCCCGGAGTTCATCAAACAAAAATTACGTCCCGGGACGGCTGCGGCGGCTGGAGTGGATCACGATCATGATGGCGCGCCGGCAGCCGATCGCACGCAGTCCCGACGGGACTTTGTGGCCGCCGTTGGCGAAACAACCGCAAACGAATGTCTCGAGAACCGTCAAATGGTGCGCATCATCGACATCACGACGGAATCACGCCCAGGCGGAGTGGCATCCTGGACGGTACCTGAAGCGAGCGGAAATTTCTGTGACCGCGGCGGGCGTTTTGGCACGCATTCTTCGAATGAAAACTTCACGCCGATTTATTATCGGCGGGTGCTCTTCATTGCACACTTCAATGCGGGGGTGCGCGCTCTCGACGTTCGTGATCCCCTGCAGCCAAAAGAAATCGGTTACTACATTCCAGCAATCACCGATAAAACGGATCGGCGTTGCGTCGGGACAGGTGCGGACCAGCGATGCAAAGTGGCGATTCAAACGAACAATGTGGAAGTGGATGATCGCGGTTACATCTATATTGTCGATCGTGCGAATACGGGAATGCACATCCTGGAGCTGACAGGATCCGCCCGTCGCGTCGCGAATTTTCAATAGATAGAAGAGACGCATTCCCCTCCTTGCAAAGGAGGGGTGGCTGCGCCATTAAGAAAAGACGCGAAGCCACCGAAGCGGCGCAGACGGGGTGGTCGCTCACCCGTGGCGTTTCTGGTGAGCGACCACCCCGTCCGCTCCAGCAGCGGAGGCTTCGCGAAATTGTTTTGATGTCGCGTCCACCCCTCCTTTGCAAGCGGGGAATGCGCTTACCGTGTGGCGCGGAGCAAAGTGCGGAGGACTTCGATGCGTGCTTCGGATCCATGAAACAGATCGTCTGGAAATTTGCGGTACCGCAATACATCCGCGAATACCTTCTGGAAGGCCATGGAATTCACTCCTAATCCGGCGAGGTACTGCAACCGTAGATTCAAATCATCATTGATTTGAGCCCCGGCAAAATACGTTTTAAGATCGGACGCCCGTCCCGCGTAAGTCGCGAGAATCTCAGCCGCCGAATGGAAACCTACCTCGCTGATGGAACCCAGCACTTTCGAATACTCCGGACGGTCCAAGCGGCTCTGAATGGAATCGAGGTCGATCGAGCTTGTATTTCCACCGATGAGCACAAGATCGAAGCCACCCATGTTCTGCGTGTAGTTACTCCAAACCGTGCCGTTGGGAAAGACTTCAAAAAAAGTAGCGAGCTCGCTCTTCACTGTTGCGGGATCACTGTCGTAGATCGGCAGCCATTGCGCGACGACGCCACCTGTATTCAAGTGCGCCTTAACCAACTCGTAGTACTCCTTCGAATAAAGCGTCGACGTACCTTTAACCCACGGGTGAATCGGATCTGTCGTGATGACATCGAACTTTTGTTTCGTCGTAAAAATAAAGTGACGAGCGTCATCGTAGACGATCCGCGTTCGCCGGTCGTGCAGCACCGAGTAGTTCTGCGGTGCGAAAAACTCGGTCGATGCGGGAGGAATTATCGGCTCCAATTCACAGATTACAAGGGTTTCAACGTCCGGGTAAGGGACGAACGAACCTGCCGTCACACCCGCGCCGAATCCCACGGTAAGGACAGAACGGGGATTCGGATGGAGTAGTGCGGGAATGTGTCCCATCATGCGTTCAAGGCGCATGTCCGCAGGAGCGCTCGACGCTTCCGCTTTGCCACTGACATAAAATTCCCTCAAGCCTGCCCTGTCGGCAATGACAACAGACGAATTGAGGCCTTCGCCTCTGAATAGCACTTTCGTTGGACTGGCGGCAGGATACAAATCCACAGCGCGTATGATCGGGGCAATACGACGTCCATATGCGATCACTTCCCACGGCACATCGTGGACTGTGAAGACGACACCCGTCGAAACGAGGATTGCGATCAGCACGATAGCAACGGCGATATTTGATGTCGCTTTCTTGTTCATCGCCGAAATCGCGGCCGCTATTGCGCCTGCTGCCGATAGGCCAATCAAAATCTGCTGTGACGCTCGCGTTCCGAAGGTGGGAATGAAAAACAGACTGAAAGCCAGCGCTCCAGCGATCGAGCCGGCTGTGTTCGCCGCGTAAATCTTACCGGAGAGTTTTGCTGGATCCTCTTTAGGTTCCGCGGCAGCGGCCAAAGCGAGTGGAAAACTCGCTCCCCAGAAGAGCGTTGCCGGCAGAATCGCCCAGACACACCGCACCAGATCAAGTTGGAAGTTGAAGAATGGACTCAACGAGAGCCACGGATCTACGGGCCAATAGGGAAGTGAATACGCCACGGCATACGCCGTCCAGCCAATCATTATGATCAACAGGCTCTGACACGCAGCCAGCGCTAGCGTCGGATTCGCAACCCTGCGAGCGACGAAGGCGCCGGCACCACTGCCCAACCACAAGCCACTGAGAAAGACGGCAAGGATGATGGAGAATGTATAAACCGTTCCGCCGAGCAGAAGCGATAGCAGTCGTGTCCAGACAACTTCAGCGCCCAGAGCCGCCAATCCCGAAATGGCGATCGCAAAATAGACGAATCCCGCTCGTCTTGCGCGCTTCGCCCGTATAGGGCCAGCGCTTTCCTGGGTCCACCCATGATCCGTTCGCAACGACACAAGAAAGCTAATTAGTGCCACAGCGAGATTGATCACAACGGCTGCATAAGTAGCAACCGCCATGTCATAAATTCTGAGCAAATAAAATCCGGAAATCAGGGATCCGAATACGGCGCCTGCGATATTGCCGCTGTAAAGCAGTCCCAACCACGAGACTCCCTCTGGTGTTGTTTCCAACCAGCGCGCGACCGCGGGTAAAGAGGCACCCATTAATAATGTGGGGGGAAGCAGGCACGCCCCGGCAACGATGCCTCTCAAGAAAAGCCCGACCAGACCGGCGGTTGCGGAGTCCGGGACACCTGCTACATACAAACGTCCGACAACCGGAACGGCAAACTGCACGAGCAGACCCAAAACTCCAATGCCCAATTCCAGGACCGCATAGACTTTCAGTGGATGAATGCGTGGGGGGACGAAGCGCGCGAACACGATACTGCCGGCGCACAAGCCGCCCATGTACGCTGCTAGAAGCAAACCAAGTGAAACGCCCGACGATCCAATCACCAACTGAAGCAATTGGAACCAGACCGTCTCATAGATGAGTGCCGCACACCCGCTACCTGCGAGTAACAGCACGAGAAGAGGAAGGTACTTGCGGGTTTTCAACTACTATGAATACCAAATACGTCGTCGCGGGGGAAGCCCGCGACGACAAAATACAATCAGAACATCAATTTCATCGCAAACTGGATGATTCGATAGTCACCGGCCTGCAAGCCGCTGTTGCCGCTGATATCGCTTGTGATCTGGCCGAAGTTCGGAGAATTGAGCGTAACGGCGCGGCCGATACCGCCTGGGCCGCCGGCTCCCGGAGTGGCTAGATTCACATGGTTCGGAAGATTGAACGCTTCCGCCCGTATCTGAATCGATGTCGATTCATGAATCGGAAAAACACGGGACAAAGCTGCATTCAACTGAAATGTACGCGGCCCTGCGAAGCTGTTATAGCCCACATTGCCGTATTCACCGGGATTCGCCGCACGAAAAGCAGAGGCGTTGATCCACTTGTCGGCGGTCTTCTTGGCCGGATATACGTTTTTAGGATCCACCAAAACCGGCGGCTGGTTCGCTACTGTGGTGAGCGCTTGGTCCGTACCAGCGAAAACCGAGAATAACTGGGCGGACGTCATTGTCAACAGAGGAGCCAATTGCCAGTCGCTTGCCAGGATTCGCAATGTTTTA
>Ga0114129_10002328_pt1 | contig 26370 bp, 30 predicted proteins | sample RhiMetdeltSRZDD1_FD_80071 | JGI IMG/M metagenome (GOLD analysis project Ga0114129, IMG submission 80071) | Populus rhizosphere microbial communities from Tennessee, USA - Rhizosphere MetaG P. deltoides SRZDD1 (version 2) (version 2) | ecosystem: Host-associated > Plants > Roots > Rhizosphere >...
ATAGGCGCGGTGTACGGGTCACCGGTAGCCGAGCCGGCCACCGCGTCAAGCAGTGCGGCGCTGTCGCGGACGGTGCGGGTGAGGGCGTGCTCGTTGACCAGTCCCTCCAGTCCATGGCCGGCGCCCGGCGCGAAGGAGGTACGGCCGCGGCGTGGCTTGAGACCGACAAGCCCACAACACGACGCGGGTACCCGGATCGAACCGGTGCCGTCACCGCCGGAGGCCGCCGGCACTACGCCCGCCGCCACCGCCGCGGCCGACCCGCCGCTGGAGCCGCCCGGCGTGATCGACGCCGACCACGGGTTCACCGTGGGCCCGAACAGCGAGGGCTCGGTGGTGCAGTGGTTGCCCCATTCGGGGGTGTTTGTCTTGCCGAACACCACGAGTCCCGCGGCGAGATACCGATCGACGATCCACGCCGAGTCGGTCGCGACGTGGGTGCGCAGCGCGCGTGAGCCCATCGCCTCGGGCGCACCGGCGAGCGAGGCGCCAAGATCCTTGAGCAAGAACGGAACTCCCGCGAGCGGACCTGACCCACCGCTGCGCAACACACCGGAGGCGTCGAGCGCCGCAGCCTGCTGTCGGCCATGATCGAAAAGGTCGGCGATGACGGCGTTCAGTTCCCGGCCGGCCTCGAGGCGCACAATCGCGGCCTCCAGCAGTTCGGTCGCCGACAGCCGACCGGAAGCGACCAGCGCCGCCTGCCCGATGGCGTCGAGATCGGCGAGGGCCACGGCATCGGTTGCGTCCATGGGGACGGATCATTCAGCGCCGTCATGCGCGCGGCAACTTGAGCGTCCGCGATGTCTTTTCGGACGCCGCCGAGTCGTTATAGATGTACGGCCACCGAAAGGACGAATCATGACCGAATCCTTGAACCGGCAGTTCACCGCGAGACTGCAGAAGAGTGACAACAAAGGCGGATGGACCTACGTCGTAATGCCCGATTCGGCGGCCTTCTTCGGCACCCGCGGCCTGGTCAAGGTCCGCGGCACCGTGGACGGTCAGCCGTTTGCAAGCTCGTTCATGGCGCTCGGCGACGGCACACACAAACTGCCCGTGAAGACCGACCTGCGTCGGCGCATCGGGAAAGAGGCCGGCGGCGAGGTGACCGTGCACCTCGAGGAACGCATCAGCTGAATGTTCCTTCGCTTTGCAGACCGGGCATCGGACTCGCCGTACATCGAACGGGTGTGGCGGGCCCATAGCGATGGCGGCGGCCCGTTCGTCTCCGTCGCCGCCGGTCATCTCGAGCTGGTGGTGACGCGGCTCGCCGACTTCACCATGGTCACCGTGCGCGGGCCGGAGACCCGGGCCACCACCATCGACTGCCCACCAGACGGCGAGTGGGCGGCGATCCGGTTCCGGCTCGGTGTACACATGCCGTCGCTGCCGACCCGCCTGCTACTCGATCATCGCGACGTGCACCTGGCCGTGTCGGCCGACGGATCGTTCGAGCTCGCGGGCTCACGATGGCCGCTTCCGGACCTGGATAACGCCGAACGCTATGTCCACGAGCTCGCCCGGCGAGGCGTGATCGCCCGGGACGACGTGGTCGATGCCGCGATCGGGGGTGACGGATCAGCGCTCACCATCCGCTCGGTCCAGCGCCATTTCCGGCGTACCACCGGCATGACGCACTCGCTGTTCCGCCAGATCGAACGGGCCCGCCGCGCGACGACGCTTCTGCGCGCGGGCGCACCCATCCTGGACACGGTGCACGAGGCCGGTTATTTCGATCAGGCCCATCTCAGCCGTTCGCTCAGGGTGTTCATCGGCGAGACGCCGGCGAGCGTCATGCGCAACGACAGGCAGCTGTCGTTTCTGTACAAAACAGGCTGACCTGCGCCGGGCTAACCTGCCGGCATGCGGGTCGAACCATATGTCTATTTCCAAGGTCGCTGCGAGGAGGCGCTGGAGTTCTATCGCGCGGCACTTGGCGCCGACGCCACGGTGCTCGCCCGCTTCGGGGACAAGGTGGGCCATGCCGAGGTGCGAATCGGTGACACGGTTCTGCTGGCTTCCGACGGTCAAGGCGACGGTCCGTCGACGTTCAGCGGTTTCTCGCTGTCGCTGAGCGCATCCGATGAGACAGAGGCCGACCGGCTGTTCGCGGCGCTATCCGACGGGGGAAGCGTGCAGGTGCCTATTGCGCCGACACCGTTCGCATCGCGGCTCGGCCTGGTCGCCGACAAGTTCGGCGTTCCGTGGATGGTCGTGTCACAGAATGCGGCGGGGTGACCTACCCATTTGGTAGCCGGCGGGAAACGACATCTCGATCACCCGGAGCTGGTCGTTTGCTTTGGATTCCAGTTCCAGGACGACGCAGTCGCCGCTTAGTTGCTTGGATTCGAGAACGATGTAATGCTGGCCGCCACCGTTGACGTCGGTGACATGTTCCCCCGAGCGCAGCGCCTCAACGGGCACCAGGTCGGGGGCTTTTAAATGGTGTGGTTCCACCCTGAAAACCGTAAGCGAAGACAACGGTCCCGGGGCGGATTTCGCGCGACGTGTCAGCCGACCGCCATCGCATCACCCACGCCTCCCAACCCGACCGCGACTGCGCACAACACGAAAGTTGCAACCGCAAACGGCCATCCGGGTTTACGCCGATAGAGCTGGATGACGGTCAGAACCAATCCGACGACCCCGATCGCGAACGCGGCGAGCAATCCGGTCCCGACGGCGGTGGCGGCGCCTTCCGCGCTGCAACTCTGCGGCGGGCAGTAATCCAGGAAGGCAAGGGAGAACAGCCCCATGACCGCCGCGGCCCCGCCGAAGATCACGGTGAGAATGAGCGCACTGATGGAGATCGCGAGGTCGGCGCCCGCGATCGGCGGCTTTGGCGGCGGATAGCTCGGGTGCCCCACGCGAGACGATGCTATCGGCCGGATTAGCAGTTCTCGCCGATTCCGCTGCCGGATCGACCATCATGGCGCCATCGACTGTGGGGGTGAAGATGCACAGCACAATGCAAGACTTTCCGCTGACTGTGACGGGCATCCTCCGTCACGGCACGGGGTGGTACTCGAGTCGACGGGTCACGACGGCGACTCCCGGTGGCTACCGCGAGATTAGTTACGGGGAGCTCGGCACACGGGTAGCGCAGCTCGCTCATGGGCTGCGCCAACTCGGTGTCACGGACGGCGATCGTGTCGCGACGTTCATGTGGAACAACCAGGAGCACCTCGAGACCTATTTCGCCGCGCCATGTATGGGCGCCGTGTTGCACACGCTGAACATCCGGCTGGCAGGCGACCAGATCGCGTTCATCGCCAATCAAGCCGAGGATCGCGTTGTGCTGGTTGACATGTCGCTTGCGCCGCTGCTGGCCCCGGTGCTGCCGGAGATGACGTCGGTGCAGACGGTGGTGGCCGTCGGCGAGGGCGACGTCGCCCAGCTCAACACCTCTGGGAAGAACGTGGTCCGCTACGACGACCTGCTGGACGGACAACCGCTTGAATACAGCTGGCCAGATCTGGACGAAAGAAGCGCGGCCGCAATGTGTTACACCAGCGGCACGACCGGAAACCCGAAAGGCGTGGTGTACAGCCACCGTTCGAGTTACCTGCATTCGATGTCGGTCTGTGCGGCCAATGCGTTGGGCCTCGCCGACGGCGACCGGGTGTTGCCAATCGTGCCGATGTTCCACGCGAACGCCTGGGGCCAGCCGTATGCGGCAATGATGGCGGGTGCCGACCTGCTGTTGCCCGACCGGTTCCTGCAGGCCGCCCCGCTGGTGGACATGATCGAACAGCGCCGGCCCACCATCGCCGCCGCCGTCCCGACCATCTGGAACGACGTGTTGCAGTACCTGCACGCCAATCCCGGTCGCGACGTCTCGTCGCTGCGACTGGTCGCCTGCGGGGGGTCGGCCGTCCCACTCGGGATGATGAAGGAGTACGAGCAGTCCCACAGTGTGCACATCCTTCAGGGCTGGGGCATGACGGAGACTTCACCGCTGGCCGCGCTCGCCGCTCCGCCGCCCGAAGTCACCGGCTCGGACCACTGGGCGTTACGCAGCACCGCAGGCCGGGTTCTGTGCGGGGTCGAGGTGCGCCTCGTCGACGACGCGGGCGCCGTCCTACCCAATGACGGTAAGGCCGTGGGCGAGATAGAGATTCGCGGCCCGTGGATCACCGGCTCCTACTACCAGAACGCCGATCCGTCGAAGTTCGACAACGGATGGCTTCGAACCGGCGACGTCGGCCGCATCGATCCGCAGGGCTTCATCACGCTGACGGATCGTGCCAAGGACGTCATCAAGTCCGGCGGCGAGTGGATTTCGTCGGTCGAGCTGGAACTGTTGATCATGGACCACCCCGCGGTGCTGGAGGCCGCCGTCGTCGCGGTGCCCGACGACCGGTGGCAGGAGCGACCATTGGCAGCGGTGGTTGTCAAGAACGGTGCCACCGTCGCAGCTCCTGAGCTTCGAAAGCATCTGTGCGACAAGGTCGCTCGGTTCTGGCTGCCGGAGCGCTGGACGTTCATCGATGAAGTGCCGAAGACGAGTGTCGGCAAGTTCGACAAGAAACTCATCCGGTCCCGATACGCCGACGGCGTCTACGACGTCCTGGAATGCCGGGACTGACCAGCGCCACTCAGCGCCCTGCGGTCAGCGCCCATCGGATACCGCCGACCACAACGCGGCCGGCTACGCGGATGACGGTGGCCTCCACCGGCGGGAAGTAGGGCAGCAGCAACGGCATTCGCGCCCACGCGGGCAGCATTGACACCGACGTTGCAGCGAGCAACCCGTACGGCGCCCTTGCCGCGATCGGCAGCGGTGGAGTCAGCAGCAGGAAGCGGGCCGCCTCGCGCGCCGCTGCCGTCCCTGACAACTCGGGCCGAAACGCCTCGATCCGTTCGCGCAGTTCCTTCTGGGTCAACGGTGGGTCGGATACGCCGAGCGCCCTTGCGACACGGGCGGTATCGGCGACATACCCGTCGCGGCCGCTCTGATCGAGTGGGGCAGCGCCGTAGAGCTGGTGGGCGAGAAGGAAGCTGTCGACCTCGGCGACGTGCACCCATTCCAGTAGGTGTGGATCCGAGGCGTGGTACGGCCTGCCGTCGGGGGCGATCCCGTGGACACGCTGGTGAATTCCACGCACCCGATCGACGGCTCGCTGGGCCTCGGCGACCGGGCCGAACGTGGTCACCGCAAGGAAGGTGCTGGTGCGCTGTAGCCGGCCCCACGGATCACCGCGGTAATCGGAGTGCTCGGCTACGCCCGCCATCGCCAGCGGGTGCAGCGATTGAAGCAGGAGTGCTCGCAGACCGCCGACGAACATGGAGGCGTCGGCGTGGACCCGCCGGATCGGACGGTCCTCGCCGAACCAGCGTGGCCCCGGCGTCTCGTGAATGCGCGCCCGGTTCGCCGGCCCGTCCGGCCCGGCGACCATGCCGAACAGACTCCGACCCAGGGTCTTGCGCACGAAGCCCAGCTCGGGCAACACCGTCATGCTTTCGACGGTACGCGAGTGGATTGGCTGTTTCGCCGTCCGACGAGGCGTTAATTACTAATCTCGATGGCACGCGGACACGAATGAACGGCAGGTAGCAACGATGCGTCAGCGCGTTCTGAACACTGTGGCAGCAATGGTTGTGGCGATGCCGGCGGTTCTGACTGTCGGCGTTCCAACGGCGACGGCCGACGGCCCAACGGGTGGCGGTGGTGGTGGTGGGGCAACTTTCGTGGCATTCACTCAGATGTTCCGACGGTGCGATTTCAGCGCCAAGACACATATCGGACCGACGGCGTACGGACGCCCAACCGCGACGGTGCGCCATACGGGCTCCGAGGTGATCGCCGACGTGCAGATCGCGACGGTCCTGCCGAATACGCCCTACGACGTGGGGTTGGTACAGATGCCGCGCTCATCGGCGACGGGCTGCAATCCCGGCGATCCGGGCGTGATCTCCGGTGTGCTCATGACAGACCCCACAGGCGCAGGCAGCGTCACCGTTCGCGGCCCCATTGCGCCCGGCGCGAGCGGCGTGTGGATTTACATCAGTCGGCCGGGCGAGTTCTCTCAGACACCGGACGAGTTCTACACCTCCGACTTCGTCGTATCGCTCTAGGGAACCCGGTAGTCGATCATCGGCTCCTGCTTGATCACCGCGCCTCCGGCGGTGACCAGAAGCTCAGCGGGTGAGATTGAGTACGTGACGTTTGCGTTGTGCGCGATGAACTCGTGTGTCGGCGTGCTCCTGGCCGCCGCCTTGAGGACCGCATCGTCACTGAGCCGGATGCCCAGATAGCCGTAGCGCCCGTCCTGGTCTCCGCATATCACCACCAGTGACCCTGGTGTCCGGCCGATTGCGACGGCCGTCTGGCTTCCGTCGCATCGTGCACTGGAGTTGACGAAGCCCCTGTCATCGACCGCGAACGGGTCAGCCGGTATGGCCGCCGGTGGGCTTGGCGCTTCGACCGACGGCGTTGGTGGGCTCGGGGCGACCGTCGTAGACGGACGAGCGTTCGGTTGCGAAACCGGCTCGTGTGTCACCCACTTCACCACCGAGCCAACCGAGACGACCAGCGCCGCAAGGAGGACGGCCGATCCGCCGACGGCAAGGTGCCGGCCTGAGAAGAACCGGCGTGGTGGTGGCTGCTTTCGATGTCGGCCGCGGGTGCGGGAAGGTCGCGTCAGATACCCCGAGCTGGTGACCAAGGTCGCTCCCGTCATGCAACTTCGTGCACTAGTTGTGCGGAACATTCTGCACGACACGATCCGCACGACAAACGATGGCTATGCCGCGTCGAACGGGCTCGAATCTTGTTGATTCACTGGACAATTTGCTAGCTACGCATTGACGCTTGCGAAAGTGCGGCTACGGTGGCCGGGTGACCGTTTACGCCATCGCTCAGCTGAAGTTCTCCGACCGCAACGCCTACAACCGCTATCAGGCGGCGTTCATGGAGGTGTTCCAACGCTACGACGGCACGCTGTTGGCGGCCGATGAGGCGCCGCGGGTCATCGAGGGTCAATGGGACCTAGAGAAGGTCGTGTTGATCAGCTTTCCGGATGAGGCGGCGTTCCGTGAGTGGTCGGAATCACCGGACTATCAACGGATTTCAGAGGACCGCCGCGCGGGAGCCGACACAGTGGTGGTGCTTGTGCAAGGGTTGCCGGGTAACGGGACGTAGCGGATCACGTTATGCGGGAACAACAACCGTCAATCCATTGCCGCGACGCTCCACCCGCATACCGGCCCGCCGACCGACTGCGGCCACCTGCGCGGCATCGTCGGGCTCGGACCTTGTCGTGGCTAGGGCGCGCGCCAGACGACCCTTGTGCGCCTTGTTGAAATGGCTCACCACGGTGCGGTGGCCGTCAGAATCCTCGGACACCACATCGACCTTGACGGCGCCGGGCACCCTTCCTAACGCCGCATAGGAACCGGATCGCAGGTCGACCACTAGCTCGCTCGACGCAATCTGTGCCAGTACCGGTTCAAGCAGAGGACGCCATCGCGCAGCCAGCGTGGGCCGACCGGGCAGCTTCGATGTCGCGGAGAGCCGATACGCGGGCACCGGATCGTCCGCGCGCAACAGGCCAAACAGCGCGGAGCCGACCGCCAGCCGGCTTCGGGCGCGAACGGCGGATGCACCGCGCAACGATCCGACATCAAGGGCGTCGTACAGCACGCCGGTGTAGCGACTAATGGCGGGCAGCGTGGCTGCGCTCCGCAGCACCGCGTTGCGCTCGATCTCGGCGTCCTGCGACGCGGAGATACCCAGCGCGCCCCGGCATACCGAGGTGTCGTCGGCCAGCGCGATGAGTTCGTCGATCAGCGCTTCGCGTAACGGCCCGAGGTCCGGAGAGCTCAGGGCATCCAGACGCAGAGGCGGCCCGTCACCGCCGACGTGCTTGGTCTCCGATGGCGGCAGCAGCACGATCACGGTCGTGACGCTAACCGACCCCGTGCCGGGTCAGGCCGGGGGAGCGATGTCGCCAGGCGCCGGCGGCGCGAACGGATCCGCTGGTGGCGGCGGCGCGAACGGATCTGCCGGCGGGGGCGGCGGCGCGAAGGGATCGGCCGGCGGGGGCGGCGGTGCCATCTCCGGTGCCGGGGCCTCCTGGGCCATCAGCACGATAGGCGCCTCCGGTGCCGGCGGCGGGATCATTTCGGGCGGGGGCGGAAGGAACGGGTCACCCGCCATCGGCGCGGCAGGCGCGGGCGGCACGTCCTCAGGTGCCATCGGCAGGTACATGTGGTGAGAGAACTGTCCCTGGAAGGCGCCACCGCCACCGACCCTCACGCCGCCGCCTTCACCGGAGGCTACGGGAGTGCCATCGGGGAGTGTCGCCGCCGTGTGACCGCCGTTCCAGCCGACGTTCAGGGCACCGGGCTGCGACCCGTACTTGAAACCGCGGGAGAGCAGAGCCCTCTCGATGTTGCCGGTGTTGAACCGGTCGCCGTAGATCGGACGGCCACTTGCCGCGTTAGAGACCCATGACACCAGGCCCGAGCAGTCCGTGCCCCGGGGAGAGTCTCCACCGGAGATATACGGGGTGCCCGAAACCGAGTTCACGAGCGTCAACAGGGTTACGGTAGCAAACATGCGGCCGGACGCTACTAGAGGTTTTTGTAACGCGCCAAAATCTGTGACGCCCTTCACAACTCGTGCTCAGCATCGGTTCACTTCACGAAATGTCTTGGGCTGCCAAAAGACTCAATATGACGCCGCCACTTACGATTTCATGAATTTTCGCTGGTAGCAGCGGGTAGTTTCATGCGCAATCGCGCGTACGCGCAGGCCATATAGATATGGAAGCGCTGCGACTTCGTGGCCCGTGGCGCACACATACCGCACGCTGAAGCCGCGCCACAAGTGGCAGGCATCACATTTCAAGATCAGCGAATGTGACCCATGCCACAGCGAGCACGCACGTCAAACGCCCAGGTCGAACACCAGCGATCGCCGGACCGCTCGTCGTGCTGACGATTAGGCTGCAATCGACCCAGTGAGGTGCGGAAATGGCTGTCTCGATCAGGCTCGGACGCTTCAGAACTGCATTGGCGCTGTGTGTATGTCTCCTCATGGCTAGCAGCTCGCTGATCTCGACCACTTCCTGGGCGGATGACTGTGACATCACTCCGATAGATGTCGAAACGACGGACTATTCGTTGCCATTCGAGGTGCCGGGGGGACTGATGCCCGATCCTCAGTTCGACGGCATGCAGGCACACCTTGAAATGCACCGCGTGCGACCGGTTTACGACAACAAGTGCCCATCGGTACCGAACAGGGCGGCAGTGCTGATCCACGGCCGCACGGTCACTGGCCCTGTGGCGTTCGATCTGCGATACCCCGCGCCCGGTGGCGGCACCCTAAGCGTGCAGGAAGCGTTGGCGCGAAGCGGAATTGACACATTCGCACCGAGCCTGCTCGGCTACGGCCGCTCGACGACGTTCGACCATGGGCTGGACGATCCCGGAAATGCAAGCCTGAGACCATTTCCGCCAGATGGCGAGTGCCCATACCCGGAGGGATGCGACCGATCCCACAATCCGATCTTTCCGCTCGATCAACAAGGCGCGTTGCTCGCCCCCAATCCTCTTGGCGGACAGCGTCACACGCATTCCAGCAATGTGCGTTTCGCGAATATCGACGTGTGGGTTCGAGACATTGCTCAGGCGATCGACGACGCGATCACCCGGGCACAGCCCACTGACGGCAAGGCGACATTGATCGGCTACTCGCTCGGCGCGCTGCGCGTCGGCCGTGCCCTGTACGCGGCCAAATACCCCGCAATTGTCAACACAGTCGATCGAGTTGCGTTCTTGTCACCGTTCTTTGGCGGACCACCGGAAGAGACTGTGCCGCCAGGGGGCTTTGTCACGTTTCCGATGACGCTCATGCAGCGCACGCAGATCGTCGAAGGCGGCAGGATGGCCAACGCCGAAAGGGAGGCCGCATGTGCCGGGTACAACGTCGACGGCAGCGGCGAGCAGGCGTGGGCTCAGCTGATGAGCCTCGACGCCAATGGTCGCAATTGGGGCGGTGACGACCCTCGCCGGCCTACCGGGGTGCTGCGGTTGCCGACGTTCTCCACATACGGCTTCAATGATGACGTTGCCGGACAGTTGACCCAGCCGACATTGGTCATGCAGGGTCTCGACGACGTCGTTGTGCCCGGCGGTGCCACCAGCGCATCGGCGATCTACGATGCACTGCCCGGCGCGATGACCAATAAGGTTCTGGTGCAGCTGGATTGCGCAACACACGAGATGTTGTGGGAGGGCTGTTCGTACGCGGTGCGCTGCGACGCGGCTTCCAGCACCCCATATGGAACTCAGCCGGGAAAGCCTTGGGCCGGAGCGTATTCCACAGTCGCGGCGGCATTGATCGAATGGATCACCAACGGGACATTCGACGGCACAACGGTCGGCAGGTTCACTGTCGATGCGAGCGGCGTCGCCAGGTCGACCGGAACCTAAGTCAGCCGTGGGCGAGCAGCAGCGGCACCCGCTGCTCGGCGTCGGTCAGCGAACCATGTTGTCCGATCAACGCAGACAACAGCGGTTCCGCTGTGCGCCGCATGATCCCGGCGGCGCCGCGTGCCGCCGCAACGACGTCGCCGATGCGGAACCGCGCATCGTCGCCGACCCGGTCGCCGAACCATCCCGCCGCGATCGCTTCGTCTCGCGAGACCACCCACGCCCGCTGCGCCAACGTCTCCCGCCACGCCGCGAGCACCGAATCTGCCGCGCCGTCGGCGACGTAGACGTGGCGGGCGCGCGGCTCGCCACCGATGGCCTTGACGCCGTCCATCAAGGGCTCGCAATCGTCGATGTCCACAACCTCTGACGCGTCGAGCGCAACCATGCCGTGGTCGGCCACGACGGCGAGCAGCGCGCCCGGCGGCAGGCCCTCGACGATGGACTCCACCAGCCGGTCGACCTGACGCAGTTGCATCCGCCACGGCACCGAACCCGGGCCGTAAACATGCCCCAGCAGGTCGATCTCGGAGTGGTAGCCATAGCAGAAGCCGCCGTCGGCAAGCGCGGACCGCACGCACGCGGCCAGGTCGCCGAGCGCATGCACGCCCACGTACCGACCGCCACGCAGGACGGCGCGGGTCAGGCCGGACCCGGCGAATTTCGCGCCGGTGATGACGCTGACCGCGACTCCGGACGCCGCGGCCCGCTCGAACGTCGTCGGCAGGGGCTGGACCTGCTCCGGTGGAAGCTTGTCACGCAGGTCGCGCCCCGTCGGGTGCGGACGCCATCCGAGGGCGTTGACGACGTCGACACCCGGGAGCCGAAACGACAGGCCCACCATGCCGTGCTCGCCGGAGCGGCAGCCGGTGCCAACCGCCGCCAGTCCGGCGACGGTCGTGGAAGGAAACCCGACCTGCAGCGTGCGCCCCCGCAGCCCGGCCATCACTGGAGCGTCGGCGGCATAGGTGTCGAGCAGCTCGGCGCCAAGCCCGTCCACGAGCAGCACACAGGCGCCGGTGATCCCGTCGGGCAGGGGAATCGGCCCGTCGAACCCGGGGACGCCCATCGCGGACAGCACCGACGGCACCACGTCGGCCAAATGCGGGAGATCTGGATCGGGCTGCGGCACCTTCACGATTCGAGCCTGTCACACCGCCGAGCGGCACCGAGGCTCTTGTAGCGAACCATCGGCGAAGGTTCACCAGGATGCCCTCGAGAATCGACGACATCCGCATTTCTCCTGCAGCGCAACGAGCGCGCGAGGCAGCTTTACCGGATCTTGACCGCGTGTTGAATCGCCTTACTAACCATGGCGAGGTGAGTACGCTTCCAACGGTGGAACTGGGGGTTTTGGGTCCACTTCAAGTCCGGCTTGACGGCGCGCCCGTCGCGATCCCGGGCGCGAAACCGCGCGCCGTCCTCACGATGCTCGGGCTGCACTCTGGCTCGGTTGTGTCAGCCGACACGCTAGTCGAGCTGCTGTGGGGCGATGATCCGCCGCGGACGGCCAGCAAAGCCCTGCAGACGCACATCTCTTCGTTGCGTAACACCCTCGGAGATGGCTTCGTGTTGACGGAGGGCACGGGCTGGACTCTGCACACGACCCAGATTGACGCCTCGCACTACAAATTGGCCGCCAGGATGGGCCGTGACGCCATCGCTGCCGGAGACACCAGCGAAGCGATGGCCCGCTTTGAAGCGGCGTTGGCTTCCGGGCGTGCTTCGCGGCCCGCGACTGGGCCGCCACGGCCGAGACACTGGCCGATGACTTCTGCACTGACGATCGCCGACGGGTCGTGAACATTGGGACCCGCCACGGTCGAGATGCCGAAATCGCGAATGCGCGTGCGTTGGCCGAACTCCGGACTACGACCATAACCTCAATTGCGACCCGCGGGGACCGCCTCGCCCTCAGCCGTCACCGCGTTTTCGGCCGCGACCAGCGGCCCGAGGCGTTTCACATGGAAGTGCTCGGCATCCTCGAGATCAACGCCGACAGTCAACTCGGGGCTCGCATCGTCTTCGATCTCGACGCCATCGATGCCGCCGTCGAGGAGCTTGATGCCCGCTACCTCGCCGGCGAAGCCGCCGCCTACTCGCACACATGGTCCGCTGTCATACGGGCGTATGCCTCCTTCAATCGACGCGAGCTACCGGCGACGACGCCGGACTGGCTGAACATCGACCACCGGCGCGGGGCAGCATTCGCGCCCGGCGACGTGATCCCGTACATCCGCTCCGCGTGGGACGTGGCTGCAGACATCAGCATCTACATCGTGGCCGTACATCGGCTCAGCCACCTCGGTGCTGTGGTCACCTATGCAGCGAATGGGACCTCAGGAGAGGGTTTCGACGCCGAGTGGCGGGAGATCACGCTTCTGACGTTCGAAAGCGACCTGATCAGCCGCTGCGAAATCTTCGACGAGGTGGATCTCGGCGCCGCGATCGCGAGGTTCGACGAACTCAAATCCACCCTCTGACCATTGACACGCAGCCATCCAGCTGCCTATAGTCAGACATGCAGCCAGTTAGTTGCATATAGGGAAAATGACAGAGATGGACGAGGTGTTCAGGGCGTTGGCAGATCCGAGCCGACGTCTGCTGCTCGACAGCCTCAATGCGCGCAACGGACAGAACCTGCAGGAGCTGTGCGCGGGCTTGTCGATGGCGCGGCAGTCGGTCAGCAAGCATCTCGCAGTGCTTGAAGCGGCCAACCTGGTCACCACGGTATGGCGGGGTAGGGAAAAGCTGCACTACCTCAACGCCGAACCGATCAACGCCATCGCCGACCGCTGGATCAACCAATACCACCGTGCGCGCGTAGAGACGCTCGCGGACTTAAAAACCGCATTGGAGACCGAATCAATGAGCAGCGCCGAATTCGTCTATACGACGTTCATCCGGACGACGCCGGAGCGACTCTGGCAAGCGATCACCGATCCAGCGTTCTCGCGCCGCTACATGGGTCACGCGCTGGTGTCCGATTTCACCAAGGGGTCCACGTACGTCTGGGAACAGGATGGCCTGCTGATCGCACATCCCGACCAGGTGATCCTTGAATCCGATCCGTACCGCCGGCTGGCGTTCACCTTCCACACTTTCGTGCCCGAACTCACGGCCGCCGGACTGGACGAAGAAACGATCGCCAGGGCGGCGGCCGAGAAGCGCTCGAAGGTGTCCTTCGACATCGAGCCGGTTGACGACGACCAGGTCAAGCTCACCGTCATCCATGGCGACTTCGGACCGGACAGCACGGTGCGCGGACTGATCTCCGGTGGGTGGCCGTGGAAGATCGCGAACCTCAAGACTGCGCTGGAGGAGTCATGACCGCCACGCCTCGACTGGTCGACCGCGAAGCGTTCCAGCGTGAACTCGACGAGTTGCGGGTTCGCGAGAAGGCCCACACGCGCGAATCAGATGCGATCGCCGCAGCGCGCCGGCGGTTGCCAATGGTTGAGGTGGACGGCACCACGCCCCTCATCAGCGCCAGCGGACCGACCACGTTGCTCGACGCATTCGAGGGCCGTTCTCAACTGATCGCTTATTACTTCATGTGGCACACCGGTCATCCGGCAGCCGAACAATGCGAAGGCTGCACGTGGTGCACCACAAGCGTCGCAGAGTTGTCTTACCTGCATTCCCGCGACATCACCTACGCGGTCTTCTGCCAGGGCCCCTACGACGAAAGCAGCCGCTACCGCGACTTCATGGGTTGGGATATGCCGTGGTACTCGGCCCAGGACTCACTCGACACGCTGCTGGTCGGGCGCCAAAAGAACTTGATGCACCTCGTGTGCTACCTCCGGGACGGCGACCGTGTGTTTGAAACCTATTGGACGAATTACCGCGGCGTAGAGGCGATGGACTACAGCTTCGCGCTCATGGACCTCACCACGTACGGACGCCAGGAGGAGTGGGAAGACTCGCCCGGCGGCTGGCCGATACGTCCGATCGCCAACAACCCCGAACGAGTCCGCGAGAACGGACGTCCGATCGCCCAGTGGTCGCGACTTGAAGCCGGACGCTCAGACAAGCTGAGTTAAGTATTGAAAGCCGAAGGGAGACAAGGAATGACAACACCCCCGGTCGTTTCGGCGCAGGAGTGGGAAGCTGCCCGACAAGAAATGCTCGTCAAAGAGAAGGAAGTACAGCGGGCCCGGGACGCACTGGCCGCGCAGCGCCGCAGGATGCCATGGCTGGCGGTGGAGAAGGAATACGTGTTCGACGGTCCCGACGGCAAGGTGAGCCTGCTTGACCTGTTCGATGGACGCCGCCAACTGATCATTTATCGCGCATTCGTCGAACCGGGCACAGGCGACTGGCCCGAACACGGTTGCGTCGGTTGCTCTTTGATGGCTGACCACGTTCCCAACCTCGCCCACCTGAACGCGCGCAACACCACATTCGTCTACGCCTCACGCGCATCGCAGCCCGAGCTCGAGCGGATGAAGGCGAAGATGGGCTGGAGCCACATCCCGTGGTACACCATCACCGACGACTTCCACAAAGACTTCGACGTCGAGGACTGGCACGGCACCAACGCCTTCATCCGCGACGGCGACCGCGTGTTCCGCACCTACTTCACCAACGGCCGCGGGGATGAAGTGTTTGTCAATACCTGGAACTTCCTCGACATGACCGCGCTTGGACGCCAAGAGGAATGGGAAGATTCGCCGGAAGGCTATCCGCAGACCCCGCCGTACGAGTGGTGGAGCTGGCACGACAATTACGCCAAGCACGAACCGTGGCGTTGGTTCGGCGACCCGGACCCGAACGACCCTAACGACCAACGGCCGCCGCGCAAGGACGCATAGGACGGCGGCGGCCCGGGCCGGCATTTGAGCTCAATCGATACCGTATCGAGTGATCCGAAGCTTCGGTATGGTCGATTCATGAACGCTGACGTTCGCCGCCGTCGGGTAACCCCGCGTGCGACCGACCGCGCCGGGGATCCTTCTCCGTTCGCGCTCGGGTTGGCGCTGCGCCGGGCTCACTGGCACGCGGCTGCGGTGATGTCGGAGGCGCTTCGGCCGCTCGGCATCGAGCTACGGCATTTTGCCGTGCTGCTCGTTCTGGTCAACCGCGGGCCCACGGAGCAACGTGACCTAGTAGCGGCAACGGGCTCGGACAAGGCAGGAATCATGCGGGTCGTCGACGACCTCGAGCGCAAGGGGCTTGCCGTTCGCAAGCCCGTCCCGGGGGACCGGCGCGTGCGGGCTGTCGAGATCACGCCGAAGGGACTTGAGCTGTTCAACGCCGCCCACGAGGCCGCCGAACCATTGGCCAAGCGCCTGGTCGCGCCGCTGAAGCCCGCCGAAGCCAAGCAGTTGACAGACCTGCTCACCCGATTCACCTCTGTGGCTTCCGACGAAAAGTAACCCCTCCCGCTCATCAGGCCGCCAGCGGGGAATAGTATCGATCAATACGGTATTGAATATTACTGTAAGGATCGAAACTAAGAAGGCAGGCGATGATGGACGTCTATGAGGCAGTCGAGAGCCGACGGGCGGTGCGGGGATTCACCGACCAGCCCGTGTCCCGAGAGGTGATCGAACGCGTGCTGACCGCCGCGGCTTGGTCGCCGTCCGGATCGAACATTCAGCCGTGGAACATCTACGTGGTCACCGGCGCGCCGCTGGCCGAGCTCAAGAAGCTCGCCGTCGAGCGCGTGGCCACCGGCGTCCCGTGGGACGAGCGGGAATACGAGATGTACCCGCCCGCAATGAAGTCGCCGTACAGCGACCGCCGTGCCGCGTTCGGCAAGGAGCGCTACAGCGCACTCGGAATCGCACGCGAGGACTGGGAGGCGCGTCAACGGGCGGCGATCGCGAACTGGGACTGCTTCGGCGCACCTGCGGCCCTGTTCTGCTACATCGATCGCGACATGGGCCCGGCCCAATGGGCAGACCTCGGCATGTATCTGCAAACCGTCATGCTGCTGCTTCGTGCCGAAGGCTTGGACAGCTGCCCGCAGATGGCGTGGTCGCAGGTTCGTGAGACCGTCGCGGATGTCGTCTCACCCGCCGAAGGGCAGATCCTCTTCTGCGGCATGTCGATCGGCTACGAGGACAAGACGGTTCCCTATACCCGTACTGGCCGGGCGCCGCTCTACGAGACTGTCACTTTCGTCGACGGTTAGCTCAGGACGGCACGCTGGCCAGCGCCTCGGCCACGCACTCCTGCCATCGGTCAGCGTCGACTTTCTCGATCGCGGTGTCTCCGCCAAAAGCGCTGGAGATCACGATGTTCGGCTGCACCGTACCGAGCAACTCCAGGCTGGACGTCAACTCTGCAGCGCTGCCGCGACCGGGCACCAAGAATGTCGACCAGGTGCCGTCTTCGGTGGGAAACATCGTGTCGCCGGTGAACAGATACGTGTCGCCGTCGACTCCCCGCACGAGATAACAGGTGCTGCCATCCGAATGGCCTGGCGTGGGAATGGCGTCGACGCCGTTGGCATCGAGGTGCCGCGAACCCTCTATGGCCACATCGACATGTGCGTGGCGGCCGATCGCATCCAGCTCTGCCGCGGGCGCATGCAACCGGGAGCCGAATCGGTCAGCGATACGCGCCAGCGTCGGACCCGCTTCGTCGAGATGCGACAGATACTGGGCGCTCACGCCGCCAAGGTCGCCAATCCCGTCGAAATCCGCATCGGACGCCGGACTGTAGAACAACACGTTGCCGCTCGGACCTCGCCACAGGTACGCATGTGTAGTCAGTCCGGGAAACGGTGATTCTGTGCGAGTCTGCCAAAGGTCGTCTCGGATTTGCGTGATGGTGGTACTCATGTCTATACGGTGCTTCCTCAACCAAAGTTGAGGTCAAGCCGTCGCGTGGAGGTGGTCGCGATGCAAGCGATTGCACCGATGATTGCTTGTGGACTCGCTGCGGCGTCGATCCCGCTCGCCGGCACCGCCTCAGCGGTCTGCGACTCGCGGGAATGCGTCCCGAACGTGGCCAGAAATGTCGTGCAGGGCGGGCCCTGCGCGCCCCGGAAGACGTTCGTCTTCGGGCTCGACGCGGGCGGTGCTACGTACGTGTGCACTGTGGCTGGCGCGTGGTCTCCGGTCGGCCCGCTGATCGGTGTGCGGAACGTGCCGATGTCGTGTCCGGCGCTGACCCTGTCGGCCCAGGGCTCCGACGGCGTCCCGTTCTGGTGCGTGGACATGGGTGGTGGGGCGCTGCAGTGGGCACACCGCCCGGACACCGTCGGATAGGTCAGCGCTCGACGACGGAGGCGATCCGCCCGGCCACATCGGTCGCGACGGCCAGAACCTGCGGGTCATCGGCAGCCGCGTAGCGGTCCAGGGCGCGGTCGTAAGTGGTGCCCGCAATTGACCCGTGGTCGGCGGGCAGCTCGACGAATTCGACGGGCCAGTCGTTGTCGCTGAGCGTCGCGGCGAAGGACCGGCTCGCCTCGACTGGCACGACATCGTCGGCAGCACCGTGAAGGAGCGTGAACGGTGAGCGCTGCGCGGGCAATTCGGTCGGCAAGTGAGCGGCCGTGATCGGATCTTCCGCCATGAACGCACCGGCCAGGCAAACCGTATGTGTCACAGGAACTTCGAACTGTGCAGCATGGATCGCCAGCGCCGCCGCGGCCACACCGCCCAGCGACCACCCGACCACCACAAGGCCGCCGGCACCGGCATGCTGTCGCGCGAATTCTGCCGATCGCAGCAGATCCCCGCGGCCGTGGTCGTTGGCGTGTGAGTTCCAGTCAGGCACCACTACGGTGAGGCCGTGGCCGGCCACCAGTTGCGCGAGCGGTCGCATCGCGCTGCGGGCATCGGATTGGGCGCCGTGCCACATCAGAACTGTTGGACCCGCCTTGTCGTCGAACAAGTCAAGCGTTCGGCCGTGGGTGTATTCGACTGTCTGCACACGGCGAGTCTGCCCACGCGACGACGTACCTAACCGCGTGACCGGTGATCCTGCATGTAGGCCGCCCACCTCTGCGCCTCGCTGGGTAGAGGCAGATGCGTGTGGCCGCATTCCAGGAGCCAGGCACCGGGACCGGCGGTGCGGGTCAACCGGAAACGATTGCAGTACCGACAGTGCGCCATGACTCCATCTCCTTTCGTAAAGGGGTTACTCGTCTTGTGTAAGCACGGTATGGAGTTGCGCGACCTGCCAAAACGGGTCGTAGACCCATGTGTCGCCGGCCCGCCCGGGGCATTTCCGGGCGCGCGGCATTGGGGGATTAGGGGGTGTGGCGGCGCAGGCCGCGCCGAGAGCTACTTGGTGCCGAAGATGCGGTCCCCGGCATCGCCGAGACCCGGCAGGATGTAGCCGTGCTCGTCGAGCTGCCGGTCGATCGCGGCGGTATAGATCGGCACATCCGGGTGGGCGTTCTGCATGGCGGCGATGCCCTCGGGACAGGTCAGCAAGCAGACGAACTTGACCGACTTGGGACCACATTCCTTCAGCCGGTCCACCGCCGCGACCGCCGAGTTACCGGTGGCCAGCATGGGGTCGACCACCACCACGTCACGCTCGTGCAGCTCGCCGGGCATCTTGAAGTAATACTCCACGGCGACAAGCGTTTTGGGGTCGCGATACAGGCCGATATGGCCAACGCGGGCGCCGGGCACCACCGTCAGCATGCCGTCCAGAATGCCGCTGCCTGCCCGCAGGATGGACACGAACACCAGCTTCTTACCGTCGATGACCCGGCCGGTGGTGCTTTCCAGCGGAGTATCGATCTCGACGTCGTGCAGCGGCACGTCCCGAAGCACCTCGTAGGCCATCAGGGCCGAGATCTCATGCAGCAGTTGGCGAAAGCTGTTGGTGGACGCGTCTTTCCGGCGCATCAAAGTCAGCTTGTGCTGCACCAAGGGGTGCTCGATCAGATGGACGGTGGCCATGGCCGCTAGAAGACCGTGCCGTCACTGACGACAGAAATGGGTGGACGTCCGCCGCGGAAGCGCTCGGCGAGCGCACGGCCCGCCGCCCAGGTTCCACCCTCGAGCACACACGCGAGCGGCATCTGTTCAGCATCGGTGCCAAACCGGGCGCGCACCAGCGGCGCCAGCTCGTCGAGCAACGCCACCGTCAAGGCGCGCCACTCGACGACCAATTCACTGCCCACCGTCCATGTGCGCTCCGACCAGGACGGGTCGTGCAAGCGCAACACGTCGGTGTCGAGCAGTAGGCCGCCGTTGCGGTACTCGGGAAGTCCGGTGAGAGCGTCCTGGCCTTGCACGTACACGCCAGCCCATTGAAAAGGCTCCAGCAGCGAGTAGGTCAGCCACTGCGACAACTTGTGGAACGGCACCCAGCCCCGGGTCAGGCCCGAACCGGTGACGGCCTGGTGGCGCCAGCAATCACCGAGCGGGTGGTCGCCAATGGCGTTGTGGGTCGGCCAAATTCCCGACAACGAGAGCAGGAGATGCGACAGGATGTCGTGCGCGGTCACGGGGCCTGGATGCTCGACCAACAAGTCGAAGAGCTCACCTGGCCGACCATGCGTACCAAACAGCTCACGCTGCGCGGTCAGCGCCTCGCCTAGCCGGTGCAGCAGAGCCACGCGACCTTCGAAGCCCACCAAGGGATTGGACGGGCTGATTTGGAAGGCCTCGGCCAGCTTGCCCGCGTCGAGGGCACGCAGTCCTGCGGCGTCGACCCGAAGCGGGTGCGCGGCATCGCTGGAGAACAGTCCGCCCAGGAAGGCGTGCCAGCTCGCGACTGCGAGCCCCTCAGAGCGTGAGAAGCGTTGCCCACTATCCGTTTCCAGGTACCGCCAGTCCGGGCCAGCGCCGGCATCGAGCAGCACGCTCACCGTGGTCAGGTCAATCATGGCGCGGGCACGGGCCGGCGTATCCAGCTCCGCCAGTCGGTCGTCCAGCTCTGCCTTGCGGTCCACGCCGCCGGCGTCGAAATGGCGCCATCGGCTGTGGTACGGGATGCTCAGGTCGGGGTAGCGCGTGCGCATCATGTCGGCCACCTCGACCGCGGCCGCCTGCAGCGCATCGTCATGCACGCTGAACCAGCGTGAGGCGCCGTCTCGTGCACGATGCAGCAACTGGCGGGCATGTGCCCGCACGACCGTCGTGGTACGCAGTGCCGCGGCGGCGCCCTCGGGGGTGTCGGCGTTCAAGTCGGGATGCATGGTGATGAGGTTCACTTCTCGAACTCCCGGCCCTTGGGCTTACTCAATTCATCGGCGTCGGGCACCGGGCCAGGAGTGAAGTACCCGGCCGCCATCTTGGCGTCGATCTCGACGCGCGCATCGGGCGGGATCAGCGCATCCGGAATGTTCACCCGTTCACCGACCTCGATTCCGGAAGCGGTGATCGCGTCGTACTTCATGTTGCTCATCGACACGAGGCGGTGAATCTTGCGGATTCCCAGCCAGTGCAGCACGTCGGGCATCAACTCCTGGAAGCGCATGTCCTGCACACCGGCGACGCACTCGGTGCGGGCGAAGTAGGCCTCGGCAGTGTCGCCACCCACCTGTCGCTTGCGCGCGTTGTAGACCAGGAACTTGGTCACCTCACCCAATGCGCGACCCTCTTTACGGGAGTAGGCCACCAGACCCACGCCGCCCCGCTGAGCCCCCAGGATGCACTCCTCGATCGCATGCGTGAGATAAGGGCGACACGTGCAGATGTCCGAACCGAACACATCCGAGCCGTTGCATTCGTCATGCACGCGTGCGGTCAATTCCACAGAGGGATCGCCGAGGTCGCCGCCGTTGCCGAAGATATAGATGGTCTGCCCGCCGATCGGCGGCAGGAAGACCTCGAGGTCCGACCGTGTGACGAGTTCGGGGTACATGCCACCGGTCTCTTCGAACAGCACACGGCGCAGATCGTTCTCGCTGCAACCGAATCGGTGCGCCACGCCCGGCAGATGCCAAACAGGTTCGATCGCCGCCTTGGTCACCAGCGCCGCGCCGTTGGGCAGCAGGATTCGGCCGTCGGGCACCAACCGCCCTTTCGCTACGGCGTCCATGATCTCCGGCACGATCACATGCGCCTTGGTGATCGCGATGGTCGGACGGATGTCATAGCCGGCGGCCAGTTCGGTGGCGAACACGTCGGCCACCATCGCGCCCCACGGGTCGAGGCTGACGATCTTGCCGGGCTCGCTCCACTGCGGGAACGGGCCGATGACATCCGTGGGCGACGTGTCCGTGAGGTCGGCCTTGTGCTCGCGCGACAACGCGCCCGCCGCCACCGCCAGCGCCCGGTACACGCTGTACGACCCGCTATGCGTGCCGATCACGTTGCGATGCGCACGCTTGGTGGTGGTGCCGACGAGCGGACCTCGCTCGGCTGCCGTCGGCGCACCCCAACGAATCGGCGGAGCATCGAGGCCGCCGCTGTGTGACGTGAGGCGGATATGGCCGGAGGCGCTGTTCGACTTCGCACGCGACGTCGCGGCGGCGCCGGGCTCAGCAGACATGGTCGTCCTCCGTCAAGAAGGCGCAAGCATATCCACTCTGCCCTCTCGACGCTGTTCCTGCAGGAGCGCCACAAGCGCCAATCGAAGCAGCAAACACAAGTCAGTCACGCCGCGATCCGGCGGAAAATAGAACGCGTTACGATCGCTTCATGCTGCGGGGGGAACTCCCTAGTCGGTTTGACTACCTGTTCGAGCCGCTGGAGGCCGACGAGCCGGCCGGTAACGGCGGCCTCCCGAAATCCTCTTGCGGCCCGAGGAGGACAACCGCTGGTCCAACCGAATGGTGCTCGCCGGCGTCGTTCTAGCAACGCTCGCGGCCGCCGCTGCCATGGCCATCGTGTTGCTCCAGCCGGCCCGGCCAGCGGACCAAATCGTCACGCCGAGTGACGCCACGTCACCCGCGACAGCGACGTCGCCAGCGATGTCTACACCCATGCCGACGACAACCACAGCACCCGTTCCCGTCCTACCGGCGACGGTCAGCACTGCCCCGGCTCGGACCCCTGAACAGACACCGACCGTGCAGCGGCAACAGCCGGCGGTCCAGCCGGCGCCGACGACAATTGCCAGCGAACCACCCGCCCCGATGCCGCCGTCGCCGACGACACGCGCGCCTATCAGTGTCAGCCCCGAAACACGTGCGCCGTTTCCGAATCAGGCGCCGTCTCGAAACAACGATCAGCGCAGCGGCGGCGGCGGATTGCTCGGCGGCCTGCTTTAGCTGACGGACCCCGACACGCCAGTTCGCAGGAACCACACAGCTTTCCGTGCGCGGCATCCGGGCTATGTCGCTGCTATTCTGCCAACGTCGCAGCGGCATGACCCGAACGAAACAGCAGAGTCCCTCACGAAAAGAGTTTTGTGCGCACCGGAGAGATCAAGGCCCTGTCCGGCTTGCGCATCGTCGCCGCGGTGTGGGTGGTGTTGTTTCATTTCCGGCCATGGCTCGAGGTATCGGCGCCCGGCTTCAGGTCTGCTCTCGCCCCCGTGCTCAATTGCGGTGCACAAGGCGTCGACCTGTTCTTCATGCTCAGCGGGTTCGTGCTGACCTGGAACTACCTCGACCGCATGGGGGAGTCGTTCTCGATCCGGTCGACGCTGCATTTCTTGTGGTTGCGGCTGGCCAGGGTATGGCCGGTCTATCTCGTCACGCTGCACCTCGCGCTCGCGTGGATCATCTTCACGCTTTACGTCGGTCACTTGCCGTCGCCGGTCGCCGACCAGCTCAACGCGGTCAGCTATGTCCGCCAGGTCCTGCTGGTGCAACTCTGGTACCAGCCGTTCTTCGACGGGTCGAGCTGGGACGGCCCCGCCTGGTCGATCAGCGCGGAATGGCTGGCGTACCTGTTGTTCGGGGTGTTGGTGCTGGCGGTCTTCCGGATCTCCCGGGCGACAAGGGCAAGAGGCCTGCTGTGGCTGGCAATTGTGGCCTCGCTGCCGCCCGCGCTGCTTCTGCTGGCCACCGGCCATTTCTACACGCCGTGGAGCTGGCTTCCGCGAATCGTTATGCAGTTCACCGCTGGGGCCCTGGCCTGCGCCGCGGTTCGCAAATTGCAGCCGACTGACCGGGCCCGCCGCATCGCCGGTTATCTGTCCCTCGCGCTCGGCATCGGCATCGTCGGCATTCTCTATTTCCTGGATGCGCATACGGTGCCGAAGGTCTCCGACTCCAGCGGCCTCGTCGACGTGCTGTTCGTGCCCCTGGTTGTCACGTTGGCGATCGGAGTCGGCAGTCTGCCGCGGCTACTCTCCACCCGAATCATGGTGTACGGCGGATACATCTCGTTCAGCCTGTACATGGTGCACGAGTTGGTGCACACCGCCTGGAACTGGTTCACAGCGCAATTCGCGATCGTCCTGGAACCGAGCTGGTCGGCAAAATTGATCGTGGTTGGTGTGCTGGGAGTCGCCGTCCTCGGCGCCGCGGCGCTGTATCACTTCGTCGAGGAGCCCGCCCGGATCTGGATGCGCAACATGGTCAAGGTCCGAGACACCCAACCCGTCGCGCGCGACGCACCGGCCGAAGCTCGTACCGAGGCCGCCGATCCGGCACACAGCAAGCTCCAACCTCTGCACGGCCCGCGGCATGTGCCGGCGAAAGCCGTCGCCGCCCGCGCGGGCTGACCGGTGGCGGAGAGCCGAAACCTACTGCGCCCGATGGCAAAGCAGCGATTCTGTAACGCATTGCGCACAATCCGGTCGACACCGGCGTTTTCAAGAGTTGGCCCGTAAGCTGTTCCGGTGAGTCGTCTGGTCACGCTCTTCGTCGCGATCGCTGTGCTTGTCGGCCTCCTCGACGCGAGGTCAACACCGGTGAGGCACAACGACATAATCACGTTGGAGTCGTCGCTCAACCACATCGCGGTGGTCGGGGACTCCTACACGACCGGCGGCGAGCTGGGCGGTCTTGGCACCAAGGGATGGACCACCGGGGCCTGGCAGTTATTGGCTCGGCAGGGCATAGCCGTCACCGCGGACGTTGCCGCCGAGGGCGGGGCAGGGTATGGCACGCGCGGCAACCACGGCAGCGTGTTCGAGGACCTCACCGCCGACGCGGTCAAACCAGACGATGCGTTGGTGGTGTTCTTCGGCTCCCGCAACGACCAAGGCGTCGACCCGACACAGCTGTCGATCCTGGCGTGGGGCACCTTCCAATTGGCGCGGCGCACAGCGCCATCCGCGAAATTCCTGGTGATCGGCCCGCCATGGCCAACGGCCGACCCCCCCGATGCCGTGCTCAAGATCCGCGACACCCTGAAGTATCAGGCGGACGTCGTCGGCGCGACGTTCATTGATCCGATCAACGCAGGCTGGTTCGTCGGCAGGCCCGAGTTGATCGGCAAGGACGGCGTCCATCCGACCGACGCAGGCCATGCCTACATGGCGGAGAAGATCGCACCGCTGATCGGCGCACAACTGACTCGAAAGACCTGACAATGCACGACGCCCCGCGAGCCGATTGACCCGCGGGGCGCCGTAATTAGTCGATCAGGCCAGGTCGAACCTGTCGTTGTTCATCACCTTGACCCACGCCTTGACGAAGTCCGCCACGAACTTCTCCTTGGCGTCGTCGGTCGCATAGACCTCTGCGAGCGAGCGCAGGATCGAGTTTGACCCGAACACGAGGTCGTTGGCCGTGGCGGTCCACTTCGCCGCCCCGGTCTGGCGGTCGCGGCCCTCGTACACGTTCTCCGTCGACTGGGACACATCCCACACCGTGCCCATGTCGAGCAGGTTGACGAAGAAGTCGTTGGTCAGCACGCCTGGCTTGTCGGTGAAGACGCCGTGCTTGCTCTTCCCGTTGCCCAGTACACGCAGGCCGCCGATGAGAACCGTCAACTCCGGAGCCGTCAGGTTCAGCAGGTAGGCCTTCTCCACCAGCAGGCGCTCCACCGGAGCCTTCTCGCCGGCGCGGATGTAGTTGCGGAATCCGTCGGCCCGCGGTTCGAGAACCGCGAACGCCTCGACATCGGTCTGCTCCTGCGAGGCGTCGGTGCGTCCCGGCGCGAACGGCACCGTGATCTCAACACCGGCGTCCTTCGCCGCCTTCTCAACGGCTGCAGAGCCGCCCAGCACGATCAGATCGGCGAGGGAGACCTTCTTGCCGAACTCCGACTGGATCTTCTCCAGGGCGGGCAACACCGTGTCCAGATCGGCGGTCTTGTTCGCCTCCCAATCCTTCTGCGGCGCAAGGCGAATCCGCGCGCCGTTGGCCCCGCCACGCAGGTCGGTGCCGCGGAAGCTGGACGCCGACGCCCACGCCGCCGAAACCAGCTGGGAGACAGACAGACCCGAGTCGAGAATCTTGGCCTTGAGCGCCTTGGCGTCCTCGTCGGTGATCAGCTCGTGGTCGACAGCCGGGACCGGGTCCTGCCACAGCTGCGGCTCCGCCACCCAGGGGCCGAGGTAGCGCGAGATCGGTCCCATGTCGCGGTGCAGCAGCTTGTACCACGCCCGCGCGAACGCGTCGGTCATCTCCTCAGGGTGATCCAGCCAGCGACGGGTGATCTTCTCGTAGGCCGGGTCCATCCGCAGCGACAGGTCCGTCGTCAGCATCGTCGGATGGGTCTTGCCGTTGCCGAACGCCTCCGGCACCGTGTCCGCGCCCGCGCCGTCCTTCGGCCGCCATTGGTTGGCACCCGCAGGGCTCTGGAACAGCTCCCACTCGTGGGCGTAGAGCGTCTCGAGGAAGCTGTTGTCCCAAGTGGTCGGCGTCGCCGTCCAAATGCCCTCGAGGCCACTGGTAATGGCGTCCTTTCCGACGCCTGTGCCTTGCGGATTCACCCAACCGAGGCCCTGGAACTGCAGGGGGCAGCCTTCCGGTTCGGGACCGACGAGGTCGGCATTGCCCGCGCCGTGGGTCTTGCCGACCGAGTGGCCGCCGACGATCAGCGCGGCGGTCTCCTCGTCGTTCATCGCCATCCGGCGGAACGTCTCGCGAATGTCCTTGGCAGCCTTCAGAGGATCAGGTTCGCCGTTGGGTCCCTCCGGGTTCACATAGATGAGGCC
>Ga0114129_10002329_pt1 | contig 26367 bp, 25 predicted proteins | sample RhiMetdeltSRZDD1_FD_80071 | JGI IMG/M metagenome (GOLD analysis project Ga0114129, IMG submission 80071) | Populus rhizosphere microbial communities from Tennessee, USA - Rhizosphere MetaG P. deltoides SRZDD1 (version 2) (version 2) | ecosystem: Host-associated > Plants > Roots > Rhizosphere >...
CGGACGACGAGTTCGACGCGGTCTTCAATCTGTTCACCTCGCTCGGCTACCTCGGCCGTGCGGGCGATACGGACGCGCTTCGCGAGTTCCGCCGCGTACTGACGCCGGGTGGCAAGCTCGTCGTCGAAACGATGCACCGGGACCGCCTCGTGAGGATCTACCAACCCCGGGGCTGGGATGAGCTCCCCGACGACGGCTTCCTCCTCCAGGAGCGCTCGTACGACCCGGTCGCCAGCACCGTCTCCACCACGATGACGCTCGTCTCTCCGAACGAAGCGCTCTCGCGCGTCTCGTACGAGATCGTTCTCTACAGCGCGACGGAGTTGGTGGGAATGGCGCGCGAAGCCGGCTTCGAGGACGTCGCGTGCTATGGCGGGTTCGACGGCGAGGAGCTGACCTCGGACAGGAGGCTGGTCCTCGTCGGCTCCTGAGCCGGCGGCTTCGCGTTCACGAGGATCGCGGCCAGCAGGAGGATCGTCATCGCCACGGCGCCCTCCCCGAGCAGGCTTCGGCGTGTCCAGCCAGTCCGTTCGAGGCGCGGCCTGAGGACGAAGTGGTGGAAGCCCCCCCAGGCAAGCGCGGCCGAGACCAGGCCGAGCTTGACGAGGAGCACCTGTCCGTACGACGTGCTCCAGAGGTCGCTGAGCTGCGGCATCCGCAGGATGCTGAGGTAGACGCCGGCGGCGACGAGCACGGCGATCAGCACCGGCGCGAGCCGGGCGAAGCCGAGGAAGGCGTGGCGCCGTAGCTCCGGCGCAGCCGGCCACACGCAGAACGCGAGCTGGACGAGCCCTCCCACCCAAAGGACGGCGGCGGAGAGGTGCGCCCAGTCGGCCAGTTGCGTGAACCAGGAGGAGTCCACGGCGGAGTGGCCGGACAGGGAGAGACCAGATGCGAAGACGAGCGAAAGCCCCAAGGCGGCCCAGAGGAGGGCCCGTTTGCCGGTGAGCCACGCGAGAAAGAGGAAGGCGGCGACCCAGGTGAAGCCGAGAGTCATCGCGATGAACGCTTGCCCGAAGCGCGTTCCGTTCGCAACCGGTGAGAGGTCGCCGTAGAGCAACCTGGTGAACGGGAGCTGGAGCGCGTCCTCGGCTCGCATGATGAACGCGGCGATCCCGACGTGGATGATCGCCACGACGCCGATTCCCGTGACGATGTAGAAGCGGCGCTCGAGCCGACTGGGGATCGACTGCGGCAGAACGAAGAGGCGAAATCCGAGGCCGCCGGCCAGGAGCGCGAGTGCGGCGAAATAGAGCCAGCGGACGACGTCCTCGCTCCGTGTCGGGCCCGAGGCGCCGTACGCCTCGGTCGGGGGCGGCGCTTTCGCGCGCACGCCGAACGTGTAGAGGCCGGAGATGACATGCGAGTCGCTCGAGAGGGCGCTCCAGCGGACGGTGTAGGCGCCGCGGGTCAGATCGCGGAGCGGCGCGATGACGTCGCGCGGGTCGCTTCCGTTCTGCGCGGTGCCGGAGAGGATCCTGCCCTTCGCGGAGTAGACGACGATCGAGTTCGGCAGCGCGTCGACGCCTTGATCGAAGTGGAGAGAGATACGAGTGGGCGCTGCCTCCAGGCGTTCCCGGAAATCCGGTCGCTCGTCGATGAGCCGCGCGTGGGCGAAGGCGACGGCCGGCCAGGCCAGCGCGAGGAGCAGCCCGGCGAGCACGGCCCGTCTCATCTGTGCGGCTCCCCCGCGAGCGGGGAGAGATGGCCGAAGACCGGCGCGACGTCGCGGTCGCAGTACAGCATCACGGCGACCACGACGAAGGCGAGCGCGAATCCACTCGCGAATACAGCCGACCGGGGGCGAATGGCCCGTCCCAGCGGAAAGACCGCGAATGCGAGGAACGTCCAGCCGAGCAGGTGGTGGAGGAAGGCGGAGCGCTGGAAGAACCAGTCGTTCTGCTCGTGGACGAGAAACGCGATGCCGGTGACAACGAAGGCGAGGACGATCGCCAGGCGCCAGAGCGGGTTGCGGAGCTTGCCGCTCGCGAGGCCGAGCTCGGCGGCGCCCGCGAACATCATCACCTCGGCCCAGGCGCCGTGGGCGAGCATGTGCAGCGTTGAGCTGGTGAAGAACACCATGACCGGCCACATGCCCAGGCCCAGCACGAACATCGTCGAGGGCCAGAGGTACATCCGCCACGGCCGCCTCTTCCACACCGTCCGTCCGACCACCGCCTCCGCGAGCAAAAAGAGCCCGAGGGCGAGAAAGCCCGTGGCGAACATCCAGTGGACGTGCTCGGGAGGAGGCATCAGCACTCCTCCTCCCCTTCCACCTCCACATCCTCGAGCAGCCCAGGTAGGACGAAGAAATGGAAGAACGCGCCGACGAGTATGACCAGGAGCGGCGGCTCGATCAGGAGCCACCAGAAACCCTGGCCGCGCGGGTGCAGAAAGGTCAGCCGGTATGGCTGGAGTAGCGCCCACACGACGCCCGCGACTACGGTCATGGGGCCGATGGCGGACAGGATCCGGGCGCGTACCGACTGGCGCCCGCGCGCCTCAGGAGCCTCGGTTGCGATCTGCGTCATCTGGCCCGCTGGATTTTGCTTGCTTTCGAGGACGACTTCCAGGACGACTTCCAGGTGAGGTAACGTCGCGCCGTGCGTCGCACATTTCCACTTGCTTCCGCGGCCGTGGCGGCCGCCGCCCTGATCTCCTCGGCGGGCGCGACGATCGTTCCGCAGAGAGGGATCGCCGGCGTCGCGATCGGGATGAGCCAGCCGATGGCTCGCTCCGTCCTCGGGCAACCGACGTCGGTCAAGCATGCGTCCAACGACTTCGGGAAGTACACGATCCTCAAGTATCCCGGCCTACAGGTGACGTTCCAGGGAAACAAGAGCGTTACCGACGTCACCACGACACGGAGAAGTGAGCGGACGCCTTCCGGTGTCGGGGTCGGCTCGACCGAGGCTCAGGTCAAGGCCAAGGTCGGAGGCGTCAAATGCCGGACCGACGGCGGCTTCCGGCACTGCTACGTGGGCAGGTTCCGTCCCGGCCGGCGCGTGACCGACTTCTCGATCAAGCGTGGGAAGGTCACCCGCGTCGACGTCGGCGTCGTGATCGACTAAGCAGTCGCGGCCAAGGCGCGCTCGCACTCGTGGATGAACCGTTCGGCGTCGACCGAGCGGTAGAAGTCGAGCGCCTTCTCGACCTCGGCCGGAACGCCCGATTGCAGGCGTGTAAAGGCGGCCTCGGGTCTGGCGCCGATCCCGTCGAGGATCTCGGCCGCCAGCACTGGCTCGACGCTCGCGATCGCCTTCGCGGCTTCGATCCACGGCGTCGACGGCGTCTCGCCCAGGACCTGCAGGAAGGGCTCTCGAGCGTCGAGGCGCGACGTCAGCCAGGCGAGTTCGCACAGTCCGCTCGGCAGGATCGGCCTCGGTGCTCGGTCGCCCCTGACATCGCCGAACCGGGCGACCAGGGCCTCCGCGCGCTCCCGCTGGCCGAGGACCCAGTAGACGTGACCGGCGAAGGCAATCGTCGGGAAGACGACCTGAGGGTCTCGCGCGGCTTCCGCGAGCTCGAGCGCGCGGTCGACGTCATCCGCTGCGCCGGCATCGCCGCGGGCCACGCGAATCACCCCTCGGTGGTAATACGACTGTGCGGCGAGGTAGTGCACGAAACCCGCCTCGGCCTCTTCGATGAACGACTCCGCGAGCCGAACCGCCTCGTCCCACTCACCTCGCCAGTAGTGAGACTTGATGAGGTTCCCGTCGCTCCAGCGGATGCCGACGATCTCGCCGCCCGTGCGTCCGACCTCTCCGGCGGCGAGCTCGAGCTCGTGAGCTCGAGCGAGCTCGCCGAGGAGCACCATGATGACCGCGAGGTTGATCAGGGCTCGCCCGTGCTCACGCACGTTCTTCGCCGCGCTCGCGATCTCGATTGCCCGCTCGAGGTCGGCGACTCCCTGAGGATCGCCCAATCCCGCCCGCGCGGTGCCGATGTTGTTCAGCGCGGCAGCCTGATGTCCCGCGAGGCCGAGCACCTCAGCCATCTCGAGTGCCTCGAGCCCGGTCTCGACGGCCTCTTCGGCCTCGGCCGCCAGCATGTGGAAACGTGAGACCTGGCCGAGAACGTGCGCCTTCGTCCGGGACACCGGCAGGTTCTCCGCCAGCTCACGGGCCGCGGCGAGATGCACCGAGGATTGCTCGTGGTCGCCCTGGTACCAGAAGATGTTCGTGAGGAGAAGCTCGGCCTCCGCCGCGAGGTCGGTGCGCCCGGCCTCGAGGAGCCTGTCGCGTGCTTCGAGGGCTCTCTCCGAGAGGTCGCCACCGCTGGCCGACCAGCTGGCTTCGAGCGCTCGGAGGGTGAGCTCGGCGCGGTCCGGATCGTCCTCGGGCCACAGCTCGAGCGCCGCTTCGTAGAAGCCCGCCGCCCGCGCGAGTGCGGCCAGCTCGTTCGCGCGGTCACCCGCGTCTCTGAGCGCGAGCCGGCCTCGCTCGGCGAGGTCGGCCTGATCCTGCCCCGTCGCCCTGGCGTAGTCGAGCGCCTCGAGGTAGTGGTGCGCGAGCAGCTCGGCCTGCTCCTCCGCACGACCCAGCGACTCGATCCACTCCGCGGCAGCCCGGTGCTTCTGTCCCCGGCGAGAGCGGGGGATCTGGTTGTACGCGACGTCGCGGACGAGGATGTGGCGGAAGGCGTACTCGGTCTCGCCTGCCACGGACGAATGCTGCTCGCGGCGGACGAACTCCTTGCGCTCGAGCGCGTGGAGCCGCTCCTCTACCGTCCAGCGCGCTACGCCGGCGATCTCCGCCAGCGCGCCCACCCAGAGGACCTTGCCCAGGACGGCGGCGTCCTGGACGACGTCTTTCTCCTCCGCCGTGAGTGCATCCAGGCGCGCGGCGATGATTCCTTGAACGGACTCTGGCAGGTCCGCCGTTTGCTCGACGCCGCGATCCTGGATCATCCTGACGTACTCCTCGGCGTAGAGCGGATTGCCGCCCGCGCGCGAGAGCAGCGCCGACTGCACCTCCGCCGCCAGGACCGAGCGTTGCATCAGCGCCCCGATGAGCCTCGCGGTTTCGTTCTCGGACAGTGGAGACAGGGAGATGGTGGTCGCGTTGCGCTTGCCGCCGCCCCAGCCGGGCCGCCGTTCGAGCAGCTCCGGGCGGGCGGTGCAGACGCACAGGAGCGGGACGCCGCTTGCCCACTCGACCAGGTGGTCGATGAAGTCGAGCAGCCCGTCGTCCGCCCACTGGAGGTCCTCGAAGACGAGCACGAGCGGGCGGCGGGCGGCCAGCGCCTCGAAGAACTTGCGCCACGCGGCGAAGACCTCCGCGCGGCGGTCGCCGCCGAGCTCGGCCTCTCCCGCGAGCCCGACTAGCGGGCGCAGGTGCTCGGTCGCCCAATCCACGTCGACGGGATCGGGGATCACCTCGCTGACCGATGCCCGGAGTTTTCGCCCCGCATCGTCCGCATCGTCGGACTCGAGGATCCCCGCATGTCCCTTGACCATCTCGCTCAAAGCCCAGAACGTGACGCCCTCGCCGTACGGCAGCGACCGTCCCTGCCGCCAGTAGATGAGGTCGGGGTCGGCGTCGACGACGCGGGAGAGCTCGAACACGAGCCTCGACTTGCCGATCCCGGGGACGCCGACGAGCGTGACGAGCTGCGAAGCCCGCTCCCGCCGAGCACGGGCTAGCGCATCCGTCAGTAGGTCCAACTCCTCCGAGCGACCGACGAGCTCGGCCGGGCCCCGCTGCTCGACGTCGACGCCGAAGCGCCAGCGTGGCGCGACGGGCTCCCAGACCGCCACCGGTTCGGCCTTCCCCTTCGCCTGGACCGGCTCCGCCTCGCGGTATTCGATCGCCGGTGCGGTCGCACGGTACGTCGTCTCGTCGACGAGGATCCCGTTCGTCGGCGCGGCCGATTCCAAGCGCGAGGCTGTGTTGACGACATCCCCAGAGGCCATCCCCTCGCCCTCGGCCGGTCGGGCGCCGAGCGAGACGAGCGCCTCTCCGGTCGTGACCGCGATCCGGACCTGGAGGCCGTCGTCCTGCGCGATGCGGTCACGGATCGTGAGCGCCGCGCGCACCGCCCGTTCGGGATCGTCCTCGTGTGCGACCGGCGCCCCGAACAAAGCCATGACCGCATCTCCGATGAACTTCTCGACCGTGCCGCCGTAGCGCTCGATCTCCGCCTTTACCCGCGCCCAGTACGGAGCCTGCAGGGCCCGGACCTCCTCGGGGTCGAGCCGTTCCGCGCGGGTGGTGAACCCGACGAGATCGGCGAAGAGAACGGTGACGCGCTTGCGCTCCTCCCGCGCGGGCTCGGCGGCCGCGAGCGCGCTTCCGCAGGCGAGACAGAATCTCGCTCGCTCCGGATTCTCTTCGCCGCACTGCGGGCAGGCGGGCATGGCAGCAGTCTAGGACGGTGCTACTTGAGGATGTTGACCGCGCGGGCGGCGACGAGAAGGACCGCGACAGCGGAGACCGACGATTCGAGGAACATGAGCCCCTTGGCCCGACGCGTCAGAGGCATGGCGTCCGTCGGGCTGAATGCGATCGAGTTGGTGAAGGAGACGTAGAAGTAGTCGAAGAAGTGGGGGTCCCACTTCGGGTCTTCTTGCCGCGAGGGCCACTGGAACATCTCGTCGTCGACGCGGTCGATCTGCCAGTACGCGAGACAGAACGTGACCACGTCGGTCGCCCACACGGTCGCTCCCTTGAACAGGAGCTGCTTCCCGTCGTGCTCGTGCCCTTCGAGGATCGATCCGATCAGCATCACGAGCGCGACGAGGTTGAGGACGAAGATGATCCCGACCAGCTTCAGCTCGCGCGGATCCTTGCCCCGGAGGAGCATCACCATGAGGAGCACCTCGGGGACGATCAAGGCGAACCAGCTCCACCAGGGCAGCACCCAGAGGTCCCACCCCATGCTGCGGCTCACCAGTGCGAGCAGGAGCTGCAGGCCGGCGACGCCGAGAACGATCGGCGCGGCCTCGTACCGCGCCTCGTCCCTCTCAATAACGGTCGAGTTCCCTGAGCCGTTCATCGCTGATTCCGAAATGGTGCGCGATCTCGTGGACGACGACCCGGCGAACCTGCCGGCGGAGCACCTCGGGGTCGCCGCCGAAGTGCCGCTCCAGCGGGCCCTGGTAGATCGTGATCTTGTCGGGCGGGACGGCGCCGTAGAAGGACGTCCGCCGCGTGAGCGGGACACCCGTGTACAGGCCGAGGAGCGGCAGCCCGGCCGGCGGCTCGTCCTCGATGACGACGGCGACATTGGACATCAGGCTGCCGATGTCGTCCGGTAACGAATCGAGCGCTTCCGAGACGAGATCCTCGAAATCGTCAGGCATGAGGAGGATTCTGCTTGCAGACCCTGCCGAGAACTGTTAAGAACGGCAGACTCAACCGGGAGGATATGAAATGACCGAAACACTGGCCACGGGCCTCGATGAGCTGAGTGCGGCCGTCAGGGGCGCCGTCATCGGCCGCGACGACCCCGAGTACGACGCGGCTCGCGCCCTGTACAACGCGATGATCGACAAGCGCCCGGAGCTGATCGTACGCTGCGTCGACGTGGCCGACGTGATCGCCGCGATCAACTTCGGCCGCGAAAGCGGCATCGACACCGCCATCCGCTGCGGCGGCCACAACGGCCCAGGCCTCGGCAGCGTGGACGACGGGCTCGTAATTGACCTTTCCGGGCTCAAGGGAGTCCGCGTGAATCCGGACGCGGGAACCGCGGAGGTCGCCGGCGGCTCGGTGATGGGCGACATCGACCACGCGACGCACCCATTCGGCATGGCGACGCCAAGCGGGATCATCTCCACGACTGGCGTCGGGATCATCCTCGGCGGGGGCATTGGCCACCTGACCCGCAAGTACGGGCTCTCGATCGACAACATCCTGGGCGCCGATGTCGTTCTCGCGGACGGAAGCCTCGTCCGCGCCGACGAGAATCAGAACGAGGACCTCTACTGGGCGATCCGCGGCGGCGGCGGGAACTTCGGCGTCGTCACGTCCCTGACGATGAAGCTCAACCCCGTGAGCATGGTCACGGCCGGGCCGATCCTGTGGCCGCTCGAGCGTTCGGCGGACATCCTCAACTGGTACCGGGAGTTCATCCTCGATGCGCCCGAAGACCTGAACGGGTTCTTCGCCTTCCTCACCGTTCCGCCGGGGCCGCCCTTCCCGGAGGAGCTGCACCTGCAGAAGATGTGCGGCGTCGTCTGGTGCTGGGCGGGCGATCCTGACGGAGCGGACGAGGCGCTGGCCGAGGCGCGGGCGCAGCCCGGCATCGCGCTCGACGGCGTGCAGCCGATGCCGTTCCCCGTGATCCAGAGTGCCTTCGACGAGCTCTATCCAGCCGGCGACCAGTGGTACTGGCGGGCCGACTTCGTCGAGGAGATCCCGGACGAGGCCATCGCGAAGCACGTCGAGTTCGGCGAGAAGCTGCCGACCTGGAAGTCGACGATGCACCTCTACCCGATCAACGGCGCGGCGCACCGCGTCGGCTCGACCGACACTCCGTGGGCGTACCGCAACGCCAACTGGGGCATGGTCATGGTCGGCGTCGATCCCGATCCGGCGAACGCGGACGCGTGCCGGTCGTGGAGCGTCGACTACTTCGACGCGCTGCACCCGTACTCCGCGGGCGGCGGCTACGTGAACATGATGATGGAGGAAGGTGAAGACCGGGTCGAGGCCGCGTACGGGCAGAACTACGAGCGCCTGGCGAAGATCAAGGCCAAGTACGACCCGGACAACTTCTTCCACGTCAACCAGAACATCAAGCCAGCCGCGTAGCGGCTCGTCCGCGAAGCGGACCGGTGGAGGGGGTCTGGGGGAACCGGGAGGTTCCCCCAGCAAACCCCACAGCGCTCGTCCGCGAAGCCGGACCGGCGGCGGTCTGGGGGAACCGGGAGGTTCCCCCAGCTAACGCACATGGCGCGCAGCGGAGGACATCTTTATCCTGTTGCGCGTGATCCGTCGGCTGCTCATCGCGGTCGCCGTTGCACTCGTCCTGGCGCCCTCCGCGCTCGCGGATCCGGTCGCGCAGATCCTCACGTCCAATGGGAAGGTGATCGCTGCCGCCGGCACCGGGCGCTTCGACTACCCGAAGAAGACCGGCGCGCTGATGCACATCGGTTCCTCGAAGGTCACGGCCAAGGGGGTCGAGCTTCGGGAGGTCTCCCTGCTTGGAGGCCGCATCCATGCCTCACGGGTCGTCCTCCCACCGAAGGCCAAGAGAGCCGTCATCGAGGACCTCTCCGTGGACGGGCGGGTCGTGCGGCCGCGCGTCAACCGCCTCATCCCGCTCACCGCGGCCGACTACCTGATCACGTCACAGGCTGCTGTCGGCGCCAAGCGGCGGATTGGGGTCGTCGGTCTCCGCCTCTCTTTCGGCCAGGGGGCGTTCGGGCTTCCTGCGGGCACGCAGTTCCTGGTCGGCCTTCCGGCGCGGCCGGAGAAGCCGATCCCCGTCGCGCGAGTCACCCGTGAGACGTCCGCGGATCCGCTGGTCGTGCTCGGGTTCGGCGGGCTCGCGTCCCTCGCGACCTTCAAGCCGGCCGACGCGTTCCTCCCCGGCGGGACGATCGGGCAACGGGCCGTCTCCATCGCCATGCAGTACCTCGGCATCCCCTACGTGTACGCCGGCGCCGATCCGATCACCGGCTTCGACTGCTCGGGCCTCACGATGTACGTCTACGAGCAGTTGGGAGTCCACCTCGAGCACTGGACGGGCTACCAGATTCACGACGGCACCCCGATCCCGCGCTGGGCCCTGGCGCCCGGCGATCTCGTCTTCTTCTACGACGAGGGTGGCGTGCCCGGCCACGTCGGCATCTACATGGGGAACAACCAGTTCATCCATGCCCCTCACACCGGGGACGTCGTGAAGATCTCGACGCTCGACGCGCACTACTCCGCCGTCTACGACGGCGCCGTCCGGCCGTACTAGGAAATTCGCCTGGCGCCGACGTAGTTCTCGCTGTACCAGGACTCGGAGAGGCTGGAGATCTTGACCACGTCGCCAGTATGGGGCGCATGGATGAAGTTGCCGCCGCCGACGTAGATGCCCACGTGGCCGAGGCCGTCGAAGAAGACGAGGTCGCCTGCCTCGAGCTGATCTTGGGAGACCGGCATGCCCGTTCCGTACTGCGACGCGGCGTAGTGAGGGAGCGAGATCCCGACCTGGGCGAAGACGTACATCGTCAGCCCGGAGCAGTCGAATCCCTGGCTCGGCGAGGCTCCCGCATACACGTACGGGACCCCGAGGTAGCGCTCCGCGATCGCGACGACCGTCGAGCCGACCGAGGACGGCGGCACGTGCACCGTGGGCTCGCTCGAGGTCGCGTACGGGTTGCCGAGGGCCACCTGCTGGGACTGCTCTGCCTGCGCTGTCCGGGCGGCGGCGGCCTGTCGGGCGAGCTCAGCCTGGCGGCGACGCTCCTCCGCCCTCATCTGGATGATCTGCGATCGGATCGACTCCACGAGCTGGCGCCGGTCCGAGAGCTGTGCCTCGATCGACGACTTCGCATCTGCGCGCTCCTGGACGACTTGCTGCTGATCGGCCTCGGCGTTCTTCAGCTCGATCCGGTGGTGCCTGACGTCGGCGCGGAAGCGGCGCACTTCGCGATTGATCGCGGCGTCCTGGTTCGACACGCGGTCGGCGGTTTCGATCTGGTTGAGCATCTCGGCCATCGATCCCGAGCCGAGCAGGATCCCAAGGGTAGAGGGCCTGCCCTCGGAGGTGTACAGCGAGATCAACCGGCTCTCGAGCGCCCGCTGCGACCGTTTCAGGTTGGCCCGGGCGATGTGCAGCTCACGCGCGTTCGTGCGCAAGTCTGCCTCGATCGCGTGCAGCTTGTCGGTCGCGGCGTTGTAGGCCTCGATGGCCCGTTCCAGACTCGCGTCCAGCTCCTGGATCTGGCCGAGGACGTCCTGTACCTGCGCCTCCTTGGCCTGGACGGCGGACGGGTCGGCGGACGCGGGAGCTCCGCTCAGGCAGAGCGTCGCGAACGCGAACAGGGGCAATACGAAAAGGGCTCGCCGCAGCACGAGCGGGCCACGCTAGCAACCGCGTCAGATCGACTGCACGCGGAGCGATTGTGAAACTCCTGCAAATTTGCCTCTACGGGTGGGCGGCGTCGACCCAGTGCGGACCGCCCCAGCTCAGGTCGTAGGGGTAGTCGTGGACGACGTGCGCCCAGAGGGTCCAGGCGACCCAGCGGCAGCACCCATAGAAGAAGGCAGCCCGGTAGAGCGTGATGAGGCCGGTGCGTCCGATGAACCTGTGCAGGAAGCGCCAGAAGCGGTGGTCGGCCACGAAGATGATCCGGTTGAAGTACTGCGTCGTGAGCACTCTCCAGCTGTAGAGGCCGTAGAGGATCCAGACGAGGTCCCACATCGAGCCGAGCCCGCTGAAGTACGCGGCCGCGTCCGTCATGCGGCCCGTCTGTCCGGCGTAGGCCCAGGCGCCGATCGCGAAGTGGTGCGTCCACGGGAAGAGCAGCATCGTTCCCACTGTGTCTCCTGCATCCGTGAGCGCGTGGGCCCACTGCCCGATCAGGAAGCTGATCCCCCAGAGCTTGCTGCCGAAGACCTTCCAGATGATCAGCCCGATGACGACGCCGAAGAGGAGCGAGTGCGTGAAGCCGGCGCCTGGCCACCCCCGGTGAAACTGAACCGGGTCGTCCGCCTTTATCTCGAGCCCGAAGATGCTGATCCCGTACACGAACCACTTCGTGAACAGGTCGGGCGCATACGACCCGATGAGCACTGGGACGAAGGCCATCTTCAGGCCCAGGTGCCGCTGGAAGGCGTACGGCTCGAGATCGTGAGCCGCCCAGCTCATGCGCCTCCGATCCGGCGGAAGAGCCGCCGGATTCCTTCGGGGATGAGCCACACGGCGAGCAGCAGGTACCCCATGGCGACGAACAGCGACAACATGAAGTCGGTGAAGAAGACCCCGATCGTGATGTAGACGGCGGCCGCGATCGCGTAGATCACGAGCGTCTGGAGACGCCCGCTAGGGATCAAGACGTCGCGCTGAGGATGACCTCGAACGCCTTGAGCGCGTTCTTCTTGCCGAGCAGGGCGTTCAACGTCACAGGCCCGGGCGTCGTTCTGATCGAAACTCCCTGACCCGCCTCGACGCTCGCCAGCGTCGTCCTCACCATCCCGCTGGAGGCGATTTCCGGGCCGGCCAGCTCGATGTCCGCATCGGCCTCGACGCTGACGGTGAGGTTGCGGTTCACGTTCCTGAAGACCAGGCCCCCGGGCCAGGCGCGGATCGTCGAGACGGAGATCGTGAGGCTCGACGCCGTGGCGGAGATGACGTCGCCGTCCACGGTGAGCGTGAAGTCGGTGCCCGGCAGCACCGCGAAGAGGAGGCGCTGCGCCTTGTTCAGGTACGGGTACGGGTTGACGGGGCTGCTCTTGTGCACCTCGAAGTGGACGTGCGGCTGCGTGTCATTCGCGATCCCGGAGTCGCCGACGTAGCCGATCACCTGGCCCGCCTTAACCTTCTGCCCGTTCTTCAGCCCGGCCGCGTACGCCGTGCCGGCCACGCACCTTCCCGTGTTGTCGTTTCGGTTGGTCAAGTCGTTGTTCAGGTGCAGGTACTCGAAGGTGCGGTTGCTCACGCCGTACAGGTAGAGCATGCAGCCGGCCTCCTTCGACTTCGTGTAGAACTTGACCGTCCCGTTCTCTGCGGCGACAACGAGGGACTTCTTGGGCGCGATGATGTCGTTGCCCGGCAGGAGGCCCTTCGGGGTCGAGCTGAAGGTGTTCGAGTAAGTCGCTCGTCCGACGACCGGGAAGACGATCGCCGGACCGGGCCCGTAGGGCCGGACCGCGCCGACAAAGACCTTGTCGTAGTGCCCGGCCATCGGCGAGATCTTCACCACGTCGCCGGTATGGGGCGCATGGATGAACCGGTCGTTTCCGACGTAGATGCCCACGTGGTCCGGCGCCTTCTTCCCGTAGAAGAAGACGAGGTCGCCGGGCTTGAGCTGGTTCCTCCCGATCCTGTAGCCCTGGTGGAACTGGTCGCCCGAGTAGTGGTTCAGGGTGACCCCGAGTTTGGCGTAGACGTACATGGTCAGGCCGGAACAGTCGAAGCCCTTCTTGGGACTGGCGCCCGCGTAGACGTAGGGAATCCCGAGGTAGCGCTTCGCGATCGCGACCGCCTGGGCGCCGATCGATCCGGAGACCGCCGTCGGCTTCGGCTTCGCGCTCGGACCCGGGTCAGGGATCTTGCCTGGCGACGCGACGGCGATCCCGCTGGGCACACCGAGCAGGAGCAGAGCAATGATCGCTCGGGCTGTCGAGACCTGCAGTCGCGTAGCTTCCCGGTTTCGCGCTCGGATCGGCGAACCCTACACGCAGATTTCCAAAAATCAAAAGGTAAAGGCTCAGGAATCTCCGGTGGACAGCCATCGCACGCGATTTTCGGTTTAGGAATGAGAAGTTTCGCCCAGTTATTATCCACCGAAATCACTGGACTTTTGGCAGCTAAGAATGTGTTGAAAAGATGGGGGAGGATCCGAATCTCCGTAGTGAGCCGACGGGTTTACAGCCCGTTCCCTGTTGGCCTGAACCGCCGAAAATCTCGCTTCGCTCGATTTTTCGCCGGCGGGAAAATCTCGGCGGCGCAGCGAAGGACGCTGGGGGAACCTCCCGGTTCCCCAGACCCCCTCCACCGGTCCGGCCGACGGCCGGACGAACGCTTCGCGCGTGCTCTAGACATGCTGGGGGAACCTCCCGGTTCCCCCAGACCCCCACCACCGGTCCGCGCGATGCGCGGACGAACGCTTCGCGCGTGCTCTAGACGTGCTGGGGGAACCTCCCGGTTCCCCCAGACCCCCACCACCGGTCCGCGCTATGCGCGGACGAACGCTTCGCGCTTCGCGCTTGCGTTGGGGGCGGGAGGATTCGAACCTCCGTAGGCTGAGCCGACGGGTTTACAGCCCGTTCCCTTTGGCCGCTCGGGCACACCCCCCGAGTTAGGGAGTGTAGCCGCGTGCCTCCACCCAATCCCGGCGAAAGTCGCCAGACTTTCGCCGGTTGAGCCCGTTCCCTTTGGCCGCTCGGGCACACCCCCAGAGAGGCTGAATTGTAGCCTTCGGCCCCGTGCGTTCCTACGACACGATCGTGGTCGGAGCCGGCCCCGCCGGCTCGGTGACCGCCCTGCGCCTGGCCCGCGAGGGAGCGTCCGTTCTCCTTCTCGACCGTGCGCGTTTCCCACGCGATAAGCCGTGTGGTGGGGGCCTGACCTACCGCGCGATCCGCGAGCTTCCGGTGGATGTCACGCCCGTCGTCGAGGACGTGGTCGATCGCTTCGAGTTCGGTTTCCGCTACGGCCACCGCTTCGAGCGGCGCGGGGCCGCGACGATCATCCTCATGACACAGCGGAAACGACTCGACGCCTTCCTCGCGGAACAGGCGGCCTCAGCGGGCGCCGAGTTCCGCGACGGCGTGAAGGTGACGTCCGTGACCGACGACGGCACGGTCACCGCCGGCGATGAGAAACTGCGGGCCGACGTCGTCGTCGGCGCGGACGGTGTCAACGGGGTCACGATCCGGTCACTCGGTCTCGAACAGGGCTATCGCTATGGGGTCGCGCTCGAGGGCAACGTCCCCTACGCCGACACTCACGCCGACCGGTACCGCGGACGCGCCGTACTCGAGCTCGGCATCGTCCCTGGGGGATACGGCTGGGTTTTCGCGAAGGGCAACCACGTGAACGTCGGGGTCGGCGGTTGGGAGACGGAAGGGCCGCGCCTCCGCGGCCATCTCGCTCGACTGTGCGTGGCGCACGGGATGAAGGAGGAGTCGGTCGAGTCGCTTCGCGGGTACCGGCTACCGCTGCGCAGGAGGGAGGACGAACTCGTCCGCGGCCGAGTCCTCATCGTCGGTGACGCCGCCGGCCTCGTCGACCCGCTCTCGGGGGACGGGATGTACGAGGCCTTCGTCAGTGCGCGCCTTGCGAGCGGCGCGGCGCTCGACCTGCTCGCCGGTCGCGCCGACTCCCTCGCGCCGTACGCCGAGCGCGTGAACACGGAACTGGCCTCTCAGGCCTCCGCATCCTGGGCGGCGAAGCGTGCGCTCGATCGCTTTCCGCGGATCGTCTACGGCTTCGCGCGCGTCCCGATCGTGTGGCGCTTTGCGGACGCGCTCCTACGGGGAGAGCTGCGTTCTCCGAGCGAGGCGCGCGGCGCGATGAAGGCGCCGCTCAAGGTCGTGAAGGCCCTGGGTAAACTGGACGAGCGCTTGGCGGCGTAGCTCAGTGGTTAGAGCGGCGGACTCATAACCCGCAGGTCGGTGGTTCGAATCCACCCGCCGCTACCTCTCAACCCTGGACGGGGCCTACTCGGGCTCTGACGAAGCCGCCTCGCCTTAGCCGCCGGCGCCCGAGGATCGACGACGCAGCGAGGCGAGCTCGTCATCCATGTGGAGCGAGTCCTCGAGCCCCTCCGGCATCGTCCCCTCGTCAGGTGCCGGCTTCAGGACGACGTGGTCGTCGTGATCCTCGAGGGAGACGTAGCGCGTGCCCCATCGATCGGCGATCTCTGCGGGAAGGTTGACGTGGCCTCCATTCACGATCTTGAATCGCTTCATTGCTCCCCTCGCTCCTCCTTGCGATCGCGTTCCTCGCGGCCGGGCCGCCCGTCAGTTCGTTGTCCGTTGTACCCGAATCCGGCAATGTAAACACCGTCTTCACTTTCCGGGGAACAGGGTGGAAACCGGGCGAGCGGTGACGGCCTCGTACTACGTCATTCCCTCCCGGGGCGGTGGGCCGCGCAAGACGTTCACCTTCGAGCCGAGGCGGAGCGGCAGGTTCGTCTTCCGGCTCACGCGGCCGATCGGATTGGTCGACTCGGGCGTCACCTCGAGGATGTGCTTCCGGCAGAGGCGGGTGCGCGCGTGCCAGGACTTCTACGTCTCACCGCCGGCCGCGCAGTTCATGCCCGTGACGGGAAGCCCCGGCGACGTCTTTCTGCTGCTCGTCTCGGGCTTCTACGCCGGCCGGCCGCTCCAGGCGACTCTGACGCTGCCGAACGCGACCACGCGTTCCTTCAGGCTCAAGGCGCTGAAGACCGAGAGCTTCGTGGAAGGGGGCCCTTTCGGACCGATCCTCGTTTCGCGCGGCGGCGCGGCCGTGCGATTCGTGCCGAGGCCGACGGATCCCGTCGGCACGTATACGGTGCTCGTCACCGACCCTCGAGCGGGCAGTCGAGCGAGGGCTGTCCTCCTCCTCGAGTAGTCGGTACTATCAATCGACCCCGTCGGGGAGGCCCGACCTCTTCGACTCGTCCTTCTTCTAGAGAGCAGAGAAATGGCAACCGGAGTCAGAGTCGCAATCACGCTCGCCTGCACGGAGTGCAAGCGGCGCAACTACCAGACCTCGAAGTCGAAGCGGAACACACCGGACCGGGTGGAGTTCAACAAGTACTGCCGCTGGTGCGGAAGCCATACGCCCCATCGCGAGACGCGCTAGTCATGGCAGCCCCCCTTCGCCAATCTCGCACGTTCCGGGGCGCTGCAAAGCGCCGCGAGGCGTCGTTCTCGACCGCGCCCGTAGCCTACGGCTACGAACGCGGTCTGCGGCCTAGCCTCGCAGGCTTTTCGCGACCGGAACGCACGACCTCATCGAAGGGTGACTGCTGATGGCGAATAAGAGCAGAGCGCAACGACGGGCCCGCCGGGCCGAGCGCGGCGGGATGGGCGCGGGCGAAGCCGCGCTTCCGGGCGGACCTCCCGCCCCTCCGCGCAAGCCGACGGCGCGGGCGGAAGAGCAGCCGCAGCCCGAGCGTGCGCGCCGCCTGCCCGGGGCGCAGTTCGTCGCCGAGTGCTGGGGGGAGCTCAAGAAGGTCGACTGGCCGACGCAAAAGCAGGTCATCCAGGCGACGGTGGTCGTCCTCATCGCCTGCGTTATCGTTGGAACGTTCCTCTGGCTGGCGGACCTCGTTTTCAGGCCGCTCGTCGAGAAGGTCTTCCTCTAAGAAGTAAGGACGGCAGATGTTTCGCTGGTACGTCATCAACACGTATTCGGGGCACGAGAACAAGGTGCGCCAGAACCTCGAGCACCGGATCCAGTCGATGCACATGGGCAACAAGTTCCGCCGAGTCGTGGTTCCCACCGACCAGGTGATCGAGACCAAGGACGGGCAGAAGGTCCAGACCGAGAAGCGCGTGCTTCCGGGCTATGTGCTCGTAAACATGAACCTGGACGACGATGCCTGGACGCTGGTCAAGAACACGCCGGGTGTCACCGGCTTCGTCGGCGCAGGTTCTCCGCCCGCACCGGTCCCGCTCTCACAGGGCGAGGTCGACCGCATCCTCCATACCGGCACCGGCGCTGCCGAACGCGCGCGCGCCCAGGTCGAGTTCACGCTCGGCGAGTCGGTCAAGGTCACTTCTGGCCCACTCTCGGACTTCGACGGCGAGATCGTGGACGTCAACCCCGACCAGCAGAAGCTGAAGGTGCTCGTCGATATCTTTGAGCGCCAGGTTCCCGTGGAGCTCGGGTTCGACCAGGTCAAGAAGATCGACTAGAGATGGCAATCCCCTACCTCACAGCTCGCACCATCCGGCGCGCTGCAAAGCTCCACAAGGCGTCGTTCTCGGCCGCGCCCGGAGCCTACGGCCACGAACGCGTCCTGCGGCCTAGCCTCGCGGGCTTTTCGCGGCCGGCTGGCACGATCTGTTCGGCAGGTGATCGCTGATGGCGAAGAAAGTCCTGACACTCATCAAGCTGCAGATCCCGGGCGGGCAGGCGAACCCGGCCCCGCCGGTCGGCCCTGCCCTCGGCCAGCACGGCGTCAACATCATGGAGTTCTGCAAGGCCTTCAACGCGCAGACCGCACAGGCCAACGGACGGATCACGCCGGTCGAGATCACCGTCTACGAGGATCGCTCCTTCACCTTCATCACCAAGACGCCGCCGGCGGCCGTCCTGATCAAGGAGGCTCTGAACCTGGAGAAGGGCTCCGGAGAGCCGAATCGTGAGAAGGTCGGTCGTCTGTCCCGCAGGCAGCTTCAGGACATCGCCGAGGTCAAGCTCGAGGATCTGAACGCGCGGGACGTCGAGGCGGCGATGGAGGTCGTCGCCGGCACGGCGCGCTCCATGGGCGTGGAGGTGGACAGGTGAGTCACGGCAAGCGCTACCGCCAGGCTTTGGGTCAGATCGACCGAGAGAAGCTGTACTCGCCGGTCGAGGCCGTCCGCACCCTGAAGGACCTCGAGACGTCCAACTTCGACGAGGCCGTCGAGGTGCACTTCCGCCTCGGTCTCAACGTCCGCCACGCCGAGCAGCAGCTGCGCGGGACGCTCATGCTCCCGCACGGGACCGGCCGCGACGTGCGGGTGGCCGTCTTCGCCGAGGGGGAGAAGGCGAAGGAGGCACAGGACGCCGGGGCCGACCTCGTCGGCTCGGCCGATCTCGCGACGCAGATCGAAGGCGGCTTCGACGACTTCGACGTCGCCATCGCCACACCGGATCAAATGGGCGTGGTCGGCAAGCTCGGCCGCATCCTCGGCCCCCGCGGCAAGATGCCGAACCCGAAGACCGGCACGGTCACGCTCGAAGTCGGGAAGGCGGTCCGCGACTCCAAGGCGGGCAAGCTCGAGTACCGCACCGACCGCGGCGCGAACGTGCACGTCGTCATCGGCAAGAAGAGCTTCGACGAGCGGCAACTGGTCGAGAACTACGCCGCGCTCGTCGAGGAGATCGTCCGCGCCAAGCCCTCCGCCGCGAAGGGCCGCTACATCCGAACCGTCACGCTCGCCAGTACCATGGGCCCGGGCCTGCACATCGATCCGGCCCAGACCCGAGGAATCGTCGAAGAACTGGAGGAAGAGGCAGCAGCAGCTCCCGCCTAACCCGCTCGTCGCCAAAGACAGTCGGCTGCGCGATGGTCATTCGATCAGCCCGCGCGGAAGTCCGGCCGAGGCGGCCGATAGGTCTCATCTATTGGCCCGCCTCTGCGCGGGTTTTTCATTGCCTGGAGGACACGAATGCTGAAGAAGGACAAGGAGAGACTGGTCGCCGAGCTGGCTGACCGCCTGCGCTCCGCGCAGTCGCTCATCGTCACCGACTACCGCGGCTTGTCGGTCAAGCAGATCGACGATCTGCGGACGAAGCTGCTCGAGCACGGCGTCCGCTACACGGTGGTCAAGAATACGCTCACGCGGCTCGCGGCGGAGCAGGCCGACGCGAAGGAGCTCCTCGAGCTCCTCGACGGTCCGACCGCCATCGCGTTTCTCGATACCGAGGCCGATCCTGCCGCCGCCGCGAAGGTTTTGAACGAAGTCGCCGGGACCGGCCGCGTCCTCGTCATCCGGGGTGGACTGCTGGACGGCAAGACCATCACCGAGGGAGACGTCAAGAACCTCGCGTCCCTGCCGCCGACGGACGTCCTGCGCGCCCAGCTCGCAGGCGCCCTGGCCGCGCCGCTGGCCACGATCGTCGGGTTGTTCACCGCGCCGCTTCGCGACCTCGTCGGTGTGATCGACGCCCGCATCAAGCAGCTGGAAGAACAGGGCGAGGGCGCGCCGGCGGTCGAACCGGAGGCCGTCGCCGAGCCCGAACCGGAACCCGAATCGCAGCCAGAGACACAAGCAGCCGCCGAAGAGGCACCCAAGGAGGAGGCAGAGGCACCCGAGCCGGAGGCCGTCGCCGAGCCCGAATCGGAACCGGCGTCGCAGCCAGATGCAGAAGCAGAAGTCAAGGAGACACCACAGGAGGAGGCGCCGGCATCCGACCCGGAGGCCGTCGTCGAGCCCGAACCGCAACCCGAATCGCACCCAGAGGCAGACGCACAAGCCGAAGAGACACCCCAGGAGGAGGAGTAATGGCAACCGACACCGCGAAGCTCGTCGAGCAGCTCGGCAAGATGTCCGTGCTGGAGCTCGTCGAGCTGAAGAACTCGCTCGAGGAGGAGTGGGGCGTCACCGCCGCCGCTCCGGTCGCAGTCGCGGCCCCCGGCGCAGCGCCGGCGGCCGGCGGCGACGGGGCCGCGGCCGAGGAGCAGACGGCATTCGACGTCGTGCTTTCCGGCGCCGGCGACAAGAAGATCCAGGTGATCAAGGTCGTCCGCGCGATCACCGGCCTCGGCCTGAAGGAGGCCAAGGACCTCGTCGACGGCGCGCCGAACCCGGTCAAGGAAGGTGTCGACCGCGAAGAGGCCGACTCGATCAAGAGTCAGCTCGAGGAAGCCGGAGCGACCGTCGAGGTCAAGTAGCACCCCGCGTGGGGCCGGTTCGCCGGCCCCACTTCTTCATCTCTCACGCCCTGTTCAGCCGCGCGCGCGTTCGCTCGGCGAGCACGACGTTCCCCTTTTGCTCGTGCAACTCGAGAGCGCGCCGCCGGAACTCATCCGACTCCCTCTTCCTTCCGGCGAGGGACAGCACGTCCGCGACGGCCTCTGCCGCCTCGGCTGCGTAGACGACGTACTGCGTGGCGACCGCAAGCTCCCATGCTTGTCGAACCAGCCGTTCACCCTCGAAGATCGAGCCCCTTCTCGCCGAGACCTTGCCTCTGACGGAACGTCCGATGATCTGGCTGGCCACATCGTCTTCGGCAGCGAGCGTCGCGCCGGCGCGGGCGAGTTCGTCTGCTTCTTCGAGCCGGCCCTGGAGATAAACGACGTCCGCGAGGCTGGCGATCATCGTGGAGGCCCTACCCGTTTCTCCCATCGCTTCGTACGTATCGATACCGGACCGATACTCGCGCTCCGCGGCCTGGAGATCGTCCGCGAAGACCTCGATCCGACCGCTGATGAACCGGCTGCCTGCCAGCAGCCAGCGGAAACCCAGTTCCGTCACGATCTCGCGATGGCGCGCGACGAGCCGTCTTCCTTCATCCACGTCGCCGCGCATCGCGACGAAGCCGCCGAGGGCGCGTAGGACCTGAGCCTCGAGAAGGACGTCGTCCCTAACCTCGCTCCTCAGTTCGGTCAGCCTCACGATCGCCTCGTCGGCGGGTGTCTGACCGAAGAACATGGCGCCTCCGATGATCGCGAGCGAGGTGACCTCCTCTTGGCGATTCCCGCTCCGCCTCGCGTACTGGAACGCACGATCAACGGCGCCAAGCCAGTCCTCGGCTTGCCCTCGCTGGTTGTGCACCTCACTGGCCGTCCGCCAGGCAGAGGCGAGCCCGTATTCGTCCCCGAGCTCTTCGAGCGCGGCGATTCCGGCTTGGATCTGAGGCGCCGTTTCTGTGGCGAGAACCTGGGAAACGCTCATCTCCCAGTAGATGTCTTGAATTCGGGCTCTCCATTCGGTCTGACGGTCTCCGGTTTGGGCGGCTGCTTCGACGGCCTCCTGGAGGACTCGTCGCGCTTCTGGCAGGCGGCCTGTCTCAGCGAGCGCGGCGCCGAGGTCGGGCAGAAGCGCCACCCGCACGGAGTCCAAAATCGGCAGGAGCTCGGCGGCTCGGCCCAGCAGACTTGCCGCCGCCGGTAGATCGCGACGCCCGAGCGCGCGCCGGCCCGCCTCCGCGAGCCAGCTGCCCGCGCGCGTCGCGAGCGTGACCGCTCGTGGGTCTTCCGGCGAGAGCTCGAGGCGGTAGGCATACGCCTGCTCCAGGTGGTAGCCGAGGATCTCGGCGTACTCGTGAACGCGAGCGCCGACCTTCGCCTCGAGCCAGGCCGCCAGCCGTTCGTGGAGCTCGGCCCGCGTCGCCTTGGGGAGCGCGTCGTAGGCGGCGTCTCGGATGAGGAGATGCCGGAACCGGAACGCATCCTCACCGGCGAGAAGCGCCTGCTCCGGCCGCAGGAACTCCCGGCGTACGAGTGAGACGAGGCTATTTCCAACGCCTGCGGTGGCCTCGGGCGGTACGAGTTCCGCGACGGCTCCCGCGTGGAAGATCTGGCCCTCCACGGCGGCACGCTCGAGCACGGCCCGTTCCTGAGCCGGCAGGCGGTCGAGTCGGGCGGCGAGCAAGGCGCGGATGGTCGGTGGCACCTCGACCGCTGCGAGGTCACCCGTGACAGACCAGCCGCCGTTGAGGCGCACCAGCGTACCGTCGTCGACCAGCATCCCCACCATCTCCTCGGCGAAGAGCGGATTCCCTTCGGCCGCGGCGGAGATCGTCGCTGCCACGTCGACCGGCATATCGCCGCCGACCAGGTTCGCGATCAGATCGCGCGTCTCGCCTTCGTCCAGGGGCTCGAGCAGGAAGGTCGTCGCATTCAGCTTTCCGCCGGCCCACGCAGGGCGGACGTCGAGCAGATCCGGCCGCGCCATGCACACGAGGTATACGGCTGCATCTCGGGTCAGGTCGGCCAGGTGTTCGATGAGGTCGAGGAACGTGGGCTCGCCCCACTGGATGTCGTCGAGCACGAGGACGAGCGGAACCTCGCGTGCCAGCGACTCGAAGAACTTCCTGAACCCCCAGAAGGTCTCCTCGCTGGTTGCGGATCCCTCCTCAATGCCTATGGCCTCGCCTACCAGCTGGACGACTCGTCCCGACGCCGGTTCCCCTTCGACCGCGGCGGCAAGGGCTGCTCTCACTTCGTCGGCGCTAGCGCTCGGCGCGACCGCATTTCGGATCGCCTCCGACAACGGCCAGTACGTGATCCCGTCGCCGTAGGAGAGGCACTGCCCGCGTGCGACGATCGCTTCGGGCTCGAGGCCCGCGAGGAATTCCTCGACGAGGCGCGACTTGCCGACGCCCGGCCCACCGAGCACGGTCACGAGGTGGACGGCGCGTTCGCGCGTCGCCCGGGCGAACGAATCGCGGAGGAGCTCGAGCTCGTTCAAGCGCCCGACGAGCGGGCGGTCGTGGCTTCGCGCCCGTGCCTCCGCGCCCGGAATGACCTCAACGAGACGGTACGCGGCGAGTGGATCCTTCTTGCCCTTGGCCACGAGCGCCTCCACCCGCTCGGCGGTGATCGCATCGGCGACGAGGCGATACGTCAGCTCACCGATCAAGATCTCACCGGCCCCGCCGAGCTGCTCGAGCCGTGCGGCCAGATTGACCGCGTCGCCGGTCACCAGCGCATCTCCCTCGCCCGATCCGGCAACGACCTCTCCCGTGTTGACGCCGATCCTGGCCTCGAGGCCGAGCTCCGCGACAGCCTCGCGCAGGTCGACCGCGGCGCGGACCGCCCGCAGCGCGTCGTCCTCATGCAGCCGCGGGACTCCAAAGACGGCCATCACTGCGTCGCCGATGAACTTCTCGACGGTCGCTCCGTGGCGCTCGAGCGCTCTACGCGCGACGTCGAAGTAGCGGGACTGGAGGTTGCGCAGCGCCTCTGGATCGAGCCGCTCGCCGGCCTCCGTGTAACCGGCTACGTCGCTGAAGAGGACGGTCACCGTCCTGCGGACGGCTTGTGAAGGGGCCGCTTGCTCCAGCGGCGTTCCGCACATTCCGCAGAGCCGAAAGCCCTCCGGGTTCTCCTGGCCGCAGTTCGGACACGTCGGCATGTGGCGAGTGTAGGAAGGGTTTGCCTACAGCGCCCTGAGGTAGCTGTCCAGGTCGCGGATCTGCTCCTGAATGCCGTCCAGGTCTTGCGTCGGGACCGCGTAACCCTCAGGTAGCACGAAGGCGTCCTGCCCCGTCGGACTGACGCCCTGAACGCGGATTGGACGCGCGAGTGCCTCGAAGTGTTTCTCGAGCGCCCTGATGATCGGGCCGATCGCGTCCTTGATCTGCCGCTTTGCGGTGTCGTGCCCTTCGGCTTTCCCGGTCCGATTCCCCGTCCAGTATCCGATCGAGACTCCGAACACGGCTCCGAACACCGGCATCACGATCCCGAGGATGGTCGCGGCCTTGTCGGTCGCGCCCGAATACTCGAGGACGATCCACACGATGAGTGTGAGACACGCGAGCGTGACCCCTGCGGTCGCGAAGTCCCAGATGGTCCTGCCTCTGCCGCTCGACCCACCGGGTGGAGCGGTCTTTCCCGTGGTTCCCTCCATTTTCTGTCCCCCTTGTCCCGACGCGACCCTACGGGAATAACCCACGGAGCGGGAACGTTTGATATTCTCGACGGCACATCGGCGCGAGCGTCTCGCCGCTGCTTGCGCTGTCAGAGGTCGTTCCGCTATCCTTAGGGGTTCGGCCCTGTACGTCCGTCCCGTTCGCACCTGCACCCTGCATCCATTTTCCATCCGCCGCTAAGGGAGGCTGTATCACTTGACCACCAAGGTTGGCGCGCCGCGCGCGCGTAAGAGTTTCTCCCGGCTCAAGCATGTTCTCGACCTCCCCAACCTGATCGACATCCAGAAGGCCTCCTTCGACTGGTTCATGAAGGAGGGTCTGCGCGAGACGATCGACGACATCTCGCCGATCGAGGACTACACGGGCACGCTCGCCGTGGAGTTCGGGGAGTACTGGTTCGGAGAGCCGCAATTCACCATCACCGAGTGCCGTGAGAAGGACCTCACCTACCAGGTCCCGCTCTCGATGACCGTCCGCTTCGTCAACACGGACACGGGCGAGATTCGCGAGCAGACGGTCTTCATGGGGGACTTCCCGATGATGACCGAATGGGGCACCTTCATCATCAACGGGACCGAGCGCGTGATTGTCACGCAGCTCGTTCGCTCGCCGGGGGCCTACCTCATGGAGCCCAAGGACGCGACGAAGCAGGTCTTCACGGCGAACCTCATGCCGAGCCGCGGCTCGTGGCTCGAGCTCGAGATCGACAAGAAGGGTGTCGTCTACACGCGCATCGACCGGAAGCGGAAGCTGCCGATCACGACGTTGCTCCGGGCGCTGCCCGCCGAGGATCCCTCCACCGGGTTCCAGCTCGACACGAGCTCGAACGAGGCCATCCTCAAGCTGTTCAACAACTCGGTCTTCATCGTCAACACGCTAGACAAGGACATCTCCACACGCGAGGAGGAGGCACTGATCGAGGTCTTCAAGAAGCAGCGGCCCGGCGAGCCGCCGACCCTCGACAACGCGCGGAACCTGCTGCGCGCCCTCTTCTTCGATCCCAAGCGCTACGACCTGACCAAGGTCGGCCGTTACAAGCTGAACCAGCGGCTGGGCGTAGACGTGCCCGAGAGCGTCCGCGTGCTGACCACGCAGGACATCCTCGCGCTCGTCCAGAAGCTGGTCGACCTGCCCGACCAGCTCGGTGTCGACGTCGAGTCCAGGGACTACGCAGCAGATGCTGCTGGGCTCTCGCGCGATCCGATTCGCGGGGAGCTCGACGAGTACGAGCACTTCTGCAATCGCCGGCTGCGGACGGTCGGCGAGCTGATCCAGGAGGCCTTCCGCGTCGGCCTGTACCGGATGGAGCGCGTCGTCCGCGAGCGCATGACGACCGAGGACGTCGACGCCATCACGCCGCAGACGATCATCAACATCCGGCCGGTCGTGGCTGCGCTGAAGGAGTTCTTCGGCTCTTCGCAGCTGTCGCAGTTCATGCAGCAGACGAACTCGCTGGACGGGCTGACCCACCGGCGCCGCCTGTCGGCGCTCGGCGCCGGCGGTCTGACGCGCGAGCGCGCACCGATCGAGGTACGCGACGTGCACCCGACCCACTACGGGCGCATGTGCCCCATCGAGACGCCGGAAGGCCCGAACATCGGCCTGATCGGATCGCTCGCGTCCTACGCGACCGTGTCCGAGTTCGGCTTCGTCCAGACCCCGTACCGGGTCGTCCAGAACGGGAAGGTGACGGACGAGATCGTCTACCTGGACGCGGCCGAGGAGGCGCAGTACACGATCGCCCAGGCTTCCGAGCGGGTGGACGAGAAGACGGGCAGGTTCCAGCACGACCAGGTGCTGTGCCGTTCGCGTGAGGGCGAGGCGGTCACCGCGGCGCCGAAGGACGTCGAGTACATGGACGTCGACCCGGCGCAGATCGTCTCCATTGCGACGGCGCTGATTCCGTTTCTCGAGCACAACGACGCGAACCGCGCACTGATGGGAGCGAACATGCAGCGGCAGGCGGTGCCGCTGATGATCACCCAGGCGCCGCTTGTCGGCACCGGGGTCGAGTACCGCGCCGCAATCGACTCGGGCGACGTCATCCTGGCCAGCCAGGCCGGGTCGGTCGCCGATGTCGACGCCGAGCGCATCGTCGTCGAGACGCGGGACGGGAAGGACGAGTACCCGCTGACGAAGTTCATGCGCTCGAACCAGGGCACGCTGATCCATCACAAGCCGATCGTCTCGCTGGGCGAGCGGGTCTCGGCCGGGCAAGTGCTGGCCGACGGCTCGTCCACCCACCAGGGTGAGCTCGCGCTCGGAGCCAACCTGCTGTGCGCGTTCATGCCGTTCGAGGGCTACAACTTCGAGGACGCGATCGTCATCTCCGAGCGTCTCGTCAAGGACGACCTCCTGTCGTCCGTGCACATCCACGAGTACGAGATCGACGCGCGCGCGACGAAGCTCGGCGACGAGGAGATCACGCGCGACATCCCGAACCGCTCGGAGGAGTCGCTCCGC
>Ga0114129_10002330_pt1 | contig 26355 bp, 16 predicted proteins | sample RhiMetdeltSRZDD1_FD_80071 | JGI IMG/M metagenome (GOLD analysis project Ga0114129, IMG submission 80071) | Populus rhizosphere microbial communities from Tennessee, USA - Rhizosphere MetaG P. deltoides SRZDD1 (version 2) (version 2) | ecosystem: Host-associated > Plants > Roots > Rhizosphere >...
GCAAGAAAGGCAAGCTGCCGCCGCCGGTCGTCGAGCTGGCGTACGGCCTCGAATACGGAACGGGCGTGCTGGAAATGCAGGCTGGTACCGGTCGACTGCTGCTGGTGGATGATGTGCTGGCGACGGGCGGGACATTGACGGCCGCCGCGTCGCTGGCGGAGCTGGCCGGCTATAGCGTGCTCCAGTCCATCGTCCTGGTGGATCTGCGGCTGAAGCCGCCATTTCGCTGGGACCGGGCGCCTGTTCGGGCAGCGCTCGAGTACTGAGCCGCTTGTTCCGACATGCGGAACTCAGGTTCTCACAAAACTTTGCCCGCGGCTGCGCTGCCGCTACGGAACAACCCGCTGACAACGCTGTAGATAGTGCATCGGAGCAGCTATTCTCCGGCTGCTTTTCACGAGGATTCTTAGATGAAGACCCTGCGTTTGTTCTCCGCGCTGCCGCTGCTGTGGCTCGCCGGTCAGGCCTGGGCCGTCAACCCCGGCCAGGTCGTCGACAACTTCCGCTTGCTCGACCAGAACGGCAAGTCACACGAGCTCTATTACTCGTCCGACATGAAGGCCGTCGTGCTGATGGTCCACGGCAACGGCTGCCCGATCGTGCGCCAGGCCGTGCCGGCGCTGCGCGAGATCCGCGAGAAATACCAATCCCAGGGCGTCGAGTTCCTGCTGCTGAACTCGAACCTGCAGGACAAGCGCGACGACGTCGCCGCCGAGTCGAAGGAATTCAACGTCGACTTTCCGATCCTGCTCGACGAGGCGCAGCTCATCGGCGAGCAACTCGGCGTCGTGCGCACCTCCGAAGTCTTCGTGATCGACCCGAAGGGCTGGAAGCTCGTCTATCGCGGCCCGATGGACGACCGGCTCTCCTACGAGAAACAGCGTCCCGCCTCGAAGCACTATCTGACCGACGCGCTCGACGCAGTGGTCGCCGGCAAGCCCGTGAAAGTCTCCAAGGCCGACGGCGTCGGCTGCCTCGTCAACTTCCCGGAGCGCGACCTGAAGACCACGCACGCGCAGATCTCCTACTCCAAGCAGATCGCGCCGATGCTGGTCGAAAAGTGCACGGCCTGTCATCAGACGGGCGGCGTCGCTCCCTGGGCGATGACGAAGTACGACGTGGTGAAGGGCTTCGCGCCGATGATTCGCGAAGTCGTGCGCACGCAGCGCATGCCGCCGTGGCATGCCGACCCGCACTACGGTGAGTGGCAGAACACTCGCGGGTTGTCCGACGACCAGCGCAAGTTGCTCGTGCACTGGATCGAAGCCGGCGCGCCGCGCGGCACGGGCCCGGATCCGCTGACGAGCGTCAAGCCGGACACGAACGAGTGGAAGCACGGCAAGCCCGACCTGATCGTCGAAGTGCCGGCGTACGACATTCCGGCGACGGGCGTGATCGAGTACCAGTACCCGAAGGTCAAGAATCCGCTCGGCCGCGACGTGTGGATCACCGCGGTGGAAATCCACCCCGGCGCGAAGCAAGCGATTCATCACATCATCGCGCAGGATCCGGTCGTGCTGAATGGCCAGCAGCGCGGCGGCAACGGCGGCGGCAATCTCGCGGGCTTCGCCCCCGGCATGTCGCCGATCGTGTATCCGGCCGACACCGGCGTGCTGTTCCCGAAGGACGCGGACTTCGTGTTCCAGATGCACTACACGCCGAACGGCAAGGCCGTGACGGATCACAGCAAGATCGGCTTCTATTTCCGCGAGGCCGACAATCCGCCGAAGTATCCGCTGCGCCTGACCGCGCTGACGGATTTCCGCTTCCAGATTCCGCCGGGCGCGAAGGAGTACGGCACGACCGTCTCGCGCGACATTACGCGCGACATGCTGGTCTACAACTTCATGCCGCACTCGCACCTGCGCGGCAAGTCGGGAACGATGAGCGTCGTATACCCGGACGGTAAACAGGAAATCCTGCTGAACGTGCCGAAGTACGACTTCAACTGGCAGACGGTGTACGAGTACAAGGAGCCGAAGAAGATCCCGGCCGGCTCGAAGCTGGTGTGGAACTTCAACTGGGACAACTCGACGCAAAACCCCGGCAACCCGGACCCGACGAAGTCCGTGAAGTGGGGCGACCAGACGTTCGAGGAAATGGGCATCGGCTTCGTGCGCTTCCGCTACCTCGACGAGGAAGTCGGCAAGCCCGCACCGGCACAGGTCACGAAGACTGCCGAAAATGACTGACAAGGCCTGACCGACACGGGAACCGCCGCCGCAGCCCGGACGTTTTGTCGACGGAAGGGCTCAATGTTTCGGGCGAGCGGAACGAAGCGAAAGCAATTTCGACTCGAACCGTAAAACCGGAAATCGGGGACCTTCCATCCAAGCCCCGTCCTTGCGGACGGGGCTTCTCTGTTTGTGCGTCTGCGAGTTTCGCTATAGTCGCGGCCCTGTAACGGTGCTGCGTTCAAGGAATCGTTCGATGCGAAAACTCGTGCTGGGGCTGGTGGCGTCCGTCTTCTGCGTCCCCGCACTCGCTGCCACGATGTACGTTTCCGACCAGTTCACGGTGCCGCTGCGTCGCGGTCCGTCCAACAGTCACCGGATTCTGCACCAGGGACTGCCCACCGGGACCGCGCTCGAGGTGCTCGGCGAGGACGCCGCCGCCGGGTTCACGCAGGTTCGCATGTCGAATGGGACCGAGGGCTGGATCCCGACGCAGTTTCTCTCAGCGCAACCCGTTGCCCGCGACCGGCTCGCGGCTGCGGATCGTCGCGTCGAGACGCTCGAAACGCAGCTCAAGAGCCTGCGCCAGGCCGACGGGCGTGCGAACGAGTTCGCGAAACAGACCGAGAAGCTGCAGGGCGAGCTGGCCGAGGTCCGGCGCATCTCCGCGACTTCGATTGCGAACTACGAGGAGAACAAGCAGCTCAAGGCCAGCAACGAAACGCTGCAGCAGCAGGTCACGCAACTCAGCGAGCGCGTGCGCCAGCTCGAACGCAACGTCATGCTGCGCTGGATGCTCACCGGCGCCGGCCTGGTCCTGCTCGGATTGCTGATCGGCGCGCTGATCAAGTCCCGGCCCAAGCGCAGCAGCTGGGCGTGAGCTAGAATCCGCGCTCCCACAAATAAGAATCGGGAGCCTTCGATGAACTACGCAACGCGCGTCCTGTTACTCGGCGCGCTGGCCGGCGTCGCCAGCACCGCATCCGCCCAACAGCAGGACTTCAGCAAGGTCGAGATCAAAGTCACGAAGGTTTCCGGCAACGTCTACATGCTCGAGGGCAGCGGCGGCAACATCGCTGCGTCCGTCGGCGACGACGGCATCGTGATCGTCGACGACCAGTTCGCGCCGCTAGCCGACAAGATCCGCGCCGCGCTCAAAGGCCTCACCACGAAGCCGCTGCGGTTCGTCATCAACACGCACTATCACTTCGATCACACCGGCGGCAACCTGCCGTTCAACGACGCGACCATCGTTGCGCACGACAACGTCCGCAAGCGTCTCGCGACCGCAAACGTGCTCGGCAACGGCGGCAGCGCCATGAAGATGGACCAGCCCGCGAATCCGAAGGAAGCGCTGCCGGTCGTCACGTTCTCGAACGATGTGACGCTGCACGTGAACGGCGAGGACATCCGCGCACTGCATGCGCCGAGCGGCCACACCGACGGCGACAGCATCGTGTTCTTCCCGAAGTCGAACGTCGTGCACTTCGGCGACGACTTCGTGCGCTACGGCTTTCCGTTCATCGACATCAACGGCGGCGGCAGCTCCAAGGGCATGATCGCGGCGCTCGAAACCGCCATGACGCAGCTCCCGAAGGACGTCAAAGTCATTCCGGGCCACGGCGCGCTCGCAACGCTCGACGACGTCAGCACCTACGTGACGATGCTGAAAGAAACGCGCGGCGTCGTGGAGAAGGGAGTCACGGCGGGGAAGACGCTGCAGCAGCTCCAGCAGGAAAAAGTGCTGGACGCCTGGCAGAAGTATTCAGGGCAGTTCGTCTCGACCGACCTGTTCATCGAGACGCTGTACAACGAGCTGACGGGCAAGAAGACCGCCGCGTTGGTGAAGCACTAGACGAGCTTCAGGTCGCGGGTCAGCGCGTCGATCGCCTCGATCGACGCCGGCCCCAGGCCCAGGCAGGTGACCGTGCCTGCAGCCACCACCGTGTGGCCTGCATCCCTGATCAACGCGTTCGGCAGGCCCGCATCCTCCGCCGCCGCTTCGAGTTGCAGCAGGTCCTGCTCCGACTCGCAGCGAAGTACGACCTTCGGCATGCCCTCCTCGATCCAGCGGCGCCGTGCATCGGCGCTCGCCTCGAGCAATGCCGCGACGGACGCGTGCGCAACCTGCGCGGCGAGCTTGCCGCGCGGGAGCTTGAGTGCCTCGTTGACGACGATCACTTGTTTCATCGCGCCGGATTGTCGGGCTGAAGCCCGACCTGCATCAGAAGAGTTCGCCCGCAGGTCCTTTCAGCATCTGCGCGCGCACCAGCGGAATCGGCGGACCGCCGTACGACAGGAACTCGTCGTTGAACTGCTTCCAGGCCTGCTCGCCGCCTCGCGTCGCCGCCCAGTCCGTGCGCAGCTTGCGGATCATCAGCTTGCCCATCGTGTAGTTCAGATATGCGGGATCGTAGGTACCGCGCGCAGCCTGTTGCCGCGCGTTGCCCGCATCCTGGTGGCCCTTCTCCTTGAACATCTGCTCGCACTGCTCGACCGTCATGCCTCGCGTGTGCAGGCCGATCGCGCACATGTAGCGCACGTTACGCAGCAGCGCGTTCAACAGTTGGCCGATGTGCATCTCGGGCGCGTTGTTCGCAAGACCCTTTTCGATCATCAGCTCCTCGGTGTAGTGCGCCCAACCCTCGGCGTACGCGTAGCCGACGAACAGTTGCCCGAAGCGCCACGACGCGCGGTTGGAATGCAGGAACTGCAGGAAGTGACCGGGCCACACCTCGTGCACCGACGTGAACAGCAGGTCCGCCTTGCCGGGGACGTACGCTTCCTGCTCGGCCTTCGACCACGACGGATCGGGCGGCGCGATGTAGTAGACCGACGGCAAGTTCTTCTCGTACGGACCGGGAATGTTGATGTACGCGAAGTTCTGCCGCCGATAGGCCGGCGCTTCCATCACCAGCGCTTCTTCGGTGCCGGGAATCGTCACGACGTCGTGATCGACGATGAACTGCCGCAGCTGCGAGAGCTGCTCGCGCGCGCCTTCGACTGCCCCGCCGGTCGGCTTGTCGGCATTCATCTTCTCGATGCACTTCTCGATCGTCGCGTCGCCCGCGTACTGCTTGCACGCCTCGGCGAGCGCCGCGAGATTGCGCTCGAGGTCGGCGCGGCCGATCTCTTCGAGCTTGTCGATGGACGTCGTGACGTTCTCCGTCATGCGCACCATCGTCGCGAAGCGCTCCGGACCGAGCACGTACGCGTCGGCCTTGCCGGGCTTCTGCGCGGCGAGCCATTTGGCGTAGTCCTGCATCGCCTTCGCGGCGGGCTCGATGACCTCCGCGAGCTGCTTCTTCAGCGTGGCGTCCTGCACTTCCGCGAACGCCTGCGGCACGTCCTTGCGATAGAAGTCGACGAAACCGCCGAAGCTCTTGCTGCTGAAATCGAGGAAGGTCTTCGGCAGCGGCATCTGCACGTTCTTTTTGATCTGCGCCACCGCACCGGGAATCTGCTGCGCGTACTTGATGAAAGCACGCAGGCGTTGGTCCGCCGGCGCATACGGCACCGTCACGTAGGTGCTCGGATCGATGCCCGTGTTGAAATACCAGGCTGGATTCGTGAACGGCGCGCGTGCCTCGCGCAGCCAGAACAGATCGCCGTCGATGCGGCTGACCACGTAGTCGCGCTGGAAGCGCTCTTCGGGCGACAGCGTCGAATCCTGGAAGCCCACGGCGCGCTGTCGTGTTTGTTCGAGACGCGCGATCTCTTTCTGAATCCCTTCCGGCGTCCAGTCGGGAAGCTGGCCATCGAACTCGTGCTTGCCGCTCTGGACGGCGAACGGCGGCTGCGCGGCGAAGTACGCATCGATGAACTCACCGACGAACTTGGTCCACTCGACGTTCACCGCGGGCGTCGGCGCCGGGCTCTTGTGCTCGGGCGAGGGAGACTTGCTGCAGCCGGCGAGCGTTGCGAGCGTCGCGGCGAGGATCGTCAGAAGAGACAGGAATCCGGAGCGGGACTGCGCCATGTGCGGAACCTCGAGGGTGAGCACGACAAAGGCGCGATGATACTCGCCCTCCCCCATGCGGGGGAGGGCGATGTCCGGACCGTGCAGATCTTAGAAATTCATCCGCAGCGACACGCCATAGGTCCGCGGCGTGTTCGTCAGATAGCCCACGCGGGCACGGAAGCCGCGCTCGCGATCGAGCGACAGGAAGGCCCGCTCATCCCAGACGTTGTTGACGTACAGCGCGGCTTCCCACGCGTCGTTCTTCACACCGAAGCGCAGGTTGCCGATCTCATACGACGGCAGCTCCGGCTCGAACGTGAAGCCGCTGACCGTCGGATTGCCGAACGGGAAGAATGCGCCCCCGCTCACGGTGCCGACGCCCGGCTCCTGGTCGGCGAGCTGCGTGAACGACGAGCCGACGTGCTGGAACGTGAAGTTGCCGAACGCCTCCAGCGTTGCAGACATCGGCCAGCTATACGTGACGCTCGCCGAGGCCTGGAACTCCGGCGACGTCGGCAGGCGGTTGCCGTCGCGGATGCCCGCGATCACCGCGCCGGTGGTGTCGGTCTGAGTTTCCGTGATCTCGGCCTGCACCCACGTGGCAGACAGGCCCAGGTCCCAGTTCTCGGTCGGCCGCGCGAACAGCTCGAACTCCGCGCCGATCGACTCGGCTTGCGCGTTGAGCACGATACGCGACGAGCACGAGCCGGCGTCCGCGATCACCTGCAGGTCGTCGATGTCCGAGAAGAACACTGCGGCGTTGAACGTGACGCGACCGTCAGCCAGCATCGTCTTCGCGCCGACCTCGTAGTTCAACACGGTCTCATCACCGAAGTCCGGATGGCCATTGAACGTCGTGAGGTCGCCGGCCGTGCACAGGCCCACGTTCAGCGGATCGTTGATGCCGCCGAGACGGAAGCCGCGCGCGACTTGCGCAGTGAGCAGCACGTCGTCGTTCGGCTCGAAGGCCAGGATCACGCGCGGTGAGAAGCCGTCGGAGCTGGTGGAGCCGGGCTGGTTCGTATAGCCCTGGTCGGCGAAGGCGCCCGCGAACGTCAGCGTGCGATCTTCGTCGAAGTCGTAGTAGCGCAGACCGCCCGTGAGGGCCCACTGGTCGGTGAAGTGGTAAGTGCCTTCGCCGAACAGCGCGAGCTGCTTGAACTGGAACGGCACGTCGGAGAAGTACGGCGTGTTCGCTGGCGCATTGAAGCCACTGCTCGGCGGCAGACCACGACGGGTCAGGAACTGATCGTAGCCGGGCGTCGGCAGGTTCTGACCGTACTCGCGGTCGATGTCCTGGTAGTACGCGCCCACCAGCCACTCGAACGCATCCCCGCTGTCGGAGGCGAGGCGCACTTCCTGACTGAAGGTCTTGAGGTTCGTGGTGTCGATGAGCGGTGAGTTCAGGCGCACTTCCGCCGACGTCGCCGGGATCGGAGCGCCGCTCGGGAAGAGGCCGCCGAACGTAATCGACACGCTGCCCGAGAGCTGCGATGCATCGCGCACCACGACCACGTCGCGGTCCGTGTACGAAGTCACCGAGGTCAGCGTCAGGCCGCCGATCCCCCAGTTGACCACGACATCGGCGAGCGTCATTTCATCGTCGATGCCTTCGCGGAGCTGCGTCACCTGCCCGCGCTCGCCCGGAGTCACCGGCTGCTCCGTCGTCGTGAACGGATTGCCGAGGATGTTGTAGACGTCGATGCGCGGATAGCCGTCGGTCTTCAACTTCTGGTAGACGATGCGCGGCGTGATCGAGAGGCTGTCGCTCGGCTGGAACAGCAGCGCGACGCGCGCGCCGTATTTCTCGCCGCTGTTGACGTCCTCGCGCTTCTCACGGCCCGGATACACCGAGTCGATGAACCCTGCGATCTCGTTGTAGTAGCCGACGACGCGCAGTGCCGCTGTCTCACCGACCGGCAGGTTCACGACGCCGCGCATGTTGTAGCCAACGTCGGTATCGGTGCCGGTGTAGGCACCGGCTTCAGCCGCGCCTTCGAACTGTCCGAGCTGCGGCTGGCGCGTGATGTAGCGCACCGTACCCGCGGACGAGCCGGCACCGAAGAGCGTGCCCTGCGGGCCGCGCAGCACTTCGAAGCGCTCGAGGTCGAACAGGTCGAGGTCCGGCGTGAACAACGCCTGCGAGATCGCCGATTCGTCGAGGTACACGCCGACGGATTCCTTCACGCCGCCGACCAGGTCGCGCACGACCTGACCCGCGCTGATGCCGCGGATCGCGACCTGGCTCTGCCCGGGGCCGAGGTCGGTGATCGTCAGGCTGGCGACGTTGCGCGCCAGCTCGGCGATGTTGGTCGAGCCCGAGTCGCGGATCTGCTGCTCGCTGGCCGCTGCCACCGAGAACGGCACGTCCTGCAGCGCCGAAGCGCGCTTCTGTGCGGTCACGATGATCTGCTCGATGATGGTTTCGTCGGTGGCTGCGAAGCCGAGCGCTGGTGCGGCCAGTCCGAGGACGAGCGCACTGCGGGCCAATGTCTTGGTTCGATACATGTTCCTGGTCTCCCCCATGTAACACTGCGAGAAATTGTACTCGCAAAAACGAAAGGGGCGCCTGGTCGACGCCCCTTCCAACGATCACCCTGTGCTTCTTGTGAGTGTATCCATCAGAACTTGACGGCGGCGCGGGCGTGGATGTAGCGCCCCGGCACGGGATACAACGTTCCGTCGAAGTTGTTGATGTCGCAAGCGCGGCAAGCCGGCGCATCCTCGTCGAGGATGTTGTTGATGCCGAGCGCGAACTGCACCTGCTGATCCCAGATCGACGGCGTCCACGCCACTTGCACGTCCGCGAACACCTTGGCGTCGAGCTCGTCGATGCCTTGCGCCGGATCGCTGCACAGGTTTCGCAGATTCGGATCTGCGTTGTTGCGCAGCACGGCGGGACACGGGCCGTCGATCGCGCTCAGGTAGCGCAGCGTCAGCGACGTGACGAAGTCGCGGAAGATCCAGTCGGTCGCCAGCGTCGACTTGTAGCGCACGTAGCCGCGCGTCGGCGAGCCGAGCTCCGTGCCGGCGCGCTCGGTTTCGTCCAGCGTGCCCGGCGTCGCGCCTTCGGTGAACTCCTTGTACCCCGCCAGGTACGAGTTCGCCCACGTGAAGCGCAGCGCGCCGAAGCCGAACTCCGGCGTCGTCAGCGTGAACGTCCAGTCGAACCCTTCGGTCTCGATCCCGCCGATGTTGCGGAGCTGATTGGCGAAGGAGATCACCGCGCCGCCCGGTCCGCGACCGATGCCGCCGCAGAATGCATCCGCGAGCGTGTTGACGCAGTTGACGAGCTGCGCCTGCGCGGAGGGCGCCTGGATCGCATCGTCGATCTGGATGTTGTAGTAGTTCACGTCGATCGTGAACTCCTCGATGAAGCCGATGCCCTCGATCCACGACGGGCTGTAGCCGAGGCCGATCGTGTAGGTGTCGGAGGTCTCCGGCACCAGCGTCGGGTTGCCGCCGGTCAGCACGCTGATCTGCGGATTGGTCTGGCGGAACGTGGACGGCACGCCCAACGCCTGGCAGTTCGCCCGCACCGTCGCATCGGGGTCCGCCGGCCAGTTGTTGCACGGGTCGTCGATCGTGCTGTCGAAACGCGCTCCGGTGTTGAACAGCTCGCCGATGTGCGGCGCGCGGAAGCCTTCGGCGTAGTTCGCGCGGAACGACAGGTCCTCGAAGACGCGCCAGTACAGGCCGCCCTTGAACACCTGATCGCTGCCGAAGTTGTCGTAGTCGGAGTAGCGTACTGCCGCCGACAGCTCCAGGCGCTGCACGCCGGTCACGTTCGCGAGCAGCGGCGCGCGCAGCTCCAGGTAGGCCTCCTTCGCCGTGATCTCGCCCGCCGTCGGATTCGCAGGCACGTCCGCCGTCTCGCCGGACTGCGCGATCGAATCCGGAACGAACTCGCCGCGCTCCTTGCGGTACTCCACGCCGAACGCATACGCGAATGCACCTGCGGGCATATCGAACACATCGCCCGACAGGTTGAACGCAACGTCGTTCAGCTCCTGGTTGCTGGTGTCGTTCTGCGTGAACGTCGCCCAGGCAAGCATGTCCGGCGTGATCGTGCCGGCGCCGCCGAAGATGTTGAACGGCACGCAAGGTACCGGCCCCTGTATTTCCAGGCACTCGTCCTCGGGGCCAAGCGCGATCGCCAGCTTGCGCGCGTTGAAAATGTTGTGGCCGGTCTGCGAGGCGTTGTTGCGGCCCCAGTTCAGGCTCACGTCCCAGTAGTGCGTGCGACCGCCGAACTGCAGGTCGCCCGTCAGCGCGCCCGACAGCATCCAGGTGTCGACGTTCTGATCGAAGATACGCGGGCCTGCTTCAACCGGACGGCGGCCGATGGTGATCAGGTTCGTATTGTTGAGATCGATGCCGAACGGGTTGTAGCGCTGATCGGCGGGGATGAACACGTTGTCGAGATAGAAGCCGGCGCCGGCATCGAAGCCCATGAACAGCGGATTCGGCGCCGCCTGGTTGTGCGACCGGCGGTTCGTGTACGACGCCGTCAACGTCAGCTCGGTCGTGTCGGACACGTCATACGCGGCCTTGCCGAAGAAGTTGACGCGCCGGTTCGGCGTGATCATGTAGTTGAACGGCCGGAAGTTGAAACGGTCCTGCTGACCGAAGCCATGCCAGTCGCCGCTCGCCGGACTGTTCGGGTTGTAGTTCGCGCCCGTCGCTCCGGTGTTGAGCGTGATGTCGATGACGTCCGGATCGGTATCCGCATCCGGACCGTCGCCGCGCGGATCGAGGAAGATGAAGCGGCCCTGCGGCGTACCCGAGCTGCCGTTGAACTGCGGGAACGGCGCGCCGAAGATCACCGAGCTCGACAGGTCGCGATCGCCCGAGAACACGGGATCCTGTCGTGAGTAGCTGGCCGCAACGAACGTGCGGCTGCGGTCGCCCGACGAGCCCCACGACAGGTTGTAGTCCTGCGAGTAGCCGTCACCTTCGTCGTACGCGGCCTGGTTGGTCTCGAACTCGAAGCCGTTGAAGCTCGTCTTCGTGATGACGTTGACCACGCCGGCGATGGCGTCGGAGCCGTAGATCGGCGAAGCGCCGTCCTGCAGGACTTCGATGCGCTCGATCGCCGCGGTGGGAATCGTGTTGAGGTCGACTGCACCCGACACGCCGCTCGCCGACGAGCCGCGCACCCAGCGCTTGCCGTCGACCAGCACCAGCACGCGCTTCGACGTCAGGTAGCGCAGATCGATTTCGCTCGCGCCGGCGCCGATGCCGCCGCCGTCCGGCGGGAAGCCGAGGTTGCCGCTCGCGTTGTTCGAGCGGTTGATCGCGGAGCCGGAGATCGGCAGCCGCTGCAGGTAATCCGCGACGCTGATCTCGCCGCTGCGGTCAATGTCCGCAGCAGTCGCGGTCTGCAAGGGAGCTGTACGTTCCACCGGGCTTTGCCGGATGCGCGAGCCGGTGACGATCACCTCTTCGGGCTGATCGGCGGCAACTGCGGGCTGAATGCACGTGGCGGGAATCAGGCACGCCGAGGCGAACAGGGCGTAGCGATTTCTGCCGGTGAGGGTCCGAAACGTTCTTATGTCCATGGCGACCTCCGAGAGAGGGCGCAGACGCTAGCACTCGATATTGTAAAAACGCAAGCTCGGCACCACGCATCCTGCGGCCGTTTCCTGGCTTTTGATGCGTGTACGCAACACTATTTGCCGGCGCATTTTTACGTGGTGGGCGGGGCCGGAACCTTAGGTTCTGCCCGCGCGTCGTGTCTGCGGAAGCAGCAAAGCTATCGTCGCGAAGACGAAAACCGAGCTCTTCCGTCGCCGCAAAGCCCTGTCTCGCGAGAGTACGGCCTGCGGCACGAAGCCCCGCCTTCTGCGACGGGGCTTCACTTTTTTCCGGGCCTACAAAATCGACTGCAGCAGATTCCCGTACAGGCGCGGCTCGGTCAGCGCGACGAACGCCAACCCCGTGATGGCACCGCCCAGGTGTGCATCGTGATTGATGCGGCCGTGCGGATGCCTGGACGCGTAATAGGTGTACGCGAGATACAGCACCGCGAACAGCGGCGCGGGAATCGGGATGGGAATCGGCAGGATGATCAGCGACTGGTCCGGACGATAGACGATCGCTGCGAACAGCACGGCCGAAATCGCGCCGGACGCGCCGAGGCAGGCGTATTCCGGATTATTGCGCTGCTTGTAGTACGTCCCCGCGTGACTGATCAGCAGGCCCGCCAGGTACAGCAGTACGAACTGCGTCGTGCCGATGTCGCGCTCGAGCGGAAACGCGAAGAAGTAGAACGTCATCATGTTGAAAATCAGGTGCATGAGATCCGCATGCACGAAACCGCTCATGATGACTGTGTCGTACTGCTTGCGACGCAGGAACCAGTACGGACGGAACAGGCTGCGGTCGATGAGTTTCGGCGCGCCGAACAGGCCGATGAGGCTGATGGCGATGGTGGCGACGAAGATGATGAGTGCGGCCGAGACTTGCGAACCCACGGTGCAACTGCCCCCAGAACTGACCCATTGACGGGGTCGGGGGCAATTGTGCCGGAATTATTTGCCGGAAACCTCGATCGCGTGGACGCGTCCCTGCAGGTCGGCTGCATACACGACGTCGTCGCTCATCGCCGGCGCCGCGGCGAACCCCCACTCGGTCTTCTTCTCGAGCGTTGCTGCGCTCGGCGGTTCGAGATACATCCAGCGGATCGCGCCGCTTGCGCGATCGATGGCGACTAGTGAGCCGGCGCGCGAGCCTGGGTAAGCGCCCAGGCCCACGGTACCCGCCACCACGAGCTGCTTGCTCACTGCAGTCCGCGGCCACGCCCAGCCCGGCACGGGCGCTTTCCAGCGCAGCTTCCCATCCCGTGCATCGATTGCGAATACGCCGACGCCGTCGGAAGAGCCGGTGTAGACGACGCCGTCGCGCACGACCGGCGGCGACTCGATCCACGAGAACCAGTAGTAATGCTTCCACAGCTCTTTGCCGCTCGCAGCATCGAGTGCGATCAAGTCGTAGGTGCGGCTGCCGACGAAAACGCGGTCGGCGTCGACCACGAGGTCGCCGGCGACCGGCAGCTTCGCGTCGTAGCTCCAGCGTTGCTTGCCGTCGCTCGCACCAACCGCCTGCACGAGGCCCTTGTAGTCAGCGAACAGGACCATGTCTCGATACAGCGCCGGCGTAGCAGTCAGCATGTCTTGCGTCTCCACGCGCCACTGCTCCTTGCCCGTCGCCAGATCGAATGCGTAGATCGTGTTGTCGCGGCTGCCGACGTAGACGCGCTTGCCGTCGGCGACGACGCTGGAGCCGTAGCGATCCCAGCGCGATCCTTCTTTGCTCGGCGGGATGCGCTCCGGACTGCCGCGATCGATCTTCGCGCGCCAGCGTTCCGCGCCGCCGCGCTTGTCGAGCTTGTAGAGAAAGCCGCTGTCCGATGCCAGGTACACGGAGTCGCCGATGACTGCCGGCCGCGCCTTGATCGGCTTGCCGGTCGCGAACTGCCAGCGTTCTGCGCCCTGCGCGTCGAGCGCGTGCAACGTGCCCGCATCGTTGGCGACGTAGATCAGACCGGTCGCAGCATCTTGCTCGATGCCGGCCCAGACCGCGGCGCCGGTGTCGAACGTCCAGCGCACGCGCGGACGCGGGAAATCCCAGGTTCGCGGCACGGGCTTCGCCACCGACTCGACGCGCCGGAACTCGACGGGAATCTTGTAGACGGGCACGGCCTCCGCGGGCAGGTTGCCGCTCAGCGTGCCGGCCTTGGGATCGAAGCGCAGCGGGAATGGGAACGGCTTCATGTCGAGCGTCATGCCATCGATCGTGACGCTGCCGATCGGCACGTCGTAGCCGCCGATGCCGAGCAGCGAGATACGCACCGCCTGCTTGCCGTTCTCTTCGAGGAAGTGCAGCGCGACGCGCGAGCTCTCGCCGGCGTACTCGGGCTCGGCGGACCACCAGCCGATGATGTCGGCGAACTGAAAGGTCTCGGCTCGTGCGACGCCGGTCGTTGCCGCGACAACCGCGGCGAGGGCGAGCACGATCGAGCTGGGCAGCTTGCGACGCATGGCGATTCCCCGGGGCAATTCGTTGCTCCGAAGTCAACGCCAGCTGCGACTACCGGTCAAAGATTCGCGGCAAACGAACGTCATTCCGCGCCGAGATGACTTCCCCTGCATCTGCGAGCAAACTGGCCGCTGGCAATGAGTACCACCCTCGCCCCCACAGCGCGCGAAGAACGCATCGGGATGCTGGATGCCACCCGCGGGATTGCCGTGCTGGGCATCCTGCTCATGAACGTCACCGGGTTCGGTCTGCCGCGCGCCTACGACGACCCGACCAACTGGGGCGGCGCCGAGGGCATCAACCTGACGACCTGGCGCATCGCCGCGTTGTTCTTCGAAGGGACGATGCGCGGCTTGTTCACCCTGCTGTTCGGCGCGGGAGCGCTGCTGTTCCTGCAGCGTCACGCCGGACGCAACCCCGGGCTGTTGCCTGCCGATCTGTATTTCCGGCGCACGATGTGGCTGATCGTCTTCGGCCTCGTCAATGCCTACCTGCTGCTCTGGCCCGGCGACATCCTGTACTACTACGGCGTCGTCGGCCTGCTGCTGTTCGTGTTCCGCAACGTCACGCCACGCAAGCTGGTCATTGCGGCAACGGTGATCATGATCTTGCAGACGTGCGTGACGGTCACCGAGTGGTACGGCTATCACGAGGCGAGCGCGGCCGCAGCCGCGGCGCAGGAGGCTCGCAGCTCCGGCAATGTGCTGACGGAGGAGCAGACCGAGGCGATCGACACCTTCGCGAGGACCAACGAGCAGTTCAAGCCTTCGCGCGATGAGCTGGAGAAGGAAATCAGCCGCGTGCGCAAGAGCTACCTCAGTGCGCTCGGCGTGGTCGCGCCGGAAAGCTGGCACTACGAAACGACCTTCTTCATGCAGCACGGCCTGCTCGAATGCCTGGGCATGATGCTGCTCGGCATGGCATTGCTGAAATGCGGCGTGCTGACCGGCGCGGCGTCGCGGCGCGTGTACGCAAACATGATGCTCGCCGGTTACGCGCTCGGCCTCGCCGTCAACCTGTTCGAGACTTCCAACCTGGTCCGTGACGACTTCAGCGTCGAGTCGCTCATCGCTTCGTATCTCACCTACGATCTCGGCCGGATCCCGATGACACTGGGTCACATCGGCCTGATCGGCCTGCTGTACCAGGTGTCGGCGCAGTCCGCGGCGATGCGCCGCCTCGGCATGGTGGGCCAGATGGCACTGACCAACTACCTCACGCAGAGCGTGATCTGCATGTTCCTGTTCACCGGTGCGGGGCTGGCGCTGTACGGACACCTGGAGCGCCACGAGCTCTACTACGTCGTCGCAGCGATCTGGATCGTGCAGCTCATCTGGAGCCCGCTGTGGCTGCGTCGCTTCCGCTTCGGCCCGCTCGAATGGGTGTGGCGATCGCTGACTTACTGGCAGCGGCAGCCGCTGCGGAACGACGTGCGACTCACGTCTGCGCCGCAAATATCTTCCTGACCGTCTCCATCGTGTCCGCCTCTGCGACGGGCTTGTCGTCGCGATAGCGCTTGACGCGCGCCAGGCGCAGCGCGAGTCCGCCCGGATAGCGCGGGCTCGCCTGCAGATCGCTGAATGCGATCTCGACCACCAGCTCCGGCCGCACGAACACGGTCCAGCCGTCGTTGCGAATCTCGCGCGCCTGCAGTTCTTTCGTCTGCCATTCGAGCAGCGCGTCAGTGAGTCCCTTGAACGTCTTGCCGAGCATCACGTATTCGCCGGTCGCCGGATCGAGCGCGCCGAGATGCAGATTCGAGAGCTTGCCGGTGCGCCGCCCGTGACCCCACTCCGCAGCCAGCACGACCAGATCCAGCGTGTGTGCGCGCTTGATCTTGAGCCAGCTCGCGCCGCGATTGCCTGCTTCGTACGGCGCATCGAGCGACTTCGCCATCAGGCCTTCGTGGCCGGCAGCGAGTGCGGCGTCGTAGAACTCCTGCGCCGCTTGCGCGGAGCTCGTGATGAGGCGGGGAATGATCAGCTCCGACGGCACGGCGCGCGCCAGCGCGGCGAAACGCTCACGCGCAGGCAGGGCGGTGAGAGTCCCGCCTTCGAAGTGCAGACAGTCGAAGAAGAACGCCTGCATCGGCAGCTCGCTGCGCAGCTTTTCGACGTTGAGCTTGCGACCGAAGCGACGCATCGTGACCTGGAACGGCTGTGGCCGGCCGGCGGCAGTGAACGCGATCGCTTCGCCGTCGAGGATCATCTCGCGCACCGGCAGTCGCTGCGCGGTCTCGACGATTTCCGGCACGGCTGCCGTCACCTCGTTCGAGCTGCGCGTGTAGATGCGCACCGAGTCGCCGACCTTGTGGAGCTGGATGCGCGCACCATCCATCTTCCACTCGAACGCGACCTCGCCGCCGAGCTGCGCCAGTGCTTCGCGGACGTCCGCAGCTGTCTGCGCCAGCATCGGAGCGATCGGCGACAGCGGCTGGAGTTGGAATTGCGCGAGCGCTGCCGTGCCCTCGGTGAGCGCTGCGTGCGCGACCGCGCCGAGATTCTTTGCGTACATCGCTGCGCGCCGGATTTGCTCCACCGGTATGGCCGCCGCCGAGGCGACCGCATCGAGCATGACGCCTTCGAGCGCACCCTGCCGCAGCTCGCCGACCAGCAATCGAATCAGGAATTCCTGCTCCTCGCGAGTGGCGCGTGCGAACAGTGCCCGCAATGCCTCGGCACGTTTCGTCGCCGAGCCCGAACCGCGCAGCGCGGCGACGTCCGCAAGGCTGCGATCGACATCGCTGATCGTCAGGGTGGCCGTAGCTGCTGTCCCGCCCCGCTCGCTGGCCTTGCGCAAGGTCGCGTAGCCGATACCGAAACGTCCCTGCGGGATTTCGCCCGACAGATAATGCACGGCGTTGTCGATCTCGTTAGGCTCGACGGCGCGGAGGCAGGCGGCCAGCTCCCGGACCTTTGCCAGCCGCGCCGTCGTTGCACCCACACGCTGCGACACGCCGACGAGGTTGGCAAACAGGCTCATGAAGCGATTGTAGGCCGAGCGGATGCCCGAAGTTCCCAAGCGCGCGCTCAAACGGTTTCTGCCGCTGGTATGGCTGTCGATCGCCGGCATCGCCGCGTGGGTGCTGGTCCAGCGCATCGAAAAGATCGACTTCGACCAGGTCGTGCAGCACCTGAGCGAGGTGCCGACCCCGATCGTGATCGCGGCGCTGCTGTGTTCTGCCGGCGTGTATGCATCGGTCGGCTTGTACGAAGGCATCGGCGTGCGGCTGGCGAGCGGCCGCGACCTGCGCCTCCAGGCATTCCGCACGGCGGTGATTGCGAACCCGCTCGGCCGTGCGATCGGCGTCGCGCTCGTCAGCGGCGGCGCGCTGCGCTATCGCATGTATGCGCCCGAGGGACTGACGATTCGCCAGGTCGGCGCGATCATCGTGCTGGTCGCGATGCCGTACGCATTCGGCGTCGGTTGGTTGATCGACCTCTCACTGCTGCTGCACCTGGACGATGCGAGCCGTGCGTTCCAGTTGCCGCTCGCCGTCGTCGCGGCCTTCGGCGTGCTCGGGCTCGCGAAGGATGTCGGTTGGCTCGCGTTCGTGGCGTGGCGCAAGGACCCGATCACGATCGGCGGTCAGGCGCTGCGGCTGCCGTCGCTGCGCGACGCGCTGGTGCAGATTGGTTTCGGGCTGGCGCAGATCTCGCTGATGACGACGATCCTGTACCTGTTCATGCCGCCGGAGTTGAGCATGACGTGGCCCGCATTCGTGGCGATTTACTGCCTCGCCTTCGTCGCCGGCCAGTTGAGCAACGTCCCGGCGGGGCTCGGCGTGCTGGAAGCGGCGCTGTTTCTGATGCTGCCGCAGGTCCCGCCGGGCAAGCTGGTGGGCGCGGTGCTCGCGTATCGTGCGGTGTACGAAGTGATACCGTTGCTGTGTGCGCTCGTCCTGCTGCTGATCTACGAGACCACGAATCCGGCAGGAATTGTAAGAAGGAAGAAGAGCAAGAGTCAGGCTGAAGCCTGACCCACGAAGAACAGCAGGCTCCTGTGGGTCAGGCCTTAGCCTGACAACGACCTCAAAATCTCAAGCTGGTCTCCGTAGCCCACTGCTTCCCATTCCCCGCCTGCGCGATCGGAATGCACGCCTGGAAACCGCCCGGCACGGGCTCGTACTGCAGGATCTCGGTCGCACCGACTTGCGACGTGAAGAATCCCAGCAACGTCAGCTCCTTCATCATCAACACGAACGGACGCTTGCGCTCCCCTGCCGGCACGTCCTTATCCGCCTCTTCCGCTTTCTCCTTCGCTGCCGCGGCGTCGTGCACCTGCTGCAGGAACGACACCTGCTGCGCCGGCTGCAGCTCCAGGAACGGTTTGCCGTGCGCGCGCTGCGCTTCGGCGTCGAAGTCCTTCAGGCCGCTGACGAAGCGCGCCTGATCATCCGTCGGATACGCGTCCTTCAGGATCACGTCGATGAACGTCGGCACGCCGACTTCGCGCGCGCCCGGCGTGCCGGTGCGCGGGATGATCAAGTCGGAGACGGCCTCGACCATCGCGCCCTCTTCCTTGCTCAGGAACAACGGCTGCCAGCTCGAAGTCGGCTTCGGCGCACACCCGTTGAGTACGCCAAGGACCGCAGGCGCCGAGATCGCGCCGCCCATCAACATCGCCACGCGCTGCAGGAGCTCGCGTCGATTCATGAGGTTGTGGTCGCTCATACGTTGCCCCGCTTCAGTTCATTGACTGCATGGTCGACCGCGCGCGCGGTGAACGCCATGTAAGTCAGCGAGGGGTTCTGGCACGCGCTCGAAACCATGAACGAGCCATCGGTGACGTACACGTTCGGGCACGCGTGCACCTGGTTCCACTTGTTCAGCACCGAGGTCTTCGGGTCCTTGCCCATGCGCGCGGTGCCCATCTCGTGGATGCCCAGGCCGATGCCGGTCTCGCGATCGTAGGTTTTCACTTCGCGGAAGCCGGCGGCTTCGAGCATCTCGGCAGCGTCGTCCGCCATGTCCCTGCGCATCTTCAGCTCGTTCTCGCGGAGCTGCGCGTCGAACGCCAGCAGCGGCAGACCCCATTTGTCCTTGCGCGTCTTGTCGAGCGTCACCCGATTCGCGTGATTCGGCAGGATCTCGCCGAAGCCGCCCATGCGGATGTACCACGGACCCGGCGTCGCAGCTTTTTCCTTCAGGTCCGCGCCGAGCGACTTGTCGAGCATCAGCCGCGTCCAGCCCAGGCGGCCCGCGCCGCCCTGGTAACCGAAGCCGCGGATGTAGCTGCGCTTCTCGCTGCCGAGATTGCGATAGCGCGGAATGTAGAAGCCGTTCGGCCGGCGGCCGGTGTAGTAGTCCTCCAGGTAACCCTCGACGAGCGCGCCCGCGCCGACGTCGAGATGGTGATCCATGATGTTGCAGCCGAGCTCGCCGCTGTCGTTGCCGAAGCCGTTCGGAAAGCGCTTCGAAACCGAGTTCAACATCAGGTGTGCCGTGCCGAAGGTGGATGCGCACACGAAAATCACCTTGGCCGTGAACTCCAGGTGCTCGTTGGTTTCCGTATCGAGCACGCGCACGCCGGTCGCGCGGCGCTTGGCATCGTCGTAGATCAGCTCGTACGCGATCGAGTTCGGGCGCAGCGTCATGTTGCCGGTGGCTTCGGCCGCGGGCAGCGTGCTCGAGTTGCTGCTGAAGTACGCGCCGTATGGACAGCCTCGAATGCACAGGTTGCGGTACTGGCACGTGCCTCGCTGCGGACTGTGCGCGAGCGGTGCAGTCAGATGCGCGACGCGGCCGATCGTCAGCTTGCGCTTGAACTTGTCCGCCATCGTCTTCTGCAGATGGGTCTCGACGCAGTTGAGATCCATGGGGGGGAGGAACTTGCCGTCGGGCAACTGCGGGAGTTGCTCGGCGCGGCCGCTCACGCCGATGAAGCTCTCCACGTGGTCGTACCACGGCGCGAGCTCGGCGTACCGCACCGGCCAGTCGACTGCGATGCCGTCCTTCGCGTTCGCGGTGAAGTCGATATCGCTCCAGCGATAGCTCTGCCGGCCCCACATGATCGAGCGGCCGCCGACGTGATAGCCGCGAATCCAGTCGAAGCGATGGACCTCGGTGTACGGATGCTCGGTGTCGTCGACGAACCAGTGCTTGGAAGCCTGCGTGATCGCGTAGCCGCTGCGTGCAGCGACGGCCTGGCGCTTGAGGTCTTCGTCAGTGGCGCGACCGCCGTAGGGAAACTCCCAGATATCCTTGGTCGCGGTCGGATAGTCGCCGTGCTTCACATCGCGGCCGCGATCGAGCACCAGCGTCTTCAGTCCCTTCTCGGTCAGCTCTTTGGCGGCCCAGCCGCCGGTGATACCCGTGCCTATGACGATGGCATCGTAGGAATGGTCTTGGGTCGTGTTCTGAGTGGAACTAGGATCATTGGCCATGTTTCCCCCGTACCCCTGACGCAAACTCTACGTCATTGGTGGCTGCGATGCTCGCCGTCGAAAACAAACTTCACCTTCGGCCGGCTCATCCAGCTCGCGGGCATAGCGGTGGCCTGCATACACTGCGTGCACGATCAGGCCGGGTGCGTGGCAGTCGCCGATGGGCGTGACCGCCTCGACGCCGGCTGCCGGCCAGTCCGCTGAAAGCGCTTCCAAGGCCGTCTGCAGCGTGTCGTTCGGCAGTCGTGCGGTCACGGCGACGATGGATGCGCAGGGCACACGCTGCTCGCGGCCGCTATATACGCAGACGAGCTCGGCGCCTTCGCTATCGATACACCGGATGTTGTGCCCGGTGACGATCTTCATCCCCAGCGAACGCAGGCGCTTCTGCACGTGCCGGTATTCCTGCGTGTAAGTTGTCCACGAAGCGACCACATCGTCGGGCGTCACGTAGATCACTTCGCGGCCGGCGGCGCGCAGGACTTCGGCGATGACGCTGCCGATGTAGAAAGCCTCGTCGTCGAACAGCAGCACCGGACCGTCGGGCATGCGCCCGCGCATCAGGTCGTCCGGCGTGAACACGCGGGCGGCATCGAAGCCCGGAATCGCTGCGCCATTGCTGCGACCGTAGCCGTCGCGCCGCCAGTGACAGCCCGTCGCCAGCACGACGCGCTCCGCGCCGAATTCGAGCACGTCGCCGGCACCGATGTCGTTCTCGCGATAGATCGCGACGTTTGCCATTTTCTGGAGCTGAGTGACGCGCCAGTCGCGAACGCGCGCCCACTGCGCAAGTCCCGGCAGCCGCGCTTCGAGGTTCACGCGCCCACCGAGCTCGCGCGAAGCTTCGGCGAGATGTACTTCGTAGCCGCGCTGCCCGAGCGCGCGCGCTGCTTCCAATCCCGAAGGACCCGCACCGACGACCAGCACGCGCCGGGCGCTCTTGCTGGGCGCGATGCGTTCCGGGTGCCAGCCCTTGCGCCATTCCTCGCCCATCGTCGGGTTCTGCGTGCAGCGGATCGGCGTGGAGGTCATGTCGCCGGTGACGCAGATATTGCAGCCGATGCACTCGCGGATGTCCTCGACTCGGCCTTCCTCGATCTTGCGCGGCAGGAATGGATCGGCGATCGAAGGCCGCGCCGCGCCGATGAAGTCGAGCACGCCGCGGCGGATCTGGCCCACCATCGTGTCTGGCGACGTGAAGCGGCCGACGCCGACGACCGGCTTGCGCGTGATGCTCTTGACCCAGCCGGTGAACGGCTCCTGGAATCCCTCGCCGGCGAAGCGCGAAGTCTGCGAATCCATGTGCCACGCGGCGATGTTCACGTCCCACAAGTCCGGCAGGTCCGCGAGCAGGTGCACGACCTCGCGCGCATCGCTCTGCTGGACGCCGTCGACGCCGATGAATTCCTCCGTCGCAAAGCGCACCGCCACCGCGCACTTATCGCCGACAGCTTCCTTCGTGTCGGAGATGAGCTCGCGCAGCAGGCGCACGCGATTTTCGAGCGAACCGCCGTACTCGTCGCTGCGATGATTGCGCCGCTGCTGCAGGAAGTGCATCGCGAGCGACAGATCGTGTGCAGCGTAGATGTACACGATGTCGAACCCCGCACGCTTCGCACGCACGGCCGCGTCGCGATGCCAGCGGCGATAGTCGCGGATGTCGCGCAAAGTCATTGCGCGTGCCTGTTGCGGATAGCCGTATTTCAGCGGCTGATGCGACGGAGCGATCGCGACCTCTCGCGAGTACAGATTCGAGGACGTCGGACCATTGTGCGTGAGCTCGATCGCCGCGAGCGCGCCATGGGCGTGCACCTTCTCGCACATCAGCGCGAGCGCGGGAATGTCGTGATCGTCCCAGAGTCGCGCTTCTACGTAAGGCGAGATGTCGCCGGTCGGATGGATCTCGCATTCCTCGGTACTGACGACCGCCCAGCCGCCCTCCGCCTTCGCGGCGCGCATCGCCGCGTGCGCTTCCGGCATCGCGTGACCCATGCCGTTGCAGTGAGGGACCTGGAAGAAGCGGTTCTTCGCCGTAACCGGACCGATGCGGACGGGCTCGAACAGGACGTCGTAGCGCGGATCGCGTTGCATGAGAGATCAGGACGCCGCGACGGCGGCCGGTGCGCTGCGGCGGCGTTGCCACCATTTCATCAGGAAATACAGCGGCAGGCCGAGCGCGAACAGCCCCATGCCCCACCAGAATGCCTCGGGCCCCGCGCCGTACAGCGTCCAGGCCGAGTACAACGCCGCGAACATCGCCACAGCGAGCAACCACGCGAGCCGCCGCCCCTTGATGCCCATATCGCCGCGCCACGCAAGCTTGAGTGCGGCGAGCGAGCAGAACAGGTACATCACGAGATACGCGGAGGTCGAGATCAGGATGATCAGCGTGAACACCCTGACCATCGAGCCGCTGTAGTTCATCAGCATGACGATCGTGACGAGCGCGCTGGTGATGAACAGCGAGTAGCCGGGCGTGCGGTAACGCGACTCCTGCGCGAACAGATCGGGAAACACCTTCTCCTTCGCCAGCACGCGCGGCATCTCGCCCTGAATGAGAATCCAGCCGTTCAGTGCGCCGAAGCCGCTGATGAATGCGAACAGTGCCAGCAGGCTCGCCGCGCTGTCGCCCCAGAACACGCGCACAGCGTCCGCGAACGGCGCGTTCGACCCGGCGAGCTGCGAGCCTGGAATCAGCAGGATCACCACGGAGCAGGCCACGACATAGATGAGCGCAGTCACTACCGTGCCCCACAGCGTCGCAAGCGGAATGTTGCGCTTGGGATCGATGACGTTGTCTGCAGGCACGGTAGCGGACTCGAGTCCGAGCAGACCCCATAGCGTGAGCGTGGCCGCCGCCGTCATCGCCGAGATCGAGAACGGTTGCGGCTCGACCTTGATCACTGACTGGTCGCCCGCCGCGATCAGCACGATCGCGAGCACGATGACCGCAACCAGCGGCATCACCTTCAGGACGGTCGTGACGAGTTGGAACACACCCGCGTGCTTGACGCCGCGCCAGTTGAGGAACGTCAGGATCCAGACCAGCGCAACTGCAGTGAGCTGCGGTGCGCCCTGCGTCGCCTTGATCGCGGGCACGAGCTCCGACAGGTACGCAACCGTGCCGATCGCGATCGCGGCATTGCCGACCCACACCGACATCCAGTAGCCCCACGCCATCACGAAACCGCAGCACTCGCCGAACGCGACGCGCGGATACACGTAGGGACCGCCGGCCTGCGGATAGACGCGCGACAACTGCGCGAACACGATCGCGAGCAGCACGCCGCCGGTCGCAGTGAAAATCCAGCCGAAGATGCTGTTCAGCCCATAGGGCGCGAGCGATGCGGGCAGCAGGAAAATACCCGAGCCGATCATGTTGCCGACGACCAGCGCGAGGCACATCCAGAAGCCGAGCTGGCGCGGCGGCGCTGCTGCGTTGCTTTCGGGCTGGCTCACGATGAGATCACTATTGCTGTGCCTTTTGCACGTAGACGGCCTGCGCCGCGTGCAGGTAGTCGAGCGTCGCCTGGCGCTCGCGATCGTCGTTGTAGTCCGTGCGGCCTTCTGCCGCCGCGATCACGCGGTCCAGCCAGTGTACGAAATATTTCGCATCGGCAGGCGAATTCGTCGCCGCGCCGCCGACGCTGACATACACGGGACTGGTCGTGCCGTACGGGTACAAGTCGAGGATCAGCGGATCGGCGCCTTCATTCCAGGCCCGCAGCACGATCCAGCCGCTGTCGCGCAACTTGAGCTGCCCGGACACGTCCGCGTGCGTGCGAGCCTTCGCCAACTTGTGGCGTGCAACGACGCGACCGTTCTGCACGAGCTCGAAGTGATCGATCGCGACCGGCGAGCGCAGGGCCGCGCGATAGCGGACCGTCTGTCCGCCCGCGGGCAACGTCAGCGTGTCGCCCGGAACTTTGCCGTCGACTTCGAGAGCGAGCTGCGGACCGTTGCTGGCGAACGTTCGTCCTTCCCGGAGTGCATTGATCAGCACCATCCGCTGCACGCTGCCGCCGGTGTTGAGATAGACGCGATTCATGCCGACGGGGCCGCGCAGACTCGCATAGTTCGCCATCGCGTCAGTGCCCGCACCAGCGGGGACACGGAATCCCAGATTCAGCAGCTTGTACCAGACCTCCGCGGTCGATTTGTGGTCCGAGAAGCCGACGACTTCGATGTAGTCGACCCTACTGCGCGCAACGTCCGCGGGCAGCGCGTTCGTCAGGCCCGGCTCGCGCTCAGGCACAGGTACCCAGTCGAACGGGTGCACGTAGCCAACCAGCGCGCGCCTCTCGTGCGCCATATCGGCGATGACGCCGTTGTGCGGATACGGTGAGCTCAATGCGCTGTGCTGGTATGCGCTGAAGTCCGGCGTGAGAAAGCTCGCAGGGTGCAGCAGGCCGAGATGACCCCAGAAGCTGGTGTGATACTCCTGGCCGCTGAAAACGGCGGCTTCGGACGTCTCCGGTTCGCGCTTGAAGGTATCGATGTCCGGGATGCGCTGTTCCTTGTTCACGATCAGGTTGTGAGCCACATCGAGGTCTTCAGCGCGCGCCTGCCAGCCGAGTGAAGTCGGCGTGCTGCGGTAGTGACCGCCGTAGTTCATGTGCACGTGCAGGTCGGCAGTGACCGACGGCGGCGCCCACTCCGGCAACTTCAATTCTTCCAGCCGCAACGCAGCTTCAGTCGTGGCATCGGCCCGAACCGTGAAGTGTTGCTGCACCGGGACGTGTTCCTGGCCTAGCCACGCGGTCACCTGCACGTCGCCGACGGGCACCGTCACGGTGCAGGCCTCCGCGTAACAATGAAAATAGCGAAGCTCGGACTGCTGGCGCTTCGGATCGAATCCGTCGTCCGCGTGCACCCATCGAGCTGCGTCCGCGTAGTAACGTCCGTCCGCTCCCAGCACGCTGACTCGTCCGTAGACACGGCCGGCAGAATTGCGCAGCACGACGCGAATCTGGCCCATCGGCCGCTGATATTGGCGATTCCCCGCCCAGACAGGGGTGGCAGTGCCTCCGACTACTTCGCGCACCTGCAACTTGAGATCGCCGTCTTCGTTGCTGATGTACGCGATGCGCCTGCCGTCAGGCGACCAGCGCGCACCTGTCACATCGAAATCGCCGAACGTCAGCGGCAATTGCGCATCGCCTGCGAGTGTAGTCAGCCACAGTTGATGCCACTGACGTCCCTGGTAGCTGCTGTACAGCACTCGCCGGCCATCCGGCGCCACTTCCGGTCGCCCGCGCCAGCTCGTTTCCTCGTGCAGAAAACATTCGACGTCGGTGCTGTCGACGGCAGCACTGCACAGATCACCGGTGCCGTACGCGATCTCGCGATTGGAAACGAACACCAGGCGCCTGCCGTCCGGCGTCCACGAAGGATTGATCGTGTGATCGTGCTTGGAATAGTAGTAGCGCGCGATCTTGCTTTCGCGCGGCGCGACGACGGTGCGTGCAGCGCCGAGCTTGTCGCCGTCGATTGGCGCGACGAACAAATTGAAATGACCGCTGCCGGCGGTCGATACGTACGCCAGCCGCTTGCCGTCAGGCGAGTAGCGCGGCTCGACGTTCACCGCTTCCGTCGTCGTGAGCTGCCGCGGAGTACCGGACGACAAGTCGAGCTGCCACAGCTCGATCGCGTTGTTGTAATGACGCGCAAAAACGATGGACTTGCCATCCGGCGACCAGTCGGGCTGATAGTCGTAGCCCGGGCCGTGCGTCAGCTCGACCGCGCGGTCGCTGCCGATTTCCTGGCGCCACAGCGAGCCCGCCATGCTGTAGACC
>Ga0114129_10002332_pt1 | contig 26341 bp, 22 predicted proteins | sample RhiMetdeltSRZDD1_FD_80071 | JGI IMG/M metagenome (GOLD analysis project Ga0114129, IMG submission 80071) | Populus rhizosphere microbial communities from Tennessee, USA - Rhizosphere MetaG P. deltoides SRZDD1 (version 2) (version 2) | ecosystem: Host-associated > Plants > Roots > Rhizosphere >...
GATGAACCTGCGCGACGACGACGTGGTGAGCGCCGTGGCGCTCGTCATGGAGAGCGCCGCGGACACCTCCGCCGAGGTCCAGGACGAGCTCGACGAGCTCGAGACGGCGGACATCGAGGTCGTTGCGCCCGAGGACACCGACTCCGACGACGCCGTCGACGGCGAGCCGGACTCCGACGACGCGGACGAGTAGCGCCAGCGCCTGTCCCGGTCAGTCGTCTACTGCAGTGGTGAGGGCGGTGGCATTCCAAACGCGCCATGCCTGGACCGCCACGCTGCTGGAAAGCAGAAGGGGCGCCCCCATGGGAGGCGCCCCTTCCTTAATTCGGCTGGACATGATCGGCGGCTCTACTGCGACCGGAGGGACCATTCCCGGTCAGATTCGCCGACGGTGTCTCGGTTGGACTCCGCTTGACGGGGCCCAGCACCGGTCGTCTAGCGGCCGGACACCTCCAGGGTCCCAAGCATTCTGTCAGTCAAGTTCGGACCACCTCCTTTCCCTGGTCCGGCTATTGAAGCAGACGCGGGAGTCGTTCGGTCAGGGGGTGGTTTCGGTGTCAGCGCTGGAGGACTCGAGCTCCTCGACGCGCGACTCGAGATCGTCGACCCGACCCTCCAGATCGTCGACCCGACCGCCGAGGCGCTCGGTGGCGCTCGTGTTCTTGTCGAGCCCGTCCTCGACGCTCTTCAGCCGGCCGTCGAGGTTCGAGACGTCATCTGAGGTCGGCAGCTCGTCGATGCGCGACTCGACGTCGTCCAGGCGCGAGTTGAGCTGCTGCTGGACGCGCCCGAGCTCGCCGGCGGCGCGCGTTTGGTCGGCGCTGTCGTCCTTGTTCGCCTCGATCAGCGCGATCACCGCCAGCGCGGTGGCCGCGACCGCCCAGATGGCCGCGACGGCCAGCCAGCGCCGCAGGCTGCGGATGTCCGCGAGCGTGGCGGGCCGCTCGTCCTCGACGTAGGGCGCCACGTCGCCCGGGCGCGGCGGCCGGGGGCCGCCGGGGGGTGGCTCCTGCATCAGGCGGCCACCACCAGGTACTGCTCCCACGCGGCCGGGATCGAGGACGTGGCCACGTGGATGAAGATCGTCGGGTTGGGCGCCTTCGGCCTGCGGGCCGGCACCATGTTCGCCTGGCGCGGAAGCCGGTCGCCCTTGCGCCGGTTGCAGGGGGCGCAGCAGGTCACGATGTTCTCCCAGGTGGAGTCGCCGCCCTTCGAGCGCGGGATCACGTGGTCGACCGTGAGGTTGCCGCGCTCGTGCCCGCAGTACTGGCAGGTCCAGCGGTCGCGTGCGAACACCGCGCGGCGGGTGATCTTGCGCCGGTGCGCGTCGCGCGGGATGCGCACGTAGGTGAGCAGGCGGATCACCACGGGCCTGGGCAGGGTGAGGTGCTCGGCGTGAAGGGCCCAGTCGCCTTTCTCGAGGACCTCGGCGCGGTTCTTGAGGATCAGGACCGCCGCGCGGCGGACCGTGCAGACGTTGATCGGCTCGTAGGACGCGTTGAGCACCAGCACCCGGCCGGGGGACGGACTGCGCTGCTCAGGCCGGCCGGCCCTGGGCAGCGCGAGGACAGGGCCTGGTTCGATGTCACCCGGCTCGGTTGTGTAGGACACGTGCGCCCGTACTGCCACGGTCCGGTCAGTTTAGCCAGAGGGGCTCCCCGTAAGAGCCGAGTACTCGGAGCTCCTCGACGTGTCCGGCGAGCGCATCGAGCGCCTCGCTGACGGGCGGTGCGCCGGCCGCGCCCTCGAGATCGGCGAAGAACATGTAGTGCCCGAGCCCCGTTCTGCGCGGGCGTGACTCGATCCGCGTGAGGTTCACTCCGCGGCTCGACAGCTCCCCGAGCAGCCCCACGAGCCAGCCGGGCGACTGGTCCCCGCCGCCCCAGAAGACGATCGACGTCTTGACGTCGCCGACCGGGTCCCTCACCGCGTCCGCCCGCGCGAGCCATACGAAGCGCGTGGCGTTGTCCGGGTGGTCCTCGACGTTCTCGGCGACCACGTGGCAGCCATATAGCTCCGCCGCGAGTCGCGAGCCGAGCGCCACGCTTCGTGAGTCGCCCGACTCGCAGACAGACAGCACGGCCTCCGCGGTGGACGGTGCGCTCACGTGCTCGGCGCCGGCCAGGTGCTCACGGAGGAAGCGCGCGCACTGGGCGGTGGCCTGCGGATGGGAGACCACGCGCTCCACGCGCGACAGCGACAACTCGGCCGCGGCGATCGCGCAGTGGTGGATCGGGTGCACCACCTCCGCGGCGATGCGCACGTCCACCGCCTCGAGTGCGAGCGTGTCGAGCGTCACGGCCACGCTGCCCTCGAGCGCGTTCTCGATCGGGACGATCGCCGCGTCGACCGTGTCGTCGTGGACGGCCATCACCGCGTCGTAGATCGTGGGGTACGGGATCTCCTCGCTGCCGACCGGTGCGGAGGCCCGCAGCGCCTCCTCGCTGTGCGTCCCCGCGGGGCCGAGGTAAGCGACGCGCATCAGGCGCCCGCGGGCGTGCCCGCCAGCGCTTCGTCGACCGCCTGCTGCTCCTCGGGCGAGAGCTCGTATTCAGGATTGCCCTCGCGCACCTGCTTCACGTACAGGCGCGCCTGGTCGCGGTGCAGGATCGAGGAGATCACGACGCCCGTGCGGCGAGCGTCGAGGAGCGCGACCGTGCTCGACTGCTGGCCCGAGAGCTCGTTCATGGCGTCGTAGCGCACCACCGACGTGTGGGCGATCGACCCGTCCATGCGACGCTCGGCGCCGGCGACCCGGCCCTCGAGGCCGGAGGCCACCTCCTCCACCCAGTCGCGCAGCTGCACGAACGCCTCCTGGAGGGACGCGGCGTGGGCAGCCAGGTCCGTCTCCTCACCCCCGAGGATCGTGCGCTGCGCGGCCCGCAGCCGGCGCAGCTTCAGCGCGAGCACGATCACCCACACCAGGGCGATCGCCCCGACCCCCGCGGCCGCCAGGGCAATGATGCCCTGTGTGGAGTTCAGGTCGTCCACGCCGCCAGGGTACTAACCGCCTCAGCGCGTGAAGATGGCCGTGAACTCGGCCTCGTTGTTGTCCGTGACCTCCTCCCCCGGCACCGGCTTCACGCTCACGGTGATGGGGACGTTCTGGCCGGTCGGGGGCTGCTTGGAGAGCGGGATGGTCACGCCCTTCTGCTCGCCGGCGGCGATCTCTGGGATCGTCTCCTCGAGCTCGATCGCGTCTCCGCCCTGCCCGACGGTCACCTGGACCTGCACGTCCGTCTCCGTGCTGTCGCCCTGGTTCGTGACCTGGATGTCGAAGGCGATGTCGGACGTGAGCGGCACTGTGGCCGACCCGCCCGGCGCGAGCGCCACGCCGCCCAGCGATGTCGAGACCAGGCCGTTCCCGTGCAGGCCCGCGGTAGCGGCGCCGCCGTCGGTCCCGCGGATGCCGGCGATCTGGTCGGCGACGAAGTCCGGGTTCACCCAGTCGATGTCCTTGACGAAGATGAGCGAGTCCCTGTTGATCGTCGCGTCGACCTGCTCCTCCTCGAGGGCCTGCTCGGCGCTCGGGGCGAAGCGCGCCGTGAGCAGCACGTCGCTGGCGACGAAGACACGCATCATCTGCGCGATCCTGCCGGTGCTGTTGCGACGCTCCTCCTGCGCCAGTGCACCTGGCAGCTGGTCAGCCACCTCGGCGAGGCCGTCGCGGCGGAGGTCGAGGGCCTCGATGAAGTAATCGTTGGCGTCGGACAGCTCATCCGGCGCGTCGAGGTCGCGGGCCCGGTCGGAGAGCGTGGCCGCGTCCACGCGCAGGGCGTTGGCCTGGTTCTGGCGGTTCACGGTCTGGTCCGTGTCGCTGGGCGCGCTGAGGATGTCGAACAGCTGGCTGCTCTCGGCCTCCGAGAGCTTGAGCAGCTCGTTCGCGCCACGCACGTAGTCCTCCATCGCGCGCTCCTTGCGCGCATCCAGGCAGCCCCTGAAGCCGAGCACGAGCAGGACGAGGAGCAAGACCCCGCCGCCGATGGCTATCGTCCGCCGCACCATCAGCGTCTGGCGGTCCGTGGTGGGACCGCCCGGTGGCCGGCGGCGCGGTCGGCGTACGGGCTCGTCCGGTTCGTCGAGGAAGGACAGCAGAATCGCTCCTAGCGCTGGGGGCGCCTCTGGCGCTTCAGTCGGTGGCAGTATGAACGGGGGGCAGGACGCGCTCTCCGGAACCCGAACACGAAACTGGGATGAGACGTTCCGAAACAGGCTTCACGGACGAGCCCCGCACTCTGCCCTTGGGCGGATCGGACCCTACACAACGGCTGCCGGGCAACGCTCATGGCCGAACCATTCTGGGTCGCTACCGGCTCGAGCGCCGTCTGGGTGCGGGAGGGTTCGGGGTCGTCTGGTTGGCCTGGGACGAGAAGCTCGAACGCGAGGTGGCCGTCAAGGCGATTCCGCGCGAGGGCGGCGCCGGTGAGCGGGTCGAGCGCGAGGCGCGCGCCGCGGCGCGGCTGAACCACCCGGGCATCGTGGCCATATACGAGCTCGCCTCGGACGAGCACGACGTGTACCTGGTCTCCGAACTGGTTCGGGGGCGAACCCTCGCCGAGCTCGTGCACGCGGGCGCGATCGCGGATCGCGACGTGGCTCGCATAGGAAGCGCTCTCTGCGAAGCCCTCGAGCACGCCCACGCGCGCGGTGTGATCCACCGCGACGTCAAGCCCCAGAACGTGATGGTGCTCGCCGAGCCCGCAGCCGGCGCCGGCTTCGCGAAGCTGGCCGACTTCGGTGTCGCCCACGTGGCGACTGGCGACCCGCTCACGCGCACCGGCGACATCGTGGGCACGCTGGCGTACATGGCGCCCGAGCAGGCCGACGGCGCGCGCGTCACGCCCGCCTGCGACGTCTACTCGCTCGCGCTCACGCTCTACGAGGCGTGGACGGGCACGAACCCGGTCCGCGCGGGGGGCCCGGCCGCCACCGCGCGCCGCCTCGGCCGGCCGCTGCCCTCGCTCGCGGCGCTGCGGCGCGACCTGCCGCTCGAGCTCTGCGACGCCATCGACCAGGCGCTGGACATCGATCCGGTCCGGCGTCCCGCGCCCGCCACGCTCCGTGCCGAGCTGCACAGGGCCGAGTCCGAGCTGAGCGACGAGGGCGGCCTCGTGGAGCCTGCGACGCTGCGGCGCGTGGGCCTGCCCACGGTGACGGGCCGGCGCAGGCTCTGGAAACGCAGCTCGGAGGAGGTGGACCGCGGTGCGCTGCTTCGCCAGCGGGCGGCCGCAGGGCTCGCCGCGGGCGGCCTCGTGTTCGCGTGCCTCGAGGGGCTCGGCCCCGAGCCGTCGTTCTCAGCACTCGGCGCCGCCGCGATCGCGACGGTCGCGACGGCCGTGCTTCCGCGCATCGGCTGGATGCTCGCTGTGATCGGGCTGTGCGCCTGGCTCGTCTCGCCCGAGGCCGACCGCCAGGGGACGGCCCTGCTGATCGCCGCCGCGGCGGTGCCGGTGCCCTTCCTGCTCCCGCGTGCGGGACTTCTGTGGTCGGTGCCGGTGCTGGCGCCGCTGCTCGGCACGATCGCTCTCGCGCCCGCCTTCGTGGGCGTGGCGGCGCTTGCCCCCACACCTGCGCGGCGCGCGGGCCTCGCGGCGGCGGGCGTCTGGTGGGTAGTCCTCGGCGAGGCGCTCACCGGCCGCGCGCTTCTGTTCGGATCGCCGGACGGCACGCTGGCGCGGATCCACTGGGAGGGGTCGATCTCCGCGGCCGCGGCGGACGCCCTTCAACCGCTGCTCACGACGCCCGCACTGGCGCCCGTGGCGGTCTGGGCCGCGGTGGCCGTGGTGCTCCCCCTGGTGGTCCGCGGACGCTGGCTGGCGGTGGACCTCATGGGCGCGGCCGTGTGCGCCGCCGGCCTCGTGGCCGCGCACATCGCGCTCGGCGACGCACTCGCCGCGGACGTGGCATTGGACCAGCCGCGCGGTGCTGTGGCGGGGGGTATCGCGGCGGCCCTGCTGGTGGTGCTCGTCTGCCATATGGCGCGCCCAGCGGAACCCTGGCGTGCTCCGCGTATAACCACGGCTTAGGACTACTCTGCGAGGCGAGATGAGCATGTTGCGCAACCTGGAGGCGAAGCTCGGCGGGCTCGTGGAGGGCGCGTTCGGCCGTGCCTTCAGGACCAGCGTGCAGCCGGTGGAGCTGGCTCATAAGCTGGCGAAGGAGATGGAGGACAACCAGATGGTCTCCGTCTCGCGCGTGTACGTGCCCAACCACTACCGCGTGTTCCTGTCCCCAAAGGACCGCGAGCAGTTCGCGAGCTACGAGCCCGCGCTGCGCAAGGAGCTCTCGGACTACCTGCTCGAGCACGCCCGCCAGGAGTCGTTCGCGCTCTCGACGCGGCCGCAGGTGGAGTTCCATACCGACGACCGCCTCGATCTCGGTGAGTTCGGGATCCAGGCCCAGCTCCTGGCGCCGCCGGAGGAGGAGCAGCAGCCGGATGCGCCCGCCGCGCCCGCCCCATCGGCCGGTGACTTCGGGCACACGATGGTCTACTCGCCCGACCGCGAGGCGCGCCGGCTCGACCCGGCGCTCGACCGGCGCCAGGCGCTGCTCGTGGGCGAGGGCCGCCGCAACGTGCTGGGCGGAAACCGGGTGGTGGTCGGGCGCAGCCGCGAGGCGGACATAGTCCTCGCAGACCCGAACGTGTCCAGGCGCCACGCCGAGCTGCGCCGGGACGAGAGCGGCTGGCAGGTGGTGGACCTGGGGTCGACGAACGGCATCAAGGTCAACGGCCGGCGCGTGGATCAGGCCGGGCTTTCCCCCGGCGACCAGATCACCATCGGCGTGACGGACCTGACCTTCGAGCTCGACTGAGCGATGGACGAACCGCTCGCGGTCGCGCTCAAGTTCGGCTTCCTCGTCGTCCTCTATCTCTTCCTCCTGTGGGTGGTGCGCAGCGCGATGCGCGACCTCGCGCGCTACGAGGGCACCGCGGCAGCGGCCGAGCCGGTCGAAGTGCCCGGCCCGCGGCGGCGCGAACGAAGCACGCCCGACCTGCGCGCCGGTGTCACGCCGCGACTCCACGTGGTGGCCGCGATGGGGCACGAGCCGGGCACGACCTTCGAGGTCGGCGAGGGAGCGACCTTCGGACGCTCCGACAACGCGGACATACGCGTGGACGACGCCTTTGCGTCGTCCGCCCACGCCCGCATCTTTCCGCGCGCGGAGTTCATGTACCTGGAGGACATGGGCTCCACCAACGGCACCTATCTGAACGGCCGTCAGGTGAAGACGGCCCAGCGGCTCAAGATGGCGGACACGATCCGCATAGGCGACAGCGAATACCGCTACGAGGAGTAGTGCCGTAGCCGTGGCCCTCCGGATCATCGAGCAGGCAGGCCGCACCGACGTGGGCCGGCAGCGCAGCGCCAACGAGGACTCGCTCGTGGTGCGCCCGCCGCTGTTCGCGGTCGCCGACGGGATGGGCGGCGCCAAGGCCGGCGAGGTGGCATCCGCGGTGGCGGTCGAGGCCGTGGAGGCCGCCAAGGAGTCCGGCGAGCCGGCCGAGGCGCAGCTGGCCGGCATCGTCCGCGAGGCGAACCGGCGGATCTACGACCTCGCCGTGGCCGACGAGTCGCGCCGCGGTATGGGCACGACGCTGACGCTGGCGAAGCTGCACGGCGACGAGGTGAGCCTCGCGCACGTGGGCGACAGCCGCGCCTACCGCATGCGCGGCGGCGAGCTCGAGCAGCTCACGCGCGACCACTCGCTGGTCGCCGAGCTGGAGCGCAGCGGGCAGATCACGCCGGAGGCGGCCGAGCACCATCCACAGCGCTCGATCATCACGCGCGCACTCGGTCCCGAGCCCGACGTGGAGGTGGACACCTACACGCTCACAGGGCGCGAGGGCGACCTGTTCCTGATCTGCTCGGACGGGCTCACGTCGATGATCTCCGATGACGAGGTGGGCTCGATCCTGCGCTCGGCCGGCTCGCTCGACGAGGCCGCCGACGCGCTCGTCAGGGCCGCGAACCAGAGCGGCGGCAAGGACAACATCACTGTGATCCTGTTTCGCCTCGGCGAGGGCGAGCGCTCCGATGGCGACACGGCCGTCCGGCCCGTGCCCGGGGACGAGGACACGATCGCCGGGGAGATCAGCGCGGCCGACGTGCAGGCGGCAGCGGAGGAGCCGGTGGTCCGCGACGAGGAGCCGCTCACTGCGCTCCACGGTGCCCCCGCGGACGCCACGGTGGTCCGCCCGCCCGCGGCGCGCACGGCCGCGGCGCCCTCGGAGGCGCCTCGCCGCCGGCGTCGAGGCAGGAGCGCGGCGCGGGCGGCCGTCGTGCTGCTGCTGGTCGCGGGGGTGCTCGCAGGCCTCTACGGCCTCAGCCGGCAGGTCTACTTCATCGGCACCAACGACGCCGGGCTCGTCACGGTCTACCGGGGACTGCCCTACGAGCTGCCGCTCGGGATCAACCTGTATGAGGAGGACTACGCGAGCGGCATGCCCGCACGCGCGATCCCGGACCGCCGCCGCGCGCGCGTGCTCGACCACGAGTGGCGCAGCCGCGACGACGCCGTGGACCTCGTGCGCGCCCTGGAGCGCGGCCGGCTCGACGCGGGCGGGGCCGAGAACTGATGTCGGCGCGCACTCGCGAGCTGTTCGGCCTTCTGCCGGTGTCGCTCCTGGTGGCCGCGGGGTTCGCCGCTGTGCTGGCCACCCGTACCGAGAACGTCTCCGACGCAACCCTCACCTACGGCGCGTTCTTCCTCGGGCTCTGCGTGGTGGCGCACCTCTTCATCAGGGCACGCCTCCCGAACGCCGATCCGTACATGTTCCCCCTCGCCGCTGCGCTGGCGGGGATCGGCCTGGTGCTGATCTACCGGATCGACGCCGAGCTGGCGCGCGAGCAGGCGCAGTGGTTCGTGGTGGGACTCGCGTTCTTCTGCATCACGATCCTCCTGATCGGCGACCACCACGTGCTCGAGCGCTACCGCTACACGATCGCGGCGGCCAGCATCGGGCTGCTCCTGCTGCCGCGCCTGCCAGGTATCGGGGAGGAGGTGAACGGCGCCTTCCTCGCGATCAAGGTCGGGCCGATCCAGTTCCAGCCGGCGGAGTTCGCGAAGCTCGGCATCATCGTCTTCCTCGCGAGCTACCTGCGCGAGACCGGCGACATCCTCGTGCGCCCGCGGCTGCGGCCGCTGCCGTTCCAGCGCCAGCTCCTGCTCTACGGGATCCCGGTGCTGCTCACCCTGTTCGGCATCGCGGTCTTCGACCTCGGCGTGGCCGGCTCCGTGCTCCTCGCGGTGTTCACGCTCTCCTTCGCTGCGGTGCTGCGCGACCGGCCCTCGCCGAAGCACTTCGGCCCGCTGCTGCTCGTGTGGGGGCTCGCGATGCTCATGCTGATCCTGATCCGGGACCTCGGCAGCTCGCTCATGTTCTTCGGTGGCTTCCTGGCGCTGCTCTACGTGGCCACCGGCCGCCTGTCACTGATCGGCGTGGGCTCCACGATGTTCTTCGGTGGCGCCTTCTTCCTCTCGCAGAACATCAACCACGTTCAGGAGCGCGTGGACATCTGGCTCGACCCGTTCAAGCGCGGCGTGGTCGACCGCGAGGGCTACCAGCTCGCGCAGTCGCTGTTCGCCCAGGCCGACGGCGGCCTCTTCGGGCAGGGCTTCGGCCAAGCGTTGCTCGAATTACCCGGCGGCGGGACGATCCTGCCGGCGGCGCATACTGACCTGATCTACGCCGTGCTGGTGAACGAGGCCGGCCTGTTCGGAGCGGCCGGGCTTATCGGCGCCTATCTGCTGCTCGTGTACCGCGGCCTGCGCACCGCGCTCTCGGCATCGGACGGCTTCTCGAAGCTGCTGGCCACCGGGCTGACCGGGGTGCTCGCGATCCAGGTGTTCGTGATCGTCGGCGGCGTCACGCGCGTGATCCCGCTCACGGGCGTCACGCTCCCGTTCGTCTCGTACGGCGGCAGCTCGATCGTCGCGAACATGGTGCTGCTCGCGCTGCTCCTGATCGTGTCGGATCACGCGCGCTCCGAGGCCCGCCGCCGCGGAGGGCTCGTATGAACCGCCAGATCGTCCAGCTCTTCGGGCTCTTCGTCTTCCTGTTCGTGGTGCTCCTCGTGTACACCACGCGCTGGAGCGCCGCGCCCGCGGCCGAGTTCACGGGACTCGGCACGCTCGAGGCCCGCGGCGGACTCGAGGACAACCCGGCCAACCGCCGGCCGCTGATCGAGGAGCAGAAGATCCCGCGCGGCCTCATCCTCGCGTCGGACAACCGCACCAGGCTCGCCATCAGCCGCGGCGAGGGGCGCGGGGAGAACCGGACCTACACCCGCACCTATCCCACCGGCGGCACCTTCGCCCATCCGGTCGGCTACTCGTTCATCGAGAACGGCAGGCGCGGGCTCGAGCTCTACCGCAACGACGACCTGACGGGCGAGGAGGACGAGTTCGAGTCGATTCTCGCGGGGCTCGAGAGCACCGACCGCGAGGGCAACGACGTGGTCACGAACCTCGACGTGGGGGGCACCCAGGCCGCGGTGGCCGGCCTCGCCGGCCGCAAGGGCGCCGTGGTGGCGCTCGAGCCGCAGACCGGCAAGGTGCGCGTGATGGTCTCGGTGCCGGAGTACGACCCGAACCTGATCACTTCGCAGTTCGGGCGCATAAACACGGATCCCAACAAGCAGCTCCTGAACCGCACGACCCAGGAGCTGTACCAGCCGGGCTCGACCTTCAAGGTCGTGACCGCCACGGCCGCGCTCGACACCGGCAAGGTCACGCCGGAGACGGTCATCGACGGCTCGTCGCCGAGGACGATCAGCGGCGCGCCGCTCGAGAACGCGGGCGGGCAGGACTTCGGCCCGATCTCGTTCACGGACGCGCTCACCAACTCGGTGAACACGGTCTTCGCGCAGGTGGGTGAGCGGGTCGGCGCCGAGACGCTCGTGGAGTACATGAAGCGCTTCGGCTTCTTCGAGGATCCGCAGCTCGACTACCCGGGCTTCCAGATGGTCCCGAGCGGCATCCGCAGGAACGGCGTCGAGTACGTGGAGGACGGCTTCGACGTCGGGCGCGTGGCCATCGGCCAGGGTGGCGCGGAGGGCGCGCTCGACACCACTCCTATCCAGATGGCGCTCGTGGCCTCCGCCGTCGCGAACAAGGGCCGTCTCATGAAGCCGCGCCTGACCGACCGCACCGTGCGCAAGGACGGGCGCGTGAAGGAGCGGATCGAGCCGGACCTCCAGGCGGACGTGATGAAGCCGGAGACCGCGGAGCAGCTCACGCAGATGATGAGCCGCGTGGTCGAGGAGGGCACCGGCACCGCCGCCGCGCTGTCCGGGGTTCGCGTGGCCGGCAAGACCGGAACCGCCGAGGTGGGGGCCAACCGCGAGTTCACGCAGCCGTGGTTCATCTGCTTTGCGCCGGTCGACAACCCCCGCATCGCGATCGCCGTGACCGTGGAGCGCACCACCGGCCAGGGCGGGACCGTGGCGGCGCCGATCGCCAAGTCGGTGCTCGAGGCGCTGCTCGGTGGAGGCGGCGGATGACCGAGGTGGCCGGCAACACCACGATCGACGGGCGCTACCGGATCCTGCGCCGCATCGGCTCCGGCGGCATGGCGGACGTGTACTGCGCCGAGGACAGCCACCTCGGCCGCCAGGTGGCGATCAAGGTGCTGCACCGGCGCTTCGCGCAGGACCAGGAGTTCGTGGAGCGCTTCCGCCGCGAGGCGAAGTCGGCCGCGGGGCTCAACCACCCCAACGTGGTCGGCGTCTTCGACCGCGGCGAGCACGAGGGCACCTACTACATCGCGATGGAGTTCCTCACGGGCCGAACGCTCAAGGACATCGTGACCTCAGAGGCGCCGCTTCCCCAGGAGCGCGTGATCGACATAGGCACGCAGATCCTCGAGGCCGGCGGCTTCGCCCACCGTCATGGGGTCATCCACAGGGACTTCAAGCCCCACAACGTGATCGTGGACGAGCACGGCCACGCCAAGGTCACCGACTTCGGCATCGCGCGCGCGGGTGCCTCCGAGATGACCGAGACGGGCTCGATCATGGGCACCGCGCAGTACCTCTCGCCGGAGCAGGCGCAGGGCCACGCGGTCACGGCCACGTCGGACATCTACTCGATCGGCGTGATGCTCTACGAGATGCTCGCGGGGCGGCTGCCGTTCGAGGGCGACAGCGCGGTGGCGGTGGCGCTGAAGCACCTCTCGGAGCCGCCCGCCCCGATCTCGCAGTGGCGGCCCGACGTGCACCCGGCCCTCGAGGCCGTCGTGATGGCGGCGCTCGCGAAGGACCCGGCTCATCGCTGGCAGTCGGCCGAGGACCTGGCGGCGGCGCTGGAGGCAGCGCGCCTGCAGATCGAGGCGGGGCACAACGGCGGCCAGGACACGGCCGCGTTCGCGCCGATCCCCATGCCCGCGGACGACCAGACCGCGGCCACGCAGGTGGCCGGCGCGCCCGAGCCAACGCTGGCGCCGGTCACGGAGCCGCGCGAGCGGCGCGAGCGGCGCTGGCCGTGGTTCACGATCGGCATCCTCACGCTCGCGCTCATTGGCGCGCTGCTGTTCGTGATCCTGAGCGGCGCACTCACCGCGGAGAAGGTCGACGTGCCACGCGCCACCGGCAAGCAGCTCGTCGTGGCGCGGGCGTTGATGGAGCGCGCCGGCTTCGAGGTGCAGACCGAGCGCGTGCGCAGCTCGCAGCCCTTCGATCAGGTCGTGGACCAGGACCCGAACCCGGGCGAGCAGGCCGACGAGGGCTCGACCGTGACGCTGGAGGTCTCCGACGGCCCCGGCACGGTGCTGGTGCCGCCCGTAGCCAACCTGCGCCAGGGGCAGGCCGTGACCGAGCTGGAGGACGCCGGGCTGAAGGTCACCATCGACACCGAGTTCTCGGACAAGGTGAAGAAGGACTTCGCGGTCCGGACGGTCCCGTCGGAGGGCAAGGAGGTCACGAAGGGCACGCGCGTGCGGCTGCTCGTGAGCGCCGGGCCGGAGCAGGTGACCGTGCCGAACGTGACGGGGCTGTCGCGCGAGTCCGCGGAGGCACAGCTGCGCGACGACGGTTTCCGCGTGGGAGTGGTGGAGCAGGAGTCCGACGAGCCCGAGGGCGACGTGATCTCCCAGAGCCCGGGCGCCGGGACCGAGTTGACCCGCGGCGGGACGGTCACGATCACCGTCTCGACCGGGCGCCCGCAGGTCGACGTGCCCGACGTGATCGGCCTGAAGGAGGGCAGCGCGAGCTCGCGGCTCCGCGCCGCCGGCCTCGAACCAGTGACCCAGGAGCGCACCGTGACCGACCCCGCCCAGGACGGCGTGGTGGTCGAGCAGCGCCCGGGTTCCGGCACGCAGGTGGACAGAGGGCGCCAGGTCGTGATCGTGATCGGCGTGCTCGAGGTCACGGAGCCGCCGCCCCCGACGACCACCCCGGTCGAGCCGTGAGGGTCGCGGTGCTCGCCGGCGGCCGCTCCAGCGAGCACGATGTCTCCCTCGCGTCGGCGGAGTCGGTGCGCGCCGGACTCGCGGAGGGCGGCCACGAGGCGCTCGACGTGCGCATCGACCGCGACGGCCGCTGGACCCACGCGGGCGAGCCGGTGGCGGTGGAGCCGTCGGGCGGGCTGCTCGAAGCGGACGTGGCGTTCCCGGTCCTGCACGGCCCGTTCGGCGAGGACGGCACGGTGCAGGGCATGCTCGAGCTGCTCGACGTCCCCTACGTGGGCGCCGGGGTGATGGCCTCCGCGGTGGCGATGGACAAGGCCGTCTTCAAGGACCTGATGTCGGCGCACGGGATCCCGCAGGTGGACTACGTCGCGGTGCGCGAAGGCGCCGCCGTCTCGCTGGCCCCGCCGGTGTTCGTGAAGCCCGCGCGGCTGGGCTCCTCGGTCGGGATCGGCAAGGCATGGTCCGAGTCCGATCTCGACGGCGCCCTCGCGGGCGCGTTCGAGCACGACCCGCTGGTGCTGGTGGAGCGCTTCTCGGACGGGCTCGAGGTGGAGTGCTCGGTGCTCGGCCACCGCGATCCGATCGCCTCACAACCCGGGGAGATCGTGCTCACGAACAGCGACTGGTACGACTACGAGGCGAAGTACGAGCCCGGTGGCATGGAGCTGGTGGTGCCAGCCCGCGTGGCGGACGAGGTGCGCGAGGAGGTGCGCCGGCTCGCCGTCGAGGTGTTCAAGCTCGTGGACTGCTCCGGAATGGCGCGCGTCGACTTCTTCGTCGAGGACGGCGACCGGGTGCTCGTGAACGAGCTGAACACGATTCCAGGCTTCACCGCGACGAGCGTGTACGCGAAGCTCTTCGACGCGAGCGGGATCCCCTACGTCGAGCTGCTGGAGCGGCTGCTCGCGCTGGCGCTGGAGCGCCACGAGGAGGAGCGCCGCTACCGGCACTGAGCCGCCGGCCCGTTCTACTTCAGGAGGCTGAGCTCCTGGACCTCGGCCTTGTTCTCCTCCGGCAGCTCGTTGATCCAGAGCAGGTAGTTGCGGAACTTGCGGCGCTGCGTCCTGAGCCGGAAGGTGTGCTCCTCCTCCACCTCGCGGATGGGGCTCACCGGCACCCAGCCGGAGATGTTCGCCGGGACGGTTTCGGACGCGTAGACGCGCGCCCTGAAGCCGGGGGTCGAGGAAACGAGCGCGAGGCCGCGTGCGGCTATCAGCTTGCCGGCGTCCACGTAGATGCCGACCCCGGACTTGTCGTTGCCCTCGAAGCCGCCCTGGTAGGTCTCGGTGTTCCAGCTCGTGGTCGGGTTGCCGTCGATCGCGTTGCGGGTGGCGTCGTCGGACTCCTTGTTGTCGCCCTCCGGGTCGTAGTCGCTGGCGGCGTCGCCGGCGAGCCGCACCTCGCTCAACTCGGGCGGCTTCTTCACGACGCTGGTGCCGCCGGTGCCCTTCTCGGTACGGGTGGCGAGCAGCAGAGCCGTGGCCGCCACCAGTCCGAGCACGAGCAGCGTGACGGCGAACGCGCGCTTGGGGCGCAGCAGCCGGGCTGGCGCGAAGTCGGCCGTGTCGCCGGAGAGCGACTGGAGCACGGTCGTGGCCTCGCCGGTGGCCTGTCCGCTGCGCGCCGCCTCGATCGCGAGCACCTCCTCGAGGTCGTGCACCATCTGGCTCACCGCCGGATAGCGGTTCTGCGTCTCCTTGGCGGTCGAGCGCTCCACCACGGAGGCGAGCGCGGCGGAGATCTCCGGCCGGCGGCGCTGCACGTCGGGGAGCGGGTCGCGCACATGCTTCATGGCCACCGCCACCTGCGTGTCCGCCGTGAACGGCGTCTCGCCGGTGAGCATCTCGTAGAGCACGATCCCGAGCGAGTAGATGTCGGACTGCCCGGTGACCTCGTGCCCGAGCGCCTGCTCAGGCGAGACGTAGTCGGTGGTGCCGAGCACGCGCCCGGTGGCCGTGAGGCCCTGCGCCTCGAGTGAGCGCGCGATCCCGAAGTCGGTGACCTTGGCACGGCCGTCGCGGTCGATCAGCACGTTCTGCGGCTTCACGTCGCGGTGCACCAGCCGGTTCGCGTGCGCGCTCTCGAGCGCGCGGCCGATCTCGATGGCATACGCCACGGCTTCGGATACCGGCAGGCGCCCGAGGCGGCGGATGCGCTCCTTCAGGGTCTCGCCCTCCACGTACTCGAAGACGATGTACGGGGCGCCCTCGTCCTCGCCCGCGTCGATCACCGTCACCACGTGTGGATGGTTGAGCTGCGCGACCGCCCGCGCCTCGCGGCGAAAGCGCTCGAGCTGGTCGGGGTCGTTCGAGATGTCGCGGTGCATCAGCTTGATCGCGACCCAGCGCTCGAGCATGGGATCGAACGCCCGGTAGACGCTCGACATCCCTCCCGACCCGATCTTCTCCTCGAGCCGGTAGCGCTCGCTGATCAGCGTGCCGATCACCGTCATCTATTTTCCGCTCTCCGGTGGCTGTAAGTCTTCGCTACTACACCGATCCTGCATGTTCCGCCTCCTGGGCGGCCGAGCCGCGCCTGCGCCGGCTCATGGTGGAGTTTGGCGACCAGGTCGGAATCACCTACGCGATGGGCGGTCTCGCCCGCGAGTTCGAGGCCGACCTCGCGCCGCTCGTGATCACATGGCTGGACGACTCGGCGGCGTCCGGGATGCCGCTCGACCCCCGCGTTTGGAACGGTGGCGGCGTGCGCTCCACGTACCCCGCGTGCATAGCGTTCAGGGCCGCGGCTGAGCAGGGGCCGACCGCCGCGGAGCGCTACCTGCGCGTGGTGCGCGAGGGCATCATGTGCCACCGGCGCAGGCTCGACGGGCCGGAGGCGCTGGTGGAGGAGGCGCGTCGCGCGGGCCTCGACGTGCAGCGATTCCGGATCGACCTGGAGTCCAACGCGATCCTGGAGGCGTTCGGAGCCGACCTCGAGGAGGCGCGCACGATCCCGGACGCCGCGCGCGAGGCGGGACTTGCGGTCGACGGCAGTCACGGTTCGAGCGTAGAGCGGCTGGCCTTCCCCGCGTTGCGCTTCATCGCGGAGGGCGGTGGAGACGAGCGCTGGGTGGGCGGACAGCACACCTACGAGCAGTGGCGCGAGGCGGCGATCGCGGCCGGCGCCGAGCCAAGCGCAGGCGTGCATCCGGACGTGCCGGCCGCGCTGCGCCGCTTCGCCAGCATGGCCACCGTGGAGCTCGAGGCCGTTTGCGACCTGCCCGGCCCGCGTGCCGGCGCGGAGGTATGGCGGCTCGCGAGCGAATGGCGCGTGCGCCGCGTGCCGGTGCTCGGGGGCGAGCTCTGGGAGCTCGCTTAGCGCGGTCGTATCCATAGGGCGCCGAACGAGGCCCGCGCGCCCCGCGCCCCGCTCACGCGCAGCCCGACACGCGGCCCACTGGTCCAGCGCGGCGGCGGCTGCTCGCCGCCGAGCGAGCGCCAGCCGTCGCGGGTCCGCACCGCCAGCCGGATACTCGCACCCATGTCCGCGCGCAGCCCGACCCGCCGGGCGCGCCCGACCGCGACGCGGGCGAGCTCCGCGCGCCGCCCTTCGTCCACGCGCCACGCCACCGCTTCGGGTCCGCGCAACTCCACGCCGATGCCGTTCTCGGCAGAGGCCATCAGCGCCAGGCCGGGGCGCGCGCCGCGCCGCCTGCTCGTCACGACCGTGCGCGCCCCGAACGTGGCCGTGCCGGCCTGACGCGCAAGCACGCCGGGGCCGAGCTCCAGCGCTCCGCCGCCCACACGCGCCGCCGGGTGCAGGCCCACGGGCCACTGCCAGCCCTGGCCGAGCCGCGCGCTCTGGAAGTCGAAGCGCAACGGCGTTGCTTCCATGCTCGGGTGCCCCGCCGCGCCCACGACCGGCCAGCCCTCCGCGTCGAAGGTGAGCGGCGCGATCACGAGCCGCCGGTTCGCCCGGTCGCCCGCCGCGTAGGCGTGGTAGGCCAGCAGCAGTCCGCCACCCGGTGCGCCGGCCACGCTCACGTGGCCCGGGCAGCGAAGCGAGGCGCCGTCTTCGAGGAACGGGCCGCGGCGCTTCTCCCATGGCCCCAGCAGCGAGCGCGAGCGCGCCACGCCGGTCACGTAGTTGCAGCGCAGGCCGCAGCAGCGCCCAGCCGAGTAGAGGAGGTAGAACATGCCGTCGCGACGCAGCAGCGCGGGTGCCTCCACCAGCCCTCGCTCCCACGCAGCATCGGCGCGGAACAACTCGCGCGGCACGCCGGCCAGCGCGAGCCCCCCAGGTGCGAGCGGCGCGGCCAGGATCGGCGTCGGCCGCCCGCGGCTGTTCCCGTCACGCTTCCAGACGATCCAGTTCGCGCCGTGCTCGTCGGTCACCGGCAGCGGGTCGATCTCGCCGACCCGGCTGCACACGAGCGGCCCCCTGTCGTCGTACGGCCCGCGCAGCCGCGCCGAGGAGGCCACCGCCAGGCAGCGTCTCCCGTTCACGCCCAGGGCGGCGTAGTAGGCGAGCACGCGACCATCGCGGCGCTTGAGCTCGGGCGCCCAGAAGTCGCCCGCCGCCCAGCGCGGCCGCTGCTCCAGCACCGCCCCGACCTGCCGCCAGTGGCGCGTGTCGCCCGAGCGCAGGACCGGGAAGGCGGGCAGCCAGCTGCCGGAGGTCGCGGCCGCGTACCAGCCGCTGCCGGCGCGCAGGACCGTCGGGTCCGGGTGGTCGCCGGGGATCACCGGCGCCGCCGTGGCCGAGGGCGCGCAGGCGCCGAGCATCACGGCGGCGACCAGTGCGGCGTGCTTACGACGCCGGGGTGAAGCCCTCGCCGCGACGGCCGATCAGACCCTGCTTCGGGAGCTCGACCACCCCGGTCGCGGTGGTGGTCTGGCCGATCAGTGCGGAGCCGGGATGGTGCCGGCCGAGCAGCTCCAGCGCGGGCTCCACGTCGTCGCGCGGAATCACGACGCAGAAGCCGCAGCCCATGTTGAAGACCTCGTAGAGCTCCGCGTCCTCCACCTGGCCGCGCTCGGCGATGTGCACGAAGACCGGCGGCACTGGGAGCGGGGCGTCGATCCGGTAGCCCGCGTGCGCCTCCAGCCGCAGCAGGTTCAGGAAGCCGTCCCCGGTGATGTGCGCGAGGCCGCGCACGTCCACGTCCGAGTCGAGCAGCTCGCGGATCGCCTGCACGTAGATCACCGTGGGCTCGAGCAGCATGTCGCCGACGGTCTGCTCGCCGATCTGCTCGTCGAGATCGGTGAGCACGCTGCGCGCGAGACTCAGGCCGTTCGAGTGGATGCCGCTGGACGGCAAGCCGATCAGCGCGTCGCCCGGCTCGATGCTCTCGCCGGTGATGATCGCGTCGAGGTCCACGAGCCCGGCGCAGAAGCCCACGAGGTCGAAGCCGCGCGGCGAGGGATGACCGCGCACCACGTCGGGCAGCACCGCCAGCTCCCCGCCCGGGATCTCGACCCCGGCCTGCTCGGCCCCGGCACGCAGGCCGATACCGATCTGCTCGAGCACCTCCGGGTTCGCCTCCTCCACGGCGATGTAGTCGAGCAGCGCGATCGGGTCGGCGCCGACGCAGATCACGTCGTTGGCGTTCATGCCGAACAGGTCTATTCCGATCGTGTCGTAGCGCCCGAGCTGCTCGCAGACGATGACCTTGGAGCCCACGCTGTCGCAGGACAGCGCGAGGCCACGGCGGTCGTCGAGCTTCAGGACGTTTGCGTAGTGGCCGCTCGCGAGCGCCGCGCGCGAGGGGCGCCCGGTCCGGATTCCGGACAGGACCTCCACCAGCGCCGAGACGGCGTTCCCCGACAAGAGCTGGTCGACGCCGGCGCGCGCGTATGCCCCTTCCGCCACGGGCCCTATTCAAGCGGAACGGCGCATGGCGAGCCCGACCGCGTCGTCCGAGATCGCGTCCGCCCAAGCGGTCACGTCGTCGTACACGGCCCGCACCAGCTCCTGGGGTGGGTGCGAGCGAGCGAGGCCGGCCAACAGCTCTGCGAGGCGCTCGGTGCCGTACATCTCGCTACCGCGGCGCGCTTCGACCAGGCCGTCCGTGTGGGCGAAGACCAGATCACCGCGCTCCAGGAGCAGCTCGCTCTCGGAGTAGTCCTGCCGCTCGAGAACGCCGAGCGGGAGCCCGTTGCCGTCGAGTGGGCACACGCTGCCGCCGCGGATGTGAAGCGGCGGCAGGTGCCCCGCGTTGCAGTAGCGCAGCGAGTCGCGCGAGAGCACGCCGAGGAAAGCCGTGACGAAGGTGTCGCGCGGCAGCCGGCCGAGCAGCATCGAGTTCGCCTGTTCGAGCACCTTCGCCGGAGAGGGGTTGTCCCAGCTGCGCGCCTCGACGAAGAAGCGCACCATCGCGCTGAGGGCGGCGGTCTCGACCCCCTTGCCGGCCACGTCGCCCACGAGCACGGCCACCGCTCCGCCGTTCACCGGCCAGGCGCCGTACACGTCGCCGCCCGTCGGCTCGTTTGCGGCGGGTGCGTACAGAAGCCCGGTCTCGTAGCCGGGCACCTCGGGCAGCGACTCGGGCACGAAGCCGAGCGTCAGCGCCCGGGCGATGCGACGCTCGCGCTCGTAGTCGATTGCGTTCGCGATTGCCCCGGCCGACGAGCGCGCGAGCTTCGCGAGCAGCTCGAGGTCGCCGGCGTCGAAGCGCTCCGGGTCCTCGTGCCCCACCGTCAGCACGCCGTAGAGGCGCGGGCCGAGCTCGATCGGCGTGTGGATCAGGCATCCGAGCGGGGCTGCGTCGGCTCCCGTGCGCAGCATCGGCTTCCTGGTGCGCGCGACCTCCCGGAAGCTGGCGCTGTCCAGGGACACCAGCTGCTCGGCGAGCTCGTCGGAGAAGTCCACCTGCGCGGCGCTGCGCAGCTCGCCGGCGCGCGCGTTCAGGCGCGTGAGCAGCGCGTGCGTGCCGCCCGTGATCGCGGCCGCGTGCTCGACCACGCGCTTGTAGACCTCGGACGGGTCGAGCGAGGCGGACACCGCCGCCGCGGCCTGCTTCAGCCGCAGCTCCTCACGCGCACGGCGGCCCTCGGTCTCCAGGAGGCTCGTCCGCTCCAGCGCCATCGCGGCGAGGTCGGCGAGGGCCTCCACCGTGGGCAGCTGCACGGTTCCGAGCGACCGGCTCTCGTCGAGCGAGGCCACCACCAGCGCCCCGAGCGGCACCCCGATCTCGCCGCGCACGGGGCAGACGATCACGGATGCGGCCCGGAAGCTCTCCCACACGCGCTGCGCGTCCTCCTCGCCGACGTGGGCACTGATCGCCTCCATCAGGTCGGGCGCCGCCTCCCACGCGTCCACGCGCGGCAACAGCAGCGATTGGCTGCGAAGCATCCAGCCGAGCGAGGCATCCACCGCCGCGCGCAGGTCCTCGTTCGCGAACCAGCCGGCGGGGCGCTCGGTGGACAGCTCGTCCGGCTCGGCCGTCACGAAGGCCACGGCGGACACCGGCAGAACGGCGCGCACGTGTGCAACGAGGCGCGAGAGCGTGCGCTCACGCCAGGGTGCGGGGGATGCCGAAGCAGGGGTGCCTGGAAGGGTGCCGAGGTGAGTCATCGTCGTGAATCCCCCCGCGCTGCCCACCATAGGTCCGCTCGGACCGTTTCGCCAGCGGCTACGCGCGCTCTGGCTCGGCCGTGCCCGCCGCGGCGTCGTTGCCACCGCGGCGGCGACGGCTCCGCACCACCAACCACACCACGCCGATCACGATGGTGACCGCCACGGCGTAGTCCACGTAGTGGAGGTAGTCCTTCCACTGCTCCCAGTTATCGCCCGCCTGCTTGCCGATGAAGGTGAGCATCAGCACCCAGGGCACGCAGCCAGCGAGGGTCAGCACGCTGAAGCGCCAGAAGGGCATGCGGGCGACCCCGGCGGGGAGCGAGATGAACGTACGGATGATCGGCAGCATGCGCGTGAAGAAGACGGTCGCGTCGCCGTGCCGCTCGAACCAGCGGTCCGCCCACCTGAGGTGCGACATCTTGATGCCGACCTTGCGGCCGTGCTTCTCCAGGATGTCCACGCGACCGGCGCGGCCGACCCAGTAGGCGATCCAGGAGCCGACGAGGTTCGCCAGCGAACCGACCGCCGTGGCGGCGAACAGGCTGTACTCGCCGTTGGCGACGTTGAAGCCCGCGAACAGCATCGTGGCCTCGCTCGGCACCGGGATACAGGCGCTCTCCAGAAGCATCAGCACGAACACTCCGGCGAGGCCCATGGCGTCCACGACGTCCACGGCCATCTCGACGATCGGGTCTGTGAGGGAGGCGATCAGGGGCATGGGCGCGGGGTAGGGTAGCGAGCCTTGATACCCCTATTTGCCAGCAGTCTCGCGCCCTATCACGACCGCTTGAGCGAAGCGCTCGAGCGTGTGGCGCGCAGCGGCCGTTACATCCTCGGGCCGGAGGTCGATGCCTTCGAGGAGGAGTTCGCGGCCTATCTCGGCGTGCGCCACTGCGTCGGGGTGGCGAACGGCACCGACGCCCTGACGATCGCGTTGCGCGCGCTCGGCGTGGGGCCGGAGGACGAGGTCGTGATGCCCTCGTTCACCTTCTACGCCACGGCGGAGGCGGCACTCGTGCTCGGCGCCCGCCCGGTGTTCTGCGACATCGACCTGGACACCTTCTGCGTTACCCCTGACACCGTCAACGCGGCGCTCACGCCGCGGACGAAGGCGATCGTGCCGGTGGACCTGTTCGGCAACGCGGCGCCGGTCCCCGGCCTGCGCGAGCTGGGCGTCCCGGTGGTGGAGGATGCGGCGCAGGCCGCCGGCGCCGAGCTGGACGGCACGAGGGTCGGCGCGCTCGGCGAAGTGGCCACGTTCTCCTTCTTCCCCTCGAAGAACCTGCCCTGCCTTGGCGATGGGGGCGCGATCGCGACCGACGACGACGAGCTCGCCGACCGCATGCGCATCCTGCGCTTCCACGGCTCGCGGGACAAGACGACGTTCACCGACGTGGGCTACAACTCGCGCCTCGACGAGCTCCAGGCCGCGGTGCTGCGCGTGCTGCTGCCGGAGCTCGACGGATGGACCGAGCGGCGCCGGGCGGTGGCGTCGGCGTACGAGCGCCTCGGGATGGGCGAGCACGCGCGGCTCCCGCGGCCCACCGAGGGGGCGCGGCACGCGTACCACCTCTACGTCGTGCGCTCTGAGCGTGAGCTGCCGGTCGGGCGCGGCTACTACCGCACGCCGGTGCACAGGCAGCCGGCGATAGCGGACGCCACCGAGCTGCCGGCGACGGAGGAGGCGGCCCGGACCAACTTCGCCCTTCCGATGGGGACCGACCTCGGCGAGGACGACGTCCGCCAGGTCATCGAAGCATGCGCGTCTGGGTCGACCTGACGAACAGCCCCCACGTGCTCGTGATGCGCCCGCTGATCGAGGCGATGCGGGCCGACGGGCACCAGGTGGAAGTCACGGCGCGCGACTTCGCGCAGACGCTCGAGCTCTGCGAGCGCTTCGGCATCGACCACACGGCGATCGGCCGCCACCGAGGCGGGCAGCTCGCATCGAAGGGCCTCGGCCTGGTGTCGCGCAGCGGTGGCCTCGTCCGCTGGGCGCGTGGCCGGCGCTTCGACGTGGCAATGGGGCACGGCTCCAACGACGTGAGCGTGGCCGCGGCGCTGCTGGGGATCCCCGCGGCCACGGCCTTCGACTACGAGTTCGCCGCGCAGCAGCACCACGTGAACTGCAGGCTCTGCCGGGTGGTCATGGTGCCGGAGCTGATCCCGCCGGAGCGGCTCGCGCGCTACGGGGCGAAGCCGAGCAAGCTGCGCCGCTACGCGGGCCTGAAGGAGGAGTACTACCTGGCGGACTTCGAGCCGGACGAGGCCGTGCTGGGCGAGCTCGGCCTCGAACGCGACCGGCCGCTGGTGGTGGTCCGGACCCCGCCCGAGGTGTCGCTCTACCACCGCTTCGACAACCCGCTCTTCCGGCGCGTGCTCGACCGCCTCGCGCAGGACGGCACGCAGGCGGTCGTGTTACCCCGGACGCGCACGCAACGGGACGAGCTGCGCGTGCTGGAGAGGTTCGTGGTGCCGGACCGAGTCGTGGACACTCAGAGCCTGGTCGCGTTCGCCGACCTGGTGATCTCGGCGGGAGGGACGATGAACCGCGAGGCCGTGGCCCTCGGCACGCCCGTCTACACGACGTTCGAGGGCCGCCTCGGAGCCGTCGACGAGGCGCTGCTGCGCGAGGGTCGCATGCGCAGGCTCACCGACGCCGCCGAGGTGAGCCTCGAGCGGCGCTCCCCGCAAACCGGCGTGCGGATTCGGCGAGACCCGAACGAACTCGTCAAACTGCTCCTCTCGGCCGCCGACTCATGAGATCGCTGACCACATCCGTGAACATCCGCCGCCTGGGCCAGGTTGGCGTTGACGCCTGCCTGCTTGGGCTGGCGTACTACCTCGCGTACGTCCTGCGTTTCGACTCGGGAATCCCGGAACGGTACGACGCGCTGCTGTGGGACACGATCGCGCTCACGGTCGCGATGAAGCTCGTCATCTTCGCGATGTTCGGCCTCTACTCGAAGCTCTGGCGCTTCGTCGACCAGAAGGACTTCGAGTCGATCCTGAAGGCCGTGATCGTCTCGACCGTCGGGCTGATCGTCGTGCTGTTCCTGTTCTCGATCGGCCGCCACGACCCGCCGCGCGGCGTCCTCGCGCTCGACTTCCTGCTCTCGCTCGTGTTCGTGAGCGGCGCGCGCTTCGCCGTGCGCGCGATCGTGGAGCGCCCCGCGCGCGGAGCGATCCTCGAGCGGGCCGCTACCGAGGTGCTCATCGTGGGCGCGGGCAACGGAGGCCAGCAGGTGGCGTTCGAGCTGCGCCGCAATCCCGGCCTGCGCAGCGCGCCGGTGGGCTTCGTGGACGACGACCCGCGCAAGCAGGGCATGCGCATCGCGAACATCAAGGTGCTCGGCGGCACGCCGGAGCTGCCGCGCATCCTCGACGGGGTGCAGCCCGACGAGGTGATCATCGCGATCCCCTCGGCGCCCGGCACGCTGCGCCAGCAGGTGGTCACCGCATGCCGCGAGCGCAGCATCCCCGTGCGCACGCTGCCGACGACCTTCGAGCTGCTCTCCGGCGGCGTGAACCTGATGCGGCAGGTCCGCGAGGTCCGCGTGGAGGACGTGCTCGGGCGCGACCCGGTGCGGGTCGAGATCGACCGTGTCGGCGCCTACCTGCGCGGCCGCACCGTGCTCGTGACCGGGGCGGGTGGCTCGATCGGCGCTGAGCTCTGCCGCCAGATCGCGCGCGTGGGCGCGAAGCGGCTCGTGCTGGTGGAGAACTCGGAGAACGCGCTCTTCGAGGTGCGCCGCGAACTCGAGGAGGAGCGCCACTTCGCGCGCTCCGCGCCCGTGCTGGCGGACTGCAAGGACGCCACCCGCATGCGCGAGATCTTCGCGGAGTACCAGCCGTCCGTCGTCTTCCACGCGGCCGCGTACAAGCACGTGCCGCTCATGGAGGAGAACCCGGTGGAGGCAGTGCGCAACAACGCGGTGGCCACGCGCATCGTGGCCGCGGCTGCCGGCGAGGCGGGCACCGAGCGCTTCGTCCTGGTCTCGACCGACAAGGCGGTGAGCCCGGCCACGGTGATGGGCGCCTCGAAGGCGCTTGCGGAGTGGGCGGTGGAGGCTGCGCAGAACCGCTGGAAGGGCACGCGCTACGCGTCGGTCCGATTCGGCAACGTGCTCGGGTCGTCCGGCTCCGTGGTTCCGATCTTCCGGCGTCAGATCGCGCAGGGCGGGCCCGTCACGGTCACCGACGAGAAGATGACGCGCTACTTCATGACGATCCCCGAGGCGGTGCAGCTGATCATCCGCTCGGGGGAGCTCTCCACGGGCGGCGAGGTGTTCGTGCTCGAGATGGGCGACCCGGTGAAGATCATCGACCTCGCCGGCAACATGATCCGCCTGGCCGGCCTCGAGCCGGAGGTGGACATCGGCATCGAGATCGTGGGGCGGCGTCCCGGCGAGAAGATCCACGAGGAGCTCTTCAATCCCGGCGAGCGCCCTGAGTCCACGCCCGCCGAGAAGATCGTCTGCGCCGTGCGGCCGCCGCTTGCACCCGAATGGGTGGAGAGCGCGTTCGCCCGCATCGAGGAGCTCGTGTACGCGGGTGACGCCGCGGCGCTGGCCGGCGCGGTCGCCGAGCTGTCGGTCGAGCGGGCACTCGCGGTTCAGGGCGGCTAAGGTCCGGCACTCGCCGCACTAGGCCCTGCCGCGCGCCACGCGATGTGGCGGGCGCCGTCCCCCGCTCTACAGTTCCAGCCTTGCCGGAAATCGTCCAAGAAATCGGCTCGTACGCCGGGCTCGCCGCTGTGGTCGGGCTTGCCGTCCTATCGGTTCTCTACTTCTCCCAGGCGCGGGACGTGAAGCGCCTGCGAGAGTGGGCGGGCCGGGCACCGGAGCGCGCCGCAGAACCAGGCGTGCCCACGGTCGTGCCGGGTCGCGTGCAGGCGCAGCCGCAGCCACCGAAGCCCGGAGCCGTACCGCAGCCCGGACAGCCGGCGCAGCAGGGCGCCAGGCCCGGAGTTCCAGCCGTGGCGGCCGCTGCCGGCGCCGGCGCGGCAACAGCCACCCAGGCAAAGCCCGCCAAGGCCGGCGGAAACGCGGGCGGCGCCGCGGCGCCCGGAGTCCCGGCAACAGCAGGCGCGCAGGCGGGCGCGCAGACCGCGGCGGCCCAGGGCGCGCAGACCGCGGCAGGCCAGGGCGCGCAGACCGCGGCGGCCCAGGGCGCCGCGACGGCCCCGCAGCCGGGCGCGAAGCCTGGCGCGCCCGCCACACCCGGCGCCAAGCCCGGGGGACCAACGGCGCCCGGCACTGAGGCGGGCGGCCCCGCGGCTCCTGCGGCGCCCGGCACCGATGCACCCACGGCACCCGGCACCGGGGTCCCCGCGAAGCCCGGCGCCGCCACAGCGCCCGGCACGAAGCCCGAGCCCGCGGCGCCCGGCGCCAAGCCCGGCGAGCCATCGGCACC
>Ga0114129_10002333_pt1 | contig 26341 bp, 22 predicted proteins | sample RhiMetdeltSRZDD1_FD_80071 | JGI IMG/M metagenome (GOLD analysis project Ga0114129, IMG submission 80071) | Populus rhizosphere microbial communities from Tennessee, USA - Rhizosphere MetaG P. deltoides SRZDD1 (version 2) (version 2) | ecosystem: Host-associated > Plants > Roots > Rhizosphere >...
GATCGCGAAACAGTCCGACGTCCTGCCACATCAGATCCTGAACCTGCGCTGTCGAAACCGACTCGCGGCCGTGAGGCCGCTCGACGACGTCGCTCACTGGATCGACAGAGCTTGACGAATTCGCCGGCTCGTCTGAGCCAGCGCGGCGCATGGCTCGCCCCGCGCGGGCGCCGAACACGAGCCCCTCGAGCAGCGAATTGCTGGCCAGCCTGTTTGCGCCGTGAACGCCCGTGCATGCGACCTCGCCAGCGGCAAACAACCCCGGAACGCTCGTCCGGCCATCGAGATCGGTGGACACGCCACCCATCATGTAATGCGCTGCCGGCCCGACCGGGATGCGATCGCGCGCGAGATCGAGGCCCGCGCTTCGACACGCCGCCGCGATCAGCGGGAATCGGTCGCGCACGAACGACGGCTCCAGATGTTCGAGCGAGAGAAACACCGGAGTGCCTGTGCGCGCGCGCTCGCGCTCGATGCCACGTGCGACGCGGTCACGGGGCGCGAGATCGCCACCGGCGTCGTAGCGTTTCATGAACGGCTCCCCCGCCGCGTTCAGGAGGCGCGCGCCTTCGCCGCGCAGCGCTTCGGAGAGGAGGAACCGCGGCTGACCCGGCACGCTCAACGCGGTCGGATGAAACTGCACGAACTCGAGGTCCACGACACGCGCGCCGGCTCGGTACGCCATGGCCACGCCGTCGCCGGTTGCCACCACCGGGTTCGTGGTTTCGCGATAGACGTGACCCGCAGCGCCGGTCGCGAGCAGCACGGCGCCCGCCCGCGCGGTGACGAGCGCACCGTTCTCGTTGAGCAAGCGAGCGCCCGCACAGCGCTCGTTCTCGACGATCAGCTCGACGACGCGCGCGTGAGGATACGCGGTGACTCCTGCGAGCGCCACGACCCTCGCCCACAGCACTCGTCCGATTTCGCGTCCGGTCGCGTCACGCGCGTGCAGCACGCGTCGCCTGCGGTGCGCACCTTCGATGGCGAGCGCAGGCAAGCCGTCGGGGCCACGGTCGAACGCAGCGCCCCACTCGATCAGCTCGCGAACGTACTGTGGCCCTTCGGTGACAAGCACCTCTACGGCCCGCTCGTCACACAGACCATCGCCGGCCGCGATCGTGTCGCCGCCGTGCAGCTCGAGGGAATCGTCGCGGCCGATCGCAGCCGCGATGCCGCCCTGCGCGTATCCGGTGTTCCCTTCGCGCGGCTCGGCCTTCGTCAGAACGAGGACGTTTCCAGCATCGGCCAGCTCCGCGGCGGCGCGTAATCCTGCGATCCCGCTGCCGATGATGAGAAAGTCCGCGCGAAGCTCCACGCCTGTATCGATCCTGCTATCCTACCACCCGGTACGAAGATTGCCCTGAATTACGGGGCGATCTTCGGCGGCTGACGAAATGAGCGAGACGCGAATGTACGCGGATGTACGCGGATGGTCCGGTCGCGCGCCGGCCACAGGCCGGCGCTGGAGGACCTCTCCCCCGTCGCGATTGACGCCGTCCGATCCGCGCGAATCCGCGTTCGTCCGCGTTTCGTTGATCCTGCAGCGGGGCGAGTTTGTCCACGCCGCCTCTATCCGCTTGATCGCATCATGAATCCTTCGGAGACGATTCCAGCAGTACGATTCGCGGTTCGGACGCCGTCGCGGGAGTATCCGATCGAGATTGCGATCGGCGTAACGGCGAGACTCGGGTCCTTGCTCGATGCGGCGGGCGCACCGGCACGCCGCCTAATCGTGTCGAGCCCGACCGTGTGGCGCTTTCATCAATCCGCGTTCAACGGCGTAACGCAGCACGAGCCAATCCTGATCCCCGACGGGGAACGCTTCAAACACCTGGCAACCGTTGGACGGATCTACGATGCCCTCATCCGCGTCGGGGCGGACCGCGCAACCTCGCTCATCGCGATCGGCGGCGGCGTCGTCGGTGACGTGGCAGGACTCGCAGCCGCGACGTACCTGCGCGGGATCCCGCTCGTCCACGTGCCGACTACGCTTCTGGCGCAAGTCGATAGCGCGATTGGCGGCAAGGTCGGCGTGAATCACCCGCTTGGCAAAAACCTGATCGGCGCGTTCCATCAGCCACTCATGGTCGCCGTCGATCCGGCGTTGCTCGCAACCCTTCCCCGGCGTGAATTCCGCGCGGGTCTTTACGAGGTCGTGAAGTACGGGATGATCGCAAGCCGCAGTCTGTTCGAAAAGATCGTCGACGGACTTCCTGTGCTGTTCGCGCGCGAGCCTGGATTGCTCGTTCCAGTCATCGCCGAGTCCTGCCGAATCAAGGCAGCAACCGTCGAGGCCGACGAGCGGGAATCAGGACCACGGCGCGCACTCAACTTCGGCCACACGGTCGGACACGCGCTCGAAGCGATCACGAAGTATCGGCGTTTCAGGCACGGCGAAGCGGTCGCCTACGGAATGCTCGCGGCGGGCGCTCTCGCGGTGGCCCGCGGGGCACTCGCGGAATCCGATCTGACCGCGCTGCGAATGCTCATCACGAAGATGGGGCCGCTCCCTGCCGTCGCCGATCTTCCGGCCAGCCAGGCGCTCGAGGCCGTGACGCGCGACAAGAAGGTGATCGCCGGGAAGCTGCACTTCGTGCTCCCGACAGCGATTGGTCAGACCATCACCGTTGCGGATGTCACACCGGAGGAGCTGACGCGCGCGGTCGAAGCTATCGGTCTCAAGAGCGCGTAACACGCGATCGGACGACTAGCTGGTTACTCGAGCCGGTGCTCCTTGAGCTTCGCGAGCAGCATCTTGTAATTGATCTGCAGAATCTCGGCAGCCCGCCCCTTGTTGTTGTCCGCCACCCGAAGTGCATCGACGATCTTCAGCCGCTCGATCTCGGTGACGATGCGCCGCGTGGCCTCGGCGAGCGTTCCCGACAAGTCGATTTGCGACCAGGGACTCGGTGGAGGCTCCGCCGCGACAGGTGCCACGAACGACAGATTCAAGTGGCGCGGCTGAATCGTCTCGCCCTCGGCAAGAATCACCGCCCGCTCGATGCAGTTCTGCAGCTCGCGGACGTTGCCGGGCCATTTATACGACTGCAGGTGCGCGAGTGCCACGGGTGAGAGCGCGATGGGACGCTTCTTCATATCGCGGCAGAAGCGGTCGACGAAGTACCGCGCGAGCAGCGGGATGTCGCCCGGACGCTCGCGCAGGGGGGGAACGGTAATCGGGAACACCGACAGCCGGAAGAAGAGATCCTCGCGGAACTTGCGAGCGGCCACGGCCGCGCGCAGACCTCGATTCGTCGCCGCGACGAGCCGGACGTCCACTTGAACCGACACGGTTCCGCCCACACGCTCGAAACGTTTTTCCTCGAGCGAGCGCAGAATCTTGGCTTGTAATGACAGCGGGAGGTCGCCGATTTCGTCGAGGAAGAGCGTGCCGCGATGCGCCATCTCGAACTTGCCCGGCTTGCGCGCGACGGCGCCGGTGAAGGCGCCCTTCTCGTGGCCGAAGAGCTCGGTCTCGAGGAGCGTTTCGGGAATCGCCGCGCAATTGATCGCCACGAACGGCGCTTCGGCCCGCGGACTGAGCGCATGGAGCGACCGCGCGAACAGCTCCTTGCCGGTGCCGCTCTCGCCTTCCAGGAGGACTGTCGTGTCCGTCGCCGCCGCGCGTTGAAGGCCTGCGAACACTTTTCGCAGCGATGGGTCCTCCCCGACGAGCTGCGGGGCACCGCGCCGGACGGCCAGCTCCTCCTTCATCAACAGGTTCTCCGTCACGAGTCGCCGCTGCTCGAGCGCACGGCTCACGAGCAGCAGAAGGTGATCGGGGTCGACCGGTTTTGCGAGGAAATCGAGCGCGCCTTCCTTCATTGCCGCGACGGCATCTTCGATGCTGCCGTAGGCGGTCATGACGATGACGGGCACCTCCGCGTCGATTTCTTTGGACGCGCGAAGCACGCCAAAACCATCACCTTCCGGCAGGCGCAGATCGGAGAGGACGAGCGACGGTTGGTTCTGCTGCAGCAGCCGGATGGCTTCGGGCTGATCGCGGGCTTCGAGCACGGTATGGCCCGGTCGCTCGAGTGCATGCCGCAGCATGGCCCGCAGCGAGTCTTTGTCTTCGACGATGAGAATCTGTGCGGGAGCCGCCACTCGCCGGGAATTCAGCGAAGCCAGCCGGGAGGAACGCCAGCCTTGCGCGCCTCCTCCTCGATGTCGTCGATTTGTGTCTTGTGGACGACGATGTCCGCCTTGACGCGATCCATTTCGGCGAGCGCCTTCTGGCGGTCCTCCCCGATTCGCGCGCGCTGATATGGATCGTCCCGGTTGACGAAATCGGTACTCAGCGCGTTGACACGGCTCTGGAGCGCTTCGAGGAACGTCTCGTCGCGAGCCAACGCAGCCCGCGCGGCCGTGATACGTGCCCGCCACCAGGCTTCGTCGTGCTCCTCCTTCGCGGGCTCCGCAGGCTTCTGTTCGGTGGCGGCCTGCGTGTCAGCGGCCGTCGGAGTCGTCGTAGAGGGGGGCGGTGCTGTGACTTTGGGAAGGTCTTTGTTGGTCAGCACCTTCGCCGCCGGCTTGGCCGTCTTCCGACGCTCCTGCTCCTTCTTGGCGACCTCCGCAAGCGGCGGGTTCTGCGCGAGGAGGGCAACCGGCCAGAGCAAGCACGATGCGGCGACCGCGGCAAGGCACGGCATCGACAGGTGCGCAAGGACTCTCTTCATATCGGAATAAATCCCAATAATTGTAGCAGATACAGCCCCGGAAGGGCGAGGACAAACAGGCTCTCCAATCGTCAACGGACGTCGCCGCGCACGTCCTCCCAGGAGAGCACGCGAAGGGTGCCCTCCGGCGTTCTCGCCACCGTCGCCTCCACCGCGCGCCGCGCGCCGGCAATGCCGTACGCTTCGGAGTAGATCAAAACGATCCCGTTCGAATCGTGATGTGCATCGCTGTCGCCATCCTCGCCGTCGTCGGCGACCCAGACGAGAAGGTAGGCCGGAGGTGTCACGACGTCGGCGGGAACGAGATCCCGGAGACCGGCGTGTGCGAACAACTGCCAGCGCGGGCTGTCGGCGCCGTAGGCGCTCGGCCCATCCGTCGTGTCGCTGGCAACCTGTCTCGACCCCGTGAGGGTCGCGAGGTCCAGCGTGCGTCCATCCGGCGCCGTGACGCGAGTTTGCGCGTCACTGAACGGCGCGACGACGTTGCCCGGGGCCTCGGCCAGGACAGACGACCAGTCAGTCATCGGTTCGAGCGCCGCGAGCGCACGCTCCAGGCCGGCGTCAGCGGCGTAGAACACTTCCTGCGTCGCACGTTGACTGCCGCTGATGAGCGTTTCCGTCGTCGTGGTCACGATCAGAGCCGCGGCGACTGCCGCGATGAGCGCGAGAAACAGCAGCGCGATGATCAGCGCGGCGCCGCTCTCGTCAATGGCGTGTCGATGAATCGGCTGCTCGCGCGCGCAGGTTCTCTGAGCTCCAGGAATTCTCACCGCGTCGGCCTCATGTTTCGAGGCGTGACGTCGAACGTAACCTCGAGGTCTGGAACGGAGCTCTCGCCGCCTCGAGAGATACCTGCCTGCATGAAGTCGACGCCGGTTCCCCGGAAGTCGTTCGCGCCAACCTGCGCACGCAAAGTGACGCGAACCTTGCGCAGCCGGAGTAGATCTCCATCGAATCGATGGGGCGCGATGCCGCAGACGGGTCCGTCGGTGAATTGCGAGGATGACGCCTGCCGTAGCAACGTGCCGCCGAACTCGATCAAGAGTGGGGTGGGGGGAGTTCCCGGCGTGTAGACGCAGTTGCCAGTCCCGGCGGGCGGCTGTGGCGCACTCGTCGACGAAGGGTCGATGTAGTACGAGAATTTCAGATCGACCACGTTCTCGACGAGCGGAACGTCGGACTGATATCCGTCGTACAGCATCAGCCTTTTGTTGGACCGATCGAGGTAGTACACATGCTGTGTGACCGCAAACGCGCGCCCGGTTGCGGTCGAATACGGGCGAGAAAATGGGGCGTCAGGGCTGCCGTGCGCGAGGTCAGACGAAGCGTCCGTCACCGAGAACAGCTCGAATCCGGCGCCGGCTCCTGACTCGTCGACGAGCAACGTGCGCGTGCCTTTTGCGAATCCGCAGAGACCCGCCGACGGACAGCCTGGCGCTCCTGGATCGATGGGCACGGCGGCGTTTGCGTCCGGCATGTCAGCCGCTAATGGTGCAGAAGGCGCGCCCCCGTGGACGAATACGATCGACACACGATCGTCGAAGTACGTGAGCTCCGGGTCAGGATTCCTTGCGCCAGTCCGCGCCGGCACGATCGGCGGAAGATAGTTCACGAGTGGCCCCGCGTCTGACCCGTGGGCCAGACCGGCTCCTGCCATGATCAGATCGCGCTGGATCATGTCCGCCGCGACCCGGATGCGCTGCTGCAGATCTGCGGCTTCGGACTGGGCGCGCGCCATGCGTTGGTCGGCCGCAGCGAAATGAAACAGCACGCTGCACGTTGCCGTCGCGATTGCGATGGCGACCAGCATCTCGATGAGCGAAACGCCGCACGTGCCGCAACGAGACGACGGCATCCTACTGCGCCTTTCTGCTGACAATCGTGGTCAACAACGCATCTTCACCGGTCCAGAGGATCCCGGGTGTTCGCCGCCTCGCTTCGCGAGCGACGGTCGTCACGAACACAGAAACAACCAGAGAGCGATCGGGATCTGCGGGCAGACGCCGTACGGCCCAGCGACGGATGAAGACGGCATTCCGCGGCAGTCCAGTCCCCGTACCAACCCAGCGAGCGCGGGCGTCCAGGTAATCGACCCATGGCGGGACGGTGCGGTCGAGCGTGCCCGGCGGAGAATCCTGAAGTCCAGGTCCGCCGGTTGCCTCCGGGTCGACACTCAGGTCCGTTGTCTGATCTGATCGCGGCACACGCGACGAGCGTTCGTACGACCACGTCAGCGCGCGCATTTGCTCGATTTTCGCGGCCGCCAGAATGGCCGCGACTGTCCGGTCCCGCGATGCACGCTCGGCGGCTACTCCAATTGCGAATAGCTGTGCAACGCCGATCGACATCGTTACGAGGAGCGCGACCGCAATCAGCACCTCGATCAGCGTGAAGCCGTTCGCGGATCGCTTCGAACGATTGGGAGGCATGTCGCGTCTGCACAGCAACGCGCAAGCCAGCGAGCGAAGTCACGGAGTTCCGAAGGAAATCAAGTGCTGACGTGTGTGAGCGAGGTGGAAGGTCTCAGGAATTGCGACGTGGGAGGAACTGCGAAACGGCAGGAACTGCGGCCCCAGGTGATTTCGTCCGACCTACCGCAGTGTGCCACTAATCCTCGGGGCTGACCGGTCAGTGGGTGGGCGCCGTCGGCATCTGGCTGGTGAGTGCCTCGATCCGCGCGCGGACCTTGTCGGCGTCGGGCGCGGCCGGCGCGAGTCGGAGGTACTCGCCGTACACGGCAGCGGCCTCGCGGGAACGGTGCAGGCGCTCGAGGCTCGTGGCAAGCGCCATCCGGAACGACGGGTCGCTCGGATCGAGCGCAATTGCCTTGTTGTACTCCTCGACCGCGGCAGTGTCGTCTCCGGATTTATGAAGCGCAAGTCCGAGATTGAAGGTCGTCGCGTAGTCTGACGGGAACAGCCGCTGCGCCTCGCGATACGCCGCGATCGATTCCTCCCACCTGCCCAGCAGGCCGAGCGCACGCGCGAGGTTGAAGCGGTACGCCCAACGCTGTGGCATGAGCGCCACGGCGCGTTCGAAGTACGGAATCGCCTCGGTCACGCGATCGAGACGGACGAGGACCTGACCCAGGTTGCTGAGCGATTCGGCGTCTTCGGGATTCTTCTCGACGGCCGCCTGGAACTGCTCGAGCGCAGACGTGTAGTCGCCGGCCGTGTATGCCAGGCCCCCAGCACCCCGTGCCTCGATGAACGGATGCTCGTTAATCGCGTCGCTTGTCCCACGCGCACGCGCCGTCTTCGCTTGCGCAGCTGAAGACGTCTGCGACGGGGTGGCATCACGCCGTTCGGCCGCCGGTTTCTGTCTCGTCCTGATCCAGACCGCAGGCACGGCAACGAGGCCGACGATCACGAGCACGGCCGCCCACTGCGTCGGAACCAGCGCGCGCTGATTTTGGGACGGGACGGATGGAACCAGCTTGGTCCGGCATCGCGGGCAGCGCGGCCGATCGATGCGGATCTTCACGCCACAGGACGGGCAACGGATCGCCTGAGCCACTACCGCATTTCCCGCCACGAAAGAATGCGCACGCCAATCTGGCCGATTCCGTTGTTGAAGTCCTCGGGGTCGCCGAACGCCTGCACATTCGCGCCGGTCGCACCGGTCGTGCCGAAATACAAGTGCTGATCGACGATGAACGGCGCCGTCGCGCGACCGACTGTCGTCGCGGCAATCGGACTCTCGTTCTTGTCGAGCTTTCCGTTGGCATTCGAATCATACGCAGCCCCGCCAGCATACGTCACGGCGTAGAGATTGGATGTAAAGTCCGAGCACGGCGTAGTTGATGCTTCAACGGTGGTCGTATAGAAGACGATATCGCCGGCAACCGACGGCGCCGTCGATGGTCGCTCGCCGTTCGCGATTCCACCGGAATTCGTGACGGTGGCCAGACTCTGCGAGAACTTCGTTGTCGCAGCCGACGGATAGTTGTCCTTCAGTCCGTACAACCGGAAGGTCCCGGTGCCGCCTGGCGCGGTGACTGGCAGAATGTCGCTTCCGGTCGCAAAAAAGGTGTACACGTCCGCGCTCCCCACGAAGAGCAGCGCAGACGACGCGTAGATTGGTGCGGACGTGTCGAGCATCTGGAACGCGGAAATCGATCCGCTGGACGTGAAGTTGAATCGCCAGTACTTGCCGTCCACGTCGCCGAGATACGCGCGGTTCACGACCGTGCTGCCGCTGTCGCCCGAGGCGGTCGGGTCGGCCTGGAGCGCGTTCTTCCGGCCGTTCCCGGCCACATCGCCGATGGTCACGCACCCAGATCCGCTCCCGGATCCGCTGGTAACGGCCGCACAGGTACTCCCGGAACTGTTCCCGATCAGCTTGCCGCTGTCGACGTCGATCAGATACAACGCGTTGCCCGCCTTCGGCCCTGACGCGCGATTCGGGATCGAACCTTCCACATCCTGGAAGTAACCGGACGCGACGATGACGGCGTTCTTCGTACGAGCCGGGTCGAGGGGACCGACTGCCGGATCGGACCAGGTGAAGCCCACGGTCTTCTCGGCGTACGAGGCCGTCGATCGCAGATCGCCGTACAGCTTCAATTTCCCGCCCGGTGTTCCATCGGTGACGGTGAACGTTGCGGAATACCCTGGATCGAAGCTCGAGTAGTTCGGGTACGCCCACTTGAACTCGATGGACTCGTCCGGGCTGTCGAATTTCGCAAGCATCGCATCGACGCCCGTGAGGCCGTCGAGCGTCGGGCTGACGCCCATCCCTGCTTCCGTGACGTCGAATGCCTGATAGAACGTCCCGCCGGGTCCCTGGCCGAAGATCAGCAGACTCCGCCATTGCCCGCTGATCTTGACTTCCGCGAGCTTCGGCGAGCTGTCGACGAAGTAGTCGAACTGCTCGACCGGCTGTCCGTCGAGGAGCGCTCGCAGCTTGGGCAGCAGGTTGTACGGGATGAAGGCCCAGACCTCGTACCCGGTGCGCGCATCGATTGCGTGCATCATCCCGTCGTTCGCGCCAACGAAAATGACCGAACGCCGATCCTGATGATCGCCCACGAACGTGCCGACCGCATCCTTCCTTCCGTAGTCATCATCTGGAGGAGGATCGAGCGATGGCGGATCCATCAACGCCGGAGTCGACCCGATGATCGCGCCAAGTCCCTGCGCACGGACGGAGGAGATGAGCCCGACCACGTCTGTGACGCCGCCCAGGTGGGCCGACAATATCGACGCGTTCGCGGCGGTGAACGAAACGACCGATCCCCCGCCGCTGCCGTTCGGGATATAGGTGAAGATATTCCGCGTGTCGGGACTCGCCGGCGTTCGTGCCATGCCCGCGAGCTCGGGACGGCCGTCGAGATCCGGCCATAACCGGGTACCGTCGCTCACGAATTTCCAGCCACCCCGCTTCGTCGAGTCCGCTACCGGCCTGTACGTCCTGAACGCACGAAGGCGGCCGTCGAAGCCGGGGAGCGAAAAGCCAGCAGTGATCGTCACGTTGCTGCGCTGGGGCAGTTTCTGTCCGCCGGGATTTGCCGTGATGTCGGTATTTGGAAGCGTCGCGCCGGCCGCATCGCGCGCGTCCTTCAAGTCGACCGTGCCTACGATCGGGCTCACGGGCAGGAACTCGCTCGATCGACCGCTCTCGAAATCGCTCGTCCGTTCGAACCCCCATTGAACCGCCCGATTGATGGCGGCCGTGACGTGGGCCGCTGTCGTCGCCGCCACGTACTCGCCGCCGCTGTTCGTCGCAATTGCCCTGAGCTGGTCCTCATCAGCAGTGGATGGCTTGACCCCTACCACGAGGATTGGAACCCTTTTCGTCACGCCACCGCCGGTGACGCTCAGGAACGAGCTGGCGGTCGTGGCCGGGTTGTGCGTGGATACGTAACTACTGCTCCCATCGTCCTTGCCGCCGGTGATCAGAACAATCACTGTATTCCGGCAGGGACGTTTCGTGGAGGCGTCGGAGGTCATGGCCGCCACGGCCGCGAGCCGGGCGTCGTCGAGCGCATAGGTGATCGGGCGATCGACGTGACCGACGTCGCCCTGACCCGCCGGGATGAGCCCCGGACCGGTGTTATCGCCCACCGCATGGTTCACGATGGCCAGCACGCTGGCCGCCGTTCCAGGAGCCGCCACCATCGTGCCCGCCGACGCGGTTGTGTTCAGGTAACTCGGGCTCGAAACGACTGGCGCATAGATGCCGTAATTGCCGGAGCCACCGCTGGCACTGCAAGGTGTTCGATCGCGATACTGCGATTGTGTCGCGTCAGAGATGGGAACAGGCTGAGCGCAGTTTGGTGACACGCGCCATGTCGGCTGCACCTGACGCAAGCGAACCAGGCCCCACCGAACGGCGCCCGGGTTCTCGGACACGGCACTCGAGATACCGTCCTTTGCGATCGCGTACCGTGTGGGCTGCAGAAACGTCGTCAACGAGTTCGACGGTACGGCGGTGATGGCCTCTGCCGCGTATTTGCCGGCCGAATAGCTCAAGTTCTTGTATGTGCGACCATACGACTTCATGGTCGTCGGATCGATATTCGGAAATGCCGACATGACGTCGGAATCCGCCGAGGTCAGGTACAAGTTCGGATCGTAGAAATTGCCCGTTCCATCCTCCAGCATCCGTAGCGACGTATCCACGACGAGGATAACGGTCGGAGGCACGCGCTTGATGAAGAGAAGCGGATCGAGCTGTGCGAAGGCCGTTGCAGAGCACACCAGCGTGAACAGGAGCGTGACTGGCACCGCGGCGGCGCGGCGAGAAACGGCCAGCAAGCCAGCCCGCTGACTCCTGAGCGAAGCCGATCCACGATCTTCCACCCTACCGCGCGAAGTCCGCGCGGGGGCCCACGCGCTACGCCGAATCTCAGCCATTTCTCGACCCATTACTGCACGACCAGATTCCCTGTGCCGGTGTTCATGCGCATGTTGGTCAGCGCTTTGCCCGGCGTCTGCACCGCGGCCTTTCGCGCGCGTTGGTTCAGTTCTTCCTGACCGCGCTGCGCAATCTGTCCGCGCTCGATCTCGGTGCCGGATGTTCGGGCGACGGTGACTTCGATGACCTTGTGCGCTCCGCCTGCTCCATATGCTTCAGCGTGGAGCGACAGCGTGCCGTTCGTGTCCGCCAGCGGGTTGCCGTCGGGGGAACTGGGATCGACGCCGTCGGCTGGATCATCGGCGACCCAGACGACGACATACATCGAGCTGTCGAGCGAGGCGTCCGGAAGAATGTCGCTGAGCGGTCCCCAAGCGAAGAGCTTCCATCGCGGATTGTTCGCCCCCCACTGGTTGAGTGCGTTCGTGTCCGCCTGCAGCTGACCGGTCGCGGTACTCGGTTTGCTCAGGTCGTCATCGCAACAGAGCGTGAATTCGCCGCCCCCGGGCAGCGCCTTTTTCGCGGTCATCGGACCATCGATGAACGACGACTGCACGGCGCCGCTGAGAACGTCGTTCCATCGCGGGATCATCAGCAGGTCCTGGACGACGCGCTCGACGGCCGCATCAGCGGCATAAAGCGCCTCCTGACCCGTGCTGTAATTGCTCGCAATGCGGACTTCGGTGTTGCTGACCATCACGAGCCCAGCCGCCAGGGCCGTCAGCAGCAGCATCGCCATGAGCGCCATGACGAGCGCCGTGCCCTGCTCGTTTCCGAGTCGCCATCGGAGGCGTGTCATCCCAACGTCCTCACCGGGCCAAGTTCAGATTGCGCGGCGCGACGTCGAACGTCACGGCGTAATCGGGCACGAGCCCTGTGCTGTTCTGTGACGTCCCTGGGTTCACCCAGATCGTGGGATCTTTGCCGCGCAGGCCTGCCGATGACGCTTGCATTCGAATCGAGACGCGGACCTTCCGGATGCGCAACAGGTCAGCGTCGAACTGGCTCAAGCCGGCGCCGCAGAAGGGACCGTCGCTGAGCATGTCTCCAGGAAGTGGAGCGAGTGATCCGTCTGACGTCGACAACACAGGTAGATTGACGTAGTTACCGGAAGCGTCGTAGAGGCAGTTCGCCACACCAGCCGGCGGCTTTGGCCGCTTCGGCGGATTCGGATCGCCGAAATAGTCGAAGCGCAGATCCACCACGTTGTCGGCAAGAGTGCTCTCCGTCAATCCTTCGCTCCGCTTCAGCTGATGAGTGGTGCGATCCATGTAGATCGTGCTGCTCTGGATCTGCATGATCGAGGCGCCGGCGTCGTAGGGGACGCTGAGGTCCTGCCAGCGATGCTGCAAGTGGCCCGCGTTATCCTGGACCTGGGTGATCGTGAGCAGGTCCCAGTTGCCGCTCGTATCGAAGATGATGACCTCCATCCCCTCCTTGAATCCACAGAGGTCATCGCCTGGCGGACAATTCGCCAGTTTCTTGACCTTCAATTCGGCGGAGGCTTTTGGCATCGCCTGGCTGATTGTCGTCTGTGAGTAGCTATTCGGTATGTAGGACAGCGTGATGGCATCCGTGCAGAACAGGTTGCAGGGCGGAGGCTGATTCAGACCCATCTTGTGTGGAATGACCGGGGCGAAGAAGTTGACGAGCGATCCGGTCACAGGTCCCTGATATGGACCCGCACCCGCAATCACGAGATCCTTGAACAGCACATCGCTGCCCACACGAATCCGTTGCTGCAGATCCGCAACCTCTGGCTGGGTCTGCGCTATCCCTCTCGAGGGGTTCATCATGCTGAAGATCGCACCGGTCACCGTCAGCATGATGGCTGACGACACGAGCAGCTCGACCAGCGAGTAGCCCGAGTCGGATCGGACGCGGCTCATGACGACTTCCTCGTCTTCACGCTGTTCAACAACGCGTCACCAGGAAATCGGAGTCGGCTCGCCGTTCCAGCCGCGCGCACCTGCTCGTTCGATCTCGTGGTGACGAGGACCTGAAACACCAGTGTGTTGTTCGGGTTTGTCGGGAGCGGCTGGATCGACCAGCGGCGGATGTACACGGCCGACGCCGGCGGCGTCGTGCCGGTGCCCACCCAGGTTCCAGCACCGTCCAGGAAGTCCACGTACCCGATGGTGTTCTCTTGGATCGACGTCGCGGGCGACGGGTTCAAACCGGTACCGTTCTTCGTCGGCGGGTACACAGAAAGATTGGTGGTCACATCGCTGACCGGGAGGCCGAGGCCTTGATCGTCAAACCCCCACGTCAACGAACGAATCTGTTCGAGCTTCTGCTCCGCGAGTGCCGTGGTCGACGTCTGTGCGCGTGCTTTGAGGTTGACCTGGGTGGATGCGGCGAAGAGCTGCGCAACGCCGAGCGACACCACCATCAGAAGCCCCATCGCCACGAGGACTTCGATCATGCTGAAGCCGCGGCTACTGGAGCTGAATCTTTCCTGCGCCATTGACGGTTACCGATTTCGACTTGCCCTTGCGTGTGACGGTCACGGTGACCTGCGTCTCGATCGCCTGCGCGACGTTCGAGACGACTTGAGCCGCCGTTCCATCGGAATGGAACTCGATGTTTGCACTGGTGACGGTCGCGCCTTCGGGCAGCAGCCGGACCGGGCCGTCGTAGTTCGGACGCGTCATCACGTCCGTGTCGGGCGCGGGAAACGGATACGCGCCGGTCGAACAACGATTGGTTGCAGTGTCGGCGGCACTCCCCTGGCCGATCACTTCCACGGTGCGATACGAGCCTGCGTCCGGGCAATTCAGCCGCACCTGGAGCGTACGATTGACGGATACCGCCTTCAGCCGCGCGCTCTGCAGCTCACGCTCGACCTCGCGCGCCGCGGCATTGAGCTTCGCCGAAGCGCTCACGTCGCCCAAATAGGGGACGGCAATCGTCATCAGGGTCGCGCCGAGCGCGATGACGAACACGAGCTCGATCAGCGAAAACCCGCGTTGAAATTCCCGACCGGGCACCATGTCGGCAGCTCAACGAGCAATGGTGCTGCCAAGGCACTTAACTGACTCGTGAGACGTAGGTTAGACGTGGCGTGAGAGCGGCCGATTACAACCCTGTGTGCGCGACCGTGTGCCGTTTTTGAAACGACCCTGACGTTTCTGATCTCGGGAGCGCACGGAGTAGGCGGAGGTCACAGACAACGCGTTCACCGCGGAGACACGGGGCATACGGAGAGAACTTGATCGTTTGAGGATCCGTAAAGCCCTCCGTAAACTCCGGGGCTCCGCGGTGAAAGCCTTGTCCGTGCCCTCCGGCCCCTCCGTTATCTCGACGCGAGGAGCGGCAGACTCACGACGAGCCGAGCGCCGCCGCCATCGGCGTTGCTGGCCGTCACGCGGCCATTGTGGGTGACGACGATCTTCTGCACGAGCGCCAGCCCCAGACCGGTTCCTCGCGCCTTCGTCGTGAAGAATGGACGGAACATCGTTGGCGCGACTTTCGGGTCGACGCCTGGTCCGTTGTCGGTGACCGAGACGCGCAGTGCCTCCTGGCTGCGATCGCGCACACCCTCAATGATGATGCGAGGGTTGACTTTGGCGTCGAGGCAGGCTTCGAGGGCGTTGCGACACAGATTGGAGAACGCCTGGCGGAGGAGGACTTCGTCACCTTCGACATCGCCAAACTCGCCCCGCACGATCACGTCGCCGCCTTTTGCTCTCACGTCGGTCCGGATGTCATCGGCAGCGCGCTGTGCAATTGCGCGCATGTCGACCGGCGTCAACGTCAGGTGAGCCGGCTTGGCGAAGTTGAGGAAGTTCGTCACGACCTGGCCGAGTGCTTCGGTCTCCTCGCGGATGGTCTGAACGTACGGGCGGTAATCTCCAGGAAGGTTCTCGAGATTCAGGAGGCGGCTGTAGCCGTGAATCGTCGCGAGGCCGTTGCGGAATTCGTGAGCAATGCCGGCGGTGAGCTCACCAAGGCGCGCCAGGCTGTCCTTCAGCCGCAGCTGCTCTTCGAGCTCCATAATCTCGCTGAGGTCCGTGAACAGGCAAATGGCGCCGTGCGCGTTGCCGCTCTCGTCCCGAATCGGGGAGACGGTCACGCCAAGGTACGCGGCGCCTCCTTCGGCTTTCATCGGCACCGAGCGACGAACGATCGGACGGCCGGTCATCAGGCATTCCTCGAGCACGTCGCCAAGCGCTGCCGCTCCGCGAAGCACGTCGCGAAACGGTCCTTCCCATCCCGTCCCGGGCAGACCGAGCAGCGCAGCCCCAGCGGGGTTGAGCGTCCGAACGTGGTTGTCGTGATCGACCACGAGAAGCCCCGACGTGAGGCTTGCGATAATTTCGCTGCTCAGCCGCTCCGACGCCTCCGCGCGCGCCTTCATCGCCCGCTCCTGGTCGCGGAGACGATGGAGCGAGTCCTCGAGAGCGGCCGCCATAAACGCCGTCTCGGTACCTTCCTGGCGGAGATCCTTCGTCGCAGATCGTGCCACTGCGAACAACTTCGTGACCGCAAACGCGAGCACGCCCGCGAGCGCCGCGACGATCGCGGTGAGACCGAGAAAGAGATAACCGGACTGCGTCATGCCAAGTGTCAACAGGCCGTCGAGCCCGCGAACAACCGAACCCCGACCCCGAGCTACCGAACTACCGAACTACCGAGCCACCGAGCTACCGAGCTACCGAGCTACCGGTCTAAACATACATGCCGACGTACCAGGCGACGATTCGATCCCCGAAGAGCGACGCGATCAGCGCGGCCAGCGCGAGGAACGTTCCGTACGGAAGCGCGTACTTCATGTCGCCACGTCGCATGGCAATCACGAGAAGGCCTATGATCGCACCTATGATGGACGAGAACACGAGCGTGACGATCACGAGCTTCCACCCGAGAAATGCTCCGATCATCGCGAGCATCTTCACATCGCCGCCGCCCATGCCTTCCTGACCGGCGTACCGGTAATAGGCCTCCCCAATCAGCCACAACACTCCGCCGCCGACGAGGATCCCGATAGCCGACGAGATCGGCCCTGGCGGCAGAATCAGGCTGAAAGCGAACCCGGCGACGATCCCCGGCAGCGTGATGACGTTCGGAAGGAGATGATGTTCCAGGTCGATGACAAAGAGCACGATCAACGCACATGCGAAGACGAGCCTCGCCACGAGCAGCGCGCTCAACCCGAAAATGAAGTAGTGCACGAGGAATACACCCATGGTCACCAGCTCGACGATCGGATAGCGAATCGAGATGGGCGTGCGGCATTGGCGGCAGCGCCCGGCCAGCAGAACGTAGCTGATGACCGGGATGTTATCGAACCAACGGAGGACGTACCCGCAGGACGGACATCGCGACCCGGGGCTGATCACCGAAGCCTCGCGGGGCACGCGGTGAATGCAGACGTTCAGGAAGCTGCCGATGGCGAGCCCGAGCAGCGAGATCGCGACTGCTCCGACGGCATCGATGCTCATTGCGCCTGGAACAGTTGGGGCATTGGATGGAGACTCGATTGCGGCGACACCCGCACGTCGCCGGATCCCGGATCGAGTGAGTACGGCTCGCCAGTCGGATCGGCGGGAACGCTTGGCAGGATCTTGCGACGAACGAAGTCCTCCCACGTGAATCCGCGGCCAGACTCTGGCGGGTACTTACGAACGATCTCCTGGAGCTGCTCGACCTCGTCCATCGCCTGCAACTGCATCAGGCTGCGCTCGGCAGTGCGTCGCATCCATTGCTGATCCGATTGGAGGATCTGCTGCCAGAGAAACCTCGCCGACGCCCGGTCGCGCTGTGCCAACATCGCCGCTGCCACCGGCTGCAGCCACGGCGGAGCGTTCGGGAGCCGCGACGCGCGCAGAAACCAGTCCGCAGCCGCCCTGGGATTGCGAAGCTGCCAGAACTCCACGAACCCGACGTCGTGGAAGTACTGCCATTTCTCCGGCTGTGCCGCGATTCCTTTCTCGAGCAGCGCAATTGCCTGATCAGGACGGCCGGGGCCACCCGGATACGGCTCGCTCAGAAAGATCGCGCCGAACCGATAGGCAATCGTGAAATAGGGATCCAGATCGGTCGTGAGATCGAGCAGCGGATACAACAAGTCATAGTGGCGATCGGGCGTCTTGGTCAGTCGCTCGCTGCCGTAATGCTGAATTGCCCGTATCCAGTAGGTATCGGCTGCAAGCGCATCGAATTCCAGGACGATGCGCCGGAGCGCCTCCCCGGAGCGCACGTACAACAGACGCCCGGCCTGCTGCGCGTCGAGGGCGTACATGCTGTCGCGGGTGATTTGCACCGCGATCGCCAATGCCAAAGCGGCGGCTGCACCCGCGAGCATCAACGGACCGCCGCTTGTCATCACCGCCAAATACTTACCCCGGCCATTCATCCTCATTTGAAGTCGCGGCGCGAGAAGATGAATGTCGCGGCCAGCAGGACCGCTGCGATGTACGCCATGCCGTATGCCGCCGTCGATACGATGTATCCGGCCGGCACGGGCAGGCCGTGCACCACCTGCGTCTTGATGTCGAACGCCGCGAAATCCGGCAGCACGTGATACAGGCCGCGCGCGAGCCAGACGGCCGGCGCCGGGGTGACAACGCGATCGAAATTGCGCAGGTCGGCATTGAAGTGGCCGGCCACGTAGATGCCGAACGTCAACGCCGCCGCGAGCAGCGGCGTGGAAAATGTCGAGAAGAACAGGGCAACCGCGGTGATCAGCGCCAGCTCCAGAAAGATCAGAAAGATCGCTTTCAGGAGCGCGACGTCGACGCCAGGCGCATCCCAAGCGGACTTGAGAGTCGGCGAACCAATCCACGTCATGTACGCCAGCACCAGATACAGCGCGCACGTCATGACGGCGATGTTCACGGCAAGCGTGAGGACGAGACCCGCGTACTTTCCGGCGATGAACTGCGGGCGGCTGATTGGCTTCGCGAGGAGCGAGTAGATGCTCCGGCGCTCGACTTCCTTCGACACGAGCCCGATGCCGATGAAGACGGCAATGAACAAGCCGAAGACCGCGGTCGCGGCGAGCCCGAGGTCCTTGATGATCTTGACGTCCTGTCCCGCGGTGAGCTGGCCAAGCAGGTAGGACGAGGCCATCAGCAGCACCGCGAACACGACGAGATTGTACGGAACGCGGTCGCGTACCGATTCGCGAAAAACGCTGATGGCTATCCAGCTAACTGCCCGCAAGTGTCCTCTCCACAGGGGACTTCGTCCCGCGGATCCCCTATCCCACCCCACTGCGCGGAATCTGCGCAGTCGGGCCTACCGCGTTGGATTCGCGCGGACCGGCTTCCGCGACGCGGCGGACGAAGAAATCCTCGAGCGTGTCGCGGATCGGATTCAGCGAGATGAGAGAGGCGCCGCTCGCGATGAGACTACTGAGCACCTGCTCGGGCGGATGGTCGAGCGACAGCTCCAGCGCGTATCTGCCGGGCGAGATCTCGGTGCGGCGCGTGAAAATGTGCGACAGGCTCGCGAGCACGTCCGGTTTCGCACCCGTGACGACGAGCTCCCAGCCGCGCACCTCGAACGCGAGGATGTCGCCCAGCAGACCAGACGCCGCAAGGCGTCCGCCTGCGACAACCGCGACACGGCTGCAGAGTGCTTCGGCGTCGGCCAGAATGTGCGAGCTGAAGAACACCGTCCGACCTTGCTCGCGGAGCTCGAGGATCAGCGATCGCACATCGCGACGCCCCAGCGGGTCGAGCCCGGACATCGGCTCGTCGAGAAAAATGACGTCGGGGTCGTTGAGCAGCGCCTGCGCGATCCCGACGCGCTGGATCATTCCCTTCGAGAACTTCCGCAGCTGGAGCCGCCTCTCCCCCGCAATGCCGACGCGATCGAGCAGCATCGTCACGCGCCGCTTCCGCTCGGCGGCCGGATATCCGAAGAGCCGTGCGAAATACGTGAGCAGCTCCTCGGCGGTCAGGTAGTCGTAAAAGGAGGGATTCTCCGGCAGGTACCCGATCCGCTGCCTCGTCGCGACGTCGCCAACCGGCTTCCCGAGAATCTCGGCGTGCCCCGACGTGGGATAGATCAGCTGCATCAGCAGCTTCAACGTCGTCGTCTTTCCCGCGCCGTTCGGCCCGAGAAAGCCGAAAACTTCCCCCGAACGAATCTCGAGCGACAGGCGATCGAGAGCACGGTACGGCCGCTTTCGCCAGAAGCCGATCGCGTAGTCCTTGGTCAAATCCTCGATGCGGATGGCGGACATGAAGGAAAGGTGCTGACGGCGCTGACGGTGCTGAAGGTGCTCAAGGTGCTGACGGTGCCGGTGATGCTCAAGGTGCTGGGTGCTGACGGTGCTGACCGGCGCTAACCGCGCACCTTCAGCACCTTCAGCACCATCAGTGCCTTCACTTCGCTCTCTTCAGCTCCAGGTCGATGATGCCGTCGATGACGCGCGGATCCTGTGCGCCGATCATGCGGCCGTTGATCACGAACGTTGGCGTGGATTTGACGCCGATCAACGCGCCCATGCCGGCGTCATTCCTGACTTCGACCAGCGTGTTCGCATAGCGCGCGTCGAAGTCCGTGATGCCGGCGACGTCACGTGCCGCATCCTTCACCTGTTGCGGCGTGAGCAGCGGCGGCCCCTGGTGCGCGAACAGCCACGCTTCGAGCTTGTCCGCCGCCCCGTTTCCTTTCGCGCGCGCCATCACGTCGGCGGCCGCGGCCTCGCACGCCGCCGGGTGCACGGTAGCGGTGACGGCGGCATTGCACTCCGGCTCCAGGGGGAAGTGCTTCAGGACGAACTTGAACTGCCCCGTTTTCCCGTATTTGGCGAAGATCGGGTTGTACATGTCGTACGTCTGTCGGCACGGTGGGCATTGGAAATCGTTGAACTTCACGACCAGCACCTTGGCGCCGTCGTTCGGGACCGGTACGTCGACCTTCGGCTGGACGTCCCACCACTGCGTGATCCGTGCCCGTTCCTCGTCGGTGAGTGGCGGGAGGTTGTACTCCTGTATGCGCGCCGCCGCGGAGCTTTCGCGCGGGAACGCGATCTTCACTGACACCGCGCCAATCGCGAAGAGCGCCACGATGACCAGCGCAACCGGACTGGACGCGAGCCCTCGGAAGTCCCCCATCGCGCGGCTGGGCAACATCTTCATAGGGACCGATGCTGCGCCTCCCGAGATGATGAAGATGGCAATCACCGCGACGTACGTGATCGCGCAGAGAATGCACAGCGCCTTCAGGACGAAGAACGATGCGTATGCCAGATACAGCACGAACGCCAGAGCGACCGTGGAGATCGCGAAGATGTAGGCTGGCGCTGCCTCGCCGGCCGTTGCGCTCTTGCGACCCGCCACTGCTGAAATTGCCAGCACCAAGGCGAAATAAAAGAGACCTCCAATCGCAACGGGGATACCCCAGAAGCTGCCGTACGAGCTCAGGTATGCCTGGGTGCAGCTCACCGTCGCATTGAGGTCGCAGAAGCTCGTGAAGTTAGGGATCGTCAGTAGTCGATAGTGCACGTAGCTCGATGTGGCCGACGACGCGAGGCCGAGCGCGGAGAAGAGCAGCAGCTTCGTCCGAGTAGAGGTAGTCATGGTAAATCAGTCAGTGGAATTGTGAATGGCGAATTGTGAATTATCGACAACAGGCCTCATTCGTTGTCCGGACGACTTGGGCAGACCTGCTGAAGTCGTCCGGGCTCGAGAAGCCGGTTGCCGCTCAATTCACACTTCACCATTCACAATTGATTTCCTTCAATTCTAACGGATTTCCGACCCATGCGTCGGCGCGCCCGTTTCGGGCATGTTGCCGGCAAACGTGGCGGAATCCTCGTAGATGACCCGGTTGCCGTTCGTGCCGAAATAGCGCATTCCCGAGATTCCAGGCTTCAGCGGATCCGCGGTCGCCCGGTATCCCTCGATTGGAGGAACGCCGATGCACGTCGGTTGGGCATCCGGTATTTCCGTTCCGGCCATTCTGAATGCATAACCGCTCTTGCTCAGGTACTCTCCCTGATCGTCGACCACCAAGCCCTCGGTGAGGTCAGGGCTGAGGTATGGCGATCCGGTCGCGGGAGTCGGCTTTCCAAGGCTTCCCAGCGTCGGCGCGTACCGTTGATTCCCGCAGGTTTGCATGAATGCGAACTGCGCCTGATTGATCGCCTCGAGCGTCGCCACGGCCGATGCTTCCGCGCCGCGCATGCGGGCGTAATGCTGACCCGCCATCAACATCGCGAGGAGAATACCGAGAATGGCAATGACGATGAGCAGCTCGATGAGCGTAAACCCGCGTTGCGCGCTCACGATCTCAGCTTATACCCAACTTTTCAGTACGGAATGAAGGGGGCGCCAAGCCCAGCGGCGGCGCCTCTGTCGGGCTCCCCGATTCGACGACTTGTCCGCGCAGCGTTGCGCGGGAACCGCCAACCGGGTCTCCATCGACCGCCGACGACTATCGCAGAGGTGTGCCGCCAATCTCTGGCGGCTTCGAGCCGTCGGTTGTGTAGAAGATGTTCCCGTGTGAGGCTGTCGAGAATCCGAACTGGCCCGTTCGGCCGACCTGGAGCGGAACTGCAGTCGCGTAATACCCCGAATGGCTCATGTTCCCGTTGCAGTCACTGACAATGTCGACATCCGTCGCGCTGGAAACGAGCTCGATCGTGTACCCGCTCTTCACTGTAGGGTCCGTCGCGAGCTCCGGGCTGATGAATCCGACTGCGCCGCTGCCGCATGCCTGAACGAGGATGCTGAGCGCCACGGCAAATCCGCCGCCACCCGTACTCGAGGCGTATGCCCACTGACCGCCGTTGATCGCACGAAGCGAACCGATTGCCGACGCTTCGTTGCTCGACATGCGCGCGCGGGTCAGACCCGGAATGGCGATCGCAGCGATGATGCCGATGATCGCGACGACGATCAGCAGCTCGATCAGCGTGAACCCCTTCTCATTCGTCCTCATGACTCGTTGTCTCGCGCGCTTCCGGCCCCCGGTCCCGCCCCCGCGGCCCCCGGCCCCCTGTCCCCGATCCCCGGCCCCCGGCTCCTGGCCACCGGGCCTCACATCCACTCTCGAGATACAAAAAAAGGATGCCGACTCGTGCCGGCATCCCTGGTCGAAGTCGCTATGACCTCCCTTTACTGGAGCGGCGTCGTGCTGTTCGTGCTGCCGTCGGTCGAGAAGAAGATCGTACCGCTGGCATCCGTGTTGAACCCTCGCACGCCCGTGCTTCCCTGCGTCTGCGGAGCAGCGGTCGCCGTGTAGTCCGTCTTGGTGTCCACCGAGTTGCAGTCCTTCGGACCCGTCTGTGATCCACCCGCCATCCCGATGGTGTAGCCTGCCTTGAGCACGGTCGTGCCGCTCGCCGGCTTCAGGTCGGGCGAGATGAACCCGGCGCTGGATCCGCAGCCCGCGGACAGAATGGTCAGATCGTCAGCGTAGCCACCCTGCCCCGCCGCTGACGCGTAGCTCGCCTGAGCGCTGTTGATGGCGCGCAGCGATCCGATAGCCGACGCCTCATTGCCTGACATCCGGGCGCGAAGGAGTCCTGGGACGGCAATGGCCGCGATGATGCCGATGATCGCCACGACGATCAGGAGCTCGATCAGCGTGAAACCCTTCTGGTTACGAACCTTCATGTTCTCTCTCTCCTGAAGAAACTAACGCTATGGCCGCAGAACTTGCGTCGGCCCTCGCTGGCCTGCCAGCTGCCGACGGATGAGCATCTCAGCAATGAAAGTGCCACCCGTTGCTTCAGACGGACCGAAGCGGTAAGTGGTCTGGAGCGTGTTGTTTAATCAAATCAGCCGACTGGAGGCCCAGCGCTGGAACTGACAATTCTCGGTCCCCTGACAAAACCTGTCAACTGGCGTTGACAAGAAACGTCAACGCCGGCGTCATTTCAAGTTGTACTTTTTCGTGTAATACCGGAACGACCGGAAGCTCATTCCCAATAATTCGGCTGCTTTTACTTTGACACCGCCTGCGCGACGGAGGGCCTCGGCGATGTACTCGCGTTCGATCTCCTGCACGTGCTGTTCGAGATCGAAGCCGGAAGGGAACGAATCCGCAGCGCTTGGCGGCGTCACGGTCGGCGCCGTGGTGCGGCGGGCCTGATCCGGCAGGCTCTCGACGAGGATCGACGGAGTTCGCTCGAGAGCGACGGCGCGTTCGATCGCATTCTCGAGCTCCCGGACATTGCCGGGCCACGTGTATGCCTGGAGGCAGGCCATCGCGGCGGCGGAGACGCCAGTGATTGGTTTTCCCATCTGCGCGGAAAATCGCGACACGAAGTGTTCCGCCAGGAGCGGAATGTCCTCCGGACGCTCGCGCAGCGACGGCAATCGAACAGGGATGACGTTGATCCGATAGAACAGGTCCTCCCGGAACGTGCCGTCCGCGACCATCTTCGACAGGTCGCGGTTCGTGGCCGCAATGATTCGGATGTCCGCATCGACTTCTTCGGTTCCGCCGAGTCGGCGGAAACGACGGTCCTGCAGGACGCGCAGAAGCTTGACCTGCACGAGCGGGCTCATCTCGCCAATCTCGTCGAGGAAAACGCTGCCCTTTTCGGCAACTTCGATGAGCCCCTTCTTGTTCGTGTCAGCGCCGGTGAACGCCCCGCGCATGTGGCCGAACAGCTCCGAATCGAGCAGCGTCTCGGGAAGCGCCCCGCAATTGACCGCGACGAACGGCCGATCCCGGCGAGAAGAATTGAAATGGATGGCCCTGGCCACGAGCTCCTTGCCCGTGCCGGACTCGCCCGAGATCAGGACCGTACTCGCCGTCTGTGCGATGGTCTCGATCAGCTGAAAGACCGCGAGCATCGGCGCGCTCGTCCCGATGATGTTCGAGAACTGGTGCGACGACCTGAGCGCCCGTTTCAGCAGCACGTTCTCCTGCTGCAGCTTGCGGCGCTCGAGCTCCTTCCGCACGCGCAGCCGGACCTCGTTCGCCGCGCTCGGGGACTTGTTCACGTAGTCGGCGGCGCCGAGCCGTAGCGCGTCGACGGCCGTATCGGTCGACGAGAACGCGGTCATGACGATGCTGATGATGCCCGGGTCGATCTGCTTCGCCTCACGCAGCACGTCGACACCGCTCAGCTCCGGCATGCGAATGTCGGTGATGAGGATATCGATGCGCTCGCGTCGCATGACGTCGATCGCAGTTCGGCCGTCTTCTGCGACGAGAACGTCGTGACCGTCGCGTCGCAGCACGATCGACAGCAACTCCCGCATCGACCGCTCATCGTCCACGACGAGCACGCGTGCGAGCACCGGTGGGGATTCGGTCAACGGATCCGTGTTCACAGTGTCAATCTTCACGGCTCGAGATTCTCAATTTGATCGCCTGCGTCACCTGCAACTGCGGAGCAAGGGGCAGCTTGACGATGACGGTCGTGCCTTCTCCCGGCTGCGACGTGACCTGCAGCTCCCCGCCGTAATCGCTGACGATGCGATGCACGATCGAGAGGCCGAGGCCCGTGCCGCGCGCGAAGCCGCCTCGAAACGGTTGCAGGATGCCATCGAGGTCCTTCGGCGGTATCCCGACACCCTCGTCACGGACTGAGATCAGGACCATGTTCGCGTCCGCGGCGGAGTCGAGCGCCGTACTCAACGTCAACGCACCTCCGTCGGGCATCGCCCGCAGTCCGTTCGTCGCAAGGTTCCAGGTGATCTGACGGATCTGCGCCTGATCGGCCATGCACCATACGGGATCGGGCGGCACGTCCACCGCGATATCGTGCGTGGCGTGCAGCTCGGGGCTGTTCTGGAGGAGCGCCGCGGTCTCCATGAGGACCTGGCGAACGTCCATGCGCGACGCCGCCTGCCGTTGCGGCCGCGCGTAATCGAGAAAGCTCCGAATCGTATCGTTCAAACGCTCCGACTCCCGAAGGACGATGTCCATCAGCTGCGACTGCTCCTCCGTCAGCGGCAGCTCGTGACGGAGGATCTGGATGGATCCGGACATTGACGCGAGCGGATTGCGGATCTCGTGCGCGATTCCCGCCGCCATCTCGCCGACGGCGGCGAGGCGCTGCTGAACGCGCGCTTCCCGTTCCTGCTTGCGCGATTCGGTCACGTCCTGAAATGTGAAGACGAACCCGGTTTCTCCTCGCGGTGTTCGGAGGATTGCTGTGCTGAGACCGACCTCGATCCGGCGTCTGTCCGAACGGACGAAATCGAACTCCACGCGCGGCAGCCGCGGCGGTCCACTCCGATCGTTGAACAGCGCCGCGACGTCTGGCGGAAGCTGGAGCACGCTCGCGATCGGCTGCCCGACCGCGGCTGCGAAGCGGACCCCCGTGATCGCTTCGGCCGCGCGGTTGAACGTCATCACCAACCCGGCGACGTTGGTCGTCGCCAATCCGCTCGCGAGGCTGTCGATGACGTGCTGGCTGAACGCCTGCAGGTCGGCGAGCTGATTCGACGCCTGACGCAGCTGCGCGTCGGCGCGCTTGAGGCCCTCCGCGAGGTACCCACTGAGCCCCGCGACGGCGATGAACCCGAACACGTTCGTGCCGATCGTGAAGAGCGCGACCCTGGGCGGCGGCAGCAGCTCGGGATTGGCCGTCGCAGCCCATGCCGGCATGCCGGCGTACTGCGCGAGCACGAGCATCGCGTAGGTGAGGCTGCTGAGGGTGCCCACGATCAAGCCGCCGCGCCACGATCGCACCGTGGTCGCCGCGATGATCGGCAGCGTGTACATGGTCGAGAAGTAGCTGACCACTCCGCCCGTCATGTGCACGAGCGCGGAGACGATCACCGCGTCGCCTGCGAGCTGCAAATCGATCAGCCACCGGTGCCGCTCGGCCTGTTTCAGCAGCAGCCCGTAGAGGACCGTCAGCGCGTACGTCAGGCCGATGA
>Ga0114129_10002334_pt1 | contig 26334 bp, 22 predicted proteins | sample RhiMetdeltSRZDD1_FD_80071 | JGI IMG/M metagenome (GOLD analysis project Ga0114129, IMG submission 80071) | Populus rhizosphere microbial communities from Tennessee, USA - Rhizosphere MetaG P. deltoides SRZDD1 (version 2) (version 2) | ecosystem: Host-associated > Plants > Roots > Rhizosphere >...
ACGGCGGCGCCGTACGCGCCGAATTTCGGCAAGGGCGTGCGCGTGGAGGCGGTAGGCCCGGGCACCGTGCGGTTCACGCTCCCGACGCCGAACGCTGCTTTCCTGGCGTTGCTGGCCGTCCCGCCCTCCTCGGTGGTGAACAAGGAGTGGGTGGAGGCGGGCAACAACGTGGCCGACAACATGATGGGCACCGGCCCCTTCAAGTACAAGGACCGCCAGCCGGGCGTGAAGCTGGAGCTGGTCCGCAACGAGAGCTACTACGTGCCGGGCCGGCCGAACCTGGACGGCATTACGTTCATGTTCTTCCCGGACGCGACCGCCCGCGTCACCGCGCTGCGAACCAATGCCGTGGACATCATGGACTTCGTGCCGCAGTCTGACATGGGCGCGCTCGAAGCGACCAAGGACATCGTCCTGTACACGGACAAGGAGACCAACCTCTTCCAGTTCGCCATGCGCCAGGACAGGCCGCCGTTCGACAACATCAAGGTGCGCCAGGCGCTCGCCTGCGCGGTGGATCGGGAGCAGGCGCTCAAGGCCTCCCTGTTCGGCCGCGGCGCGGTGTTGACCGGCGGGCCGCTCTGGAAGTCGAGCTGGGCCTACTCGCCGGACGTGAAGCAGATCTACACCTATGACCCGCCGCGCGCAAAGCGACTGCTGACCGAGGCCGGTTTCCCCAACGGGTTCAAGACGACCATCCTCTCGAACACCTCGTTCGCCATGCACCAGAACACGGCGGTCACGGTCCAATCCGGGCTGAAAGCGATCGGCGTGGACGCGCAGCTGACGCTGTTCGACTTTCCCACCGCCAAGCAGAAGACGGTCAAGGGAGAGTTCGACATCGTCGTCGAGACGGTCATCCCAACTTACGCAGACCCTGACTTCCTGTGGAGCTTCTTCCACAGCCAGTCGCTCTGGGGCCAGAACCTCAAGCTGAGCGACCGCGACGTGGATACCTGGCTGGACCTGGCTCGGGCGAGCACGAACCAGGGGGAGCGCAAGAAGCTGTACACGCAGGCCCTCCAGCGGCTGATGGAGACCGTGCCGATGGTCTTCCTCATGACCCGCGAGCAGGCGGATGCAGCCTGGAGCTACGTGAAAGGCTACATTCACTTCCCCGGTCTCGCCTGGCATGGCGAGCTCGCCCACGAGTGGTGGCTCGACAAGTAGCCACTGCTTCGGGGCGATGCGCGCGTACGTCGTCCAGCGCCTGAGCCTGGCGCTGTTCCTGGCACTCGGCTCGGCATCGCTGGTCTTCTTCATGATCAACCTGGCCCCCGGGGACGTCGTGCTGGCGGCGCTGGGGGATGCCGGCGGACTGACGGCCGAGCAGGTGCGTCTCAAGCGCGAGGACCTGGGACTGGACCGGCCGTTGCTGGTCCAGTATGTCGACTGGCTCGGGCGCGTGGTGCGGGCTGACCTGGGCGCATCGTTCGTGAACGGCCGCTCCATCGCCCGCGACATTTCGCTGAGCCTCCCGCGCACGCTCGAGCTGGTGCTGGCCGCGCTGCTGGTCGGGCTGGTGCTGGGGATTCCGGCCGGCGTCTACAGCGCGACCCAGCAGGACCACTGGGCTGATCACGTCCTGATGGGCGCCTCGCTCCTGGCGGTCAGCGTGCCGAGCTTCGTCTCGGGCACCCTGTTGCTGCTCTTCTTCGGGCTCCAGCTCCGCTGGCTGCCGGTCTCGGGGTTCGTGTCGCTCGCGGATGCGCCGTGGCTGCATCTCCGGCTGCTGGTCCTGCCCGCGGCCACGCTGGGGCTGTTCATGGCGGCTCTCATCACCCGTATGACCCGCGCGACGATGCTCGAGGTCAATCGGAGCGACTTCGTGCGGACCGCCCGGAGCAAGGGTCTACCCGAGCGGCTCGTGCTGTTGCGGCACGCGCTCAAGAACGCCCTGATCCCCGTGGTGACGCTGACCGGCGTGGAGGTTGGTACGCTACTCGGTGGGACCGTGATCATCGAGTTCGTCTTCACCTGGCCAGGCGTGAGCACCCTGCTGATCACGGCCGCGAACCGCCGCGACTACCCAATGGTACAGGGGGTCGTGCTGGTCATCGCCTTGGCGTTCGTGCTGATCAACCTGCTCGTCGACCTGCTCAATGCGTATCTCGACCCGCGCATCCGGTACGGCCGGGCCTGAGCGATGGCCACCGAGCCGAACATGGCGCACGCCGATCGCAGCATCAGCAACTGGAAGGTCGGACTCACGAGAGCCGGCGGCCGGCGCCGCCTGAACCTGCGCATCCTGATTGGCGGCGGCATCCTGACCCTCTTCGTCGTGATCGCCGTGATCGCTCCGCTCATCGCGCCCTACGATCCGCTGCTGCCGAATCCGGCCCGCTCGCTGGCGCCCCCCAGCGCCGCTCATCCGCTGGGCAACGACGAGTTCGGCCGGGACGTGCTCAGCCGGCTCATCTTCGGCACCAGGATCTCGATCGAGGTCTCGATGGTATCGATCGCCCTGGCGCTCAGCGTCGGCACGCTGGCCGGGTTGCTGGCCGGCTACTTCGGGGGGCTGGTCGACTGGATCGTGATGCGCACTGCGGACGTGGTGCTCTCGGTGCCGCCGGTGCTGCTAGCGATCGGTGTGGTGGCGATCCTCGGACCGAGTCTTCCAAACCTGACCCTGACCGTAGCAGTGCTGTACGCACCCCGCTTCGCTCGGGTCGCCTACTCCTCCGCCCAGGCTGTGCGCGGGCTGGATTACGTGCTGGCCGCGCTGGCCCTCGGCGCGGGGAGCACGTATGTGCTCCGCAAGGCGGTTCTGCCGGCGATCATCGCCCCCCTGATCGTCCAGGGCTCGCTGGCGCTGGGCGCGGCGATGTTGCTGGAGTCCGGCTTGAGCTTCATCGGCCTGGGGGCCCAGCCGCCGACGCCGAGCTGGGGGTCGATGGTTTCCTCCGCCCGCAGCATCATGGAGCGCGTGCCGCTGCTGGTGCTGAGCCCGTCGATCGCCCTGGCGACGGCGATCCTCTCCTTCAACATCCTTGGCGACGGCGTCCGCGACGTGCTCGATCCTCGGATGAGGTGATGAAGACCCTGTGTCTTCCCTCTGAAGGCACGTCTGCGACGAGACCCCGGGTCGGCCAGCAGGCGGCGGATTAGGGCCAGGTCGCCGAGGAGACCGACGCTCAGCGCCAGGCCGAGCCGCCGACGCAGGAGCTGGCGAATCGGCAATTCGATCTTGATCGCGTATGCGTATCCTGAAGCCGAACTCGCGTTGGGTCGACAACTGTGGAGACCGACTACCGCCGGCGACGTGACCAGCCTCGCCATTCGCGCCACAGGCAGCACCCTCTTTTGTTGGCCTTTAAGTTCTGGTCTGCTGTCGCAGTTGGCCAGCGAGGACCGAATCACGGTTTGGGCCCGGTCGTTAAACTCGCGTCCGATCAGGCGATGGCCCTGAGGTTTGGGTCCTGCGCTCGTTTTCAGAGCTGCGCAGTGCGTAAGTCGTGTAGACGTTGGCGAAAGCGTGATCGCGGCTCAATCACGGGTTCGAATCCCGTTGGCAGTGGGATACGCTCCCGTCAGCCCCGCCCCAGGTCCCGCTGCGCCTCCAGTCTCGTGACGGCCTTCAGTGGCATGAAGGGGGAGGGCATGATAGCCTCGCGTCGCCCTCAAGGGGAGGAACGGCACTGAGCAGAGGAGGAGCGCCCATGAATGGGCCCCGGCGAAGTGCGACTCCAGCGATCAGCAATCATCGGATCTCCAGGCGGCAGATGCTCTCCTACGCCAGCGGGGCGCTTGGCGTTGCGGGTGGCCTCGGAGGTTCGCTCGGCTACGATCCGCGCCCCAGCGTGGCCCAGAGCCCTGCGCCGAACCCGGGGGGCACCCTGGTCGTAGCCGGCGAGTCGATCGGGGACAACTTCGGCCCGGCCGTGAGCTTTCAGGGTTGGGCGCACGTCTGGGTGGTCCAGAACGTCTTCGAGTCGCTCTACACCACGCGGGACTTCAAGACGCTCATCCCGTCCCTGGCGACCAGCTACACGGTGTCCGACGACGGCCGCACCTACACCTTCCAGTTGCGCAAGGGCGTCAAGTTTCACGACGGGACGCCCTTTAACGCCGAGGCCGTCGAGTTCAACTACATGCGCTACCTCGACAAGAACCACCCCTACTTCGAACCGGCCGCCGTCCAGGCCACCTCCTTGGCCATGCTGCCGCAGGACGTGAAGTCCGTGAAGGCAATCGACGAGTATGCCGTCCAGATCGTCCGGACCAGTCCGATGACGGCATTCCTCGCCCACCTCTGCACGAGCTACGGCGGCATCATGAGCCCGACCTCGATCAAGAAATACGGCGTCCGGGACGTCGGCCGCTACCCGGTCGGCACCGGCCCGTTCGTCTTCGAGAAGGGGGAGAAAGGTAACCAGGCCTCCATCACGGCATTCGACGGCTACTGGGGCGGCCGACCCTACCTGGACCGGGTGGTCGTGCGCGTGATCTCGGACGAGCGGACGATGACAGCCAGCCTGCTGTCGGGGGAGGTCGACCTGACACCCTTCATCGATTACAAGGATCTGGCCTCCTTCCGGAAGAACCCGAACCTGAGGGTGTACACCGTCCCGGCGGCCTCGACCGGGTACATGGCCGTCAACCAGTTGCACCCGGCTATGAAAGACCTACGCGTCCGGCGGGCAGTCTGCCACGCCATCGACAAGCAGAAGATCATCGACGTCATCTTCCATGGCGAGGCCGACCTAGGCGCCGGGTTCGTGCCCCTGTCAGTGTGGGGGTACGCGCCCGAACTCAAGGACTACTATAAGTACGATCCCCAGCGGGCGAAGGACCTGCTGAAGGAAGCCGGCGGCCCGCCGCCGCAGTTCTCCCTGTACGCGCAGGACTCGGGCTTCTGGCCGCGCCTGGCCGAGCTGATGCAGGCCGACCTAACCGCGGTGGGCTTCAAGGTCCCCATCGAGAAGGTCAACTCGGCCAAGTTCTACGGCCTGGTTACCGAGGGCAAGCACGCCCTGTACATTGGCGACATGGGCTTCAATGTTCCCGAGCCGCAGGAGCAGTTTTTCGGCCAGTTGGGTTGCGACAATCCCCGCCACCGGCGCTGGGGCTACTGCGACAAGAAGTGGGACGAGCTGCTGGCCGAGCAAGCGGCTGAACGGAACCAGGAGAAGCGCCGGCAGATGGTGTTCGTGCTGCAGAGGATGCTGCTCGATGCTGTCACCCACGTCGCCAATTACTACAACCGGTTCTCCACCGTCGCCAGCAAGAGGGTCGAAGGATACCTCCCGATGCCGGTCCGCAACATGTACTTCCACAAGGTCCACCTGACCAAGATCTAGGGCGGGGGCCAGGGGTTCGGGGCGTGGCCGCGGCTCGACCGGGTGAGCCCTGAGCCGGCCCGCGCCCGCCCTGTCATGCGCAGTGCTTCTCTCGCCCGGCATCTAGGACATCAAGCCCCTCAGCTGCGGCGCAACCCCGCCGCGCTGGTCGGAGGGCTGGTGTTCCTGGTGGTCCTCCTGGGGGGCCTCCTCGGGCCGCGGCTTGCACTGTACGATCCCATCGCCCAGGACACCCCGCATCGGCTCCAGGGCATCTCGGCCGCCCACTGGCTTGGCACCGACGACTTCGGCCGGGACATCTTCACCCGGCTGCTATGCGGCGCGGAGGTCGTCTTGCTCGTGGCGTTCGCGTCCATCGGCTTCGCCCTGGCGGTAGGGACCCTGCTCGGCATCCTGGCCGGGTACCACGGCGGCCACCTGGACACCCTGGTGATGCGCACAATGGACGTCATGCTCTCGTTTCCGCTGATGCTGCTCTCCATCATCATCGTGGTCGTCTTGGGTCCCGGCGTCCTCAACCTGATCCTGGCCATTGGCATCTCGCAGGTGCCCCTGTTCACGCGCCTGGCCCGGTCCCTGACGCTCTCCGTCCGCACACGCGATTTCGTCCAGGCCGCCGCGGGCTTTGGCGCGACCGACGTTAGGATCCTCGCCTGGCACATCTTGCCCAACATCGCCGCGGTCCTGGTCGTGCAGGCCACGACCACGACGTCCCTGGCGATCTTGAACGCCGCGTCCCTGAACTTCCTGGGCCTGGGCATTCAGCCGCCGGCACCCGACTGGGGCGCGATGGTGGCCGACTTCCGGCGCTTCGTGTTCGACCGGCCGGAGCTGCCGCTCTACCCCGGCGCGGCGATCGCCATCACGGTGCTGAGCCTCAACCTGCTGAGCGATGGACTGATCGATCTCGTGGACCCGACGGTCCGCAAGAACCTAGGCTGAGGCGGCAGGCGTGGGCCGATACGTCGGCGCACGGCTGCTTCAGTTGCCCGTCTTGCTGCTCGTTGTGTCGGCGCTGGTGTTCGTGATCCTGCGCCTGGGGCCGGGCAGCCCAGTCGATCTGGCGACCGAATCCTCTCGAGATCCGCAGCAGATCCAACGCATCCGGCACGAGTGGGGGCTGGATCAACCCATGCACATCCAGTATTTTCGGTATCTTGCGGGCCTGTTTCAGGGGGATTTCGGCCGCTCGTTCTTCAGTAACACGCCGGTCGCGGGTGTCATCGTCGAACGCTTTCCAGCGACGCTGGAGCTGGCGTTCCTGAGCATGCTCCTGGGGGGGCTCTTCGGGATCGCCATGGGCATCCTGGCCGCGGTGAAAGCGCATACCTTCGTGGACACGCTGGCGCGGGCCCTGGCCCTGACAGGGATCTCGCTGCCGACCTTCTGGCTGGGTCTGATGGGCATCGGCCTCTTCGCGGTGAAGCTTGCCTGGCTCCCGGTGGGCGGCCGATTCGACGTGCGCTTGCCGCTGCAGACGGTCACCCACTTCTACGTGCTCGATGGGCTGCTGACGGGCAACCTGCAGGCTAGCCTGGTGGCCGTGAAGCACCTGGTCATGCCGGCCACGGTGCTGGGGCTGTTCATTGCCGGCTTCATCGCCCGGATCACGCGCGCGGCGGTGATGGAAGCGATGCGACAGGAGTACGTCCGCACAGCGCGGGCAAAGGGCCTGCGGGAGCGCGCCGTCGTGGTCCGTCATGGGGTCCGCAACGCCCTACTGCCCATCGTGACCATCATGGGGCTCCAGTTCGGCAATCTGCTTGGGGGCGCGGCGGTGACGGAGACCGTCTTCGCCTATCCCGGGCTGGGCAAGCTGATGGTCGATGCCATCTATGTCCATGACTTTCCCCAGGTGCAGGCCAGCGTGCTCCTGTTGGCGGTGACGTACGTGGCGGTCAACCTGATCGTGGACGTCCTCTACGTCTTCATCGACCCGCGGATCGGGTACGCCGGCGGCTGAGAGGGCGCTCGCCGGATTCGTGACATGGCCCCCCGGGGGGACTTTTCCAGGATCGTCGAGGGGACTTGTGGCGCGGACCGGTCAACCCCAGACGGCTCGTGCGGTCTCCACGATCGTCCGGAGCTTGGCCAGCTTGTCCTCCGCCGTGAGCGCGTTGCCGACGACAGACGTCGCGAAGCCGCACGGCGGCGAAAGCGCCTCGGCGAATTCATCCAGACTCTGGTCGGATCTCCTACCGGACGCCCACGAGTCCTTGCCGAGGCTCCGTCACCGAGAAGGCACGCGAAGGCCGAGAGCCTCGAGCGGGACCGCCACCCGGGCGCCGCCGCGGGCGTCGGAATGATAGACGGCCAGGGCTAGCTCGAGGGCTGCCCGGCCGTCGACCCCGCTGGACCGGTTCTCCTCCCGGCCCTCCACGCACGCGATGAGCTCCTCGATCCAGATGAATCGTGACGCCCTCTGTGTGACCAGGGATGCCCGGCTGCCTTGACGCTGGCGACGTCACCGTGCAAGGTTGAGCCTGAGATCCGCGGCGACGTGGGCACGGCACCCGCCTGGATGGGCGCCATCTCGAGGGAGGTACCCTCGTGACCCCGATCGATTCCGAGCGAGTCGGGAGGTTAACCATGCGTAGCCATGTCAGGGCGTGGGGGATCGCGGCAGCCTTGTGCATCGTGGCCCTGGGCGTTCATGCCCAGGGGGCGCGGAAGCTGGAGATCTTCTCGTGGTGGACAACGGGTGGCGAAGCGGCCGGGCTTCTCAAGCTCTTCGAGATCGCCAAGAAGGAAACGCCTGGCCTCGAGGTCATCAACGCCACCGTCGCTGGCGGGGCCGGGCAGAACGCCAAGGCGGTCCTGAAGACCCGGATGCTCGGCGGCGACCCGCCGGACTCCTTCCAGGTGCACATGGGTCGCGAGCTGACCGACACATGGGTCGTGACTGGCTTCATGGAGCCCCTCGACGACCTCTTCAAGCAGGCGGGATGGGAGAAGACGTTCCCGAAGGGCGTGCTCGAGCTCCTGAAGGGCAGCGACGGGCGCTACTACTCGGTGCCAGCCAACATCCATCGGGCCAACGTGCTCTGGTACAACAAGAAGGTCTTCCAGAGCGCGGGCGTCCAGCCGCCCAAGACGGTCGACGAATTCTTCCAGGTGGCCGACAAGTTGAAGGCCGCGGGCGTCACGCCGCTGGCCCTCGGCGACAACGGCATCTGGGCCGCCACCCATCTCTTCGAGACCGTGCTCATCGGCAGCCTCGGCGCCGAGAGCTACAGGGGCCTCTGGACCGGTAAGACGGACTGGAACGGCCCCGGGGTGCGGAAGGCGCTCGAGACGATGATGCGAATGCTCGGTCATGTCAACACGGACCACGCGGCCCGGAGCTGGGATCAGGCGAACGATCTCGTTATCCAGGGTAAGGCCGGCATGACGATTATGGGCGACTGGGTTGACGCCGACAACCTCGCCAAGGGCGTGAAGGACGTCGGCTGGGCGCCAGCGCCGGGCAACACGGGCGTCTACGACGCGCTGTCGGACAGCTTCGGCCTCCCGAAGAAGGCGCCCCACCGCGCGGAGACGCTCAACTGGCTCAAGCTGGTCGGCTCGAAGGAGGGCCAGGAGGCGTTCAACCCGCTGAAGGGTTCGATCTGTGCCCGCACCGACTGCAACCCGAAGCTCTTCGGCCCCTATCTCCAGTGGGCGATGGAGCAGTGGAAGAAGGACGCGATCGTCCCGTCACTCGCCCACGGCGCGGCGGCCAAGGAGAGCTGGCTCACCGCCATCAACGACGCGATGAGCCTGTTCGTGACGAGCAAGGACGTCGCCCAGGGCCAGAAGCTCCTGACCGCCGCGGCGGCGGAGGCGGCCAAGAAGTAGCCGCCGCGCCGCGCGCGCCGTCCTGACCCCATGCGGGCCGCCCGGCTGGCACCGGTCGCCCTGGTCCTGCCGTCTGTCGTCCTCGTCGCGGTCTTCGTCTACGGCTTCATCGCGTGGACCGCCTGGCTGTCGCTCTCGAACGCCAACGATCTCATGGTCAGCCCGGTCCGGCTCGTCGGCCTCGCCAACTACGCACGGCTGACGGAGGTGCCGCGCTTCCGCATCGGCCTCGGGAACACCGTCACGTTCAGCCTCACGTTCGTCACGGGGTGCCTCGTCATCGGGCTCGGCGGGGCGCTCCTGATCGACAGCGCGGTCCGCTTCGAGGGCCTCTGGCGGACGATCTACCTCATGCCCATGGCCCTGTCCTTCATCGTCACCGGCGTGGTCTGGCGCTGGCTGATGAACCCGTCGAGCGGGCTCAACCTCCTGCTCGACGGCGCCGGCCTTGGGGCCCTCAAGAGCGGCTGGTACACGGACCCCACCTTCGGCGTCAAGGCCATCGCCATCGCCGCGATCTGGCAGCTGTCGGGATACACGATGGCCATGTACCTGGCGGGGCTTCGCGCCATCCCCGGCGAGCTCTACGAGGCCGCCGCGGTCGACGGCGCCGGCGGGAGACAGACGTTCTGGCGAATCACCATGCCGCTCCTCATGCCGGTGACCCTGTCGGCGGTGATCGTGCTGGGGCACGTGTCGCTGAAGATCTTCGACCTCGTGATCGCGATCGCCGGGCCGCAGGGCGGGCCGGCCTTCAGCTCCGACGTCCCCGCCAACTTCATGTTCCAGACCGTGTTCCAGGCAAACCGCTTTGCCGAGGGTGCCGCCGTCTCCATCGTGCTGCTGGTCGCCGTGTCGCTCCTCGTCGTTCCCTATCTCACCTGGAGCCTCAAGCGCGGGATCGGCCTGTGAAGCGCGCGCTCGTCTACCTGGGCCTGGTGGCGCTTGCCGTCTTCTACCTCGTGCCGGTCTACGTGCTGGTCGCCACCAGCCTGAAGGAGCTCCGCGAGGTGAGCCTCGAGGCCATGTGGCGGCTGCCCCGGACGCTCACACTTGAGAGCTTCGTGCGGGCCTGGGCCGGCGTGCCCGAGACGGGCACCCGGGGTCTCGCCCAGAACTTCTGGAACTCGGTCTGCCTCACGCTCCCGGCGGTCGCGCTGTCCGTGCTGATGGGCTCGCTCAACGGCTATGTGCTGGCCCAGTGGCGCTTCCGCGGCAGCGAGACGCTCTTCGTGCTGCTCCTCTTCGGCATGTTCATTCCCTACCAGTCCGTGCTGATCCCGCTGGTGCGGGTGCTCCAGGCGCTCGGGCTCTACGGCACCTTGCCCGGGCTCGTCCTGGTGCACGTGGTCTACGGGCTGCCCATCACGACGCTCCTGTTTCGCAACTACTACGCCGCGATCCCGGGCGCGATGATGGAGGCGGCGCAGATGGACGGGGCCGGGATCCTGGGCATCTACTGGCGCATCGTCGTGCCGCTCTCGGGCCCCGCCACGGTGGTGGCCGTCATCTGGCAGTTCACCCAGATCTGGAACGAATTCCTGTTCGGCGTGGTCATCACGAACAAGCCCACCGTCCAGCCCATCACGGTGGCGCTCAACAACCTCGCGGGAAGCTTCATCGTGGAGTGGAATGTCCAGATGGCTGGAGCCTTGCTCGCTGCGTTGCCGACTCTCGTCGTGTACGTGCTGATGGGACGCTACTTTGTGCAGGGTCTCCTGGCGGGTTCGATCAAGGCGTGACCGGGATTCACCGAAACGGGGAGTCGGCGAAGTGAATGGGCCCATGGCAAGGATGCCAGCGCCTGACCGAGGTTCCCGCTGAGCGTCGCAGAACGCGGCGTGGCGAGCCGGTACAGTCGCGCTTCAGCCCCGTATGGGACTTCTCCCGGGCCTTCCTGGCGTGCCACAGTAGAGCCGCCGGCAACCCCGTGGCCTTGAGGCCGGGCCGGCCGGGGGACAACCCCGTACCGACCGCGGAACGTAGCGGGACGAAGAGGAGGACGGAGATGTGCCGGCGCATGATCCCCCGAGTCGCGAGCGTCGTGTCCCTGATCGCATTGGGCCTGGTCTTAGCCGGGCGTGCTGAGGCGGTCACCGAAATCAAGTGGCTTCAGTGGTGGGTGAACGAATGGGGTCCGGACAACCACGCTAGCCTCATTGCGGGGTTCGAGAAGGAGAATCCGGACATCAAGGTCACGGTCATCGATTCGCCGTATCCCCAGATGGCCGGCAAGCTCAACGCGGCCGCCGCCTCGGGGGACGCCTCCTACGACCTCTTCGGCGTCGAGGCCGGATGGATCTCCGGCCTGGTGAAGCTCGGCTACATCGAGAAGCTCGACGCCTGGCTCAACCGTGACAAGGCCTTCGCCGACAGCCTCGTGGAGACGGCCCGGCGCCGGCTGGCCGGGTCGACCTACTCGCTTTGCCTCTACATGATCCCCTACCACTTCGCCTACAACGTGGACGTCTTCCAGAAGAAGGGTCTCCAGCCGCCCCGGTCGTGGGACGAGTTCGTGACGGTGCTGCGAGCGCTCCGGGACAAGTCGCAGAACCGCTACGGCATGAGCCTGACCCTGTCGGAGCCCGGCTTCCTGATGACGCGCTACTTCGGCTACCGGCTGGCCCAGGAGGGCGGTCGGTGGATCGACAATGACGGCAAGGTCGTCTTCAACTCGCCGGAGGGGGTGGCGGCCCTGACCTTCTGGAAGAACCTCTACGGGATGGACCTGGTCGTGCCGGGATCGCTGGGGGAGAACCAGACCCAGATGCTCGAGTACCTGGCCGCCGGCCAGGTCGACACGATCATCGACGGCCCCTTCATCTGGAGCAAGGCCAAGCAGATCACCCCGAACATCCGGCTCGCCTACGCCCCACCCTGGAAGCTCAAGACCGGGGGGTACCAGTGGGCGTGCAGCGGGATCGGGGTCTCGTCCAAATCTCCCAACAAGGAGGCTGCCTGGAAGTTCGTCCAGTACCTCTACTCGAAAACCGTGTCGGTCCAGATGACCAAGACGATCAGCCTCCCGTGGGCCACCAAGGCGGCGATGGCGTCCTTGTCGGGGAGCTCGGACCCGATTCTGCGGTACGTGCCCGACTTCTCGACCCAGGACACCCGGTCGAACCTCCTGATGCCGGTGCTCCCCGAGGGTGCCAGGCTGGGCGAGGCTTTCAAGATCGCCTTCCAGGACGGCGTGACCGGCAAGAAGAGCCCGCAGGCGGCGCTGGACGAGGCGGCGGCGATCTGGCAGGCGGAGCTGAACAAGGTCAAGTAGCGCCGTGGCCGGCGTCACCGTGACGCGCGCCGCGCCGGAGCCGACGGCGCGGCGCCTGCCGCCCCCGGCGGCGTCCGTCATCCGTGGGCGGCCCCGGAGCAACCGGATGTTCGCCGGCTCCGCCCGCGGGTACCTGTTCGTGGCTCCCGCCCTCGCGTACCTCGCCTTGATGGCCCTGTACCCGCTCGTCTCCGTCGTGGCGATGAGCTTCCAGGACGTGGCGGAAGGCCACTGGCGCTTTGCCGGCGGGCGGCAGTACGCGCGGGCACTCGGCGACGGGCTCGTGTGGAACAGCGTCCGGAACACCGCCATCTTCACCGTGGCGTCCACGGCGCTCCACCTGGCGGTCGGCCTCGCCCTCGCGCTGGCCCTCAACCAGACCTGGTTCAGCCGGACGCTGCGGAACTTCGTGCGCGGGGCGCTGATCCTGCCCTGGCTCTTCTCCACCGCGGCGAGCGCCCTCATGTGGGCGCTCCTCTACCATCCTTTCGGCCTCTTCAACTACCTCTGGGTGGGCGTGCTGGGGCGTCCCGCCGTGATCCAGTTCCTCGGCGACCCGACCACAGCCCTGGCCGCCATCATCGCCGTCAACACCTGGAAGAGCTATCCCTTCTACATGGTCAGCTTGCTCGGTGGGCTCCAGGGGATCCCGCTCGAGCTGTACGACGCGGCCAAGGTCGACGGGGCCGGCGCGTGGCACCGGTTCCGGTTCGTGACCCTGCCTCAGCTCCGGCCCGTGCTCGTCGCGATCTCGACCATCGACGTGATCACGTCGTTCGGCCACGTGGACCTCATCAGCATGCTCACCCGGGGCGGCCCGGGCGTGAGCACGGAGACCGTCGCCTACCACGTCTACAAGACCGCGCTCCTCGACGGGAACCTCCCGTACGGATCGGCGGTCAGCACCCTGATGCTTGTGATCCTCACCATGTTCACCGTGGTGTACCTGCGCCTCGTGACCGGACGACAGCGGGAGTCGTGGTGAGCCGCGCGGGTCGGCGCCGCCAACGGCTTCGCCACGGGCTCGGGCAGGCGGTGCTGGTGGGGCTCACGCTCCTGGCGACGGCCGCGATCCTGGTGCCAGTGGTGTGGATGTTCAGCGCGGCCGTGCGGCCGATCCGAGAGCTCCTAACGTACCCGCCGAAGCTGATTCCGGACACGGTGACGGTGGAGTACTTCCTCCGGATCCTGCGCCAGGCCAAGTACCAGCGGTTCTTCGCGAACAGCGCGGTGCTGTCGCTCGTCAGTCTCGGGGCGACGCTGGTCCTGGCGGCCCTGGCCGGTTACGGCTTCTCCCGGTTCCGCATGCGTGGCGGCAAGGCGATGCTCGTCGGCATCCTCGCCCTCCTGATGCTCCCCCGCGTCACCGTGATCGTCCCGTACTTCCGTCTGGCCCACGCCTGGGGGGTCTACGACCGCCTGGGCGGCCTCATCCTCGTCAACGTGGCGTTCCTGCTCCCGATGGCCACGTGGCTCCTCAAAGGCTACCTGGACTCGGTGCCCGTCGAGCTGGAGGAGGCCGCCATGGTCGACGGGTGCACCCGGCTGCGGGCCCTATGGGCGATCATCCTGCCGTTGGCCGTGCCGGGGCTCGTGGGCGTCGGGACCTTCGTCTTCATCGGCGCGTGGAACGAGTACCTCTTGGCGGTGGTGCTCACGGACACGCCGAGCGCCCAGACGCTGACGGTCGGCCTGGCCGCCTTCTTCGGCGAGTACGTGCGAGACTGGAATTCGATCATGGCCCTGTCTACGCTGACCAGCGTGCCCCTGATGCTGATCTTCGTGTTCTTCCAGCGGTGGGTCGTCCAGGGCATGACCAGCGGCGCGGTCAAGTAAGAACGGACACTCCGGGGAGGGACCGAGGAGCATGCGGATCGGTATCGGCGGGATCAGTCACGAGGCCCTGACCTTCACCCCCGGCCGCACCACGCTGGCCGACTTCCGGGTCCTGCGGGGCCCGGAGGTGCTCGAGTTTCCCGGGGTGGCCGCGGCGCTCGAGGCGCTCCGCTTCGAGCCGGTCCCGACGCTTCTCGGCCTGAGCCGCTGTCCCTACGGGGTCGTGGAGAAGGGAGCCTACCGTGCCCTTCGGGACGAGCTGATCGACCTGCTCCGACGGGTTGGCCGCCTGGACGGCGTCTGCCTGGTCCTCCACGGGGCCATGCTGGTCGAGGGCGTCGGAAGCGGCGAGACGGACCAGGTACGGGCCGTACGGGAGGTGGTGGGGGACAGGGTTCCCATCGCCGTCCGCCTCGACCCCCACGGCACCCTGACCGAGGAGTTCGCGCGGCTGACCGACACCTGGGCAGCCTACCGGACCGCGCCCCACCAGGACCAGCCCGAGACGCTCGGACGGACGCTCGGGCTCCTCGTCCGGTGTATCAGCGAGGGTCTTCGCACCAAGCGCGTGTTCGTCCGCGTCCCCCTCCTCCTGCCCGGCGAGAAGGCGACCACCCACGTGGAGCCGATGAGGTCCTTGCTCGCTGAAGCCCGGCGTATCGAGGCGCTGCCGGGGATCCTCAACGCCGAGGTCATGATCGGCTTCGGGTGGTCGGACTCGTCCCATTCCACCAGCAGCATCGGCGTCGTCGCGACCGGCGAGGAGCACCTCGGGCTAGCGCGGCGGGAGGCGAGGCGGCTGGCCCAAATGATGTGGGACCGGCGTCGCGAGTTCACGTTCGACCAGGAGATCGCCGGCTCGGCTGACGAGGCGATCGAGCGGGCGCTCCAAGCGAAGGAGTCGACGGTCTTCATCACCGACTCCGGCGACAACCCGACGGCCGGCGCGCCGGGGGACGTGCCGCTCTTCCTGTCCCGACTCCTCGCCTTACGCGTTCCCGACGCGGTTCTGGCCGGGATCCCGGATGCGGGGGCCGTCCGGGCCTGCTACCGGGCCGGGGTCGGCGGCGCGGTGACGGCCGACGTCGGAGGCAAGCTCGACCCATCTCACGGGGGGCCGCTCCGGGTGACCGGGGTCGTAGAGCACCTGCACGCGCCGGCGCCAGGCACCGACGAGGCCCGGGTGGCGACCCTGCGGGTGGACGGCGTGCACGTGATCCTGACGGAGCGCCGCCAGCACTTCGCCCGCTTCGAGGACTTCCGGCGCGCAGGGCTGGAGCCGCTCCGGCACAAGATCGTGGTGGTGAAGCTCGGCTACCTGATGGCCGAGCTGCGGGCCGCTGCCCCGCGGGAGATCCTCGCCCTCACTCCGGGCTGCGCCGACATGGATCTCGGCCGTCTGCCCTTCCAGCACGTGCGGCGGCCGATCCTTCCGCTGGACGAGGATTTCGCGTGGGCGCCCGTCCTCGTCGAGGGGTGAGGCACCCAAGACCCAGGGCCTGTCTTCGCTTGGCTCACCCACGCCGCATGAAAATCGACGAAGCGCGAGTCGGCCGGATGCGGGCGCGATCTCGCGTTGATTCCAGCAGCGAGGCGATCATTCGGCGCGAAGGCGCGTTCCGTGTCGCCGAGTCCGTGGGCTGGGTTGCGACCCATGTCTGAAGGCCCTCGGGACCCTCAGAACATCTATGACGACGCAGGCTTCTTCGCCGGCTATTCGACCCTCGAGCGATTCGGAGTTGGGTGGGAGCGAGCTCTGGAGCGTGCTGATCTGCTGGCGCTCTTGCCCGACGTTGACGGTCGGCGGGTGCTCGACCTCGGCTGTGGGGCCGGGCAGCTCGCCCGCTATCTCGCCACGACCGGAGCCGCCGAGGTGGTGGGCGTCGACGTGTCGGAGCGAATGCTGGCGCTGGCGCGAGCCGAATGGGCCCATCCGCGTGTGACCTACTGGCGGGGGGCGGTCGAGCACGTAATGTTTCCACCCGCGCGGTTCGACCTGGTCGTTAGCTCGCTGGTATTGCATTACGTGGACGACTATGCGGGGGTGGTCTCGCGCATCGCCGCGTGGCTGGCGCCTCGCGGCGTCCTTGTTTACTCAACCGAGCACCCTATCTACACGGCGCGCCTGCCGGGCGACGGCTGGGTGCTCGATGACGCAGGCCAGCGCACACGCTGGAGCTTGGATCGCTACGCCGACGAAGGCGCCCGTGAAGAGACGTGGTTCGTCCCCGGGGTGCGGAAAGTCCACCGCATGGTGGCCACGCTGATCAACGGGCTCCTGGATGCCGGACTCGTGGTCGAGCGCGTCGTCGAGCCGATCCCCAGTGAGCAATGGCTTCATGACCACCCGCTGGCGCGTGACGAAGGACGCCGGCCCATGTTCTTGCTGGTCCGCGCTCGCAAACCCTGATGGCGGTGGCAACCGCGGGTAACAACCGCCACTCCTCTGGGTCCCGAAAGACCGTCCTTGAGCTCGGCGGCCCACCCCCACTGTTCCATCATCGAACCCGAACAGTCGCTTGGGCCGACAGAGCCCGCATTTGCAAGGACGGGTCATGGAACATCCCTGCTTCGTCGGTATCGACGTCTCGAAAGCCCACCTCGATGTCTACGGCCGCCCCTCCGGCGAGTCCTTTCGCGTCAGCCACGACGACGCAGGATTCGTCACGCTCATCGCACGCGTGCGACCGCTCACCCCCACCGTCGTCGTCCTGGAAGCGACCGGCGGGTACGAGGTCACGGTCGCCGCCGCGCTGGCCGGCGCGAGGCTGCCCGTGGCCGTGGTCAATCCGCGGCAGATCCGCGACTTCGCGCGGGCCACCGGGCAGCTGGCCAAGACCGACGCGCTCGACGCTCGGGTCGTCGCGCTCTTTGCCAAAGCCGTTCGCCCCATCGCCCGGCCCCTGCCCGACGAACAGGCGCGCGCCTTGGGGGAACTGGTCGCCCGTCGCCGCCAACTGGTCGACATGGTCAGCGCCGAGCAGAACCGCCGCCGCCTGCTCCCGGAACAACCATTCGAGCGACGATCAGCCTGAGCCAGCTGTGGCAGCGGCAGGGGAGACGCGCCGACATCCTCCGGATCCTGACGGCATCGTACGCGTCCTTCAGCGAGGGGTTCGGCACCCCCGATCTCCGGGACGCGAAGGCCTGGCTGGGGGAGATTCAGGCGGAGGAGCATCGGACCGCGCGGAAGGCGCCGGGCCGCGGCCACTGAACCTCACACCCGGGATCCTGTTGCCGCGCGCCTTCGCGAGGGACGTGCTCGCCCGCCCCACCGCGGAAACTGCCGGCGCGTCGTCGCCGTGGTGGCCAAGCTTTCGCCGATCGTTGGCGCTTAGGTCCTGCGGCTACGGCGACCCCCGTCGGGAACGGCTGGTAGCTCAGGTCCTCTTCCGCCTCTCTCGGGTCGGTCTCGCGGGGGGAGGTGAATCTCGAGGATTCGATCCGGTCGCCTGGCGACCGCCGGCGCCGCGCGTCGAGACGAGCGTGGAGCTTCGTGCCCCCGCTGCGCACGACAGGCTCGCCTGGATCGCGGCGTGACTCTCGCCTGCATCGTCGGCTGGAGGCCTGTACCTTCCGGCTGAGTCCTCTCTGAACGATGTCTCGGATCCCCGGGGCTGCGCACGCTTTGACGGCCCTCACGTAATCGACCTCCCTCGCCCGGGCTCGCCCCTCTTCGCCGCGCTCCCGCCAATCTAAGCGGCCTGTCGGGCCCGTAGTGAGAAGAAAGGAGTGTTCTGGCCGATCAAGAGACATCGGAGAAGGAGAACTCCCATGCAGAACCGCTATGGGCAGTGTCTTGCTGTCATGGCAGTCGTAGCCGCAGCCGTCACGCCGACCGCGGCGGGAGTGTCGGTCGAGCGTCTGGTCGCGCAGCTCGCCGCGGGCGGAAAGAGCGCCGCGGTCGCCATCCAGACCTTTCAGTTCAAGCCCACGCCCACCGAGGTGAAGGCAGGAACCCCGGTCACCTGGAGCAACAACGACGACATCCAGCACACCGTCACCTCGGGCACGCCCGAGAGCCGCGACGGCCGGTTCAACTCGACGCTGGCGGGCAAGGGCGCGACGTTCAGCATCACCTTCAGCCAGCCCGGGACGTACCCGTACTTCTGCGACCGCCACCAGTCCATGCGCGGCGAGATCCGCGTCAACTAGCCGCCGCCCCGTCGCCATGAACGGCTTCTTGGGCACCGGCGCGACGTGGCGTGCCGACCTGAACCTCGTTGTTCAGGTTGTGATGGCCCTGGCGCTCCTGGCCGGCATGGGGCTCGCGCGCCGCGGACGATTCGACGCGCACGGGTACTGCCAGTCGTCGGTGATGCTGCTGAACCTGCTGATGATCGCCCTCGTGATGAGCCCGGCCTTTCATCGCCAGGTGCAGCCGAACCTCACCACGGGCCTCGGCGATGCCTACTACGCGGTCGCCGCGGTCCACGCCAGCCTGGGCACCCTTGCCGAACTGCTGGGTCTCTACGTCGTGCTCGTCGCCGGAACCAATGTGGTCCCGAAGCGTCTGCGCTTCACGCGCTACAAACCGTGGATGTGTACCGTGCTCGTCTTGTGGTGGCTCGTCGTGTTTTTTGGCATCGGGACGTATTCCGTCTGGTATCTCGCCCCCTCGCCCAAGGCGGCCGTGCAGGCGAGCGGCCCAGCGAGGTCTGGTGGGGCCGCGTCCGACGGCGTCAGCGTCACGGTCAAGAACTACGAGTTTCGGCCCAGGAGCATCACGGTCGCGGTTGGCACCACCGTCGAGTGGGTGACTGACGCGGGCCGGCACACGATCGAAGGCGACGCCGCCTCCTTCAAATCCGCCCCGCTTTCAGCGGGCGACCGCTTTGAGGTCAGATTCGAGCGCCCCGGCACTTTCCCGTACTTCTGCGAGTTTCACGGCGATCGGGGCGGCAGGGAGATGGCCGGCGTCGTCACCGTCACTCCGGAGACCATCCGAACGCGCGAGTCTGCTCGTATCAGACGGTGAGTGTGAGGGTGGCCCTCGCCAGATCGGGCGAGCGAGAAGGAGGTGACCCCGTGAGACCGGGTTGGCCCACCCGGGGGGTGTTGTCCGTGATCGCGCTCGTTACGGCGAGGGAAGGAGCCTCGCCACGGGATAGGACCCCGACCGGTCCGTGTGTCTGCGATGGATGTCCGTCTCTCAACAACCCACTCGACGTCAAGTCGCGTAAGGAGAAGACCATGGACGGCAGGGTCGTACAGTTCACCGGGGTCGCGGCGCTGGCCGCGCTCCTCACCGCAGGGTGCAGCACCGCTTCCGCTCCTCAGATGACTCACCAACCCGGCTCGATGGGGTCCTCGATGAGCTCGATGACCGCCGGCACGAAGGCGGCGGAGCTGCGCACCGGGCTCAACGCCCTGCTCAGCGAGCACGTCATCCTCGCCGCCAGCGCCACCGGCGCGGCCCTGGGCGGGCGCGATGCAGAGTTCAAGGCCGCGGCGGCCGCCCTGGACGCCAACTCGGTCGACCTGTCGAAGGCGATCGGGTCCGTCTACGGGCAAGGGGCCGAGGACGCGTTCCTCCCGCTGTGGCGGCGGCACATTGGCTTCTTCGTCGACTACACGGTCGGCGTCGCCACGAAGGACACGGCCAAGCAGGACAAGGCGGTCAACGACCTGATCGGCTACACGCAGGACTTCGGCGCTTTCCTGAGCTCGGCCAATCCGAACCTCCCCAAGGCCGTCGTCGCCGACCTGGTCAAGACGCACGTGCTGACGCTCAAGGACGTCGTCGACGCCCAGGCGGTCGGCGACCAGAGCCGCGCCTACACCGCGATCCGCACCGCGGCCGGCCACATGCAGATGGTCGCTGACCCCCTGGCCGCAGCGATCGTGAAGCAGTTCCCGGATAGGTTCGGTGGATCGGCAAGCTCCCAGGCCGCGACCCTCAGGGTCACGCTCAACAGCGCCCTGCGGGAGCACGTGCTCCTCGCCGGGAGCGCGACGGGCGCCGCGCTCGGCGGTCGCGACGCAGAGTTCAAAGCCGCGGCCGCCGCCCTCGACGCTAACTCGGTCGACGTGTCGAAGGCGATCGGGTCCGTGTACGGGCAAGGGGCCGAGGACGCCTTCCTCCCGCTGTGGCGGAAACACATCGGCTTCTTCGTCGACTACACGGTCGGCGTCGCCACCAAGGACATGGCCAAGCAGGACAAGGCGGTCAACGACCTGATCGGCTACACGCAGGACTTCGGCGCCTTCCTGAGCTCGGCTAATCCGAACCTCCCCAAAGCCGTTGTGGCCGACCTGGTCAAGAGCCACGTCCTGGCCCTGAAGAACGTGGTCGACCCGCAGGCCGCCGGGGATGCGGCCAGGGCTTACACGAACCTCCGCGCGGCAGCCGGCCACATGCAGATGATCGCCGACCCCCTGGCGGCCGCGATTGTGAAGCAGTTTCCCAACAGATACGCGAGCTTGCAGTAAGCCACGGCCGCCCGGGTCCGCAGGTCCGGCCCCGGGCGGCGTCCCCAAACCCGAGACGCCCCGGCTTCTGGGCGGGGGCAATCCGTCCCCTCCGCCGGGCTCGTAAGAGAGGAAAAGGGAGGTCGCGATGAGAGCGCTCAGGCAGCAGTGGCTCACCCGCGTCGTCACCACGTTCCTGGCGGCCCTGGTGGTCGTCAGCACCGCCCCCGTCTCATGGGCGGCGAGCCACCGGGAGGCGCCGCTGATCGCGCTCGACCCGGCGGCGGACATCACCGACGTCTACGCGTTCCGGAGCTGGAACGATCCGGACAAGGTGGTCTTCATCGTAAACGTGATCCCAGGCCAGGATCCCTCAGACGGTCCGAACTACTTCAGCTTCGACGACAACGTCCTCTACCGGATCCATCTGGATCACAACCGGGACGGGGTGGCGGAGGACATCGTCTACGAGTTCCGGTTCAAGACGGAAACCCGGCCGGCGCTCGGGTCGTTCCTCTTCCCGCTGCCCTACGTCGGCAACCCAGGGATCGGTGTCCTTCCGGGGATCACGCACCTCGACGGGGCGGGATCCGAGGGCCTGACCCGGCGCCAGACCTACTCGGTGACGGAGGTTCGCGGGAGCAAGCGCACGAAACTCTTCCCGGAGCAGAAGCTGATCGCCGTGCCTTCCAACGTCGGACCGGCCACGATGCCACACTACGAGGCCCTCGCCGCCGAGGGGACCTACACCGATGGCGCGGCGCAGGTCCGAGTCTTCGCCGGTCAGCGCGCCGAGACCTTCTACATCGACCTCGGCGCGGTTTTTGACACCGTCAATTTGCGCCGGTCTCCGCCCGCGCTCTCCACGGCCGAGGACGCCAACGATAGCGCCAATCCGTTCGGAGTGAACCGGTTCAGCGGCTTCAACGTCCACTCGATCGCGATCGAGGTCCCCATCACACGCATCACCAGGGACGGCAAGCCGCCCGCGACGACGGCGGATCCTGTCATCGGCGTCTACGCCAGCACGAGCCGCCGGAAGGTCACGATCCTCAATGAGGACGGCGGCCCCGCTAAGACCGAGGGCGAGTTCATCCAGGTGGCCCGGATGGCGAACCCCCTCGTGAACGAACTGATCATCGACACCCCGTTCAAGGACCGCTGGAACAGAGCGGAGCCCGAGTCGGAGGGTCAGTTCCAGCAGTTCTACAAGACGCCCTCGATCGCCACCGCGCTCGAGCTCCTCTTCGGGGCCCTCATCCACGTCCCGCCGACACCCCGCACCGATCTCATGCAGGTCTTGCTCAAGTACCCGGGGCAGCCGCTGGCCGGAGCGAACTGCGGCTCGCCGTGCGCCGAGCTCTTGCGGCTTGACCTCCGGACGCCGCCCACGCTTCCCGCCAGCCAGAGTCGCCTGGGTGCGGCGCTGAGCCCCGACCCCGCGGGATGGCCCAACGGTCGGCGCCCGAACGACGACGTCACGGACATCGCGATCCGAGTCGTCGGCGGCGCGGACTACATCAACGCGCTCATTGGTGACGGCGTCAACTTCCTCGACAGCGCGCCGGGGGCGGGCCTCCCTGAGGGTCCCGGCAATCTGCTCGGCGTGACCGCGAACGGCATCGCCAAGAACTTCCCGTTCCTCCCGACTCCCCACGACGGTCGGAATCGCCAGCACGTCGACTGTGGGGAGCCCGGAGCTAACGCGTGCTAGCAGATCCTGACCGGCCGCCGCGGAGGGGGGTTGCCTCCCCCTCCGCGGCGGTGGAGGGCACGCCGGTGCGCACAACACGATCGCTCCGTCTCTGGCTGGCGACGGCCTTCGTCCCGCTCCTGCTCTGGCCGGGGTTCCCCGCCGCCCAGGGTTCCACCACCGACCAGACGATCCGTCTCTACCAGCACCAGGTCGTGCGCAGCCCCTTCCAGGCGACCGCCTACCATCGGCTCGGTGACGCCTACGTCCAGAAGGCCCGGGAGACCGGCGACGCCACCTACATCACCCTTGCCGAGGAGGCCCTCCGGAAAGCGCTCGCGCTCACGCCCGGGTCCAGCGCAGTCCGGCGTCACCTCGCCTATGCGCTGTACTTCCGCCATGCGTTCCCGGACGCGGCGGCCGAGGCCCGGGAAGCGATCGCCCTCGACCCGACCGACAGCCACGCCCACGGCATCCTCGGCGACGCCTACCTCGAGACGGGGCGCTATGCGGAGGCTCGCCAGACGTACGATCGGATGATCGCCCTCGACCAGAGCCTGTACGCGTTGAGCCGCCGGGCCGGCCTCCGGTCGCTCGAGGGCGATCCGGCCGGCGCCATCGAGGACCTCGACCGTGCCATCGCGGACGGCCAGGTCGGGGGCCGTCCCCCGGAGAGCATTGCCTGGGCGCAATGGCAGCTCGGGATGGAGTATGCGACGGTCGGCAACCGGACGGCAGCAGCGGACGCCTACCTGGCCGCCCTCGAGACCTACCCGCGCTACCATCGGGCCCTCGCTGCGTTGGCGCACGTCCGGGCCACCGAAGGCCGCCATCCGGAGGCGATCCGCCTCTACGAGCAGGCCATTGCCATCGTGCCGCAGCCGGATTACGTCGCCGGACTGGGCGATCTCCTCGCGAAGGCCGGTCAGGCCGCGGCGGCCCGCCAGCAGTACGCGCTCGTCGAGTACATCGGCCGGCTCTCTGTGCTCAACCAGGTCCTCTACAACCGCGAGCTGGCGTACTTCTACGCCGACCACGACGTGAATCTTGACCAGGCCCTCGAGCTGGCCCGTCGGGAGCTCGAGGTCCGCCACGACATCTACGCCTACGACGTCCTCGCCTGGGCCCTCTACAAGAACGGGCAGCCGGAGGCGGCGCGGGAGGCGATGAGCGAGGCACTCCGGCTCCGCACGCGCGACGCCAGGCTCTTCTTCCACGCGGGGCTGATCGAGCACCGCCTCGGCAACCGGGAGGCGGCACGGGAGTACCTCGAGCGAGCGTTAGCCACAAACCCGCACTTCCACGTGCTACAGGCCGACCTGGCGCGGCGCGTCCTCACCGAGCTCGGGGGGACGTCGGCCCCGACGCAAACCCAGGAGGCTCGTCATGGCCAGTAGGCGGCGCGTCTGGCTCCTCCGGGCCATGTTCTGGGTCACTCTCGCGGCGGTCGGGCCCTTCGTCGGCCCTCCTCCGGTCGCGGCGCACCCGATGGGGAACTTCAGCATCAGCCACTACGCCGGCATCCGGATCGAGCGCGACGGCATCCGGCTCCGCTATCTCCTCGACTTGGCGGAGATCCCGACCTTCCAGGAGATCCAGGAGACCCGGATCGTCCCGGAAGCGGACCACCCGACCCTCGCCGAGTACCTGACCCGGAAGACCGAGGCCTTGACGGAGGGTCTCCGGCTCGAGGTCAACGGCCGACGCCTCCCGCTTCGACGCGAGTCGAGCGAGCTCATCTTTCCGCCCGGTGCGGGCGGCCTGCCGACGCTGAAGCTCGGGGTCGTCTACCGGGCACCCTTCGGCGACGCGGTGGCGCCCGGAGTGAGCGACCTGCGATACCAGGACGCCAACTTCCCGGACCGTGCCGGCTGGAAGGAAGTCGTCGCTACGGCTGGCTCCGGCATCACGCTCGTGCAAAGCTCGGTCCCCGAGCGGGACCGGAGCCGGGAGCTGGCCGACTACCCCACGGATCTGCTCAATAGCCCGCCCCAGCACTTGGAGGCTCGCGTCGTCTTCACGCGGGAGGCCATTCCCACTACGGTCGCCGGGACGGAACCGCGCAGCATACCGCCCGTATCCGAACCGTCGCCGACGATCAGCGAGAGGCGGTCTCCCGCCTCGCGCGGCGCGGCTGCCACCGAGTCGGCTCGGTCGCTCGGCTCATCGCCTTCGACCGAGGCTCCCATCACGAGTCGCGAAGAGTCGATCCGCCTCCAGGCGAACGTGCAGGGCACTCCGCGGAACGTCTTCACGGAGCTCATGGGCACGCGAGAACTTCGGCTCGGGATCATCCTGCTCGCGATGGTGGTCGCGGCCAGCCTCGGCGCCTTCCACGCGCTCGAGCCGGGGCACGGCAAGACGATCATCGCCGCCTATCTGGTCGGCGCACGAGGGACGGCGCGGCACGCCTTGGTCCTGGGGCTGATCGTGACGGCCTCCCACACGGCCGGCGTGTACCTGCTGGGGGCGGTGACGCTCTACGCCTCCCGCTACGTGGTCCCGGAGCGGCTCTATCCCTGGCTCGGGGTGGTCTCCGGCCTCACGATCGCCGTCCTGGGGTTCGGTCTGTTCCTCCGGCGATACGCGGGCGCGTCGCATCCGCACCGTCACGACCATGACTCTCACCACAATGGCGACGGCGGCGCACACCACCACGACCACTCACGCGATCATCACCACGGCCGCGGCCCGGATGGGCCCGTGTCCCTGCGAGCGCTCCTGGCGCTGGGAATCACGGGCGGGATCGTGCCCTGCCCCGCGGCGCTGGTCGTCCTCCTGAGCGCCGTCGCGCTGCGCCGGGTGGGCTTCGGGCTCCTGTTGATCGTGGCCTTCAGTGTCGGGCTGGCGGCCGTCCTGATCGGCATCGGCCTCCTGATGGTGTACGCCCGGCGGTTCATGTCCCGCTTCCAGGGCGAGGGGCCGCTCATCACCCGCTGGCTTCCGCTGACCTCGGCCGCCGTCATCGCGCTGTCAGGGGTGGTGATCGCGCTGCAGGCCCTTGCGAGCGCGGGCATCCTCCAACTCCGGCTGTGATCCCAAGGAGACACACACCATGGACGCGACGCTGACGACCGCGCTCGGGCTGGGGCTCGTCCTCGGTCTCCGGCATGCGATGGATGCTGATCACGTGGCGGCGGTCTCGACGCTCGTGAGCCAGCATCGGAGCGTCGTCCGCTCGTGTCTGCTCGGGGCTTTCTGGGGAGCTGGCCACACCCTGGCGCTCCTGACGGCCGGCGTGACGGTCATCGCCTTCAAGCTCACGATCTCGCCCGAGGTCGAACAGGGGCTCGAGACGGCCGTGGCCTTGGTCCTGATTCTCCTCGGCGGCCACGTCCTACTGAGGTCCGTGGGTGCCATCGCGCTGCACCGGCACGAGCACACCCACGACGGGTGGGTCCACAAGCACGTCCACGTCCACGTGGGCTCGACGGACTCCGAGCACGTGCACGTGCTCCGTGTCGGGGGCCGGCCGTTCCTCGTGGGACTGCTCCACGGCCTGGCGGGCAGCGCCGCCCTGATGCTGCTGGCCCTCACGACCATTCCGTCCCCCGTCGGCGGCCTCGTTTACATCCTGGTCTTCGGCATCGGCTCCACGGTGGGCATGTTCCTCGTGAGCGGGCTGATTGGCATTCCCTTCGCGCTGACCGCGAGGCGCTCGCCCCGACTCCAGGCGGTCGTCCAGGCGCTGGCGGGCGCGACGAGCCTCGCGTTGGGCCTCACCCTCGTACGCGGTTGGGCCGGTGCGTGACCAGGGTCCGCCCCCGGCCCTTAAGGTGGCGCAATTGCACGCGGGTTGGTCGGCTATGCACACTCCATTCTCGCCGGCGCGCGCGACAAGGCCTGGCGGAGTTTGTGAGCGTTCCCGTCTGATCCGGGCGGCGGTGGCTAACAACCTTCACTCACCCGGCCCGGCCTCTCGGATCGAGCGCACGAAGCGCTCCGCATAGGCGTTGGCATTCGGCGCCTAGGCTGGCCTCAGC